>FWPU01005917.1_pt1 | contig 16691 bp, 14 predicted proteins | sample 2228361 | NCBI WGS metagenome assembly FWPU01 (sample SAMEA103939777, study PRJEB20133) | metagenome
TATGAGCTGGCCGTGGCCGGGATCCTGGCTGCGGATGCATAGCCGGAAGACGGACGCGACGGAGCGCGTCCCTCCAAGGGTTCGGAAACCAAGACGGACACGCGGAGCACAGAGGGAAGCGAAGCCAAGGGGGGAGAAGGAGCGAATTGGCAATCCGGTGCAGACGCTGAAACTTGAGATGGGAGGGCCAGCCGATCCAGGCGTCTCGAGGCGCGCATTTGAGCGCGGCGGCGTGCCAGCCGAGCAGGGCGATCCACTTGCCGTGCCACTCGGCTACGTAGCGCAGGGAGCGGCCGGCCAGGCACCGCGCAGGCCCAGGTAGTGGTAAGAGCGCATCAGAACGTTCCAGCGGGCACGCTCCTGGGCCCGGATCAGCCGCAGGCTGAGCTGTTCGACGATCTGCCGTTGCTCTTGCAGGCTGAGGGGATGCTCCAGCCTGGGGCCAGCATACGACAAGGGGAGGGAGAAGTTGAGAGAAAAATACGCAAATCAAAAAATTCACTCGCTTCCACCCCAGGTTGACGTGGTCCTGAAGGACTTTCTCAGAACCAGCACCGTTTCACCCTGAGGAGCCGGATCCGGACGCAGGACAGCCCTCGAACCTCAAGACCGCACAGGGAGGCCCTCATTCGGGCGTTTGCACAAGACCCGGGCGGTTGTTCCATCCGGCCGTCTTGTGTTCGCGTCCGTCCGCGTCCAGCACAAAGGCATCGTATTCTGGATAGTCCTTTCCCAGCATCGCCAGGCCCTGCTCAGGCCCCAGAACAAACACCGCCGTGGCCAGGGCGTCCGCAAGGCCGCACGAGGGCCCCGCGACCGTCACGCTCTGGCAGAGCCGAGCCGGCTCGCCGGTCCTGGGATCCAGAATGTGGTGGTAGCGGATCCCCTCCCGAACGAACCCCCGCTCGTAGTCTCCGGAGGTCACGACGGCAAGATCCTCCCGAATCTCCAGTCGAGCCACCAGCTCACCCCGCGGCTTGCGCGGGTGCTGGATGCCCACGGTCCAGGGCGACCCGTTCTTCGAACCCGCAAGGGCCATGTCCCCCCCGGCGTCAACGAGGGCACCGGAAATGTCGTGTCTCCTCAGGACGGCAACAGCCGCGTCCGCGGCGAAGCCCTTGGCCACGGCCCCGAGGCCGATCTCCATCCGGTCCCGCCGGAGAAAGGCTGTCCGGTTCGCTTCGTCCAGGACGAGAGATCGCCAGTCCACAAGAGGAAGAGCCCGGGCGAGCGCCTCTCCCCCCGGCAGGGGACCGCCAGGATCGCGAAAATCCCAGAGGCGGCTCACGGCCGCCACCGTGATGTCGAAGGCCCCTCCGGAACGCTCCGACACGCTGCGGGCCAGAGACAAGAGCTGGAAAACCTCCCCGGGGACAGCAACAGGGTGCTTGCCGGCGGCCTCGTTGATCTGCCGCACGACCGATCCTTCGCGCCCGGGATGCGCAAGGGCCTCCAGCCGCTCCACCTCCCGGAACGCCTCCTCGCAGGCGCTCTCGAGTTCCGGCCGGGATGAGCCGGCAACTTGTATCGTCACGAACGTCCCCATCACGGGCCGGGTCCGCACGACGACAAGTTGTTCCGGCTTTGAAAAAGGAGGTGGAGTCTTTCCGGCGCTCGGCCGGGCGGAATCCCGCTCGCAGCCGGCGACCCAGAAGAAGAGAATCCCGGCGAGAACGGGCGCCCATCGTCGGGTCATGGGCCGGCCCCGGATCCACACAGGCAGCATGGGGTACGCCGGTCTCAAGAGGAGACAAAACCCTCCGAAGCCGTTCACCTGCTCTTCAGCCCCAGGACCTCGACGGCCTCGGCCGGCTCGATGCGATATCGGCTGCCGCGCCCCTGAAAGAAGCCGTGCCGTTCGATCAGCGCCAGGCCGAGCTCGGTCAACACCAGCTTCCGGCCGGACCTGTGCTCCGTCACCACGGCCTCCCCCTTCTCAAAGGTCCTCCCGTCGCGGAAAGGCGAGGGGATCCTCCCCCGGGATTCGTAAAAGACCGACGTGACGCCGGGACGGATTTCCACTTCTGCGCCAAGGGCATTCCGGGCCGCCTCATAAGCCTGCCGCAAGGCCCCGAGAAGGTCTCCGACCGAAACCCCGATGCGATCGAGGGCTCGCAGGTCGTCCGCGACGATCTCGTCCACAGGCCGCGGATCCTGGCCCAGGAACCCTTCGGCCGAAAACTTCGACGGGCCGAGATTCCGGCGCAGGCTTTTCTCGGAAGGACTCTGCTTCATGGAAACACGCCTTTTCCCGCTCAGGCAAACTTGTCGTAGAAGATTCTGCTTTCCGGCATTCCGCCCTTCTTGAGAACCGCGATCGCCGCATCGATCATCCCCGGCGAGCCACACAGGTACGCCTCGTGGGCCGAGGTGTCGGGCACGTGCCGGGCGAGGACTTCGGTGATGAGGCCCTGCTCCCCTGTCCAGCCCGATCCCTCCGGCTCCTTGGAGAGAGCCGGCACGAACGTGAACCACTCGTTCCGCCCCTCCATCGCCTTCAGCTCGTCGACCAGAAACAGGTCTTTCTGCGTCACGGCGCCGAAAAAGTACGTGGCCTTTCTGCGGATGCCCTTTTCCTCCATGTCCTGGAGCATGCTCCATATGGGTGCCATGCCGCTGCCGCCCGCGATGAAGAGAATCGGCGCGTCCGAGTCCGAAAGGCGAAACTCCCCGTACGGGCCCGAAAGGGAAACCGACTGGCCCTCCTTGAGATGCTCGAAGACCCAGGTCGTGCAGATTCCGTTGGGCACCAGACGCACCATGAGCTGGATCTGGTTTCGAACGGACGGAACAGAAGAGATCGAGTACGCCCGCATCACCGACTCGCGGCCCTTGTACTCCGGCGACTCGAGCTGCACGTACTGGCCCGCGACGAACTCCATTTCCTTGGGCTCGATCAGGTCAATCGTGAGTTCCACGATGTCGTAGGTGAGAGGCCTTTTCCGGACCGCCCGGCCGAGATACCGCCTGACCGAAAAAAGCTGCCTCGGAATTTCGATGCGGATGTCGTTCCGGACCTTGACCTGGCAGGAGAGCCGCCTGCCTTCTTTTCGATCCTCGGGCGTCAGGTGGGGCTGTTCCACAGGACCGATGGCGCCGGCGCCTTCCAGGATCCTGAGCTTGCAATAGGCGCAGCTCCCGCGTCCCCCGCACGCCGATGGGATGAAGATCTGCTGCTCGGCCAGGTTGGAAAGGAGGGAGGCCCCTCCCTGGACCGTAAGCCGCCTCTCGCCGTTGTTGATGTCGATGGTGCAGGGGCCATAGTTGAGGATCTTTTTCTCCGCCAGAACGATGAGAAAGGCGAGAACGACCCCGCAGGCCGAAAGAAACCCGACGGACAGCAGAATCGAAGCGACCATGCTTTGCCCTAGACCTTGATCATGCCGGAGAACCCCACGAAGGCCAGGGCCATGATGCCGATGATGATCAGCGTGATCCCCGGCCCCTCGAGCCCCTTGGGAACGGCCGATTCGTTGATCCTTTCCCGGATACCGCCGATCAGGGAGATCGCCAGGAACCAGCCGAAGCCGCAGCCCAGGCCGAAGCCGAAAGCCTGGAGGAAGCTGTAGGGTTTGTTGAGCATGAAAAGCGAGCAGCCCAGAATCGCGCAGTTGACCGTTATCAGGGGAAGGAAGATCCCCAGGGCGTTGTACAGGGTTTCGGAAAGCCTCTCGATCACCATCTCCACGATCTGGGTGAAGGCGGCGATGACCACGATGAACACGATGAGCTTGAGGTACTCGATCCCCAGAGGCCTCAGCAGATAGGTGTACACGAGGTAGTTCAGGGCCGCCGTGCTGGCCGTGACAAAGGTCACGGCCGCGCCCAGGCCGAGGCTGGTGTCCACCTTCTTGGACACGCCCAGACACGAACACATGCCGAGGAAGCGGGCCAGAAGAATGTTGTCCGTGAAAGCCGCGGAAACGACAATCAGCAAGAACGACGAGAAAAGCCCTGTTTCCGGCGCCGTCATCACCGCTCCTTCCCGGCAGATAAGCCTCACGCCTTCGAGAGTTTCGCCCGGGCGATCCACGTGGCGATGCCCAGCATGAAAAACGCTCCCGGCGGCATCACCATGATGGTCCAGGAGTGCCACCACAGGTCCCGTGCGGGAAGGGGATGCCCCAGGAGGGTGCCGAATCCCAAAGGCTCCCGCACAAGGGAGATCGCCAGAAGAACCAGAGAGTACCCCAGCCCGCAGGCCAGACCGTCCAGGGCAGACGGCAGCGGCCGGTTCTGGCTCGCGAACGCCTCTGCCCGGCCCATGATGATGCAGTTGGTAATGATCAGCCCGACATAGGGGCCGATGAACCGATGGATGTCCGGGGCGAGCGCTTTGATGATGATGTCCACCATCATGACATAGCTGGCGATGATGAGGACCTGCACGATCATGCGCACCCGGGTGGGGATATAGTTCCGGAGCAGGGAAACCGTCAGGTTCGAAAGGGTCACCGTAAAAATCACCCCGAAACACATGAACAGGGTGTTCGCCACCAGGTTGGTCACGGCCAGGGCGGAACAGATGCCCAGGACCTGCCGGTAGATCGGGTTTTCCTTCCAGATGCCGTTTTTCAAAATCTGGTCCGGAGAGGCGGCCATGCTACGGAAGCTCCAACTTTCGGATCCGGTCGAGTTCCGCGTTCAGAAACGTCATGAGCGCCATGGAAGTCTGGGTGGCTCCCGTGATGGCGTCCACCCGGTTCCGGGCGTCCGGGTCAGGGGAGGGGCCGATGAGGACGCGCTTGTCTTTTTCCTTTTCCCAGTCGACCGGCAACCCCTTGAACTGGTCTGTGAACCACTGTTCCTCGATGCGCGCGCCGAGCCCGGGCGTTTCCTTGTGGTCGAAGAACTGGATGTTCACGATCTGCCCGAGGTCCGGCGTGAGCACGACGATTCCGTTGATGCGGTCCCAGAAGCCCATGCCCCCGAAGTCGAACCCCACAGCCTCCTTTCCCGGATCCGTGCGCCGGTAAACGGTCCGCTGCGTCGCGCCGTCCAGGACCTTGGTGATCACAATGTGCTTTCGGATCGCCTCCTCGTAGGCTTCGGGCCTTTCGCCCTCCACGTCGAGGAGAAAGGCGCGGCAGATGAGCCGGTTGCGGTGAAGGGCCTCATTCTTCCGGAGCATCTCCAGAGTGCTGTAGTGCACCGCGGCCACGGCCGTGCCGAAAAACACGCACACAGCCAGGGTGAAGCCCAGAACGTAGCCCATGGACCTTTGGTTCATGGGGTCGCCTCCGCCTTGCGCCGTCTGTCCTGAAACCGCTTGATCCACAGGTCCAGAGACGGGGCCAGCATGTTTCCCATGAGAATGGCAAAGGCGACTCCGCCGGCGAATACGGCCTTGAAGCGGAACAGGACGATCATCATGCCGATGAAAATGCCGTAGATCCATTGGGAAGCCGGAAGCTTCGGGGCCGAAACCGGATCCGTCACCATGAAAACCGCCCCATACAGGAGCGCCCCGGAAAACAGCGTGAACGGCAGCGGAGGAACCGCGGTCATCCCGAGGCCGTACAGGAGAAGCGCGTTCAGTCCCAGCGCGCCCAGAATCGTGCCGAGCGTCAGGCGATAGTTGGCTGTTTTTGTCGCCAGCAGGTACGCGGCGGCAACGAGGATCGCCGCGGCCGACACCTCGCCGGCAGACCCGGCAGCCAGAACGCGCCGGTAGCCCTCGAATTCGAAGACGCCTCCGATGTTGCCCCAGAACAGGTTGGCCGCATCCGTGACGAACCCGTAGTCCCGCCTGGACCACATGGGCGTCGCCGCCGTGACGGCGTCCACGACTTTCAAGCCCGCCTCGGCAAGGCCGGCCGGCGCCTCCTTGAGGGAGGCGAAGCTCCAGCGGGCGAACCCGCCGGGAAAGCCGCTGAAGACAGGCACGAACCGCGAGGTCAATTCCACCGGAAAGCACACGTACACAAAGGCTCTGCCGACAATGGCCGGGTTGAACACGTTTCGGCCGAAACCGCCGAAGACCTCCTTGCCGAACAGGATGCCCACGACAGCGCCCACGGCCGCGATCCAGAAAGGCGTGGTCGGCGGGAGAGACAAGCCGTAAAGAGCCGCCGTCACAAAGCAGGCGGAACTGATCTTGGCGCCTCTGCGCGAGGTGGTCGTCCACTCGGTCAGGAAACAAAACAGAAAAGAAACCGCCACAAGGGCCAGGATTCTCCAGCCGAAGAAATAGACCGCCGCCAGCGCCACCGGGATCAGCGAGTAGAGGACCCGAAACATGATCTTCTGTTTCAGGATCTGGGGAGCTTTCATCGAAGCCATTCCAGCGGACGGAGGGAGTTGACGGCCAGGTCTTTCCCGGCTCACCGGTCTTCTGGCCGTGCGGACCCACCCCCACGGGTCGGGGAAACCCGGCTCGGAGCGCCGGAAGTGTTGAGCCTATCCTTGTTCCGGCCTTTCGTCAACCACCGCGCAAGGACCACCGCGCAAGGATCGCTCGGGCGCATCTCGGGGGGCCGGTGCGGATGAACCTGCCGGAGAAGGGGAAGGCGGCTTTCGCCTTCTTCCTTTCACTCCTGGATGGATGCAGGTCGCGGAGGCCCGGTTTCGGACGAACCCTTCCACCCGACCGAGCAGATGCTGCCGGCCTCAAAGCCTCTTCCGCCGTTTCGAATGAGAGCGGACCCCGCGTCTTGCGCGGCTCTGCTAGGGCGCCAGAACCGGGTTGCCGTCCATGCCCACCACAAGCGAGCAGGTGCCGCCCGGGGTGCGCAGCGTGCATCCCTGCCCCTGCGGCGAGGGCTCGACCTGAAGAATCCCGATCGTGAGAGAGCCGTCCGGGTCGTAAGGATCCAGGTCATCGAACACCCCGTCCGCACTGGCCGTGATCACGCAGTCGAACCCGGGAAGAGGCGCCAGACCCGTCAAGTCGATGGTGTAGCTCGCCGGCCCGTCGATGAGAATCTCGTTCGCCTCCTCGTCGGCGCTCAGCAGCACGTCGACGAGCCCGAGGGGCGGAGGCAGAGCGATCGTCAAAGGATACGATCCACTTTCCAGGATGTCCGCCCCCGACGGGAGGACCAGCCGGAAGACCGTATTGCGGATGATGTCCATGATCACGCTCAAGACCACGTCCGGGAACAGGCAGTTGGGCGGCTGCTGTCTCAGGCTCGAAACCCGCATCGCAAAGTCCCCGCCCTGAAAGGCGGCCACCCGCTGCTCGATCCTGAGCAAGAGCGACTGGAAGCCCGTCCCTCTTCCGTTCTGGATCGTCACGTACACCTCGTAGTCCCCGTAATCGCCAAACTCCAGAACAGCCGTGTACGTGTAAGCCCCGGTTCCCGGATCCTCGGTCCGGGAGAAGTCGGCCGTGATGTCGGCTTCCTCAAGACTCTGGCCGTCCAGGCGCCGCGTGAGGGTTGCCGTAAAGGAGTCCGGGTCCACCGGGAAGGTCGTCGCCCCGCAGCCCGGCACCGGGACACGGAACGCAACCTCCACGCTCGTCGGGAGGGACTCCGGCGCAAACGCGGTCTGGAGGGGGCTGACGACGTTGATTGTGGGAAGATTCGGGTCCGCGCAGTGGATCCCCAGAAGGCAGAAGGCGAAAAGAGAGGTCGCGATCCGTACAAGAGTGCCGGTCTTCATGTCCACCTCCCCGGCAGGCCGGACCAGGAAAGCGGTTTCCCGCCGGTCTGCGTCGAGCGTGTTGGGCCGGTCGCAATCCAGCTTGATAAAATAAACGTTTATCAAAACGAACAATAAGTTGTCAAGAAAAATGTTTGCAGCGGGCAGAGACCGAAGGACTCCGTTCCGGCCCCCTCCTCGCCCGAGGCCCGTGTGAGCTTCAGCAGGATTTAACAAGGGACCAAAAGCTTGAGTAGATTCGCTCAGCCAGCAAAGCGAGGCCCTGCTCCCGATGATCGAACGCTTCCAGGATCTTGCGGCCGTCCTCCCTGCCGCCGAACCACTCGGAAAGCATCTCGCGGGTCGCCTCCACGTGGAACTGAAGGCCGTATGCGTTCCGGCATCGGAACGCCTGATGCGGGCATCCCGCGGCAGAGGCGAGAAGCCTGCCTCCCTCGGGCACCTCGAACATGTCTTCGTGCCACTGCAGCACCCAGAAGGTCTCCGGCAGGCCGGCCAAAAGGGGATCGAGCCGGCCCGCCCTTGTCAGGGAGACCTCAAACCAGCCGACCTCCTTCTGCGGAGATTTCCGCACCCGGGCTCCGCAGGCCTTTGCGATCATCTGGGCCCCGAGGCACACGCCCAGGACAGGCAGGCCCGCGGCCACGGCCCTTTGCAGAAATTGGGTTTCCTCCCTGAGAAAAGGATACCGGTCTTCCTCGTATACGTTCATGGGGCCTCCCATCGAAACCGCTGCAGCGAGCTCCTCCGGCTTCCGCCGGATTTTCTCCCCGGCGAAGAGGCGAAGGATTTGGACCTGGGCGGCCCGCGCCTCCAGAAACGTTCCCAGCGTCCCAGGCCCTTCGGATTCCGCGTGGAGCAGGATCAGCACCTTTCTTCGTTCCATGGTGACCCTCCTTCTGGACCCTTTTTCTGGATTTGCCATTTCTCAAGGACCGTGCGAAGATTGCAAAACGACGAAATTGTAGGAAAGCCATGGAGCCTGCCAGACCCAAGCACATCGAAGAGATCGCCTATCTGTACGAGATCGCCACGGCCCTGAACGCCACGGTGGATCTCAAGAAATCGCTTTACCTCGTTCTGGAGATCCTTTCCCGGTCCCTCGACATGAAGCGGGCCACCATCACCATCCTGAGCCCTTCTCGGGACGAGGTCCGCATCGAAGTCGCCCACGGCCTGCCCCGGGAGGCCATGGAGCGGGGCCGCTACAAACCTGGCGAGGGAATCATCGGAACCGTGCTCCAGCAGGGGAAGAGCATCGTGGTGCCCCGGATCAGCCAGGAACCCCGGTTTCTGAACCGCACGGCGGTCCGCAACAGGAAGGCCGAGGAGTACTCCTTCATCTGCGTGCCCATCAAAAAAGGTCCCACCGTGGTCGGCACTCTGAGCGTGGATCTCCCCTACGACCCCGAGGGAGACCTCAAGGCCAGCGAGCGCCGCTTGACTGTGGTCGCGACCATGCTCGCCCAGCGCGTCATTTCCCTCGAGGCCCTTCAGAGAGAACAGGAAGCCCTCCGCCGGGAGAACGAGAGGCTCCAGGCCGAACTGGCGGACCGGCACAGCGTCCAGAACATCGTGGGCACGAGCAACAAGATGCGGGAGGTCTTCCAGATGATCTCCCAGGTGTGCAAGAGCAACGCCACGGTCCTCATCCGGGGCGAGAGCGGCACCGGCAAGGAACTCGTGGCGAACGCCATCCACTACAACAGCCCCAGGGCCCGCCACGCGTTCGTCAAGCTCAACTGCGCGGCTCTCCCGGCCAGTCTCATCGAGAGCGAGCTTTTCGGCCACGAGAAGGGAGCCTTCACGGGCGCCCTCAAGCTGAAGAAGGGCAAGTTCGAACTGGCGGACAAGGGGACGATCTTTCTGGACGAGATCGGCTCGATCGGGCTCGACGTCCAGTACAAGCTTCTCCGGGTGCTCCAGGAAAAGGAGTTCGAACGCGTCGGCGGCAGCCAGACCATCCGCGTGGACGTGCGGATCGTGGCCGCAACGAACAAGAACCTCGAGCAGGCCGTCGAGGAAGGCGCCTTCCGTGAGGATCTGTATTACCGGCTGAACGTGTTTCCGATCTATCTGCCCCCTTTGCGGGAACGCAAGACGGATATTCTGCTGCTGGCGGAGCATTTCCTGGAAAAATACGCCCGGGAGAACGGCAAGGACATCCGGCGCCTGTCCACGCCCGCCATCGACATGCTCATGCAGTACCACTGGCCCGGAAACGTCCGGGAGCTCGAAAACTGCATCGAGCGGGCCGTACTGGTCTGCGAGGGCAACGTCATCCACGGCTACCATCTGCCTCCGACGCTGCAAACCGGCCGGGAGTCAGACACAATGCCCGAACTCTCCCTGGAAGAGGCGGTGGCGAACCTGGAGCGGGAGATGATCATCGACGCCCTCAAGAACACACGGGGCAACATGCGCAAGGCCGCCGAAATGCTCAAGACCACGGAGCGCAAATTCGCCTACAAGGCCAAACAGCACAAGGTGGACTACCGGATCTACCGCAGGTGAGGGGCGGGCCCGGGCGGCCTCCGGGAGGGCGGCCTGCCTTCCCCCGGAGAGCCGCCGGAGTCTCGTCTACTGCAGGACAAAGCCCCTCTCCCCGTGGGTCGAGCGGTCGAGTCCCGTCAGCTCCTCTTCCGGACTCACCCGCAACCCGCCCGCAAGGGCCTTAACGACCAGGGCCAGCACGGTCGTGACGGCGGCCGCATAAGCGAAAGTCGCCAGGGCCCCAACCAGTTGCACGAGCAGTTGTCTGGGGTTTCCGTACAGGAGACCTGTCCCGGCCTCGTTCACCGCCGGGTTGGCGAAAATGCCCGTGGCCAGGGCTCCCCAGAGCCCGCAGAGGCCGTGCACACCGAAGGCGTCCAGCGAGTCGTCGTACCCCAACCGGGGCTTGAGCAGCGCCACGCCCATGTAGCCGACCACGCCGGAACCGACACCGATCACAAGAGCGCCCGCCAAATCCACGAAGCCGGCCGCCGGCGTGATGCCCACCAGTCCGGCGACGAGTCCGGAGGCCAGGCCCAGGATGGTGGGCTTCCGGGAGATCCGCCACTCAGCGAGCATCCAGGTGAGCGCGCCCGCGCAGGCTGAAGTGTTCGTGACGAGAAAGGCGGCGCCCGCCAGGCCGTTGGATGCCAGAGCGCTTCCCGCATTGAACCCGAACCAGCCGAACAGGAGCATGGCGGCTCCCGTCGCGGTGAGAACGATACTCGACGGGAAGATCGTCTCCTTTCCGTAAGAGGAGCGCCTGCCGAGCAGGAGAGCCAGCACGAGCCCCGAGACCCCGGCGTTGATGTGGACCACGGTACCTCCCGCGAAGTCCAGCGCACCGAGTCTGGCGATCCACCCGCCGCCCCACACCCAGTGGCAAACCGGCGAGTAAACCAGAAGCAGCCACAGGCCGGCAAAGACAAGCCACGCGGAGAATTTCATGCGCTCCACGACCGAGCCGCTGATGAGAGCCACTGTGATGGCGGCGAAGGTCATCTGAAAAACGACAAAAACGTTGGTGGGGATCGTGCCGGTCAAGGCGCCCACGCCGATCCCCCTGAGAAACAGGTGGGAGAGACCGCCCAGAAGGCCGCCCAGGTCAGGGCCAAAGGCCAGGGAGTAGCCGGCCAGCACCCAGAGGATGCTTGCCAAAACATAGGAACTCATGCTGAGCCCGATGGTGTTCAGCAGGTTCTTGGCTCTCGACATGCCGCCGTAGAAGAGAGCGAGACCCACCGGCGTCATGAACATGACCAGGGCTGTGGCCACGATCATCCAGGCCGTGTCCCCGGTGTCGAGGGTCGGCTCGACGGGCTCTTCGGCCAGGGCCGAACCGGCGGCAGCGAGCAAAGAAATCAAAAGAAAACCCGAAAAGATTCCACGCATCTTCCATCCCCTGTTGGTTTTCATGGTTCACCTCGGCTGTGTCGGGCATGGCCGACTTGCGGCGGCCGCACGTCCCGACGCTTTTCAAAAGCGCTCTGTCGGTCTCAGATTGCGTCCCTGCCCCGCTCCCCGGTGCGGATCCTGTAGGCGTCTTCCAGCGACAGCACGAAGACCTTTCCATCTCCGATGCTGCCCGTTCTGGCGTGGGAGAGGATCACCTCCACCACCTTTGCCGCCATTTCGGCAGGCACCACGATCTCGACCTTGACCTTGGGCACGAAGTCCACGGTGTATTCCGCCCCCCGGTAGATCTCGGAGTGGCCTTTCTGGCGGCCGAACCCTTTCACCTCGCTCACGGTCATCCCCCGGATGCCGAGAGCCGAGAGACCTTCCTTGACCTCATCGAGCTTGAAAGGCTTGATAATCGCTTCGATCTTCTTCATGGCTTCGCTCCTTCGTGCCGGGTTGCCCTTTCCCTTCCAGCGGTTCTGCGGCAGAGATACCAAGAAGCGTGCCAGGACGCTCCGCTCGGCCACTCGGAAGGGCATCCCGTGAAAAACACAGGCGAAATTCTCCCGGGGCCTCCCTGCGGAGGATCGAAAAGAGAGCCGGATGAAGAGACAATTTTGTTGTTTTAATGTCTGGATTAAACCTCTTTGTCTTTTTTTCTTGGCCCTCGTCTTCGCCGTTTGTCCTCCGGGCGACTGGACAAGAAAGCTCCGGATGGAAGACAGGCCCTCCGAGTAGCTTCGACCGCCCCGGAGTCACGAAAAAGCATTCTGGACTCTCGTGGCACGGCAGTTGCTGGGAGATCCAGAGGTTCGAATCGCGGCCCATGGGAGGTAGCGGATCGAAATGAAGACCCCCGCGGAAATCCTGAAAGAAGAACAAAAGGCCCTCCTGGCCCGGTTCCTGGCAGGCCGGGAACCCGATTTTCCTGCCAGGAACGCCGAAATCCTGGACGAGTATTTCCGCGACAGCTTCGCCAAAAGCCAGGTGGGCCCTCGTCTTCGCCTCGCCCGAAACCCTTGTGCCTTGATTGCCCTTGGCGGATACGGCCGCAAGGAACAGTGCCTTCGGTCCGACGTGGACCTCCTTGTCCTCTTCGAGGGTCGGGTTCCGGCCGAAGCGAAAGAGCTTGTCCAGGAAATCCTCTACCCTTTGTGGGATCTAGGGCTGGAGGTGGGCTACGCCGTCCGATCCGTCCGGGACTGTCTCGCAATAGCAGCTCGGGATTTCGAGGTGCTCACATCGCTGACCGACGCCCGCTTTCTGTGCGGGCTCCCAGCGGTTTGCTCCGCCTTGCTCGAGGAGGTCTACACAAAAATTCTCAGGCGGCGCTCAGGCCGGTTCGTGGCCTGGCACGCGGACAGAAGCCGCACGCGCCACCGGCGCTACGGAGACTCCTCCTTCCTGCTCGAGCCGGATCTCAAAGAAGGGCTCGGAGGTCTCCGGGACTACCACGTCCTGCTCTGGGTGTTGCGGGCTCGCGGCAAAGTTCGATCGGTGGAGGATCTCGAGGGTCTCGGGATTCTCTCGCCCGACGAGTCTCAAACCCTCGCCGAGGCCCTCACGTTCCTCTGGTCCGTGCGCAACCGCCTCCACCACCTGGCCGGCCGCAAGTGCGACAGGCTCCACTTCGAGTACCAGGTCAAGATCGCCGAATCCATGGGCTTTCGCCGGCGCACGGGCCAGCGCGGGGTCGAGCGTTTCCTCGCCGTCCTGCACGGGCACCTGGAATTCATCAAGCGACTCCATCTCGCCTTCCTGGAGCGGGAGCAGCCCTCGGCCCGTTGGCCCCGCTGGCGGCCGAGGATTCGCACCCGGGGCCTTCTCGCAGGCCGGCGGGGCCTGGATTTCGAGAATCCCGAGGTTGCCGCATCGGACCCGTACCTGCTCCTGAGGATTTTCGAGCAGAGTGGACGGCTCGGCCTGCCGCTGTCGCTCGAGGCCAGGCGCGTCCTGCGAGGGTCGTTATGCCTTGTGGATGACGCCTTTCGACGATCTCCGAAGACCGGCTCCGCCCTGCGCCGGATCGTTTCGGGCGCGGCTGATGTCACCCTGGTGCTGGGCGAGATGCTCCACACGGGCCTCCTGGCCGCGCTCGTGCCCGAGCTCCGGGGGATCGTCCACCGGATCCAGTACGACGAATATCATCACTACCCGGTCCACACGCACCTCATGCAGACCCTTCAGAACATCAAGGACCTCAAAGGCAAAGAGTCCGGAGCCTGGGACCCGCTGGGATCCGCCATTCTGGCCGACCTTTCGGACCCTGAACCGCTCTACTGGGCGGCGCTCCTTCATGACGTGGGCAAACAGGGTTCAGGCCGAAACCACGCGGAGCGCGGAGCCAGGATCGCGCGGGCCATACTCCGCAGGGTGGGGCTGCCCGAGGGCCGGGCGGAGCTCGCGGTCTTTCTCGTTCGGGAGCACTTGCTCCTGGTTCACACCGCCACGCAGCGGGACCTCAACGACGAAAAAGTCGTCGTCCAGTGCGCCCGGCAAGTCCGGAGCCTCGAGGCGCTCCGGATGCTCTACCTTCTCACGATTGCGGACTGCAGGGCCACCGGCCCACGGGCCTGGAATGAGTGGACTTCGGTCCTTCTGCGGGAGCTCTTCCACAAGGTCCTGCACGTCCTGGAACGGGGGGAACTGGCCTCCACGGCCGCTGTCGAGATCGTGGAAAGAAGGCGGCGCGCCTTTCTGGCCTCACAGAGCGATCTGTCAAGGGAGGAGAGGTCCGCCCTTTTCGACCAGATGTCCACCCGCTATATTCTCCAGACGCCGCCGGAAGACATCGTCCGGCATGTGGATCTCTACCGGAAGCTGGGCGACCGTCCCTTCGCGCTCGACTACCGCGCCGGGCCTGCGAGCGACTTGAGAACCCTGGTCCTTTGCGCCAGGGACCGGCCCGGGCTTTTCTCAAAAACAGCGGGCGTCCTCACCTTGAACGGCCTCGACATTCTCTCGGCCCGGATCCACACCTGGCGCAACCAGATCGCCCTGGATCTCTTTCATGTCAGGGCCCCGCCAGACCTTCTTTTCGAACACGAACGGCTGGCCCGGGTCGAGTCGGATCTTCAGGCGGCCCTCGAGGGGTCCCTCTGCCTGGAGGAAGAGCTCGGCCGGAAATGGAAGCAGAACGGCCCTGCCAGGACCAGGCCGCTGCCCGAGGCTGAGGACCGGATCGCCCTGGACAATGAAAGCTCGGATTTCTTTACGATCATAGAGGTCACGGCCCGGGACGAGCCCGGCCTGCTCTACCGGCTCACCGACGCTCTCTATCGGGCCGGACTGGATATCCGCGCTGCCCGGATCGCCACCAAAGTCGACCAGGCCCTGGATGTTTTCTACGTGCGGGAACTCGAAGGCGGCAAAGTGGAAGAGCCAGGCCGGATGGAAGAGATCCGCGCCGCTCTCGCATCTGCGATCGGCGTCCCGAAAAGAATCCGCGGGGGGCTCCACGATTCTACATATCCGTAGAATGTCGGGATTTTATCCTACATTTTTGTATGTTCCTCTGATACCAAGCCCGTCTCGATTTCTTTCAATTCCCTGATTTCACGAACGGATTGGGCCGGAGGACCCTTGTGGCACGCAACTTGATCCTTCCCTTTGTGCCGAGCGGAGACTGCACAAGCCCGCACCGGATCCCGCCGGGCAGGAAGGTCGGTCCCGGAATGCCGGCGGGGCGAAACCCATTCGAACAGGACACGGAGGGAAAGGGACATGGGCGGATCACTCAAGACGCCAAAGGACGTAGTGGAATTGATTCGCAAGGAGGGTGTGGAGATCGTCGATCTCCGGTTCATGGATTTCCCCGGTCTCTGGCAGCACTTCAGCGTGCCTGCCCGGGAGATCGAGGAGGACACCTTCGCCCAGGGCCTGGGCTTCGACGGGTCGAGCATCCGGGGATGGCAGGCGATCAACGAATCCGACATGCTCGTCAAGCCTGTCCCGGAGTCGGCCTTCCTCGATCCTTTTCTGGCCGCGAAAACCCTTGTGATGATCTGCAATATCTGCGATCCGGTGACCGGCGAGGATTATACCCGCGACCCCCGCAACATCGCTCGCAAGGCCGACGCCTACATGAAGCGCCTGGGACTTGCGGATACAGCCTTCTTCGGCCCTGAAGCGGAATTCTTCATCTTTGACGACATCCGGTTCGACCAGAACGAGCACGAGGGATATTACCACATCGATTCCATCGAGGGCCGGTGGAACACCGGCCGGGAGGAGCGGCCCAATCTCGGGTACAAGCCGCGCTACAAGGAAGGGTATTTCCCCGTGCCTCCCACGGACAGCCAGCAGGACATCCGGAGCGAGATGGTCCTCACCCTGGAGAAGATCGGTGTAGCCATCGAGGCCCAGCATCATGAAGTGGCAACGGCCGGACAGGCGGAGATCGACATGCGGTTCGCGCCCCTGGTGGAAATGGCCGACAACGTGCTCAAGTACAAGTACGTGATCAAGAACACGGCCCGCAAGCACGGAAAGACCGTGACCTTCATGCCCAAGCCCCTGTTCAACGACAACGGCAGCGGCATGCACGTCCACTTCTCTCTGTGGAAGAACGGCAAGAATCTGTTTGCCGGAGACGGATACGCAGGGCTTTCCGAGATGGCCATGCACGCCATCGGGGGCATCCTGAAGCACGCTCCGTCCCTGCTCGCCTTCACCAGCCCGACCACGAACAGCTACAAACGGCTCGTGCCGGGCTTCGAAGCGCCGGTCAACCTGGCCTACTCGAGGCGCAACCGGAGTGCAGCCGTGCGGATCCCCATGTACTCGGTCTCGGCCAAGGCCAAGCGGCTCGAGTTCCGCTGTCCGGACCCGAGCTGCAACCCGTATCTGGCTTTCTCGGCCATGCTCATGGCCGCCCTCGACGGGATTCAGAACAAGATCCACCCCGGGGACCCGCTGGACAAGGACATTTACGACCTTCCGCCCGAGGAGCTGGCCCGCGTTCCCAAGACCCCGGGCTCCCTGCGGGAAGCCCTTGCGAGTCTCGAGGCGGACCACGCCTATCTCTTGAAAGGGGACGTCTTCACGCCGGACGTGATCGAAACCTGGATCTCCTACAAGACAAGGAACGAAGTACAGGCTCTCGAGCTTCGCCCGCACCCCTGGGAGTTCGCCCTTTACTACGACATCTGATTCGCCAGGAAGCCGGCCGCCGCGGTTTGTCAACCGGGGCG
>FWPU01008789.1_pt1 | contig 16689 bp, 19 predicted proteins | sample 2228361 | NCBI WGS metagenome assembly FWPU01 (sample SAMEA103939777, study PRJEB20133) | metagenome
GCGCATCTGTGTGCCTGTCCACGAAGTCGCTCCGGCAGTTGCAATTGTCGCATCGATGGCAGGATGACACAACTTGTATCTACTGATACTGCCGTCGTCTGCAAGCCCACCTACCCGCGCACCTTCCAGCAATTCGAGATCCGCGAGATCCTCGCCAAGCCGCGCATTCCATAGCGCGGCCTCTGGCCGCAACCAAAATTGTCGGACGCAGACAAACGCTGATGAATGCCGACAACCAATTTGCCGGACACGGATGAACACGGGTTCACACGGATTGAAAAATGAAAATCCCCATCCGTGTTTGTCCGTGAAAATCCGTGTCCCCAAAATCCTGTTAGCGCACCAAACCGCTGGGGTAGAGGCAGGGTTACTCCGCTCCTACCAGGGCCATCCCATCACTTCGTGCTTAATCTTCGCGGTTGCGATGGTTTTTCGAGAGTAGTGTTTTATAACGGAACACAGGAGACCATCATGACACCATCCTTAAGGCACCGCTGGTTTGCCGTCGCTGCTTTCTTTGCCTTCATGCTCATCCACCAGGCCGACCGGAGTATGATCGGGCCGCTGACCACGCCTATCATGGAGACATTCCACATCAACGAAGCCCAGATGGGCGCCGTCTCGACCGCCGCGCTGTTGGTCGGAGCGATCCTCTATCCGCTATGGGGCTACCTGTATGACCGCTACGCGCGGGCCAAACTGCTGGCCCTGGCCTCGTTCGTCTGGGGCACGACGACCATGCTGAATGCCAGCGCGCCCAGTTACCCGGTCTTCCTGGGCACGCGCGCCTCGACCGGCATTGACGACTCGAGTTATCCCGGCCTATTCAGTATGGTGGCCGACTATTTCAAGCCAGGGGTGCGCGGCAAGATCTATGGCCTGCTGGAATTGACCGGGCCGTTGGGCTACCTGACTGCCATGGTGCTGGCCCTGACATTGGGCGGGGTGATCGGCTGGCGCAACGTCTACTACCTGACGGGGGCTATGGGCATCTTGCTGGCGCTGGCGATCTTTTTCGGCGTCAAGGAGCCGCTGCGCGGCAAGAGCGAGCCTGAATTGGCCGACCTGGAACATATCGGCACGTACCGCTTCGACTGGCAGACCGCCAAGGGCCTGTTCCGCAAGCCGGCTATGCTCTTGCTGTTCACCCAGGGCTTTTTCGGCGTCTTTCCCTGGCAGGTGCTCATCTTCTGGATCTTTCGCTACCTGGAGACGGAGCGCGGTTACAGCGCATCCGAGATACTCGTCACCATGTCCATCGTCGTGCTGGTCCTCGCCTCCGGCTATGTCATGGGCGGCGCCGCGGGTGATGCTGCATTCAAGCGCACGCCGCGCGGACGCATGCTCGTCGCTGCGGTCGCCGTGCTACTGGGGGCAATCTTTTTGGCCGTGGCGATCAACGTGCCCGCCGAAAACCGTGGCCTGTTCCTCGTGTTCATGATCCTGACGGCCATCTTTATGCCGTTCGCCGCGCCGAACGTCGTCTCGTCGGTATACGACATCTCCTTGCCGGAAGTGCGCAGCACGGCCATGGCGATCCAGTACTTTATCGAGAACGCCGGAGCCGCCACCGCTCCCCTGCTGGCGGGGCTAATCGCCGTACGGGCCAATCTGGGAACCGCGATCCTGTTGATCTGCACCTCTACCTGGATATTGTGTGCCATCTTTTTCAGCATCACGGCGCGGGTGATCCCGCGTGACATCGCCGTACTGCGTGCCCAACTGCGCGAGCGTGCCCAACAGGAGCAAGCAGCCCGGACGGTGGATGGATCGCTCCTACCCCCCGGATGATGACGCAATGGACAAACTGCGACAATTGCTGCACGGCTTGCACCTGATCGGATTGCCCAACGCCCTCCGCGCCCTCCGCTACACCCTGCGACGCGACCGGCTCAACGCCCGCTATGCACCCCCGGTAGAGTCGGGGCCGACCAAGTCGCCCGGCAAGTTGCTCGCCGCCGAGCCGGCGGTCAACGGCGCCCATTTTCGCTTCGAGTCGGCGGAACTGACGATCCGGTTTCTGATGCCGGATTTCGTCTTCGTTGCATGGGACGGAGCGGCCATGTCGCCGTCCTATGCCGTCGTCCACGGCGACTGGCCGGACGTCGAGATCGCGCTGGCACAGGCAGGCAACGGCTGGCGTGTCCAGAGCCAGGCCCTCGCGCTCCAGGTGGCCTCGGACGGGACGCTCCTCTTTTTCGATCGTTCGGGGACGGCGATCCGCCGGGAGGAGCCACCCAGGCGATGCGCACAAGGCTGGCTTCAGCGCGCCCAGTTGGCGCCGGAAGGGCGCGTCTATGGGCTGGGCGAACGCGCCGCTCCGCTCGACCTCCGCCCCGGCACCTACCGGCTCTGGAACACCGATGCGGGGGGCAGTTACGGGCCGGGGTGCGATCCGCTCTACATCTGTATGCCGGTCTATGTCTGCGTGCAAGCGGGCAGCAGCCACCTGGTCTTTTACGACAACACGTTCGCCGGCCGCGTCACGCTGAACGGCGGCGTCGAGGTCGAGTTCCAAGATGGCCCGCTACGCTACTACGTGGCGGTCGGCCCGCCGCCCGCGCTCCTGAAACGACTCACCCAATTGACGGGACGTGCACCCTTGCCGCCACGCTGGGCGCTCGGCTATCACCAGTCGCAATGGGGCTACCGCACCGAGGCCGAGATGCGCTGCATCTTTGACGGCTTCCGGCGGCACGCTCTGCCACTCAGTGGGCTGTTCCTCGACGCCGACCATTTTCGCGGCTACCGCACCCTGACGCTCGACGAATCGCGCTACCCGACACTCGCCGAGTTTGCACGTGAACTGCAAGCGCACGACGTCCACCTCATCGCCATCGTGGACCCGGGCGTGAAGCAAGAACGCGGATTCGACTTGTACGAGCAGGGGCTGGCCCGCGATGCGTTCTGCGAGGCGCCCGACGGGCGCCCGATGATCGGCGTCGTCTGGCCGGGCTGGACCGCGTTCCCCGACTTTACCAGCCCGCGCGCCCGCGCATGGTGGGGCGAGCAGTACACCCGTCACCTGCGCTACGGCATAGACGGCTTTTGGCACGATATGAACGAGCCTTCTGCATTCGTGGCGAGCGGCGATCCGACGCTGCCGCTCTGCACCCGGCACGACCTGGAGGGGCGCGGCGGCGATCACCGTGAGGCCCACAACGTCTATGGCCTGCTGATGAACCGGGCGGGCTACGAAGCGCTGCGTCGGCTACGTCCCGACCGGCGCCCCTTCATCCTCTCCCGCTCCGGCTGGGTAGGGATGCAGCGCTATGCGTGGACGTGGACCGGCGACGTGGAGACTTCGTGGCCGGCGTTGCGCCAGACGATTGCCACCGTGCTGGGGCTGGGCCTTTCCGGCCAACCGTATGCTGGGCCGGATGTCGGCGGGTTCTCCGGCAGCCCGTCGCCGGAACTGTTCGTGCGCTGGTTCCAGTTGGGGGCGTTCCTGCCGTTCTTCCGCACCCATTCTGCCTTCTACCTGCCGCGACGCGAGCCGTGGGAATTCGGCCCGGAGGTCCTGAACATCCTGCGCGCGCACCTGCTCCTGCGCTACCGCCTGCTGCCGTACTGGTACACCCTGGCCTGGCAGGCAAGCCAGACCGGCGAGCCGCTCGTGCGTCCGCTCTTCTGGGACGAGCCGCAGGAACAGGTGCTCTGGGAAGTGGACGATGCCTTCCTCGTGGGGGATGCGCTCTTGGTCGCTCCCGTCGTCGAGGGGGGCGCCCGCGAGCGCACGGTGCGCCTGCCGCGCGGCGGATGGTACGAACTCGACAGCGATCGCCTCCACACGGGCGCCTGTGAGGTCCGGCTCGCCGCGCCGCTGGAGCGCATCCCCGTCCTCGTGCGCGCCGGCAGCGTCCTCCCGATGCAGGAGGACGGCAACCTTGTACTGCATGTCTACCGGCCGGCCGCCGAGGAGAGCGGTGGGGGAACGCTCTACAGCGACACCGGTGATGGCTATGGCGACCGGCGGCTCGATCATTTCCGCTTGCAGCCGGTGAGCGGCGGCTACGAGTTCGGGTGGACGGCGGAAGGGAATTTCGCCTGGCCCTACGATACCACCCTCTTGCACTTGCACGGATTCGATTGCGATCACGTCATCGTTCAGGGACAATCAGCGGTCTTGCGAGACGGTCGCTGTGAGACCCGGCCATTGGCAAGCGTGCTGATCCCTTGTAACCGGTCAGTACGGATGTGACGCTGTAGTGACGACCTTAGTCGGCCACCCGAGCGCAAGGAAGGAGGCCATAATGCGCAACAGATGGTTAATATTGCTCGGCGCCCTGCTCATCCTGTGGGGAGTGCTGTCCCTGATCGGCACCCTGTTCCACGTGAACGCCGGCGCCTTCTGCCTGCCGGTCGCGCTGATCGTGCTGGGCGTTTGGCTGCTCGTGTACCCCCGCGTGATCGCCCCCAGTACAGGCTTTCACCTGCTGCCGCTAGGGGATCTCCGCCGCAGCGGAGCCTGGTCGGTCGCCAACGAAGAGATCTGGATCGGCGTGGGGGACGTCAAACTGGATATGACCCAGGCCGAGATCCCTGCTGGCGAGACGACGCTGCGCGTCTTGGGCTTTGTCGGTGACGTGAACCTGCGCCTGCCGCAGAATGTCGGCATCGCCGTTTCGAGCGCCGCCGCCGTCGCCGACGCCAAGATATTAGGGCGACACTATCACAACGTTTTCGGCCCGCTGCACGTTGCCAGCGACGGCTACGAGACCGCCGAGCGCAAGGTCCGGCTCGAGGTTACCACTTTCGTAGCCGACCTGCACGTCGAACAGTAAAGGGTTCGCCATTAGCGCCCCCTAACCCTACCCTCAACACTCTCCCCCTCCTCCCACAAGCCGAACGAAGAGGGGGGATTGGGGGGCCGAAATGCTCGAAGGGGACGACAGTCCCCGTTTCTGGCCGAATCGGGCCGCCGGCACCTCACCCCGGACGCGGCACTCCTGCCAAGTCGTCCGCTGGGGGACTACCCCGAGAATCCGCGAGCCTCCAAACTTGTGGGCCAGCGGTGGAAATCGCGCTGGTAGGGGCAGGCTCACCCCCATAGGCGCTGACTTGAGCGACTCGAGTCGCACCTTGGGGGCTTCTTCAGGCGCGATAGGGGCAGGGTGACCCCGATCTCACCTGTTGTTTGCGAGAGGCTTTGCTTGACAAACCGTGATTCTGGGTGTATTTTAGTGTATAAATTACACTAACCAACCCGCCGGAGAAAAGACCGATGAGTCTGCCCGATCAGATCGCCCAATGGTTACGAGATTATCTCGCTGCTGCCGGCGCTCAGGGCTTTGTCCTGGGATTGAGTGGGGGCGTGGATTCCGCCACATCCGCTGCGCTGGCCGTACGCGCCGTCGGGCCTGAACGCGTGCTGGGCGCGCTCCTGCCCTGCCACTCGCAGCCGGAGGATGCCCGCCTGGGTCACCTGGTGGCGGAGACGTTTGGTATCCCCACCGTTACCGTGGACTTGAGCAGCGCCTACGATGTGCTGATGACCGTCCTCCCGCCGTCGGAAGTGGCGATGGCTGCCGCGAACATCAAGCCCCGCCTGCGCATGATCGCGCTGTACTATTTGGCCCAATCGCGCCACTATCTCGTGCTGGGGTCGGGCAACAAGAGCGAGGCGCTGGTCGGCTATACGACCAAGTGGGGCGATAGCGCGGTGGACCTGTGCCCGCTGGGCGATCTCTACAAGACACAGGTGTGGGAATTGGCGCGCGAATTGGGTGTGCCGCGTGAAGTGGTCGAGCGTGCGCCTACCGCGGGCCTGTGGCCCGGGCAGACCGACGAGGGGGAAATGGGCATCACCTACCGCGAACTTGATGCGACATTGGCCGCTATCGAGATGGGCGATACGGCGGCGATCTCGCCGGCAACGCTGGCGAAGGTGCAGGGGATGATGGCGCGTTCGGCGCACAAACGGGCACTGCCACCTGTGTATGGACAGGATTAACAGGATTTGCAGGATTGTAAGGAAAGGAGGACCGGAATGCAGGATGCAAGTCTGACTGAGACAATCATCGGCTGTGCTTTTCAGGTGCATAATACGTTGGGTGAGGGTTTCCTGGAGAAGGTGTACGAAAACGCACTGCGGATCGAGTTGGCTAAACGGGGTCTGAAGGTGAAGCAGCAGGAACCGATCACGGTTTACTATGATGACCAAGTGGTCGGCGAGTTCTATGCCGATCTGTGGATTGAGGACCGTGTTATCGTCGAGTTGAAAGCAGTTCGCTCTCTGGATAAGGCGCACGAGGCGCAACTGGTCAACTATTTGACGGCTACGGGAGTTGACACCAGTTTATTGCTCAACTTTGGCCCGTCTGTGCAGGTCAAGCGCACATTCCGTCAATACAAGCCCAGAAATCCTGTCAATCCTGTAAATCCTGTCGAGCGGTTACCCCAATGAGCGAACAAGAAACTCTTGAAGCGGCGCGTCCGCTAATTGAACTGGCCATCGCCGAAGACATTGGCCCCGGCGATGTGACCTCTGAGGCGATTCTGCCGCCGGATGAGGTGGCCCGCGCGCACATCGTCGCCAAGCAGGCGGGCGTTATCGCAGGGCTGCCGGTGGCTCAGGCAGTGTTTGCGCGTGTGGATGCGCGGGTGCGCTTCGAGGCCCGCGTCTGCGATGGCGATGCTGTCGCGCCGGGTGATGTGGTGGCGGAGGTCGAAGGCCCGGTGCGTGGGCTGTTGGCTGCCGAGCGCACCGTGCTCAATTTTTTGCAGCGCCTCTCCGGCATTGCCACGCTCACCCGCGCTTTCGTGGATGAGGTGGCCGGCACAGATGCTGTTATCCTCGATACCCGCAAGACTCACCCGGGCTATCGTGCGCTGGAAAAGTACGCCGTGCGTATGGGCGGTGGGCACAATCACCGCTTCGGCCTGCACGATATGGTGCTGATCAAGGACAACCACATCGCTGCTGCCGGCTCCATCACCGCAGCCGTCGAGCGTGCCCGCGCCGCTCATCCCGAACTGCCCATCGAGGTCGAAGTGGCGAGCCTGGATCAGTTGCGCGAGGCGTTGGAGTTGAATGTGGATCGCATCATGCTCGACAACATGAGCCTGGCCCAGATGCGCGAAGCCGTGCAGGTCGCCGCCGGCCGTGTGCCGCTGGAGGCCTCTGGCGGCGTGACGCTCGACTCCGTTGCCGCGATCGCTGCGACCGGGGTGGATTACATCTCCGTCGGCGCCCTTACGCACTCGGCCCCGGCGCTGGACATCAGTATGGATATCGAGTCGGCCGAACGGCCGATCGGCAAACCACGCATCACGCATCACGCATCACGCATCATTGAAATCAAGCGCGCTCTCGGCTCCTCCCTCGTCATCCTCGGCCATCACTACCAGGCCGACAGGGTCATCGAGTATGCCGACTTTCGCGGCGATTCGCTGAAACTGGCGCGCGAGGCGGCGAATTGCCGGGAGGCCAAGTATATCGTTTTCTGCGGCGTGCACTTTATGGCCGAGACCGCTGCCATTCTGGCGCAGCCGGGGCAGGTGGTGCTCCTGCCCGATGTGGAAGCCGGCTGTCCGCTGGCCGAGATGGCGTCGCTGGAGGACGTGCAGCGGGCATGGGTGCAGTTGGGCGAAGTGATGGACGTCGAGCGTGAGATGATGCCGGTCACCTACGTCAACTCGGGTGCCGATCTCAAGGCGTTCTGCGGCGAGCACGGCGGGCTGGTGTGCACGTCGTCGAACGCAGCAGGTGCGCTCGAGTGGGCGTTGGAGCGCCGCCCGCGCGTGCTCTTCTTTCCCGACCAGCATCTGGGGCGCAACACGGCCAAGCGCATGGGGATTCCGTTGGAAGAGATGCTGTTGTGGAATCCAGCCCGTCCTTATGGCGGCCACGATCAGGCGGCGCTGCGTCGGGCGCGGGTCTTGCTCTGGCGCGGTTGGTGCAACGTCCACCAGCGTTTCCGCCCGGAGCACGTGGCCTATTGGCGCGAGCGCGAGCCGGGTATCCGCATCATCGTCCACCCGGAGTGTATGATGGAGGTGGTGGACCTGGCGGACGAGTTCGGCTCGACCGAGGCTATTATTCGCCGTGTGGAGGCTTCCCCGCCGGGGAGCAAGTGGGCTATTGGCACGGAGGGGAATCTCGTCAACCGGTTGGCGCGCGAACATCCCGACCAGTTCATCGTCTCGCTCTCGCCCGAGCCCTCGTATTGTCGCACGATGGCGCGCATCCGCCCCGAAAATCTGGCGCGCGTGCTCGAAGGGTTGGAGCGCGGCGAGTTGATCAACCAGATCACAGTGCCGGACGCGATCGCCCGCTGGGCGCGTGTGGCGTTGGAGCGGATGTTGGAGGTGAAGGCATGATGCGTAAGAGGGGGTTCTATGCCTCATCAGACTGATGTTCTCATCATTGGCTGCGGTATCGCAGGAGCGGCGGCGGCACTGCGGTTGGCGCGAGACACCCAGCGGCAGATCACGATCATCACCCGCGCTGCAGAGGCCGAGGAGAGTAACACCAACTACGCCCAGGGTGGCATCGTCACGTTGGGTGCGGACGATAGCCCCGATCTGCTGGTGCAAGACATCCTGGCGGCCGGGGCCGGTCTCTGCTTGCCGGCGGCGGCACGGATTCTGGCCGAAGAGGGGCCACGCCTGGTGCAGGAGGTGTTGATTGAAACAGCGGGCGTCGAGTTCGACAGAGGCCCCGACGGGCGTCTGGTCTACGGCAAGGAAGCGGCACACTCGCGCTCGCGCATCCTCCACGTCGGCGACGCCACCGGCAGCGCCATCGTCCGGGCGCTCGTAGCCGCGCTGCACCAGCAGTCCAACGTGCAGATCATCACGTCGGCTACTGCCGTTGACCTGATCACGTTCCCGCACCATGCACGCGACCCGCTCACCGTGTACCAGCCCATCACCTGCCACGGCGCCTACGTCTACGAGCCGTTCCACCGCGCCGTCCACCGCTATCTTGCCGGGACGACCATCCTTGCCACCGGCGGCCTGGGGCGCATCTACCGCCACACGACCAACCCTCCCGGCGCGCGGGGCGATGGGTTGGCGATGGCCTACCGCGCCGGGGCGCGCGTCATCAACGCCGAATACGTCCAGTTCCACCCCACGGCGCTGGCCCTGCCGGGTGGAGAAGGTTTCCTTATCACCGAGGCGGTGCGCGGCGAGGGAGGGCGGCTACTCACGCCGGATGGGCGGCGCTTTATGCAGGATTATGCGCCGGAGTGGATGGAATTGGCCCCACGCGATGTCGTCGCCCGTGCCATCCATCACGAGATGGTCGAGCACGACTATGAGCACGTGTTTCTGGACATTGCCTCCGTGCTCCCCGCCGAGCGTATCCGCGAGCGCTTCCCCACCATCTACCAGAAATGTCTGAGCCTGGGCCTCGACATCACCCGCCAGCCGATCCCGGTGGTGCCGGCGGCGCACTATTTCTGCGGCGGCGTGTGGGCCGACGCGTGGGGACGCACGACGATCGAGAATCTCTATGCGGTGGGGGAAGTCTCCTGTACGGGCCTGCACGGCGCGAATCGGCTTGCCAGCACCTCGCTCCTGGAGGGGCTGGTGTGGGGCGACCGCGCCGGGCGTGACATTGCCGCGCGCCCTCCTATGCCCGTCATCGGCCCGGAACAAGTGCCGCACTGGGAGGAAGAGGGCTTGCACGAGGAGGCCGATCCGGCGCTGATCTGGCGCGACATCCGCACGATCCAGCACACGATGTGGCATTACGTCGGGTTGGCACGCTCGGCCACGCGGCTGGCACGCGCAATGCGCGACTTGTATCACCTGAAAGAAGAGATCGAGGACTTTTACCGCACGACGCGCCTGAACGACGCGCTGATCGGGCTGCGCCAGAGCGTGCAGGCGGCGCTCATCGTCGCCCAGGCTGCACAACACAACCGCGAGAGCCGCGGCTGCCACTACCGCGACGATACGAAGGGGACAGCGGCGATATAGGGGCCGAGGGAGGAGAAACGCTACGCCCGTGCGATCTTTTCGATCTCGATCTGGCCTGCCAATAACAGCAACTCGGGGTCGCCGGTAACCAACACCGCGTTCAGGCTTTCGGCTGTTGCCGCAGCAAGGGCATCGGCGTAGGAGATGGGCCAGCGTATCTTGAGCCGGGCGGCGGCAAGCACAGTTTCTTCGGCAGCCTGGACGATCTCTAGCGGCAGGCGGCGTATCTGGGTCAGCGTGTCGAAAGCCTCTTTTTCGCCCCGGACCTTGCCGATGCGATAGACGACCTCGCCGAGGTTGATGATCGAAACGAATAACCGGACATTGCCCTGTTCAGTCTCGATCAGCAGTTGTTTGACGCGCGCGGCCGCTGGCTCTTCCTTCTGCAGGAATGCTAGAATGGCCCAAGCATCAAGCATGAACGCCGGCTTCATTCTCGATCTCCTGTCGGTGTTCGGCTTCCAGATCGGTCAGGAAATCGGTATGGGCGTACTTGCCGTACAGTGTTTCGATGGATGAGGTCGCCGCCGGCTCCAGGATGATTCTACCCTGCTCGATCTGGACGGACAAGCGGTCGCCAGGTTGCAGCCTGAGCGCCTCACGGACCGCTTTTGGAAGGACAAGTTGTCCTTTGGAGGAAAGGGTGGTTAACATACCTCCTCCGTCTTACCTTCTTGGTGGTTATTGTAAGACGAAAGGCCGAAACTGTCAAGCCGGTAGCCGCGCGGAATATGCCTATGGCTGATCAACGCCGCCTCGTCAAACTGAGCAAATTCCTCGCCCTGATCCTGCGACACCAGCCGGAGCGCTTTGCGCTGCGGTTGGATGAGGAAGGCTGGGCGTCGCTGGCGGAGGTGATGGAGATCCTGCACGGGCTGCCCAACTTTCGCTGGGCCACCCGTGCCGACGTGATGGAGATCGTCGAGCGGGGAGCCGGCGATGGCAAGCGTCGCTTCGAGGTACAGGAGGGGCGCATTCGCGCCCGCTACGGCCACTCGCTGGCGCAGCCGGTGGTCTATGAGCCATGTGAGCCGCCGATCGTGCTCTATCACGGCACCTCCCCGGCTGCGCTGGACGCGATCCGCCGCGAGGGGCTGAGGCCGATGGAGCGCCAGTACGTGCACCTCTCGCCGGATGTGGAGACGGCCTTGCGCGTGGGCGCGCGCCACGACGAGGCGCCGGACGGATTCCTGTCCGGCGGGCCGGTCGTGCTCACCGTGCGCGCCGCCGAGGCACACGCCGCCGGGATCGAGTTCTACCGCGCCGACGACGCGGTGTATCTGGCAAGGTGTGTCCCGGCTGAGTTTCTGGACATTCCTGGGGCGTGAAACTCCTAGATCCGCAATACCTCGACCACCGTCTCCGCCTCCAGATGATCCGTGCTCTCCGGGATCACCGCCAGCCCGTCGGCCTGGACGAGCGAATAGAGGATGCCGGAGCCCTGGTCGCCGGTGAGCCGTGCCTCCAGTCCGGAGGGAGTCGCGTGCAGCCGCACGCGCAGGTAGTGGCGGCGGCGATCCTTGCGCGGGATCGCATCCATCAGCCGCGCGCGGACGACCGGGCGCGACCAATCGGAAAAGCCCTGCATCTTTAGAAGCGCCGGGCGGGCAAAGAGTTCGGTGCTCACCATCGCCGAGACTGGGTTGCCGGGTAGCCCCAATAGCGGTACGTCACCAACCACGCCAAACGCCAACGGCCGCCCCGGCTTGACGTTGAGCGACCAAAAGTGCATCTCCCCCTCCGCCGCCAGCACCTGCTTGACCAGGTCAAAATCCCCCACCGAGACGCCGCCGGAGGTGATGGTGAAATCCGCACCCTGGTCGAGCGCACGGCGTATGCCGTCGCGAATGAGCGTCTCCTGGTCACGCGCGATGCCCAGCAGGAGCGGCACGCCGCCGTATTGGCGCACCTGTGCGGCGACGGTGTACGAGTTGGCGTCGCGGATCTGCCCCGGCCCGGGGGGCTCGCCCGGCGGCACAACCTCGTCGCCTGTGGCGAGGATCGCCACGCGCGGGCGGCGGATCACCGCCACGTCCACGCGCCCGACCGCCGCGAGCATCCCGATCTCTTGCGGGCGCAGCACGTGCCCTGGCTGCAAGACGACTTGCCCCGCGCGCACGTCCTCGCCGGCCGGGCGCACGTTGGCGCCGGGTTGGGGCGCGATGTGGATCTCGACCCACTCGCCCTCTTGCCGTCGCCCTGAGCCTGTCGAAGGGGCCGTGTCCTCGAAGCGCACGACGGTGTCGGCGCCAGGCGGGATCGGTGCGCCCGTCATGATGCGCACCGCCGTGCCCGGTTCCACCGTCGCCTGAAAGACGCTGCCGGCGGCGGCCTCGCCGATCACGCGCAGCCGCGCCGGGACGTGTGCCACATCTGCCGCGCGCACGGCATAGCCGTCCATCGCCGAGTTTGCCAGCGGCGGGATGTCACGGTCGGCGGCGATCGCTTCGGCGAGCACGCGACCGGTGGCCTCAAGTAGCGGCACGCGCTCCGGCTCCAACACGCGCACCGTCGCCAGGATGCGTTCTTGTGCCTCCTCGACGCTCAATTGGGGGCGCTTTTCGTCATGCAACGCTCGTCTCCTTGTGCTCGGTCTCTTTCCCGCGCAGCATCTGGATCGCGTGGGGGAGGATCGGCGCGAGCACCTCCATCCCCTCGCGCACGGCCTTGGGGCTACCCGGCAGGTTGACGATGAGGGTCTGGCCGCGGATGCCCGCCACGCCGCGCGAAAGCACGGCCAGCGGCGTGCGCCGGTAGCCGTCGGCGCGCAGCGCCTCGGCCAGCCCTGGCATGTCGCGCTCGATCACGGCGCGGGTCGCCTCGGGGGTCACGTCGCGCGGGGCGGGGCCCGTGCCGCCGGTGGTCACGATCAGGTCCGCCCGCACCTCGTCGGCCAGGTGGGTCAACGCGCGCGCGATGGTATCCTGCTCATCGGGCACGATGGTCTGCTCGATGACCTCGGCGCCCATCTTGCGCAAGAGGTCGGCCAACAACGGGCCGCTGGCGTCGGCGCGTTCGCCCGCGTAGCCTTTGTCGCTGATGGTCACGACGCCCGCCCGAATCGGTTCCATCCGGCGCTCCACAAAAAGGTCACTCCTCCGTCACGTGCGTCTGCAGCCACTCGCTCACGTAACGGGCAAAGGTCTCGAAATCGTCCAGGTTCTCCTGCAAGTAGCGGTAGACCCGTTGCAGGTCTACTTCCAGATAGAGATGCACCAGCACGTTGCGGAACTTGGCCATGGCGACCAGTTTCTGGGCAAAGTCGGCCGGCAGGACGCCGATCTCGGCCAGCGCGGGGAAGAGGTCCTTGTAGTCCTTGGGCATCTTGACCGCCTGATCGGCCAGGATGATGCTGGCGACGTCGAGGGCAGCCTGGATGGCGACCTGAAAGTCCCGCTCTGCCGAACCGACGAGAACATGCTCGCGGGCGAACTCGTCATACGTCAGTGGGCGCAGTTTCCGCAAGGCGTTCACGCAATCGGCGATAACGCTCAAGCGTATCCTGATAGACGTCGTATCCACTGAGTAGTTCTCCTTTCCGCGCCTTTTCGAGGATGGCGTCTCCGTGTCGTTTCAGGATGGGCTTGAAATCCAGGTACTCGTTCAGCGCTCGCACGCGGAACTCGATCAGCGCCTGGCGGTCGCGGCAGAAGAGGAGGACGCCGTCACGCAGCACGGCGTAGCGCAGCGCCGGCGGGGCCTGGTTGAGGATGAGCACGTCCACGTCGTTGGTCTGCAGGATGTCCATCAGCCCGCCGATGACTTCGAGCCGCATATCGAAGCAGTGGTCGTCGTCGGGGCGGCCCGCCAGGAGCACCGCCACGTCCACGTCGCTGTGTGCCCAGGCCCGTCCCCGGGCATGCGACCCGAAGAGGTACGCTGCCACCACTCCGTCGAGTGAGGCAAAGTATTGCTCCAGCGCTTCCGCGTATTGGCCGAGGTCGAAGGATTCCATCGGGGCATCTGCCTGGAGGTATGATAACACAAACGGGGTGAGTTGCCAACCGGTGCTACAAAGCCAGACCCCCGGTCTTTGGGGAGCCGGGGGTCTCAGGGATGAGACCCGGCATACTCCACCCAGACGGTGGCATTCTCCTTGTCAACCCAGTACTGAACCCGGTCGCTGTAATTGACGTCGTACTGGAGAAGGCCCTTGAGTTTGCCTTTCAGTTTCTTGACCTTGCCGGGCACTCTCCGTTCGGGGGTTGTCTGGAGGAAGCGCAAGGTCTCGGCCGCTCCTTGGGGATCACGGGCGCAGATGTCCTGCCAGCCCTTTCTGGCCCTCTTGCGCAGCCGTACCTCATAATCAGATGGCATCGGGAGCGTCCATAGGGGCATAATCTTCCGGTCGGCCGCGGGTGCGCCAGGCTTCCATCAATTCGGGATTGCGATGGGCCTCGGCCGTGGCCTGCCAGTCTTCCAGACACTCTTCGAGCGGCTGCCACTCTCTTGAGGTGGAGCAGTGGGCGAAGAGGTCCACGAACTCGCGCAGGAACTCTTGCTGTTCCTCGTTGTCCAGGTCTCGCAGCCACGGGAAAACGGTGCTTTCAGCCGGCGTTCGCCCCAGAGCGATAACCTCGCGGAGAAACTGGGCGGCGGTCACAGCGTAGGCGGCGGTCTGGGCTGTCTCGGCTACTTTCTGACGGGGTGCCAACACCAGGTCGGCGACCTTGCCCTGGACGATGGTCACACCACCTGTCTTGCGCGCCCGGTCGAACCAGTAGCGTTGCCTTTTTTTGAGGTCGGTTGCCAGCACGACCTCGTCGCTGAACACGGTCTTTACCATCGCTTGTCTCCTTCGCCGATGGATTATATGCCTTGTAAGGTACTCTGTCAAGTACGTCTTCAAATACATATCTCTAGAGCACGTTTCCAAGAGTTTCTGTCGGCGCGCCAAAGTGATGGGATGGCTCTGGTTCAAGCGCTACCGGTTCCGGCCTCGGCTGCCAACCGGTGCCACAAAGCCAGACCCCCGGCCTTTGGGGAGCCGGGGGTCTGGGATTCACGCGGGCCGGGCTAGGAGGAGTAGTTTCTCAGGACGAGGGGGAGGAAGATGCGGTATTCGCCCCCACCGCACCAGAAGCCCAGGCAGAGGCTGTAACTACTGCTGCTTATGCCTGTTCCGACTCCCGTCTGCCCCAGCGTACCTCTAAGCGCATAGCTTGCCGAACTCATGCCGCTGCCTCCGGCGCCGGTCGTCACGTCCCAGTTGCAGCGAAGGGCTGGCCGAAACGCCGTTGCTCCGGCTTAGCGCCAGCACCAGGAGTACCAGTACAGTGCTCCCACTCACGATTAACCACTTACGCGCGTTCATTTTGCTCTCCTTTCATCAAATGCTACTACTTGTTGACTCATAGGCTGTTGGTTCTTTATGTCGGTTGCCTCACATACTCGTGCATAAACACCTCCTTCAAGAAACCTCCCACCGGATGCTCCCTAACCCGGACAAGCCGGAACCAAAAACCACGGAGGACACTAAGGATACCTTTGTGTCCTTAGTGTAGTTCTCGGTACAAAACTAGGTCGGAGGCCCGGCTTCAGCCGGGAAAACCCCGATAAATCGGGACGTCCGTCGCGTTTTGTATCGGAAACCAGCCTGCTAGGGAAGGCCGTTATCCGCGCCCACCCGCCACCTCTAAACGGAGAATAGGATAGTTTTGTTACACCTAACCCGGACAAGCCGGAACCACGCGATATCGCCACGCGGCTCACGCCCTGGTGTACTCCCCCACCAGGTGCACGCGCAGCGCGGGTGGCGTGACGCGCTCCAAGAGGCAGGCAAGGTGGAACAGCGGCTCGCCGAATGCCAGGTAGGTGGGGTCGCCGATGAACTGGAGCGAAACTCGTACCAGTCCTGCGTTGTGTGCCAGGCGTTCAATCTGGGAGGGTGTGTTGGCGCGGTAGAGGGCGGGGAAGGTGTCGGCCTCGGCGCGGCCGTACAGGCGGCCTATCAGCCGCCCACGCGCCGGGCGCAGCGCACGGTTGAGCGCCAGGAGAGGATGACGGACATTGGGGGTGAGGAAGACAAAGTGACCGCCCACTCGGAGAACGCGGGCGATCTCGGCGAAGGCGTGGGTCGGCTCGGGCAGATGCTCCAGCACCCACGAGCAGCACACCAGGTCAAAGGCGCCGTCGGCGTAGGGGAGTCTCTCTGCCAGCCCACAGGCCAGCGCGAGCGCACGGGCGCGATGTTCGCGCAGCGAGGCGGGGTCGGCATCCAGCCCGGCGACGAACCCGGCGCGCGGGTGCAGCCGCTCCAGCACCCCGCCGCGCCCGCAGCCCAGGTCGAGCACGCGCGCGGTGGGTGACAGGCACGCGGCTACCGCGTCCTGGTAGACGTGGCTCGCGGGCCGCCAACCGGGACGTATCTCGGCGTAGCGGCGGCGGTAGGCTTCTTGCCGGTCGAGCGAGAGCATCAGCCCTCCGCACTTGTATTATACACGAGCCGCGCACGGCAGGCAAGCAGATTGACGGTTTCCATTTGCGTCTTGACGCCTTGTGTGGTATAACAAGCACTATAAGCCCCTGTAGCTCAGTTGGATAGAGCATCGGCCTCCGGAGCCGATGGCCCGCGTTCGAGTCGCGGCAGGGGTACTGGCAGGTGGCCCGCGTCGGGCTACCTGCGATTGCCGATTATCGCGATAGATGCTGAGGTACTTCCGATGAATACCCCGCAGGGAGCGCTAGAGCACGTTTCCAAAAGTTCTTAGGGTATGTCCCTAACCCGGACAAGCCGGAACCAAAAACCACGAAGGACAC
>FWPU01008790.1_pt1 | contig 16685 bp, 15 predicted proteins | sample 2228361 | NCBI WGS metagenome assembly FWPU01 (sample SAMEA103939777, study PRJEB20133) | metagenome
GCGCCCCCATCGTCTAGGGGACCAGGACGCAGCCCTTTCAAGGCTAAAACGGGGGTTCGAATCCCCCTGGGGGCATAGCTCATCAGCCGTCTATCAAGACGGCTGATGTGATTTCTTTACCCGGTAAGCTTCTCCAGCATGGCGTAAAGCATTACTCCGCACGCCACTGCCAGGTTTAATGAGGTTGCACGGCCGCGCATCGGCAGCCGCACCAAGGCATTGCAGGCAGCCCTTTGATCGGCGCTCAACCCTTCGCGTTCGCTGCCCATCAGGAGCACACAGGGCGCCCGGTAATCCTGGCTGCGATAATCCTGATATCCGTGGGCTGAGGTGCCATAAATAGTGTACCCGTGTTGGCGCGCCCAACGTGTGAACGCCTCAAAACCCGCCGTTGCTACCGGTATCCAAAAAGCTGTCCCCATGCTGGCGCGCAGGGCGCTCGGGTGGTAGGGGTCGAGGTCGCTGTTCAACAGCAGCACCGCGCTGGCGCCGACCGCATCCACTGTGCGTAAGATGCTGCCAACGTTGCCTGGGTCCTGAGGCGAAACCAACGCGACGACCCAGGAAGCGTTGGCTGGATTGAGTCGCTCCAGTTCGCAGGCTGCCGGGCGCACTACCGCCAGGATACCCTGGGGGTTCTCCCGGTCAGCGAGGGAGGCAAAGACCTCTTCACTGACGGCATAGCAGGGAACGCCTTGGGAGGCAAGTTGCTCTACCAACCCGCCAGCGAATACGCTCTTCAATGACTGCGGTGCGTAGACGATGGCTTCGATTTGCACGCCTCTTTCCCGTGCAGCGACTGCTTCACCCACCGGGAAGATGCCTTCCACCAGCGTCAGTCCGCTTGCCTGACGCCCCTTGCGCTCCTTGAGCGCCCGTATTTGCTTGATTTTTGGATTGCTCCGGCTGGAAATGATTTCCATAGGTGAAGCTGCCGGCGCGTCTCACTCTTCCCGGCGCGGCACCCAGGCGAGCACGGTCGTGCCTTCGCCGGGGGCCGAGGTGATCTCCACGTCTCCTCCCACCTTACGGGCGCGCACATGCATATTCGAAAGTCCGTGACCGATGGTTACGCTCATCTTCCGCACGTCGAAACCCTGGCCGTTGTCAGCTACTTCCAGCAAGACGCGATCGCGCGTTGTCCACAGGCGCACATCCACCCGCCGCGCCTGGGAGTGCTTGGCGGCGTTTGCCAGGGCTTCCTGGCAGATGTGGAAGAGCGCCATGGCGTGCGCTTGGGGCAGGTCTACCAGGTTATCCTTGGGACCGAGCAAGGTAGCGTCGGATTGGGCGTTGGCGCGATACTCATACACCAACCGCCGCAGGCCGTCCATCAAGTCGCCGCCGTGCAACTGGCGCGGCCGCAGGTCAAGAATATATGTGCGGATATCGCGAATCGCCCGGTTCAGGCCTTCGATTGCCTGCTCGAGCTTTTGTCGTGCCTGGTGGGGGTCTTCATCCAGCGCCACGCGGGCATACTCCAGCGCCAGGCCCACCCCGTAGATAGATTGAATAATGCCGTCGTGCAGGTCCATTCCAATGCGTTCGCGCTCTTCAAGCACTGCCAGCCTTCCGGCTTGGCGGTGCAGGCGGGCGTTTTCGATCGTAATCCCTGCCCAGCTCCCAATGGCGGTCAACAGGTTCAGCTCCCGCTCCTCGAATCGGCGCTCGTTGCGGCTGGCCAGGCTCATCACCCCCACCACCCTGCCGCCTGCTGTCAGCGGGATGCAGGCCATGGAACGGAAGCCCGCCGCCACCACCGCCGGGCGCAGATAGCGCATGTCGCTGGAGAGGTCGGAGGTCGCCAGTGGCTTGCCGGTCTCTGCCACCAGGCCGATAAAACCCTCACCCATGCGGAAACGATCCTTGGTCAGAAACGCGCCCGGGAATTCGCCGCGGTGCAGCGCCAGGCGTAGCTCTTTCTCGCTTTCCTCGCGCAGGAATATCTCGCCTGCGCCTACGCCCAGATAAGCCATTGCCTGCGTCAGCGTGTGATCGAGAATCTCATCCACGTCCAACGAGCGCGCCAACGTTGCCGCTATCTCGTTGATCAATGCCAGGTCGCTGTTGCGCTGGCGGAGTTCTTCATCGCGTGCCAGCAGACTCTCGTACATTCGCGCATTGCTGATCGCCACTGCAGCGTAAGCCGCCAGGGTCTCGATCACCCGCTCGTCAGCCTCGGTGAACTCATCAGCCCCCAACTTGTTGGTCAGGTAGATCTGCCCCAGCAATGTATCGCCCTGCAAGATGGGCACGCCCAGGAAGGAAGTCATCGGTAGATGACCAGGGGGAAAACCATAACTGCGGTAATCGTTGCGCAAGTCGGCAATGCGAATCGTGCGTCGCTCTATACCGATCGCTCCGATCAGCCCCCTGCCCATCGGCGGAGCACCTGCCTGGCGGACCTCCTCCGGCGTCATCCCCACTGGGATGAATTTGACCAGCTTGCCACCCTCGTCCACCACACCCAGGGCTGCATAGGCAGCATTGACCTGCTGGCGCGCCAGGTGAACGATTCGCTCCAGCACCACCTCCAGCGAAAGGTTGCTTACCAACTCCAGGCTGACTTCATGTAAAGCAGCCAGTCTTTCTTCCATTTGCTCGCGTGTCAACAACACCATTGGGTATTCCTCACCATGCGTTAATTTTACCTTAGATTGCTATCGGATGTGTATGAGCCGGGCAGGAGGCGTCGGGAAAACCTGGGGCGGGTTGACAAATCTGACAGGCAACCTGATAGTTTTTGCCAGATTGGTCAGCATATAAATGCGTTTTGCCCGGCACGGTATTTGCCCAGGGCAGTTGATGGGAGATTGAAATCAGCCGGTGCAAGGCTGGCCGGCCCACAGGAGAGAGATGCGCACGGATAAAAAAAGTTCGCGTTTGCCGGGGTTTTATAACCTGTCGCGAGAAGAACGCCTGCAACGGCTGGCAGACTGGCTTGCTGCTGAAGATCTGGCAGCTTTGAGTGGTGAAGTCAGTTTGTCTCCATCTAAGGCGGAACACATGATCGAGAATGTGGTCGGCGTTCATGCGCTGCCGCTTGGTATCGCGCTGAACTTCGTTATCAATGGTCGCGAGGTGCTGGTGCCGATGGCGATCGAGGAACCATCGGTGGTGGCCGGTGCATCGTTCATGGCGAAACTTGCCCGCGCGGGCGGCGGTTTCATTGCCCAGGCGGACCCTCCCGAGATGATTGGCCAGATTCAGTTGCTCGACCTGCCCGACCTGCCCAGCGCCCGTCTGACGTTGCTGGAGCACAAAGAACGACTGCTGGCAGAAGCGGCTGAGATTGACCCGGTCTTGAAGCGCCTGGGCGGTGGCCCGCGCGATCTGGAAGTGCGCCTGGTGAGCGAATCGCCCATTGGGCCTTTCCTGGTGCTCCACCTCATCTACGATGTGCGGGACGCCATGGGCGCCAACGCTGTCAATACCGCCTGTGAGCGGGTTGCCCCTCTGGTGGAAAGCCTGACCGGCGGGCGGGCGCACCTGCGCATTCTCTCCAATCTGGCAGATCGGCGCCTGGCGCGGGCGCGCTGCACCATCCCGCTTTCCGAACTCTCCTTTGATGAATATAGCGGGGTGGCTGTGCGCGATGGCATCCTGGCAGCCTGGGCATTTGCCGCCGCGGATCCGTACCGGGCTGCCACGCACAACAAAGGGATTATGAATGGCGTTGATGCCGTGGTGATCGCCACCGGCAACGACTGGCGCGCTGTCGAGGCTGGGGCACACGCCTATGCCGCTCGCAGCGGCCGCTACAGCACATTGAGCACCTGGGGGCGCGACGCGGCTGGGAACCTGGTTGGCACGTTGGAGATGCCACTGGCTGTTGGGATTGTCGGCGGTGCCACCCGCGTCCATCCAACCGCCCGCGCCGCTCTGCGCTTGATGGGCGTTCAGACTGCTGGCGAGCTGGCGGAGATCATCGCTTCGGTCGGTCTGGCGCAGAACCTGGCTGCCTTGCGCGCCCTGGCAACCGAGGGCATCCAGCGCGGCCACATGGCGCTGCATGCCCGACAGGTGGCCATTGCCGCTGGCGCGGTTGGCGAGCAGATCGAACGTATTGCCAGGCAAATGGTCGCCGAAAATGCAGTGCGCCTAGATCGCGCCCAGGAAATTTTGCAACAAGGAACGGAACCATCTCCCCTATGAGCGAACAACCACCTCTGGAAAACCTCTTGCTTAGACCCTCCCGCCCGGTGGGTATTGCTGGCTATGGCGCATATGTGCCGCAGTACCGCCTGCCGGCGCGTGAAGTTGCCCGCGTCTGGACCGCTGGTCAGGGCGGGTTGCCGATCAAAGAGAAGGCGGTGCCCGGACTGGATGAGGATGTTGCTACGATGTCCATCGAGGCCGCCCGCAACGCCCTGAAGCGCGCCGGCGTCTCTCCAACGCTCATCCGCGCTGTGTGGGTTGGTTCCGAATCTCACCCGTATGCCGTCAAGCCCACCTCGACCATCGTCGCCGAGGCCATTGGTGCCGTGCCAAATGTTCAGGCAGCCGACTGGCAGTTCGCCTGCAAGGCTGGCACAGAAGCCATGGTCGCGGCGATGGGCTTTGTTGGCTCCAGGATGGCTGATTACGCCTTGGCCATTGGCATGGACACCGCCCAGGGGCGACCAGGCGACGCCCTGGAATACACCGCTGGCGCTGGCGGGGCTGCCTTTGTGATTGGGCCAGCGGAGGATTCGCTGGCGGTCATCGAGAGCGCCTATTCGTACGTCACCGATACGCCTGATTTCTGGCGCCGGGCGCATGCCCGGTATCCGGAGCATGGACAGCGCTTTACCGGCGAACCAGCCTATTTCAAACATATCACCGAAGCCGCCAATGCCATCCTGCGCGCCAGCCATGCCACCCCGGCCGACTTCCAATATGCTGTCTTCCACCAGCCCAATACCAAGTTCCCCCAGCGCGTCGCCGCTCAATTGGGGTTTTCTGAAGCGCAAATCGCCGCCGGTTTGCTGGTGCCGGTGATTGGCAACACCTACGCGGGCGCGGCTATCATCGGCCTGACCGCCATCCTGGATGAAGCCAAACCGGGTGACCGCATTCTAATGGTGTCATTTGGCTCCGGCGCCGGTTCGGACGCATTCATCCTGCGCGTCACCGAGCTCATCCAGGAGCGCCGCGACCGCACCCTGCGCACCCAGGCTTACATTGACCGGCGCGTCGAGATTGACTACGCTATGTACGCCCGTATGCGCGGCAAGCTGGTGATGAAATAAGTGCTCGGGGATGAGTACGGAGAGCCTATGATGGATGTGCTGATTGCCGGCATTGGTCAGACCCCGGTTGGAGAGCATTGGGATATCTCCCTGCGCGAGCTCGCTTTACAGGCTATCGAGGCGGCACAGCAGGATGCCGGCGGCTTGCAGCCGCAGATCATGTTCGTCGCCAACATGCTCGCCCCCCAGCTTTCTGGGCAGTCCCATCTGGGGGCGCTGATCGCTGATTTTGCCGGTCTGGGGGGTATTGAAGCGCTCGCCGTAGAAGCTGCCGGGGCTTCTGGAGGCGCTGCCCTGCGAGCAGGATATCTGGCAGTGGCCTCCGGTCAGGCGGACGTCGCCCTGGTGGTCGGCGTGGAGAAGTTCACCGACGAGATTGGCGCTTCCGCCGAAGCTGCTCTGGCAAGCGCCGTTGACAGCGACTTCGAAGCTGTGCAAGGGCTCACCTCCACGGCGCAGGCGGCAATGTTGATGCGGCGTTATTTGCACGAGACCGGCGCTCCTCGCCAGGCGTTTGCCGGCTTTCCGATCACCGCCCATGCCAATGCCGCCGGCAATCCCAATGCCATGTATCGCAAGCCCATCTCCGCCAGCGCTTACCAGAAAGCCAGCCTGGTCAGCGATCCTCTGAACCTGCTGGACGTTGCCCCCTACGCCGATGGCGCCGCTGCTTTGCTCCTGGCTCGCTCCGACCTGCTCCCTGCCGGTTACCCGCATCCGTTGGTGCGCATCGCCGGCTCTGGGATGGCTACTGATACCCTGGCGTTGCACGATCGCCCTGACCCGCTGGATTTTCGCGCCGCGCGGCTGTCGGTGGAGAGAGCCCTGTGGCGGGCTGGCTTAGCCCCAGATCAGATTGACCTGTTTGAACTCTACGACGCGTATTCGATATACGCCGTTCTGTCTCTGGAAGCTGCCGGCTATGCCCCGCGCGGGCAGGCCTGGCAGCTCGCTCAAACCGGCGGGATTAGCCTGTCGGGGACAATTCCAATAGCCACCCTGGGGGGGTTGAAAGGGCGCGGCAACCCCGGCGGAGCAACCGGGGTTTACCAGGCGGTCGAAGCCACCCTGCAATTGCGCGGCCAGGCGGGACAAAACCAGATTCCCGGCGCGCGTTGGGCGTTGATCCAGTCGCTGGGCGGGCCAGCCTCCTGCGCTGCGGCTCACGTGCTCGAGCGCGTCGACAACGTCACTGCTTAGCACCTTGCAATTTGATTAAGAACCTGCCCCGCGGCAACTTTGATAGTTCTTGAGAGTCCCTTTTTACTAAACTATCAATGCAATATCACTCACATCGAGGCGCGAAAGCTGAAGGAGAACAAGGTCTATGGAAATTCCACGCCACTGGCGATTACGCAAACAACGGTACAGTCTGGTTGGTGAAATCTGCCCGCATTGCGAAGCCCGCCTGTTCCCGCCGCGCGATGTATGTCCGGAGTGCGGCGGCGAGGCGCGAAAGTCGTTTAACTTCAGCGGGCGCGGTGAAGTGTACTCCTACACTACCATCTACGACCCGCCTGCCGGCTATGAAGAGTTTGCCCCATATACGGTTGCTTTGGTCAAGCTGGAGGAAGGGCCGCTTGTGACAGCTCAGCTCACCGACGTGGCTGAGGCGGAAGTCAAGATCGGCATGCCGGTAGAGATGGTCACCCGGCGCCTGCGCTCCGATGGCGACGAGCGCGGCTTGCTGGTGTACGGCTATAAATTCCGCCCGGCGATTCAGGCTTAGCTAGAAAATACTGCATGACGCAGCGCCCTCCACCCCGGAGGGCGCTGTGCATAAGGGAATGGGACATGCGCCAGGAGGTGGAAAAGTGCGAGCGCCGCCAGATAAGTTGACGCGAAGATGGGGCGAGTCTATAATTTGATACAACATAGTCTCCTTATTTATTTCCAACGTGAGTAGCAGGAGGCATTTTTTATGTACACCCGATCAGGAATTTCTTCTGTCATATTTATCATGGCGCTTTCCGGACAAGCCAGAGCACTATGTGGCTTTTGCACAAGCTGATGGTTGCATGGGCGTTGGGTTCAAAGCCATTGATCGCGCTAAGTGAGGAGAGACATTTCTATGAAAGCCACTGAAATTTTAATGGAAGAGCATCGCGTCATTGAACGGGTGCTGAACTCGCTCGAGATAGCAGCAACCAGGGTGTCTTCGGGCCAGGAAGTCCCGGCCGATTTCTTCCTCAAGGCAGCCGATTTCATCCAGGGCTTTGCCGATGGCTGTCATCACAAAAAGGAAGAGGGTGTGCTCTTTGTATCGTTGGTTGCTCATGGTATGCCGAAAGAGACGGGTCCGGTGGCGGTTATGCTTGCTGAGCACGAGCAGGGGCGTCGCTTCACCCGCGCCATGCGCGATGGCGCCGAACGCTTGCTTGCAGGCGACCGTGCCTATATTCCCCAGATTGCGCAAAATGCGCTTGGCTATGTGGCGCTGCTGCGCCAGCATATCCAAAAAGAGGACCAGGTGCTGTTTCCGATGGCGGATGAGATTATCCCTGCCGATCAACATGCACAGGTTGCAGAAGCCTTCGACCATATCGAGCATGTAGAAACCGGAGAAGGCGTGCACGAAAAATACCTTAGCCTGGCAGATGAGTTGGAAAAAAGCCTCTTCTGAACAGTCAGCCATCCTATTGCCTCTCGCATCTCTTTTGCGTTTCCCTAGCACCTCTGGCGTGGTCTGTGACCGCCCCATAGCCTGGTTGTATAATAAGTTGCCCTCTTTGCTTCTACCGGTTGACCAAATGACCCACCCGCAATCACTCATCTCCGTGCGCGTCGTCCTCCAGGCGCTATTGTTTATTGCCATCATCCCGATGCTGCCGTTGCTCATCTCCCGACGCTGGGACTGGTGGGAAGCCTGGACCTATGTCATTATCTCTGTGATGGGCTTTGCCGTCAGCCGGCTGCTGGCGGCGCGGCGTCATCCGGACCTGATTGCCGAACGCGCCCGGCTGATGCAACACGAAAATACTGTTTCTTGGGACAGGCGATTGGCTCTGCTGCTCGGGATTGGCGGCCTGGCAAGCATGCTTGTAGTTGGATTCGATGAGTTGCTGCAATGGTCCCCGGTGTACAGCTTGCCGCTGAAAGTCCTTTCTTTGCTCGCCATCCTGGCAGGCTACGGATTGGGTTCGTATGCTTTGATTGAAAATCGCTACTTCTCCGGAGTAGTGCGCCTGCAGGCCGAGCGCGGGCATCAGGTCGTCTCCACCGGACCTTACCGCTGGATTCGCCATCCCGGTTACGCCGGAGCGATCTTGACCTATCTGACAACCCCGGTCTTTCTCGATTCGAGCTGGGCGTTTCTGCCCGGAGTGTTTCTCGTCGTCCTTTTGATCATCCGCACCGCTCTGGAAGACAGTTTCTTACAGCATGAATTGCCAGGCTATCGGGAATACGCCCAACGGGTGCGGTACCGCTTGCTACCGCTTGTCTGGTAAATGCGCCAGGAGGAGAGAACCATATGAGCCCAAGCCGCCTGTCCCGTATCGAGTCGCCGTTGCGCCTGGTCCTGGAGTTCAATCAAGCCTTCAACCGGCACGATGTCGCCGGCATGATGCAACTGATGAGCGACGATTGTGTCTTTGAAAACACTGCACCAGCCCCCGATGGAACCGTGTACTCGGGGAAGCAAGCCGTTACCCAATTTTGGCAGGATTTTTTCCGCCAGTCGCCCCAGGCGCACATCGAAATTGAGGAGATTTTTGGTTTGGGGACGCATGTGGTCATGCGCTGGCGATACGATTGGGTGGACCAGTCCGGGACCAGAGGACATGTCCGCGGCGTTGATCTGTATCAGGTGAAGAACGGCTTGATCGCCCAAAAGTTGTCCTATGTCAAGGGTTAGCGCGTCAGGCATATGGAACATGCTTCCAAAAACCAGCTCCGGTTCGTGATCGGCACGTCCGGATGGACTTACGACCACTGGAGGGGCTGTTTCTATCCGCCGGAGCTGCCGAAAAGCCGCTGGTTCGAGTTTTACGCCAGCCGGTTTGCCGCGGTGGAGGTCAACGCCACTTTCTATCGCTCTTTTCAAGAGCAGACCTACAAGAACTGGCGCGAGCGCGCCCCGCAAGGCTTTGGCTACGTGCTCAAAGCGCCCCGGACGATCACTCATCGCAAATATCTCCTGGATGTGGAGCAGGAAATCCAGGCTTTCTGCCGTTCGAGCGCTTTATTGGAAGACCGGCTGGAAATGATCTTGCTGCAGATTGCCCCGGGCACTCCCTGCGACCTGCCGCGCCTGGAGAAAGCCCTGCTGGCGTTTCCCGAGCCGCAAAAAGTGGCGGTCGAGTTCCGCCGCTCTGAGTGGCTCACCCCGCAGACCGAGGAATTGTTGCGGGCGGTCGGGGCGACGTTCTGCAACGCCGATTCGCCCCGCCAGCGCCTGACCGACATCCTCACCTCCCGGAGGGCATACCTGCGCTTGCACGGGCGCAAGCGCTGGTATACCTACGATTACTCCACCGACGAGCTGGGGGAAATCGCCGCGTTAGCCCGCGCCCTGGTCGCCCGCGGGGCGGAGCGGGTGTACGTGTTCTTCAACAACGATTTCGAGGGCTATGCCCCGGCCAACGCCCTGGCTTTGCTGAACCTGCTTGCAGATGCAATGAGCGGCGATGACCATTTCCCCACTACATCCCTGGACGCTTGAACCGGATGAGGCCGCCCGGTTACAAGACAGCCTGCGCCAGCGCTTGATCCTGCGCTGGGATGGGCGGCCAGTTACTGCTGTCGGCGGGGTGGACGTGCACCTGGCGGGAGAGCACTCGCGCGCTGCCATTGTGGTGCTGAGCTTCCCGCAACTCACCCCCCTGACAGTTGCCATCGCTGAAACTCCGCTCGCCTTTCCCTACATCCCCGGCTTGCTTGCCTTCCGCGAGGGTCCAGCCGTGCTGGCAGCTTGGGAAAAGCTGGCGCTCAAGCCGGACCTGCTGCTCTTCGACGGCCAGGGAATCGCCCATCCACGCCGCCTGGGGATCGCCGCGCACATGGGCTTATGGCTGCAAACGCCGACCATTGGTGTCGCCAAGTCGCGCCTGTATGGTCACCATCCCTCGGTAGGTCAGCATCGCGGCGATTACGTCGAGTTGCGAGATGAGCGCCAGCCGGAGGCGGTCATCGGAGCAGTGCTGCGCACGCGTGAAAACACCAACCCGCTCTACATCTCGCCGGGTCACCTGATGGACAATGAACACGCGGTAACCTTTACCCTGGCCTGTTGCCGCGGATATCGTCTGCCTGAACCAACGCGCCGGGCGCATCAGGTTGCCGCGGGGGCGCGTCTGCCGCCGGATGAGGGGGAACAACTGCGCCTGCTCTAGCGCTCCAGCTTGTCGGCAATGTTTTATTCGTAACGCAGGGCGCGAATGATCTCCATACGTGCTGCCTGGCGCGCCGGCAGGGCAGCGGCGATCACGCCAAAAATCAGCCCAATGGCAATCCCCGCCAGGATGCCCACATAGGGGAAGCTGTATTCCACCTGGAAGCCGCTGACGCTCAGCCCCAGCACCAGCACGTAGCCCAGGTATAGACCGGCCAGGATGCCCAGTGAGGTGCCGATCGCTGCCAGCAACAGCGACTCGCCCACCACCACCCGGCGCACCTGCCTGCGCGTCGCCCCGATGGCGCGCAGCATGCCGATCTCGCGCGTCCGTTCAATCACCCCGATAGCCAGCGTGTTCAGGATGGCAATCAGCGAAGGCATGGTCAATACCCCAAGCAGCACGAAATAGAAGGCGAACACGGCGTAGAAGAGCTGCCGGTTCTCTTCGTAGTAGCTCTGCCCCGAGACCAGCTTGAACTGGGGGTAAGCCTGCAACGCCTTTTTCAGCCTGGCTTCCACCTTCTCGGCATCTGCCCCAGGCGCCAGGTTGAGCTGTAAAAAGACGTCCTCATCTTTGCGGAAATCTGCCGCCAGGTTCGCCTGCGAGATGTAAGCAGTCATGATCTTGGCGTTCAGGTAATCGCCGGCGATGGCGATGATCTGATAGGGCTTCTCGCCGGTTGGCGTGGACAGGCGCACCACATCGCCAACCTTCAATCCAGCCTGGGCAGCAAAGACCCCGTTGGCGATCAGGTTGCGCCCCTGTCCCAACGCCGGGTACGCCTGCTGCGGATCACCGTGCTGGAAAGTCAGGCTGGCGACCTTGGGATATTCGACCGGGTCGATTCCCAGCAGCACGACTGCTTTACCATTTGCCGTGGCTGAGGCGAAACGCATCGTGCTAACCGCCTCCACGCCCGGGATGTTGCGCAAATCCTGAGCCAGCTCCGGTCGGGCGCCCACATTGCTGCTCCATACCCCCACCGAAGGTGGCATGATCAGGTAATCGCTTCCCAGGCTACGACGCAGGATGTCCAAAAAGCCGCCGGTCAGGCTCCACACCAGACCGCCCATGGCGATGATGATCGCCAGCCCGATCATCGTCGAGCTGGCGGTGATCGCCGCTCGCGTCGGCTGGCGGGTCAGGTTGCCGCGCGCCAGGTCGCCAGCGCCATCGCGGGCGTAGATGACGGCAATCAGGGCGCTGAAAACCGTGGCAATTGGCTTGACCAGCGCCGGACCCACCAGCACCAGACCGATCAGGAAAAGCAAGCCGCCCAGCGCAGTCAGGCTCATCTCGCCGGAAAGCAAAGCCAGCACAGCCAGGATGATCAACACTAGCCCACTCACCAACCCCGCCTTTGGCAGGCGCTTTGTCCCCTCCACTGCCGCCGGACGCAGGGCGTCCAGCGGCGTCAGGCGGCTGGCAGTGAACGCTGGCAACAGCCCCGCCAGCAGGGTTACGCCGATTCCCAGGGCCACGGTGACCACCACCAGCCCTGGCTGGATGACCGGCGCCCCCAACTCGACATGGAGAAATTCCCCCAAGAGCGGTTCAATGAGCCTCAGGATGGTGACCCCCAGCAGATAGCCCAGGAAGAGCCCTCCCAGGGTTCCCAAAGCACCCTGCAGGAAACCTTCAACGATGAACAATCCGACAATGGTCTTACGGCTGGCGCCGATGGCGCGCAGCATGCCGATGTCATGCCGTCTTTCTGCCACAATGGTACGAAACGTGTTGAAGATGATGAAAGCCCCCATGAACAGCGCCAGGAAGCCAAACAGGTTGAATGCTACCTGCCCGATTTTCATACTCGCCAGGATTTCCGTCCCGCTTGCCAGAGCGCCAAGGTTGTATTCCTTTCCGAGCAGCGACTGGATGTTGTTCTGAATCGCCTGGCGCCCGGCCTCGTCCACCGTATCCAGGTTGATCTCGATTGTATTGATGCGATCGGGCAGGTCGAGCAGTTTCTGCGCTTCATACAGGGATACCAGCACTTCCTCGTTGCCGGGCAGGGCGCGCTCCGGCAGCAAGCCAACGATTTTCAAGCGCGCCACGCCTTCGGTGGTTGGCAGGTTCAGGGTGTCCCCAATGCTGAGTCCCAGGCTCTCGGCAAGGCTGGTGGTGATCACCGCAGCTTCCTGGTCGCTGGAGCGCAGGAAGCGCCCTGCTTTTACCGGGTAGGCGCGCATCATCTGCGCCGTTCTGGGGTCAATGCCGGTCAAGGTCAGGGCGGTCACCCTGGCTCTGCCAAAGAAGCCGCTCGGAATGTTGATCGTACGGCTGAGCGTCCCATTTACCGCCCGCACCCCGGATACAGCGCGCAGCTTATTCAGCACCTTTTCAGAAAACGCCTCGCCGCTTTCGTGGGTGATGGTGATATCCACCTGCCCGGAGGCAGCTAACAAATTCGACTGGAACGCCTTGATCATCGTCGGCAACATCATGTTCATGCCGAAGATCATCAGCGTGCCAATGACGATCGCCAGCGTTGTCAGGAATGTGCGCAGTTTGCGTCCCCATAGATAGCGAGCAGCCAGAATCAACTGAATGTTGCCCATACCAGCAGCTTTCCTCGTAAACGCAAAGGCCGTTCCCAAAAAGTCATCGGGTGTTCAAGCGGATTTTTTCGGCGACCTCTGCCGCGTTGTTTACATCATGCGGGTCGGTGCGACTCTCGTCCACAATCCTGCCGTCCCTTAAGAAAACGATGCGATCGGCGTAGGAGGCAACGTGAGCGTCGTGAGTCACCATCACCACCGACCTGCCCCATTCGTTGGCGACCTGTCGCAGCAGTGAGGCAATCTCGTCTGAAGCGCGCGTGTCCAGGTTGCCGGTGGGCTCGTCTGCCAGCACCAGCTTAGGCTCCGCCACCAGGGCGCGGGCGATAGCCACCCGTTGCTGTTGCCCGCCGGAGAGTTGATCGGGGCGGCTGGTCAACCGGTCGCCTAATCCGACCTTTTCCAGCCATTCTCGAGCTTTTGCCCTGGCCTTGGATGGGCTGAGACCATCGAGCGTCAACGGCAGGGCGGCATTTTCGGTCGCGTCCAGCACCGGGATCAGGTTGTAAAACTGGAAGACAAAGCCGATCTTCTTCCTTCGCAGGCGGGTCAACTCCTCGTCGGAAAGTCCATCGAGCGACTGGCCTTCGATGATCACCCGTCCTTCGGTCGGACGGTCCAATCCACCCAGCAAATGCAGCAAGGTAGATTTACCGCAGCCGCTTGGGCCCATCACGGCGACGAATTCTCCGGGCTCGACGCTCAGGTTGACATGATCGAGGGCGGTCACAGCGGTCTCGCCGCTGCCATATATTTTGGTCAGGTTTTCGGTTTGTATTAGGGGCATGGAAATAACTATATGCTCCTTTATTGGCTTTGTCAATCTCTGGGGATGGTTTGTGGCGGCATCTATCCGTTTATGACAAGGTTTCTGTTCAGGTCTGCGTGTAGCTGATGCTGGCAGCCTGCAGGATATCTGCCAGGCTTGCCATCGGCAGGCGCGCCATACGGATACTGGACGGATCAAGCATGCCAATGATCCAGACCGGGTCGCGGCGGATGTCGCTGGTGTAATAGCAGGTATAAAGCACATCCTCTTTCACCACCACGCCAGCGTAGGAGGTGTCGCCTGAGCTGGGCAGATCGCTCAAATAAATCAAGCCATCCTCGTTCACCGCGAATATCGCCGTTCGCTTGCGGGTGAAGGCACTGCCTTGCCAGGCAAACGGACCGCGCACCACCGGTTGGTAGCGCCCCACGGCGAACGTCTGGCCTTTCCAGGTGAACAGGTTTGGCCCATCCAGGCGCGTCAGGCGCGATTCGAGCTTCTTCTCCCAGCGCTGGTAGGGTGGATCGGAAACTGCGATCAGGGTTGCGCCGCGGGGGTCGCCAAATGGATTGTCGCTGTACTCCAGCCTGCCGGTGGCGATCATCCGCCCGTCCGGAAGGAACTCGATATCGGTTTCGTCAATTCTACCGCCGGCGTAGATTTCCCCCACCTGCGCCCAGTGTTCGCCATCGGTCGAGGTGAAGAGCGCGGCTCGCCCGTGTTCCCACCAGTAGGCAGGCACGTACCAGGTCTTGCTGTCCCGGCTTTTCGGTCGCCAAAAAAGCCAGCCGCGCGGCTGGATTTCACCGAACGGCTCCCAGTGAATGCCGTCCAGGCTGGAAGTGTAGATGGTGGTGTACGGTTCGGGGTTGAGCGCCACGTTTTTCAGCGCGTAGAGGAATAGCCGCTCGCCGATAGGGGCGAACTTGGGGTCGCGGATGTCCTCTGGGGCAATGTCCAACCGGGCAAGGCGCTCCCAGCGCCGGGCGTCTGTTGAGCGCAGCACCACCAGGTGGCATTTGGAGCTGCCTAAGTGGTAGGGCGAAGCTGCATGCACCAGATAGAAAGCCCCTTTCCAGTAGATTAAATCGGTGTTGGCGTTGTGCAGCCCATCGTCAACTACAACCCAGCTTTCCAGCGCGAGGCGGGGGTTGAGGCGCGCCCGATTCGGACGGAACGACCAGTAATCCACCAGTCCGCCCAGCAGACCCAACAGGCTCCCCAATGCAAATGCCGGTAGTTTCAACCACCGCCGCCTGATTCGTAAACCCAGACCTAACAGGAGCAAGGCGAGCGGTGCCCCCAGCCAGCGAATCAGCTTCAGCAGCTTATTCATCTTGCCCCTCCTGTGACAGGCCCGTCTGGAAGCGCTTTTGAGCAAGCTGCGCCCGCACCGCCTCGAAACGCTGGCGGGTGAGCGGGTAGAACCAGGCGAAGACCACCCCCACCAGCAACAAAGCCGCCGGGATCGGCCCCATCATCACCCGGATGCCGGTCAAAGCGGACGGCGGCTGGGTTGGGGCATTGGCCACGTAACCCGTCCAGCTCAACACCAGTAAGGTCAGGGGGATGGTGAAAGAGGCAGCCACTTTGCGGAAGAGCGTCACCAGGCTGTAGAATGTCCCCTCGTGACGATTGCCGGTGTTCAACTCATCCCACTCGATGGCGTCGGGCAGCATGGACCAGGGAAGCACCTGCACAGCGCCAAAACCCACCCCGGCAATTGCCGCTACGCCGAGAATGGCTGTCAGCCCCCACGATGGAGGGATGAAGGTTATGCCAACCATCACCAACCCCAGAAACAGCATCCCGGCGATGTATGCTGCCCGTTTGTCCCAGCGCCCGGAAATCCAGTTCCAGAAGGGCAGCGAGAGCAGGGCGGCAATGAACAGGCTGCCGGCCACCAGATCGCTCTGTTGCTCCAGATTCATCCGGTATTTCAAAAAGAAGAGCAGCATGGACTGCATGATCTCCAGCGCGCCGAAAGAGAACAGGAAGATACCCAAAGAGAACAGGAACGGATGGTTGCGAAAAGCAGAAGCCAGGGCTTCTTTCAAACCCGGCTGTTTCATCTGCTGGAATTCCGGTCGTTCGCGGGTGTACAGAAAGACCAGGAACAACGGCGCGGCGCTGATCGCTGCCATCCCGGTTCCGACCATCAAGACCGTGGGCGCGTTTTCAGGCTGCATGGTGCCGATGATCGCCAGTGGGACGATGAAGGCGATCATGCTCCCAATGATAGAAAAGAACATGCGAAATCCGGTCAGGCTGGTGCGCTCGTCGTAATCGTCGGTCAGCTCCGGCGTCAGGGCGAAATAGGGCATATAGACGAAGGAGGCTGCCAGATCGTAGAACACATACGCCAGGCCGTAATAGATCGCCAACCCCAGTTGGCTTGCCAGCGGCGGACGCCACCAGAGCATGGCAAAAGCAATCGCAAAGGGGATGAATCCAAACAACAGGTAGGGCCGCCGCCGCCCCCAGCGCGAGCGCGTCCGATCGCTGAGAAGGCCTACCAGCGGGTCATTGATGTAATCCGACGTGCGCCCGAGGAAAATTGCTACCGCGGCCAGTTTGGGATCCAGGCCGACGACATCGGTGAGGAAGATGGCGTACAGCACCCCGATCATGGCGTCGGTCAGGGCAAAACCAAAATCGCCGCTGCCGTAGATCACCTTGGTCTTCCTGCTGAGCCTGGGGGATGATGAGAGCGACATGTTGTGGCCTCCTATTGTTGACAGGATGAAGGATTGCCCATCTGTGGGTTCTCTTTGGCACTCTATGATTA
>FWPU01008791.1_pt1 | contig 16681 bp, 14 predicted proteins | sample 2228361 | NCBI WGS metagenome assembly FWPU01 (sample SAMEA103939777, study PRJEB20133) | metagenome
ATGGTCGTCGACGTTGCCAGGGCCGAGGCAGGTGACCTCACCGTCGACTACCAGGGTCGAACCTACGCCTTCTGCCGTCCGGGCTGTCGACGCGCCTTCGAAGAGGAGCCCGACATCTACGCTGCGAAGGCCGAGGCGACGCGGTCGAACGCGCCGGGGGCGGACGAGCCGGAGGCGGCCGGCGCGGGGTCCACCGCAGCTCAGGCTGATTCCGTGGGCCTTCCGGTCATCGACGAGGGGATCCGGCGCTGGTACGAGAGCTGTCCGTGCTGCCTCTCGGAGGCCTATCCGGAGCTCAAGGCTGCCCTCGACATGGAGCGGGCGGCGAAGGCCGAGCCGTCAGTTGGGCCTGGGATCTGCGAAGTCGCCGAGGCCGTCACCGAAACGGCCGAACCGGCCGTCCCCTGAGCCGGCGCGGCAGCCCGGCGGTCGACTGGCCTCATCGGTTCGGTGGGCACCGGCACGGACCCGTCGAGGTTGCCTCCGCGACCCGGATGAGGGGGAAGGCAACCCCGCCGTGAGGGCAAACCCGGGGAAAGAGATGGAGCCGACACTCGGATTCGAACCGAGGACCTGCTGTTTACGAAACAGCTGCTCTACCGCTGAGCTATGTCGGCTCGCCGCCCGATAGGATAGCCGATCCCTCCTGGCCCGACCACCGATCCAGGGTCCTCGCCGACCGGGTCCGGCGGTGCTCGAGCGTGCGTCTTCGCTCGTCCCCCACGCTCCTCGCCTCGCTAGCGTCGGAGCTCGCGCGCCGCCTCGACGAAGAGGCCGCCCATGACGCGAGCCGTGGTCGGGAAGGCCGTGATCGTGTCGGCGAGGACCTCGATCGGCGTGCGGGTCTTGACGGCGAGGACGGCGAGGTGGATCGCCTCCGAGGCGCCCGGCCCGGCAAGGAAGGCGCCGACGAGGGTCCGCGTCGTCCGATCGACGACGATCGTCGCGTGGCCGAAGGACTCGGCGATGTAGCCCTTGGCGCTCGTCGCGAGATCGGTCGTCCTCTCGAAGGCGTCGATCCCCTGGTCCCGTGCCTGCTCGAGTTGCAGCCCGACGCCGGCCGTCTCGGGGTCGGTGTAGAGGGCCCGTGGGATCGCTCGGTAGTCGGGCCGGACGTCCTCCCCGAGGGCGATGTGGACGACCAGCTCACCCTGGTAGTGGGCAAGGTGGGTGTGCATCTCGGGTCCGGCCGGGTCGCCGACGACGAAGGTGTTCTCGGCGATCCGGAGGCGATCGTCCGGCGTGAGGCGGCCATCCTGGAGGGCGACGCCGATCGACTCGAGCCCGAGCCCGGCCAGGGGCGCGGTCCGCCCGATGGCGAAGAGGATCTCGTGGCCGTCGACGCTCGAGCCGTCGGCGAGGTGGATCCGGTGGGCGCCGTCGACGCCCCCTCGGGGCTCGATTCGTTCGGCGCGGGTGCCGAGATGGAGGTCGACCCCGTCGGCCGTCAGGGCCCGGGCGAGGGCCTCAGAGCTCCTCGGATGGTCGCGATGGTTCAGGCGCGCCTCTGAGTGGACGAGTCGGACGGGAACCCGATAGCGGGCAAAGACCTGGGCGAGCTCGACGCCCGTCGGCCCTCCCCCGAGGATCACCAGACTCTCCGGCAGGTCCCGGGTCGTCGTCGCCTGACGGTTCGTCCACGGCTCGATCCGCTCGAGCCCCGGCAGATCGGGGATCGTCGAATGGCTGCCGACGGCGATGACGACGAAGCGACCGGCGAGCTGCCGCCTGCCGCCGCCGGCCAGATCGACTGACACCCGCCCAGGTCCCGTCAGGCGAGCCGTACCCCGAAGGACCTCGGCACCGGCCGCCACGAGGGCGCCGACGTGGCCGCCGTCGTCGGGCCAGTCGCGGCCCTGGCGGTTGATCATGTAGTCCCGCCGGTCCGAGGCCCGGGGCCACGGGTAGTCGCCGCCGACGGCGTGGATGCCGGCGGCATGGAGGAGCGTCTTCGAGGGCATGCAGGCCCAGAAGGGGCAGGAGCCGCCGAAGAGCTCGCGGTCGACGACGGCGACGCTGGCTCCGAGCCGGCGGGCCTCGTGGGCGGCGGCCTCACCGGCCGCTCCGGCGCCAATGATGACGAAATCGAACTGCTCCATTGCCTTTCCCGTGGAGTCTTCCAACTCCTCTCCCGTGTTCCTCGCCCGTGCGGTCTCCCCGAAAGCGGCGGGACGAGGTCGAGGTGGATCACCAGCCGGACGTCCCGGGCTCGCCCTTGAACGGCCCGAGGATCCTCGAGGTGATCCAGCCGCCGTAGTAGCCGCCGGGCTGGGGAGTGGCCCGCTCGTCGCCGACCCAGGCCTCGTCGACGAGGCCCGCGTAGAAGGCGAGGTGATCGCGGATCGCCTCGTAGCCGGGGGATGGGTCCGGGTACGACCAGGCGATGTTTGGGACTACCCGGCCCGGGAGCTCGAGGGTGTAGTAGACGGCGCGGCCCTTCCACTCGCAGATCGTCACCCGCCGGCTCGGCCGGAGGAGTTCTCGCCGGACATCCGACGGCGGCAGGTAGTAGACCGGCGGACCCCCCGTTTCGAGGACCCGCACGGCCCGGGTCGAGTCGGCGATCGTGATCCCCTCGACGAGAACCCGGATGCGCTCGGGAACCGGCTCCACTCGCGGCGGTCGCGGATAGTCCCAGACCGACTCCTGCCCCGGACCGGGGACGGGGCGGTCCGCTGGAGGCGGTTGCGATCCCGCGGGCCGCATCGCCCTAGTCGTCGCCCGTCTCGGCGAGCCTGGCCAGCCGCTCGGCGTCGCGAATGAGCACCTTGTGCTGCGAGGTGTCGAGCAACCCGCGGCGCCTGAAGTCGGAGAGGGTGTGGGCGAGGGTCTCGCGGGTCGTCCCGATCATTTCGGCCAGCTCCTGCTGGGTGAGCCGAGCCTGGATGAGCGTGCCGCGGATCGTCTTCACCCCGAACCGCTGGGCCAGGTCGAGGAGCTTGCGAGCGAGCCGCTGGCCGACCCGCTGATAGGCCATCGCCTCGAGCTCTCGCTCGGCCTCCTGGAGCCGACGCGAGAGGAAGGTGATGATGTTGACGCCGATGATCGGGTAGCGCTCGATGAGCCGACGCAACTGATCCGGCGTGATCGTGCAGATGACCGCGGCATCGATCGTCTCGGCGTAGGCCTCGGGCATCCGGTCCTGGCCCAGGAGTCGCATGTCGCCGAGGATCGTGCCCTCCTCGTAGATGTCGAGGGTGAGCTGCTTGCCGGTCGGGCTGACCCGGTAGACGCGGACCTTGCCCCGCTTGATGATGTGGATCCGGTCCGGCGGATCGTCGGGGGAGAGGATGAGCTGGCCGGGCCGGCAGCGGGTCATCGTCGTCGCGTGGCCGATGGCCTCGATGTCGGCGTCCGAGAGGCCGCTGAACAGCTCCAGGTCGCGGAGGAGCCCGAGCTTCTCGGACAGCGAACGGCGCTCGGCAGAGGAGGGCGCCGGCGTCATCCGTCGGCCTCGAGGCGGACGATCCGGCCCAGGGCGAAGGGCACGCCGACCTCGAGACCGAGCCGCCGATAGAGTGCCCCGGGAATCCCGATGTCGGCGAGATAGATGCGGCCGGCCCGTTTGCGGCCGGCGGCCCGGAAGAGCCCTAGTTTCGGCAGGGCGAGGGTGAGGGTCGCCGAGGCGGTGACGGCGGCGCCGGGCGCCTCGCCGGTGTCGGCATCGATCCCCGACGGGAGGTCGAGGCTGATCACCGGGACGGACGCCCGCGCCAACCGCTCGACGAGCCACTGGGCGCCGTTGCGGGGCGAGCCGGCGGCGCCATAGCCGAGGATGGCGTCGACGACGGCGTCGGCGGTCGCGAACTCCCGCTCGATCTCCTCGTCGGCGACGTCGTAGAGGGCGACGCAGCAGTCGACCGCCATCTGGAGGAGCGTCGCGAGCTGCTGTCGCCCGGCCTCGCCGAGTCGGTTGACGGGCCGGGCGAGGATGACCCGGACCGAGGCGCCGCGGTTGACGAGGTGGCGAGCCGCCGCGAGTCCGCCGCCGCCGTTGTTGCCGGGCCCGACGGCGACGATGACGCGCCGGCCTCGCAGGTCCCCACCGAGCTCGGCGCGGACGACCTCGGCGAGGTGTGATCCCGCCTGTTCCATCATCTGAAGGAGGCCGATCCCGAACTCCTCGGTGGCGAGGGCGTCGACCCGCGCCATCTCCGAAGCCGTGAGGCTGGGGATCGATGACGCGGGGCTGTGCGGGAAGGCGGTCGTCGCCTCGATCACGGCAGGTGTTCCTCGATGAGGGCGACGAGGTCGGCGGCCTTCTTGATGCCGACGTGGGTCTCGATGACCGCGCCGTCAGGGTCGAGGACGACGAGCGGGGTCGCCGGTGGCGAGAGGACTTGTTCGCCGAAGGAGGCCGCCAGGGATCGCGACACCTCAGGGGAGGCGACGACGAACCGCCAGTCGAACCCCTCGCGCCGGGCGTACTCGGCGAGATCGGCCTCTCGCTCGTTCGGGTCGACGTCGAGGCTGATGTAGACGACGTCCGCCGAAGCGATCCGCTCGAGGGCGGCCTGGGCCTCGAGTTGCTGGATCCGGCAGTTGACGCACCAGATCGCCATCGTCTCGACGACGACGACCTTGCCCCTGAGGTCGTCGATCCGGAACGACTCGCCGGAGACGACGTCGCGGAGGGAAGCGGTCCGCCATGCCTCGGACGGGGTCGCCGATGATGCCGCCGACCCCTGCCCGGGGTTCGGACCGCTCGAGCTCGGCCCGGACGAGGGCGACGCCGGCGTCGACGTCGTCGACGGCCGACCGGGCTCGGCCCCGCTCGAACAGGCCGCCGCGACGAGGACGATGCCGACGAGGGTCGCGGCGAGCTTCTGCATCCTGCTCACCGCCTCACGATATCAGGGCGAGGTCGTGACCCTGCCAGCCGAGGCGGACCCCGGGGATGCCCAGCGCGGCGCTCCACCTGACGTGGCGGGTGCAGGCGAGGCTGGCGGCGACGCCGTCGATGACGAGGGACTGCCTGTGCATGGTCGGGGCTCCGTCTGGTCTGGGACAGTTCAGGCTCGGAGTCTCCGTCTCGGTGGTGCGGGGCGCTGTAACGGCGCTCACGCCGGCAACGGCGAGCCGGGTGACTGACAGGGAGTGCCGCCGAGCCGGCGCCGAGCCGCCGTCATCGGGTCACCCCGCCGAGTTCCGAGAGGAGCCCCGAGGCCAGGAGCTCGTAGAGGGCGGTCACGATGACGAGGCCGCCGGCGAGCCGGAAGACGACGTCGTGCTGCCTCGCGATCCACCTCGAGATGGCGCCGCCTCGGGCACTGCCGAGGGCGGCCAGGACGACGAGGGGGAGGCCGAAGCCGAGCCCGTAAACGACGAAGGAGCCGAGCCGGGCGAGGCCGTCGGCCAGCCCGACGGAGATTGCCAGGAGAGCAACGAGGAAGGGGCCCGCGCACGGCAGGGCAACGGGGCCGAGGAGGAGGCCGTACACGTACGCCTGGGCGAGCGGGTTCCGGACGACTGGCACGCGGATCGTGGCGAGCCGGGCAAAGGGGTTGCGGCCGGCGAGGAGGATGAGGCCGAGGGCGATGAGCAGGAGCGTCGTGGCTGGCACCGACCAGCGGAGGACGGCACCGAAGGGCGCGGCGACGACGGCGAGGGCGGCGCCGACGAGGACCATCGTCGTGAGGACGCCGGCGAGGACCGCGAGCCCGAGGAGCGCCGCGAGATCACGACGCGAACCTTCGCCGCTCGTACCCGCGAGGTAGGCGATGAAGCCTGGGTAGAGCGGGAGCAGGCACGGGCTCGCCGCACTGCCAAGACCAAGGAGGAAGGTCGCGGCCAGGGTCTCCACGAGGGTGAGCATGCGGTGGGTGGTCGGGTCGTCGCCGTGTTGTGGGACACAGGATGCCCGGATTGCCAGATGCGGTCGGGCGCGACGGACGCCAGGAAGGTCCACCCGTTCGCCCGAGCGATGAGGATACGGTCGAGCTGCCAGCGGCGGATCGTGGGCCACGACACAGCCGGCCTGCTGGGGCTGCTGGAAACTTCGAGCATGGACATCCTTCGCCGCCTCGGTGCCGCGCCGCCCGCTTGCGAGCACCTTCCGGACACCCTCCCGGCAGCGCAAGCCGACCGCTGCCAGGAGTGCGGGAGCGGCTTCAGTCTCCGGCCTTGCGCGACCTGCGGGCACGTCGGCTGCTGCGAATCGCAGCAGGGGCACGCCCGCGCCCATGCTCTGGCCGAGGGGCACCCCGTCATCTACCAGATGCCCGCACCCCGCGGCTTCATCTGGTGCTACGAGCACCGCGCCTACGTCGGCTAGGGGGCTTCGCCGGCTCGGGGCTCCGTCCGCTAGGGGGCCGTCCAGATCGTCGTCGCTGGTGCGAAGGCGGCCCAAGCGAACCAGAAGTGGTCTCCGTGGACGACTGGCTCGAGCCTCGACCCGGCGAGCGGTCCGGCGGTGGCGACACCCGTCACCGACCAGGTCGAGCCGGTCTCCCGATCCTTGATCGGGCCGTCTTCGCCTCCCACCCGCTCGAAGGTGAGGCTCCGACCATCGACAACGGGCTTGAAGACCCCAGTCGCCCCCACGTCGGCGTTCTCGTTGATGCTCGGCCCCTCGAGGGCCGAGGCGGTCCCGGGTCGCCAGAAGACGACGACGGGCTCGTCGCCGACGGTGATGGCGGCGACGCCGACCTTCCGGAGCTCGCTGTAGGGAAGCGCCACGGCCGTCTCCCCCTCGCCGATGGTGACGACGCGCTCCTTCGGCGGGAGTCGGCCGTCGACGACGCCGTCGAAGAGGAACGGATTCTGGTCGATCGTGTCGTAGCCGACGTAGGGGTTGCGACCGTAGGCCCGGCGGTAGCCCGTTTCACGACTCAGGACGTTGGCGGCGGGGTGGGTCGCAGCGAAATCCCCGAGGGAGACGATCTGGGCCGGCAGGAAGGTGAGGCGCTTGCCGGTCAGCTCACCGACGATCGCCTCGCCAGTCGCCTGCTGCCACCAGCTCTCGGTCTGGCGGTCGTACATGACGAGGTCGCTGAAGCGAAGGTTCCCGGTCGTTCCGAAGTCGTAGACGACGCCCTCGAGCTCGCGCTCGAAGACGAGGGCGGTGTTGCAGAGGGGGCAGAAGGTGACGACGACCGGGATGCCACCGAGATCGTCGTTGACGATCTCGTGCCACATCAGGATCGCGAGGGGGTAGGCCCGCGCCTCGCCCCCGACCTCGAGGGCGATGACCGGCGAGCGGTCTTCGAGCCAGGCGCGGGCGTCGGCGATGGTCTCGTAGACCGGCGCATCGATCGCCGGGATCCCGTCCTTCGGCGGCCCGCCACCGAGGAACTCGCCGAGGTCGACACTCGTCTTCGTGAAGTCCGTCTTCCAGCCCAGCGTCGAGACGCGGAGGCGACCAAGATCGGGTGAGGGTCGGGCCGTCTCGCTGAGGGTCGGCGTGGGGCTCCGCTCCGGTGGCGGGCTGCCCGGCTCCGGTGACCCCGTCCCCGCGCCACCCGAGCAGGCAGCCGCGACGAAGGCGATGGCGACGACCGGTGGCCCTAGGATCGAGAGGCGGCCCATCGCCTTGAACCCTACGCCGCCGACGGGGACCTGGCTGTGACGACCATCACGGACGTCGGCCGTGGCGAGTCTCGGTAGCACCTGACATGACACTTGACATGACAGCACAGCCCGGCTACGGTCGAGCCCATGACCGGCACCCGCATGGCCCGTCCTTCGACATCGACCCCGCCAGCGCCCCTTGGACCTCCGCCGACCCGCGGCGCGGCCGATCTGGCGCGGCCTGGACGGGGGGCGCCGCTTGATGCCGGCACCTCGCGGGAGGCGGGACGAGCCGGCGCCGCTCCACCGCCGAGGGCCACGGCCACCCCGCCGAGGGCCGCCGTCACGCCGCCGAACGCCGACGCCGCCAGCCGGCCCGACGCCGAAAACCGCCGGGCTGCCCTCCTCGCTCGCCTCACCGCCGCGACGGGGCCGATCCCCGGGGACCTCCTCGCCCGGGAGCTCGGAGTGAGCCGCCAGGCGATCGTCCACGACGTTGCCGTCCTCAGAGCCGCTGGCCGGCCGATCGTCGCCACCGTCCGCGGCTATCTGCTCGTCCCGGCTCCCGCGCCCGACCTCGCCAGAGCCGTCGTCGCCGTCCGACATGGCCCCGCCGAGGCCGAGACCGAGCTGACCGCCCTCGTCGACCTCGGCGTCCGGGTCGTCGACGTCGTCGTCGAGCACCCCGTCTACGGCGAGCTGCGCGCCCAGCTCCAGATCGAATCCCGGGCCGACGTTGCCGCCTGGGCCGAGGCGACCCGCCGTTCGGGCGCCCACCTCCTCTCCGAGCTGACCGACGGGGTCCACCTCCACACCCTCGAAGCGAGCTCCGGCGAACGCCTCGAAGCGGCCCGGGCGACCCTTCGCGGGCTCGGGATGCTCCTCCCCGAGAGCTGACGGATGGGCGATCGACGATCTTCCCTCCGGCCCGACCTCGTCGTCGTCGGGGCCGGGGTGGCCGGCCTGACCGCCGCCCTTGCCGCGGCCGAGGCCGGGGCCCGGGTCCTCCTCCTCGCTGCCGAGCGACCGACGGCCTCGGCCAGTGCCCTCGCCCAGGGCGGGGTCGCGGCGGCGACGGCGCCGGACGATGCCCCCGAGCTCCACGCCGCCGACACCGAGGCGGCCGGCCGAGGCCTCTGTCGACGGAGCGCCGTCGAGGTCCTCGTCGAGGAAGTGCCCGCCCGGATCGCCGAGCTTCGGGCTCGGGGCGTGCCCTTCGATCCGGAGCCGGGCCTCGAGGGTGGCCATCGGCGACGGCGCATCCACCACGTCGGTGGGGCCGACACGGGCGCCGCCATCGTCGGCGTCCTGAGTGAAGCGGTCGAGGCCCGACCAGAGGTCGAGACGGTCATCGGCGAGCGGGTCGTCGGCCTCACGCCTGGGGAGGGGCTCGCAACCGAGCGGCGCCCGATCGAGGCGCCGGCGGTCCTCCTCGCCACCGGCGGTTACGCCGCGCTCTGGGCAAGTTCGACCCACCCGAGGGGCTCGGTCGGGGAGGGGCTCCTCCTTGCCCATCGAGCGGGGGCCGCCCTCGCCGACCTGGAGTTCGTCCAATTCCACCCGACCGTCCTCGTCGAGTCGTCGATCCTCCTCTCCGAGGCGCTGCGGGGAGCAGGGGCTCGACTCGTCGACGCCGGGGGCGAGCGCTTCGTCGACGAGCTCGCCCCGCGCGACGTCGTCGCCCGGGCCGTCGCGGCCCGAGGGACCGCGCTCCTCGACCTCCGGCCCGTGCCGCGGACCCGCTTTGCTGGTCTCATGGCTCGCCTCGAAGCGGCCGGGCACGACCCGAGCCGGGCTCCGATCCCGATCGCCCCGGCGGCCCACTTCTCGATCGGGGGGATCGTGACGGACCTTCACGGTCGGACGGCGGTGCCCGGCCTCTACGCTGCCGGCGAGTGCGCTGCCACCGGGCTCCACGGAGCGAATCGACTCGCCTCGAACTCCCTCGCCGAGTGTCTCGTCTTCGGTCGGCGCGCCGCCCTCGCTGCCCTCGAGGACCTCGCCCGCTCGGCGCCGGAGCGCGGCGCTCGAGGCGTCGAAGAGCGGGCGTCGGTGAGCGGGGCGGCGGCCTTGGGGTCGGGGTCGTCGGGACCGGCGGACGGCGCCGGGGCGGCGGGGCTGCCCGAACCGCCCGACCCCGAGCTGCGCGGCGCCGTCTGGAGGGGAGGAGGGATCGTCCGAGACGCTCGGGGCTTGGAGGCACTCCTCGAGGCCCGCCATCCGCTCGTCCGCCTCATCGCCGCGGCCGCCCTGGCCCGTTGCGAGTCGCGGGGTTGCCACGTCCGGGCCGACTTCCCCGATCCGGACCCGGCCCTCGACCGCTGCCACCTCGTCGTCGGCCGGGACGGCGAGCTTCGCTTCGAGGTCTGGACGTGAGCCGCCGACCCGCGGGCGCGTCGCCGACGGCTCCGCTCGTCGCCAGCCCTCCGGACCTCGACGTGCCAGACGCCGACTTGCCGGCCGAGGCAGAGCGTGCCCTCGACGCGGCGATCGCTGCCTGGCTGGCCGAGGACGTCGGCTCGGGCGACGTGACGAGCGAGGCCATCGTCCCCGCCGAGGCTCGCTGCACCGCCGAGATCCGGCTCGAGGAGCCCGGGATCGTCTGCGGCCTCGCCGTTGCCCGGCGGGTCTTCGCCGCCCTCGACTTCGACCTGAGCTGGACGCCCCTCGTCGACGACGGCACGGCCGTCGAGCCGGGCCGGATCGCCGTGCTCGCCGGTCGGGCACGGGCGATCCTTGCCGGCGAGCGGCTCGCCCTGAACCTCCTCGGTCGGCTGTCGGGGATCGCAACCCGGACCCGCGCCTTCGTCGACGCCGTCGCCGGGACGAAGGTGACGATCCTCGACACCCGGAAGACGACGCCGGGCCTCCGGCTCCTCGAGAAGTGGGCCGTCCGCTGCGGCGGAGGGGCGAACCATCGTTTCGGCCTCTTCGACGGCATCCTCATCAAGGACACCCACCTCCGTCTCGCCGGCGGGGTGGCCGCGGCCGTTCGGGCAGCTGCGGTGACCGGCCTGCCGGTCGAGGTCGAGTGCGAGACCCTCGAGGACGTCGCCGAGGCGCTCGCCGTCGGGGCGCCGCGGATCCTCCTCGACAACATGGGCCTCGCCGACCTCCGGCGAGCGGTTGACCTCGTCGCTGGCCGGGCCTGGCTCGAGGCCTCGGGCAGGGTGACCCTCGACACGGTCCGGGCGATCGCCGAGACTGGGGTCGATGCGATCTCGGTCGGGTCGCTGACGCACAGCGCCCGCTCCCTCGCGGTCTCCCTCGAGGTCGTCGAGGTTTGGGCTGGAGGGGGCCGATGACGGAGCGGACCGTTTGCGACGTCGAGCTGCCTGGCGCCGGCCAGCTGCCGGTCGAGGCGCCAGATCCGGCTGGGGTCGCCGCGGCGGGTGCGGCCAGGATCGTGGGCGACCCCATCGAGGGCGCTAGGGGTGCCGCCGCCGAGGGCCTCGCTGACCGTGCGCCGGACGTCGTCGCGGACCTGGCCGCCGAGGTCCGCGAGCTCGCCCGGCAACGAAACGCCATCATCCTCGCTCACCACTACCAGCGGCCCGAGGTCCAGGATGTTGCCGACTACGTCGGGGACTCCCTCGGTCTTGCCCGTCGCGCCGCCGCCTCGGGGGCGCAGGTCATCGTCTTCTGCGGCGTCCACTTCATGGCCGAAACGGCGGCGATCCTCTGCCCCGAGGCGACGGTCCTCCTCCCCGACCTCGAAGCCGGCTGCTCCCTCGCAGCCTCCGTCGACGCCGAGGCCGTCCGGGCCTGGAAGGCCACCCACCCGGGCGCCGTCGTCGTGAGCTACGTGAACACGACGGCGGCGGTGAAGGCCGAATCCGACTACTGCTGCACCTCGAGCAACGCCCGGGCCGTCATCGAGGCGATCCCGCCGGACCGCGAGATCCTCTTCCTCCCGGACCTCTTCCTCGGCCTCTGGCTCGAGCGGGTGACGGGCCGCCGTCTCCACCTCTGGCCGGGGGAGTGCCACGTCCATGCCGGGATCCGGCCGGAGGACGTCGAGCGGATCACCCGAAGTGAGCCGGACGCGGCCCTCCTCGTTCACCCGGAGTGCGGCTGCACGAGCCAGGCCCTCGCCTTCGCCAACGAGCGGACCCACGTCCTCTCGACGCAGGGGATGATCGAGTTTGCGCGGCGGACGGCTGCCCGGCGCCTCCACGTCGCGACGGAGACCGGGATCCTCTACGGCCTCCGGCGGGCGGCCCCCGAGACGGAGTTCGTGCCGATCCGGGAGGACGCGGTCTGCGGCTACATGAAGCGGATCATCCTCCCGAAGGTCCGCGATGCCCTCCGCGACGGCCGCCCGGTCGTGACGGTCGACCCCGACGTCGCGGCGCGGGCCCGACTCGCCATCGAGCGGATGGTCGCCATCGGGGGCTGATATCGCCGTCGCCCGGCAAGCCTCCCTTCGCCGGCCGAGCCGCCACTGCCCGCGGAGCCATCACCGGCGGCCGAGCCGCCATCACCGGCCGAGCCGCCACTGCCCGCGGAGCCATTACCGGCCGCGCCCCCCTTCGCCAGCCGAGCGGTCACCACGAGCCGGATCGCTGCGACGTCCCCGGCCTCGCATTGCTGTCCGCGGCCGCCGCCGCGTCGGCGCCCGGCCGCACATCTCTGCCATCTTCCCGCCAGGTGAGCGCCAACGCGTCCGGAGCACCCCCAGAGGCAGCTTCGACCGGGTCCGCGACCTCGGCCCGAGCGTGGTCGAGGGCGTTGATGGCTGGCCGTGGGGCGTCGCGCACTTCTTCCGGGCTGCGGTAGCGGACAAACGACCGCGTCATGAGCGTAAGGTCGGTTTTCGGCAGCGATGGGCCGGCTTCGGCCATCTCGTCGTTGACAAACGACCGCGACGTGTGCGTTAGGTCAGCAAACGGTCGGCCACCGGCCACCAACCGGGCTCCAGCCCGCCGACTCACGCTCGGTTCGCCTCGCGCGCGAGCGTGGATGCGGCTCCCGCGCCCGGCCAGTCGCCCTCGGTCGGGACGTCCCGGACGAACCGTGCTCACCCCACGAGAACATGGCAGGGTTGGCGGCGGGGGTGGTCCGGGTAGGGAGCCGGTGGAAGTCGAGGGCGAGGGGATAGCGCCGGCGGCCGTACCGCCACGAGAAGGCGGCAGGGTTTGGGGTCCCGCGGAGGAGGTCGGCGGCGCAGGTCGCCGACCGAGCCCTACGACCCGCCCGGCATCGGCCGAGCCATCCGCTCGGCGATGACCTCGGCGAGGACTCGCGCCTGGTTGTGTTCGCGGTCAGCCGCCGAGTAGACGAGGGTCACCGCGCCCCGCCGGGCAAGCTCCACCAGCTCCTCGAGGTCGGCCTCGCGTTCCGGGGCCGCGAGCTCCACCCGGTAGCGGCGGCGGAACTCCTCCCAGCGACTCGGATCGTGAGCGAACCAGCGCCGGAGGTCGTCGCTCGGCGCCAGGTCGCGGGCCCAGCGCTCGACGGCGATGGCCTCGCGGCTCAGGCCCCGGGGCCAGACCCGGTCGACGAGGATCCGGTGGCCGTCGGCTGGGTCGGGCGGGTCGTAGGTGCGCTTTATCTGGATCATCGCCCACCAGCCGTCGAGGCGGAAGCGTCTCGCTCAGTCGGGGCGGCCGGCTCCTTGTCGTGCGCGCCACTCTCCTCCGCGCCACGGACCCGCCGCGCCGCCGCGTAGGCGACGAAGGCGTCGAGGGCGGCTGGGGCGGCGAGCGCGTCCCGGGCCGCGACACTCTCGGGCGCGGCGCCTTGGAGGATGCGCTTGACCGGCACCTCGAGCTTCTTCCCCGATAGCGTCCGGGGGATCGCCGGGACGGCAACGAGCTCGTCGGGCACGTGGCGCGGCGACAAGTTCCGCCGCAGCTCGCCGGCGATCCGACGCCGCAGCTCCGGCCCGAGCTCCAGGCCAGGCCGAAGGACGACGAAGAGGATGAGCTCGCCCGGGCCACCGGCCTCATCTTCGAGATGGACGACGAGGCTGTCCACGACCTCCGGCAGGCCCTCGACGACGGTGTAGAACTCGGCCGTCCCGAGTCGGACCCCGGCCCGCTTGAGCGTCGCGTCACTCCGGCCGGTGATGACGCAGGAACCCCGTTCGGTGATCGTGATCCAGTCGCCGTGCCGCCAGACCCCCGGGTAGGTCGAGAAGTAGGCGGCCCGATAGCGGCTACCGTCGGGGTCGTTCCAGAAGGCGACCGGCATCGAGGGGAGCGGTTCGGTCAGGACGAGCTCGCCCTGGCGCCCGACGACCGACCGACCCTCCTCGTCGAAGGCCTCCACCTTCGCCCCGAGCATCCGGCAGCTGATGTCGCCCGGCCAGACCGGGACGATCGGCGCCGGACCGACGAAGCCCGTGCAGACGTCGGTGCCGCCCGAGAGGGACCCCAGCTGGACCGCCGACCCGACGGCCTCGGCGACCCACTCGAAGCCCGCCGCCGGGAGCGGGGCGCCCGTCGATCCGACCCCGCGGAGGGCCGACAAATCGAGCGAGGCGCGGGGGACGAGCCCTGCCTTCCGGCAGGCCATGAGGTAGGGGGCGCTCGTTCCGAAGTAGGTGAGCCGCTCCTCGGCGGCCAGCCGCCAGAGGCTGAGGAGGTCGGGCCAGGCCGGGTCGCCGTCGAAGCAGACGATCGTCGACCCCACGGTGAGGCCCGAGAGAAGGTAGTTCCACATCATCCAGCCCGTCGTCGTGAACCAGAAGAAGCGGTCCGTCGGGCCGAGGTCGGTGTGGAGGCCGAGGGCCTTCAGGTGCTCGAGGAGGATGCCGCCGTGGCCGTGGACGATCGCCTTCGGTAGCCCCGTCGTGCCCGAGGAGTAGAGGATGTAGAGGGGGTGGTCGAAGGGGACGGGCTCGAAGGAGGGGGCCTCCCCGTCGTCGGCGACGAACTCGACCCAGCTCAGCCAGCCGGCGGGGAGGGTTCGGTTCGGGTCGAGGTAGGGGAGGACGACGGTCGCCCGAAGGGACGGCAGGGCCTCCCGGATCGCCTCGACCTGGGCGACCCGGTCGATCGCCTTCGCCCCGTAGCGGTAGCCGTCGATGGCGAGGAGGACCTTCGGCTCGATCTGGGCGAAACGGTCGACGACGGCCCGGACCCCGAACTCCGGCGCGCAGGAGGACCAGATCGCGCCGAGGCTCGCCGTGGCGAGGGCGGCGACGATGGCCTCGGGCCCGTTCGGCAGGTAGGCGGCGACCCGGTCGCCCCGCCCGACGCCGAGTCTCCGGAGCCCGGCCTGGACGCCCGCCACCGCCCGTCGGAGCTCGGCGGCCGTGAGCCGAACCGTCGGTCGGCTCTGGCTGGCGGCGACGAGGACGACGTCCTCCGGGCCCCGCCCCGGGAGCCGGAGGGCGTGCTCGGCGTAGTTCAGGCTCGCCCCTGGGAACCAGCGTGCTCCCGGCATCCGCCGCTCGGCGAGGGCGGGCCCGAGGGGGGTCGTCGAGTGGACGTCGAAGAAGGACCAGACCGAGGACCAGAAGGCGTCGAGGTCGCTGACCGACCAGCGCCAGACCTCCTCGTAGGTGTCGAAGCGAAGGCCCCGCTCGCGCTCGAGCCAGTCGAGCCAGCGGCCCATGGTCGAGCGCTGGCGGGCGTTGGCCGGCGGCGTCCAGATCGGGGCCAGCTCCGAACCCGCAGGTTCGGGGATCGGCATCGTCCAGCTCCTGCTCCCAGGACCTCGTCGCGTCCTCCCGGGCCCTCGCCGCGGACGGGAGGGATCGCCAAGGCCCATGATAGGGAGCCTAGTCAGGGCGGGGCGTCCGGGTTCGTCGAGCCCTGCCCGCGGTCCCTGGCTCGGCCCTTGCCCTCGGCCTCTTCTCCGGGCACCGCGAAGCCAAGGGACGGTGATCCAACCCACCGCCGAGGTCGCTGCCGCGTGGTAGCGTGTTGCCCCCGGTCGGTTCGGGCGCCGGGGCATCGGACTGCGAACGACGATGGGAGAAGGAGCCATGGCCCGGGTCTGCATCTTCGACGTCAACGAAACGCTCCTCGACCTCCGCGCCCTCGACCCCGTCTTCGAGGGCATCTTCGGTCGGGCCGAGCTCCGGCGCGCCTGGTTCGCGCAGCTCCTCCAGTCGGCCCTCGTCTCGACGGTGACCGGTCCCTACGTCGACTTCGGCCGGATCGGCCGGGCGGCCCTCGAGATGGTCGCCGCCCGCGAAGGACGTCCCCTGCCCCCGACGGCGGGCGACGAGGTCATGGCCGCCATCCGGCGCCTGCCACCCCACCCCGATGCCGCCCCGGCCCTGGCACGCCTTCGCGACGCCGGTTTCCGCCTCGCCACCCTGACGAACTCCGTCGAGGCCGTTGCCGAGGAGCAGCTCACGAATGCCGACCTGGCGGAGTTCTTCGAAGCCATCCTCTCCGCCGACGAGGCCCGGCGGCTGAAGCCCGCGACAGAGCCCTACCGGCTCGCGGCGGCACGTCTCGGCGTCCCCATTGGTGAACTTCGCCTCGTCGCTGCCCACGCCTGGGACGTCGTCGGGGCCCTCCGGGCCGGGGCCGCGGCAGCCTTCGTCGCCCGGCCGGGCATGGTCCTCGACCCCCTCGGCCCCGCCCCTGATGTCGTCGGCCGCGATCTCCTGGAGGTCGCCGAGCAGATCGTCGCCGTCGAGCTCGGACGGTAGGGCGCCACCCGGGCCGGCCGGGGCCCGCCGGGGCCCGCTGTAATGGGCCGCCAAGGCCACGCCCCTTGGTCCATGTGGCCCTCTCGGAGCGTCGGCGGCGACGCGTATCCTCCGGTCCAGAAGCGTCGATCGGGCTCGGTCGACGGGTGAGCGGTACGCCATGGAGGCAACAGGACAGATGGCTGTCAAGACGTCGCGGGCGCGACACATCGGCCCGGGGCTGCGGCTCGAGGTCGAGACGGGCTCGGGGCACCGGCTCGTCCTCGACACGACGGAAGGGAACGCCGGACCGCGTCCGGCGGAGATGCTCCTCGTCGCCCAGGCCGGATGCACTGCCATGGACGTCGTCTCGATCCTTGCCAAGAAGCGGCAGGTCGTCGACCGCTATGAGGTCGAGGTCGTTGGCGAACAGCGCGACGATCCCTACCCCCACGTCTACACCCGGATCGACGTCGTCCACCGGGTCGAGGGGCCGGCCGTCGAGGAGGCGGCGGTTCGGCGGGCCATCGAGCTCTCGGCAACGAAGTACTGCACCGTCACTGCCCAGCTTGCCTCTGG
>FWPU01008792.1_pt1 | contig 16681 bp, 13 predicted proteins | sample 2228361 | NCBI WGS metagenome assembly FWPU01 (sample SAMEA103939777, study PRJEB20133) | metagenome
GCAAAGTTGGCTTCGGCGCTGCAGCGACGCTTGCGCCTCGCGCCCGGCGACCGCGTGGCTATCGCGGCCCGGAACTGCCCGGATTATCTCGAATTGCTTTATGGCATCTGGCATGCGGGACTGGCTGCGGTGCCAACAAACGCCAAGCTGCACGGAAAGGAGCTCGGCTATATCCTTGCCCATTCGGGAGCGCGAGCGGTGTTTGCCACGGCGGACGTCGCGAGCGAGATCGCGGCGCATGCACCGGCCAGCCTGCAGCGGCTGATTACGATCGGTAGCGCGGAGTACGAGGGGCTGTTCTCCGCTGAGCCGACGGCGGTGGTTCCGCGCGCACCCGACGATCTCGCCTGGCTGTTCTACACCTCCGGCACGACCGGACGACCGAAAGGCGCCATGCTGACACATCGGGTGCTGGCGTGGACAAGTCACGCCTATCTCTCCGAGGTCGATACGGCTGTGCCCGGCGATGCGCTGCTGCATGCGGCACCAATGAGCCACGGATCCGGACTTTACATGATGGCGCACGTGGCGCGCGCAGGGGTGCACGTGGTGCCCGAATCCGGCGGGTTTGATGCCGAGGAGATCGCTCGGCTGATTTCGGCGTGGCCGCGCACGTCGATGTTCGCGGCGCCGACCATGGTGAAGCGGATGGTGGAGTCGCGTGCCGACTACGTCGTGGAAAACATCCGCACCATCATCTGGGGTGGCGCGCCCATGTACGGCGAGGATTGTCTGAAGGCGCTGGATCGCTTCGGGCCGCGGCTGGCGCAAATCTACGGGCAGGGCGAAAGTCCGATGACGATTTCGGTGCTGTCGCGTCGGGACATCGCCGATCGCGGCCATCCGAAGTGGCTGCAGCGCCTCGGCTCCGCGGGGCGTCCGTTTGCATGCGTGGAAGTCATGATTGCAGATAACGCTGGCCGCGCACTTCCCGCGGGAGAGCGGGGGGAAATTTTGGTTCGCGGCGACGTCGTCATGGCGGGCTATTGGAACGATCCTGAAGCGACTGCAAAGACGCTCGCCAGCGGCTGGCTGCACACCGGCGATGTCGGCTTCCTCGACGCGGACGGATATCTCACGCTGCAGGACCGCTCGAAGGACCTGATTATTTCCGGCGGGGCCAACATCTATCCGCGCGAAGTCGAGGAGGTGCTGCTGAAGCATGCCCGGGTGCACGAGGTTTCGGTAATCGGGCGGCCGGATCGCGAATGGGGCGAGGTCGCGGTGGCCTATGTGGTGGGCGACGCGCCGCCCGCCGAGCTCGACGCGCTGTGTCTCGCGCACATCGCGCGCTTCAAGCGGCCGAAGGACTACGTGTTCATCGACGCGCTGCCGAAGAACGCCTACGGCAAAATCCTCAAAACCGAACTGCGCGCGCTCGACGCCAGTCGGCAAAGGAGCGGCGGCTGAAGGACGGCGCCGTCGCTCGCGGCGTGCCGTCCGCGAATCCGGTGTCCCGGGTGCACCGCGCAGCCAAGCGGAGCGGTGCGCCGCAGGCCCGGCGCCGAGGGGACCCCTGCTGAAACCGCCAGCCATGGCCTTCGGCGCTCCCGGAGCAGCGGTATTTCCGCTCCGCGACTTTCGCGCGGCGTGCTGCACCGCGTCCGGGACGCATGAGAGGCGGCTTTGGCATTTCGCTTCGATTGGTGAAGGCTTTACTTTCGCGCGACAATGCCGACATTGAGCCCATGTCCGATTCACAGCCGGCGCCCCGCCTCAAGCCCTGCCCGATCTGCGGCAAGCTGGCGATCGAGCAGTTCCGACCGTTCTGCTCGAAGCGGTGCGCGGATATTGACCTGCACCGCTGGCTCTCCGGGGTCTATGCGGTGCCGGTGGTCGAGGACAAGGAGCGGCCGGATGACGCGGGCGCGGCCGACGCCGATGACGACGAAGGCCGCGGCGGACCGCGCCAGGATCGCTGAGCGCACTGCGGCTGCGCTGCCTTGGCGCGGGTGCGGGCGGCTGCGGCCGCCGCGCCTGGACAGGACCGGGCGGAAGCCTCTATAACCGCCCGCGCTCTGTTCGCCGGCGCCCGCCGGCGCGGCGCCCAGGTAGCTCAGTTGGTAGAGCACTGCACTGAAAATGCAGGTGTCGGCTGTTCGATTCAGCCCCTGGGCACCACCGCCCACGCGCATCAAAGCAGACGGCGAAAAGCACGCGACGCGCCGGCGGCGCGTCGCTTCAGTTTGGTGGGACTCTACCGTGCGTGACGCTGCGACCGACGCAGCTCGGTCGGCTCACCAGACCAGCCGCACCTTGAGCGCTGATTTGCAGACGGTGTCCGACATCAGCTTGCTCATTTCATCCGCATTCGGCGTCGCCTTGAACTTTCCATCGCCCTTCACGATCTTTGTCTTCAGCCAGTTCGCGGCGTCGGTGTTGGTTGCGCTGTTGCAGTTGTTGCTGCCGTCATTGCAGAAGTAGATGGCGTAGATGTCGATACCCTTGTCGGCCGCCGCCTGTGCCGCAGCTTCCGCTTGCGGCTTGGCGTTGTTGTTTATGCAGCTCGTGTTCGTCGTACCGCAAAAAACGCTGGTGCCGCTCGAATTGGTATAGGCGGTCGGCAGGCCGTCGGTCACCAGCACGATCGTCGGCTTGAAGGACGTCGAGGGGCACGTATTGCTGGGGCATATCTGGCTGATCGCAGTGTTGATGCCGGCGCCGATGTTGGTGCCGGCGCCCGACGGCATCGTGCTGTGGTTGCTGCTGCTGGTGACGACGATCGCGTCGATCTTGTTCATCAAGGTGCTTTGGTTGTCGGCGACCGTGACTGCGCTCTGATAAGAGCGACTCGTCAGTCCGAACACCGTGATGCCGAGTTTCGAGCCGGTTGCGGCGTTCAGCATGCAATTCACGAGCGCCTTGTCGGCGTTCTTTGCGTCGTTGATTTCCTGTTCAAACGAGAGCGAGACGTCCTGCACGAGACCGACCGTGAAAGGCGGCTGCCCGGGATCGTTGCCGTAAGTCGCAATCGCGGTTGCCGCGATGTTATAGGTGCTCCAGCCTACGAGCGAAGCGAATGTGAGCTGCAGCGGATTTCCATTTGCCGTCGATGTGCGGGTCGTCACCTTGACGGCGTTGATCGACCCGCCGGGGCAGAACATGCTCGTGCCTGTTTGCGGGTCGGGACAATTGTTCGTGGTCTTCCAGTTTCCCAACACGACGTCGCTGCAGTCAGCGGGATCTTTGAGGACGTTGCCGTATGTCGCCGCTGGCATGTTCTTGCCGGCGTAGTTTTTCGCCACCGTGCAGGCGTTGGCGAAAGACAATCCGTTCTCCAACGCTTCGGTGACGGCCGCGAGCGCCGCGGCTTCGGCAGTCACCTGCAGCATGTTACGTGTCCAAAGAACGTGCGATGCATCGGTCGCCAAGGTGAAAAGACCGACGGTCACCGGCAGGTAGACGGTCATGATGATGGCGACCGCGCCGCGCTGGTCGCGTCGAAAAATTTTGAGCAAGCGCGAGAACGTTCCACGCTTCTTCATAGCCGACTCTTTTGCACGCAATGATCGATGCCCAACGCGAGATTATCGCGGAGCCTGAAACGGGTATACGATTTTGTAGATGCATTGCTTAACGCCGCCGGTTAAGAAATGTGTTGCGCGGCGGCCATGCGGCATGCGGCCAGTCCATGCATTCAAATCGGGCGGTCAGTTCGGCTCATTTCGGGACATTTACCGAGGTTAAGACATTTACCGAGGTTAACGCACCGGCGCGCTCCCGCGCGGAGGTGCTGCCCTGTCGATCCGCAGCCGCGGAAGCTCCGGCGGAGGGGATCTGCCGGCGGTCGAATGCTCGCCACCGAAAGCCGAATGTCGCCTGCAAAGACCTGATCGCGACGCTTCAGTTGCGCCGATGCATTGCGGCGCGGAGCGAGGCAACGAACAACCAACGCCGTGCGTTGCGCCATGCAGATTTCGCGCCGAGACTCTGTGCAGCGAAGCCGAAGCGCGATAAGCTTTGGCTGCCGTGGATGCGGCAGCTTGGGTTTTAAGGAACGGAGGAAGCAATGTCTCGTCTCACGTCGATGATTTGCGCTGTGGTGGTCGCGCTGGCGGCGCTGGCGTGGTCCGGTCAGCCGACCTACTCGCAGGGGCGTTCAGGAGAGATTTACATCGATCTGGTGAGCGGGGGCTTCATCATCGGCGGCGCCGGCGGCAGCGGGGTGCTGGTCTATCGCGGGCGCCGCTACCCCTTAAGCATCGGCGGGGTGAGTATCGGCGCGACGATCGGGCTTGCCGGCTCTCGCCTTGCCGGGCGGGTCTACAACCTTCGCCGCGTGACCGACATCGAAGGAACCTATCGGGCCACCGGCGTCGGTTATGCCGTCGTAGCCGGACGCAGAGTCGCGCGTCTGGTCAACGCGCGCGGCGTCGTGCTGCACCTGCGCGGCCGCCAGGTCGGCCTCGAAGCCACCGCCGACGTCAGCGGCATGCGCATATCGCTCCGCTAGAGCCGGGCTGTTGCACGCGCCGGGGCGGGCGCGTTTGCGCGGGCCGGCGCGCCGGGTGATGATCGAGATGTTGCTTGAGATGTAAACGGTCGCGCGACCCGGCGGTTTCGCCGCATTTTTGCCCTTGTCCGCCCCCTTTACGCGATTTCCCGACCGTCGATCGGGGATTGCGGCGCTTTTTCCCGCTCCTACCTGAAGACTTGTCCGTGCTCACGGGAACGTGCGCGGTCGGAACCGTCTCGGCGGCGAGACGTTTCCTGTTGAGCGGCGCATTTTGGAGAACGTTTTTGCAAGACGGAGTCCACACAGGATGGAGGTCCACATGTATCGTCCGTTGAATACGCTGACCGCAGTCGGCGTGGCCGCTCTCATCGCGAGCGCGGCCGCGATCGGGCCGGCGGACGCCCAAGGGCGCGTCAAGGTCGGAACGCTGACCTGCGACATCTCGGGCGGGCTTGGTCTGGTCGTTGCCTCGCAGAAACAGGTCCGGTGCATGTTTACACCGTCCGCGCCGGGGCCGCGCGAAGTCTATTTCGGCACCATCAACAAGCTCGGCATCGACATCGGCGGGACCACCGGCGGAACCATGCTGTGGGCGGTCTATGCGCCGACGTCGCGGCGGATCGGCGCGCTCGCCGGCCACTACGCCGGCGCAAGCGCAGAAGCGACGGTTGGTCTCGGAGCCGGCGCCAACGTTCTGGTCGGCGGTTCGGATCGCACCGTGACGCTGCAGCCGATTTCCGTGCAGGGCCAAACCGGGCTCAATCTCGCCGTGGCGGTTGCCAGCCTCGATCTGCGCCGCGCACGGTGATTTGAAGGGCGCAATCGCGTTCGAACGGGGCCGCGGCAGCCTCGTGCTGCCGCGGCCGAAACAGGAGGAGATTCGCCATGCCACTTCATCGGATCGGATTCGTTGCTCTTGTCCTCGCAGCGACCGGCTTCGCGCCGGGGGTCCAGGCACAAACGACGATCACCACGATCGAGACAGTGCGCGAGCCGCTGTTCCTGACCCGGGAACAGCGCACGGTGATCTACCGCACGGTACGGCGCGAACCGCAGGTGCCGACAACGGAGGTCGTCATCCGCAGGGGCGCGGTCGTGCCGCCCACCGTCGTGCTATCGCCGCTGCCCGAGCCGGTGTATGTGATCGCGCCGGAACTCGAGCGGCTGCGGTATTTCTATGTCAACGATCAGTTGGTCCTGGTCGATCCGCGCACGAGCCAGGTCGTCGAGGTGATTGACGAATAGCCTGCAATAGTCGGCGCCCGCCGGCACGCATCGGGTTGCTGCTCGGTCGCATGCGGCCGGCGGCGCCCGCATGCTTGCGCCCGCGGGAGCAAAGGCGGCCGCCGCTGTTGCGGGCCATAGGCCCGTCGGCAATGCCGGCGCGACAATGCATCTTCGGTTGTCCGCATTATTGAAGCATTATTGAAGTATGTGCTTTGCGGTTGCGAAATTGCGCAAACCCGACACATTCGTGTTGCCCATTGGCCCGCTGCGGGCCGGAGGTGCCGACCCGCGTTGTTGGGACCCCATGAACGATCACGCATGAGCGACTACGGATTGGATCTCGCCGTCATCGGTAACGGGCGTACGGCCGCGCTGATCGAGCCCACCGGCCGCATCGTGTGGTGGTGCTGCCCGCGGTTCGACGGCGATCCGGTGTTCTGCCGGCTGCTTGCAGGCAACGAGGAAAAAGGCTTCACCGACGTCGTGCTCGACGGGATGGTCGAGTACAAATCGGAATACGTGCGCAACACCGCGATACTGAGCACGGTGTTGACCGACAACAACGGCGGGGCGGTGCGGATCACCGACTTCGCCCCGAAATACCGCAACCTTGACCGCTGGTTCCGGCCGCCGCAGCTCGTGCGCATGTTGGAGCCCGTATCTGGGTTGCCCCGCATCAGCATCCGCTTGCGACCCGCGCACAGCTACGGCGTCCCGATTACGCAGCGCGCGCCGGGAAGCAATCACATCAGCTATACGGGCGGCGATACGGCGATCCGGGTGACGACCGACGCGCCGCTCTCCTACCTTGCGGACGAGACCCCGTTCGTGCTGACACGGCCGCTGCACCTGATCTTCGGGCCGGACGAATCCGTCACCGGCGATCTCGCCACGATCAGCCGCGAGTTCTGCAGCCGCACCATCGACTACTGGCAGGACTGGGTGCGACGCATCAATATCTCCTATGAATGGCAGGAGGCCATCATCCGCGCCGCGATCACGCTGAAGCTGTCCAATTTCGAGGAGACCGGCGGCATCATCGCGGCGCACACCACCTCCATTCCGGAGGCGCCGGGGTCGGGCCGCACCTGGGACTACCGCTATTGCTGGCTGCGCGACGCCTACTTCGTGGTCAAGGCACTCAACCGCCTGGGCGCCACGCGCACCATGGAAGATTTCATGTCCTTCATCATCAGCATCGCGGCCAACAATCCGGATGGCCTGCGGCCCGTGTACAGCGTTGTGCCGAGCGATTCGATGGAGGAGCGGATTGCGCCCAATCTGCAGGGCTATCGCGGCGACGGCCCGGTGCGCATCGGCAACGCGGCGGTGCTGCAAAACCAGCACGACATCTACGGCAGCATCATTCTTGCCGCCATGCCCATGTTCTTCGACCGCCGGCTGCCGAAGCCGGGTGACGAGGCGCTGTTCCACCTGCTGGAGGCGCTGGGAAGGAAGGCCCAGGACGTGGCGCTCACGCCCGACTCGGGCATTTGGGAATATCGACAGCGCCGGGAAGTTCACACCTATTCGGTGGCGATGTGCTGGGCAGCCCTCAACCGGCTCGGCGCGATCGCGGCGCATCTCGGGTTCGCGGAGCGGGCCGCCCACTGGAATGCCGCCGCAGACCAACTGTGCCAGGTGCTGCTCGAACGCGCCTGGAATCCGCGGCGAAACGCGTTCACGGCGGCCTTCGACAGCGATCACGTGGACGCAAGCGTGCTGCTTCTGCCGGAACTTGGCGTAATTGAGGCAAGCGATCCCCGCTTTATTGGCACTGTTGCGGCCATCGAGCGCGAACTTTTGCGCTCGAAGCACGTTATTCGTTATGTCAATGCCGATGATTTCGGCCTGCCGGAGACGGCATTTCTGATCTGCCGCTTTTGGCTGATTGATGCGTGGTGGCTGATGGGTCGCCGGGAGGAGGCGCGCGACCTTTTGCTCGATGCATTGCGGTATCGCAACCGCTATGGTCTTTTGTCGGAGGATATTCACCCGCAGACCGGCGAGCTCTGGGGAAATTTTCCGCAGACCTATTCGATGGCGGGTCTGATTTTGACCGCGATGCGTCTGTCGCGGAGCTGGGAGGATCGCTATTGGCGCGGATAGTGCTGGTATCCAACCGCGTGGCAGTGCCAGGCGGGGACAGCGGAAACCGAGCGGGCGGCCTTGAGGTCGCGCTGCGGGCGTTTCTCAAGCGGCATCGCGGCGTGTGGCTCGGCTGGAGCGGCCGCGTGGCGCGCGGCGAGCCCGAAACCCACACCGTGACACACGCCGGCATCACCATCGTCACTACCGATCTCTCGCGGGCGGATTACAACGATTATTATCTTGGGTTCTCCAACCGCGTGCTCTGGCCGGTGCTGCACTATCGGCTGGATCTGATGGAGTTCTCGAGCCGGGAATTCGACGGCTATCTGCGCGTGAACGAGCGGTTCGCGGACGTGCTGCACCCGATGCTGGCGCCAGACGACATCGTCTGGGTGCACGACTATCATCTCTTGTATCTTGCCAAGGCGTTGCGCGACCGCGGGCACGCCAATCGCATCGGTTTTTTCCTGCACGTGCCATTCCCGCCGCCCGAGGTTCTCACCGGACTGCCCAAGCACGAGCGGCTGATTTCGGCGCTCTGCCACTATGACCTGATCGGATTCCAGACCGAAGGCTACGCCGACAATCTGGCGCGGTATCTTGCAAGCGAATGCCACATGACAAGCCGTGACGGGCGAACGTTCGTCGCCGGCAAGCGCGTGGTGCGACTGGCTGCATTCCCGGTCGGCGTCGAAACCTTGGAGTTCAATCGCCTGGCGGAGCGCGCCGCGCGCTCGCCGTTCGTGCGCGAGGTGCTGGCGAGTATCGCCGATCGCGCCTTGATCATCGGCGTTGACCGGCTGGACTACACCAAGGGCATCGCGCTGCGCGTGCAGGCGTTCGAGCGCTTCCTTGCGCAGAACCCACCGTGGCATCGCGCGGTCACCTATCTGCAAATCACGCCGCGCAGTCGGTCGGAGATCAGGGAATACGCCGAAATGGCGCGCGTGATCGGGGAAACGGTCGGCCGCGTGAACGGGACCTACGGCGAGGCGGCTTGGACCCCCATCCGCTACGTCAATCGCACCTACAGCCGCTCGGCGCTGGCCGGCCTGTTCCGCCTCTCGCGGGCCGCGCTTGTCACGCCGCTGCGCGACGGCATGAACTTGGTGGCCAAGGAGTATATTGCGGCGCAAAATCCGGAAGACCCGGGGGTGCTGATTTTGTCGCGCTTTGCCGGTGCCGCGCTGGAACTGACCTCGGCGTTGCTGGTCAATCCGTACGATGTGGAGGCGGTCGGCGACGCAGTCGCCCGCGCGCTCACCATGCCGTTCGAGGAACGGCGCTCGCGCCACCAGGAATTGTTCAAGACGTTATTGAAGAGCGACGTGAAAAACTGGGGCGATCGGTTCTTCGAAGCGTTGAAAAAGCCGAGCGGCGGACTGATTGCCGCGGCGTAGCGGCTCAACCGCGAGCAGCGGCCAACGCGAAGCGACAACAGCCCTGACATACCAGCGCGAGCAATTGACGAAATTTTGCTCGCCGGGATTTTCCTCCCAGTCATAAATCCACGCTGTCGACCGCTTGTCTCGCGGCTGCAAAAATTTTTCTGCGGCAGCGCGCCACACGAAGAGTTGTTCACAGGGCCGCTCACGGTGCGCGCCGATTTTGGCTTATCGTGGTCCTGCGGGTGCGGGCATCGAATACAAGAAGAGCCTGAAATCGGGAGGTTTCGTCATGAGTCGACAGGAGGACTGGACGAAGACGAAAACGAGGGAATATTTCAATCGATGCGCGCAGTGCGGCGATGCGCTGCTTGCACCAGTGTGGTCGGAATTCGTCAAGGAACGCTGCATCCGACATCTGTGGAACTGCGACACGTGCGGCTATTCGTTCGAAACCACCGTGTATTTCCCTGCGCAGTCGGTTTCGGCGCCCGAGCGGGTCGGCAGCAAGGCCGCCTGAAGCCAAGGCACAGGAGCAGGCACCAGCAACATCCGCATCGATGATCGAAGCGCGCGGCGGCAGGCGCGCGGCGATGGGCGTGCGCCTCGATCTTCAAGCAGACATCCGCGCCGACCGCGCTATTGCACCGACGGGATGACCTTCAGGGCCGGAAACCATTGACCCAGCAGCGTTGGCGGCCACGGCAGCGACATGAAGTAGTCGAACACGACGAAGATCGCTAGCGTGAGGCACGCGGCATAGGTCACGGTCAGGCGCCACGATTCAGGTCCCTCAAGCCGCATGAACAGAACGACGAAAATGAAAGCGGCGGGGATCAGCCCGATCACCGCCATCACCGCCATGAAACCCAAGAGATAGCCGAAGAACCGGACCGCACGTTCGACGATGGTACGCAGCGGCAGATGATCGGTGTCGGAGGTCAGGTCCATGTGGATGGTGGCGCTCACCTCCTGCTGCGCCTGTTCGCCGAGGCCGGTCATCTTGGGTGCCGTCGGCTTGCGACACATGTCGTTGAACAGGCTGAGCACCGTTGCGATGATCGCGATGGTGCCGACAACCAGCGGCACGAGCTTGGCGCTGAAGTGCCACGGCAATGCGGCGATCACCAGCCCCGCGAACAGGAGCAGGAAGAAAATGCCGAACAGCTGCGAGGGGTGGAAGCGCGGCGGGCCGAAGTTCGACAACAGCTGCAGGATCCCGCCCTGTCGGCGGATATCCTGAACAAGCGGCCGCATCAGGCCGACGATCGCCATGATCAGGAGAACCGCCACCACCGGCCGCCACAGCCACGAGAAACCGTAACGCTCGACCGAGATGAACATGTAGCGCTCCATGCTGTCGCCGAGGACAAGTCCGAGCACGAGCGGCGGCCGCGGCCACTTGAACTGCTTCATCAGCCAGCCGAGCAGGCCAAAGCCAAGCAGGGCGAACAGGTCGCCCCAGCTGCGGGAAGCCTCGAAGGCGCCGATGTAGACGACGCCGAGTACCGCGGGGAGGATCAGCGTGTAGCGCAACGTGGCAAGGCGCGCGAACTGCGGGCTGAAGGCGTAGCACAGGCCGGCGCCGAGAATGTTGGCAAGCGCCACCGACCAAACCATGGTGTAGGTGATGTCGAGGTTTTTGTGCAGCATGTCCGGCCCGGGCACGAGCCCATGGATCAGGAACGCGCCGAGCAGAATCGCCATGGTGGCGCTGCCGGGCACGCCGAAGGCGACCGTCGGCACCAGCGCGCCGCCCTCCTTGGCGTTGTTGGAGCTTTCGGAAGCGATCACGCCGCGCACGTCGCCCTTGCCGAAGGTTTCGCGCGCGCCTTTCTCCGTTTTCAGCGCGTGGCCGTAGGCGAGCCAGTCGATCACGGAGGCGCTGATGCCGGGGATCGAGCCGATGCCGCCGCCGATCCAGGAGCAGCGCACGATCAGCCACCAGTGCTTCATGCAGTCTTTCACGCCCTGCCACTGACCCTTGTAGATGCTGGCCTTGTCGATCACCTTCGAAATGGTCGTGCGCCCGATGAGGAGGTCGCACAGCTCGGGCAGCGCAAAGATGCCGAGCAGGGCGGGCAGGAACGGCAGGCCGTCCCACAGATAAAGGCTGTCGAAGGTCCATCGCAGCGTTCCGGTCTGCGGATCCGAGCCGATCATCGCAATCATCACGCCGAGACAGCCGACCGCGAGGCCGCGCAGGGGCGCGTTGCCGGACAGCACAGCCACCATGGATATGCCGAGGATGGTGAAGGCGAGCAGCTCCGGCGATCCAAGGTAGAGCATCACCGGGCGAAGGATCGGGATCGACACGGCGAGCAGCGCGGCGCCGAAAATTCCGCCCATCAACGACGACATATAGGCGGCGCTGAGTGCGCGTCCCGCTTCGCCGCGCTTGGCCATGGGATAGCCGTCGAGCACGGTTGCCGCCGAAGCGGCACCGCCCGGCACGCCGAACAGCACCGCGGGGATCGGATCACCGGTCGAGGTGGTGGAGCCGAGGCCCAACAGCAACGCAAAGGCAGAGTAGGGGTCCATGGCGAAGGTGAACGGCAGCAGCATGGCAGTTCCGGCAAGCCCGCCGATGCCCGGCACGATCCCCAGCACCAGCCCCATGATGCAGCCGAGCGAGAGGAACATCAGGCGGTGCGGCTCCAGCAGCGCAAAGAACGCCTTACTGGCAGCCGCGCCCATGAATGCAGCTTCTGTGGCAATTCCTTCCATGCTTCTTGCGCCTCCCCCCAAGGGCGGAGAAGTCCGTCGACCGTTCGGCCTCTTTTTTCTCAACCGATTATCATTGCCGCCACTTTGCCGCCAGCGCTTGTCCGGCTGCGCTGGCAGGCTCCATTACAGGCAATACGCTGCGGCCCCGCCACGGGTCGACGGGCCGCAGAAAATGCGCCGTCTCCGCGCACAGGCTTAGGTCAGTCCCCTCCGGGACGCGGAGCGTTTCAGGGCAACGCAGACGTGTCAATCACCCCAAGGGCTGCGTGGCAGGGCGGTGGCGCCCCGCCGGGGAAGGCGGTAAATAGCTGCCGTAAATCGCCGCCGTCCCGGGGGAAAGTCTGCGTGCTGCGAGCGCCGCGGCCGTGACAGAGTGGAGAATCGAATGATCGACTTCTACGGATTGACCAGCCCGAACGTGCAGAAGATCTTCATCATGCTCGAGGAGTGCGGGCTGCCCTACAATTTCAAGCCGGTGGATGTGTGGGCGGCCGAGCAATATTCGCCCGAGTTCACTAGGCTCAATCCGAACCGCAAGATCCCGGTAATCGTCGATCATGACGGTCCGGACGGCAAGCCGTATACGGTGATCGAGTCGGGGGCAATCCTCATGTATCTTGCGGAAAAGACAGGAAGGTTCTTACCGAAAGACACCGCCAAGAAGTACGACGTGATTCAGTGGCTGATGGTGCAGGTGTCCGGCATCGGCCCGATGTTCGGACAGTTCACGCACTTCAACATGTATGCGCCCAAGCCGGGCAACGAATATGCGCTGAGCCGCTACCGGACCGAAATGCTGCGGCTCTACGACCTGCTGCAGACGCGGCTCAGCCAAGCCAGGTATCTCGGCGGCGACGAATACTCGATCGCCGACATCGCGACATTTCCGTGGACGCGCAATCACCAGGCGCAAGGGGTGAAGCTCGATCAGTTGCCCAACGTCAAGCGCTGGTTCGACGAGATCGCGGCGCGGCCGGCCGTGAAGACGATGATTGAAAAGGTGGCGGGCATCAAGTCGAGCCGCGACACCGCGACCGAAGACAACAAGGACCGTTTCTTCGGCCGCGGCAAATACGCGCGGGCGTGATTTCAGCGCCTTGGCGGCAACGAGCGCGGCAGGCCGAGTGCGGCGGGGCACAGCGTGAGCGACAGGTTGGCAGACGTGGAAGTCCGGGCAGGTCTCACCTACGCGGTGCACGACGGTGTCGCGCTGCAGGGCGATCTGTACCTGCCGAAAGGGGCCGAACGCCATCCGGCGCTGGTCGCCGTGCACGGCGGCGGCTGGGTGCAGGGCGCGCGCAGCGCGTTTCAATACTGGGGGCCGTACCTTGCCGCGCGCGGCTATGCGCTCTTCGCGATCAGCTATCGCTTTGCCAAGACCGGGCAGAAGACGTTTCCGCACGCAGTCCAGGACGTGATCGCCGGCGTGCAGTTCGTGCGCGGCAAAGCGGCCGAGTTCGGTCTCGACGGCGAGAGGATCGGGTTGCTGGGCGCCTCGGCGGGCGCGCATCTTTCCGCGCTTGCGGCGCTGGCCGGCGGGCGGGCGCCGTTCGCTGGCGGCTATCCGCAGGACCCGCACGCTTCAGTGAGCAGCAAGGTAAACGTGTTCGTGGGCGTATACGGCATCTACGATGCGCTTGAGATGTGGCAGAAGTACAATCAGCAGAGCCCGCGCGAGAACAACATCGAGAAACACATCGGCGTGTCGCCGCTTGACGACCGGCGGCCCTATTTCGAGGCATCGCCCATCAGTTATGCGACGACCGCTAACAACAAACTTGCCGTCATGCTCGCATGCGGCACGCACGACGATCTGGTCGATAAGCGGGCACAAACCGACGCGTTTCTGCTTGCGCTCAAGCAGGCCGGATTCTTCGTGCGGCCGTGCGTGCTGCAGGGCGCGCCGCACTATTGGATGAGCGATCCGATCGACCAGCCCGGAAGCTACTCCGGTTTTTTGGCGCCGCGACTGGTGCGGTTCCTGGCAGAAAGGCTTTGATGGCGCCGCTGCGAAATGGCGGCGGAAGGCGCAGAAGGCGAACTCGGATAATGGCGCTTCTTATTTGCTAGCCGTGGGGCTCCAGCCTTTGGGGAGGTTATGCGCAATGCCCTGATGGCACTCGATGCAGGTCTGCCCCCGTTCCGAGCCGAGACGATGCATCCGTTGGGCTAACCGGCTTTGCACGGCCGGGTCCATCGATTCCTTTGAATGACAGTTGCGGCATTCGCGTGAGTCCGTGGCCTTCATGGATTCCCAGACATACTGCGCGAGCCTAAGCCGATGCGCTTCGAACTTTTCCGGCGTATCAATGGTCCCGATCACCTTCTTGGGCAACTCGTTGAAGGTGGCCTGGATTTTCCGGCTGACCTTGTAGATCCACTCCTTTGGAACGTGGCAATCCGAGCAGCTGGCGCGAACACCGCTCCGGTTGGTGAAGTGGATGGTCTGCTGCAGCTCTTTGTAAACAGTGTTGCGCATCTCGTGGCACGAAATACAGAACGACTCGGCGTTCGACAATTCGATCGCCCAATTGAACGCACCCCAGAACAAAATCCCCCCAATACCCCCAATCACGACCAATGTTCCGAGCGCGAAACGCGCGCTCGGCCGCGAGATGATGGACCATGAGCGCGCAAGTATCCCTCTTCTTTTGGTCGATGCTGCCGGGCCTGAAATTGTTGGCTCCCGCTGGTTCAGGGGGGTATCAGAATGTCTGCGGTCCCCGCGCGCTCATTTGATTGTTACTGCTTTGATATCGGCATCGACGCCGATGCCGAGGGTGAGCGGGAATGAAACGTGATGGAAGCGCGTGGTCACGTTGTCGTCATGCACGGCAAAGCCTACCGTGTACTTGCCGCCGACCTTCATGATCTTGTCGTCAGCGGGGTGGCCGGTGTTGAGCTTGCGAGCCCAGACCAGCGTGTAGACGCCGTCCTTCCACGTGCCGTAAACGGCATTGTTGTCGGCGGCCGAACCCGTGGCGTCGGTGCGGCTGAGCAGGCGGCCGGGCAGGATGTCGCCCTCCTTCCAGTCGGCCTTGGGGTCAAATGGCACCGCATTCGCCTCCTTGACGATCGCCGCAGGCTTTGCCGGATTGCCGATATCCTCGGCGCGCAGCGCCTTGAAGCCGACCTTGGCGGCGTCGAACATGTAGAGCGGCGTCATGGTCTTGCGGTCGATGTTCCAAGAGAACGGGTTCTTACCCTCGTCGAACAGGCGATACTCAAGAACATAGCCGTCGTCGGCCATGCCGACGGCAGCGGAGCGATGCGCGCGCCATTGCATCAGATCGAGAAACTGCCCCTCGGCCTTGAGCTTGGCGATCTCCTCTTTCGATTTTGTCTTGTCCCAGCTTGCGGCCGGATCGGTGCGGGTCGAGGCAAGATATTTGCGGATGTCGGCGTCGTATTTCGCCTCGCTGAAGATTGGATGCTTTTTGACCGGCTCGCCGACGACTGCGTTGCGGGTGTCGCGCATGCCGTCATGGCAGGTGAGCCAGCATCCCTGCTGGGCGAACAGCGGCACCTTCCCGTTGTCCAGCATGATCGAGAAGCGGTCCTCGTAGAGCGGCGGTTGCTCGCCAGCGCGGACCTCCTTCTTGTTGCGATGGCCGCCGTACCACTTCCATTGCTTGCCGTCGAAACGCACGTAGTCGTGCATGCGGCCTTCACGATTAAGGTTGCTCTTCCATTGGAAGCGGAAGTACACGTACTCCGCGTCGTGCGCGGCCTGCACGGCGACGTCGATGGCGCCGTTCTTACCCGGGATCGGCGTCGGCTCGAGTGGCCCGCCCTTGACCACCTTGTTGCCGATGTCCTTCTCGTCGCCCTCGTGGCAGGAGACGCAGGCCTTTCCCTGCGCCACCTGTTTGTCGCCTTTTTTGTGGTCGGGGCTGAGCAGCCAGTTGTAGGTCGATTGCCCCGGATAGAATAGCGTGATCGACTTGGTAGGTATTTTGGACCAGTCAATGGTCCGCGGGTCCGCGGCGAATCCCGGCGTCGCAACGCCAAAGGCCATCGCCAGGATCATCGCGCCATAAATTTTGCGGTCGTTCATCACGCGCTCCTTAAGCTGCGATTTTCGTCTCAGGGGGGACGCGCCAAGCGACATGTTGATTGCTTCGGTGGCCCTAAGCAGACCGCTTGCCTGAATTCGCTCCGCATGGCGCGGGTAAGCAGCCTTGCGAACGGCATGAAGCGCGAAGTCATGCTTCCCCCGTGGATGGGGAAGCTTGACCAGGTTATCTGCACGCGCATTGACATAGATCAAAGCCGTGGAAAATGAACCGAATTTTCCCGACAAACGATCTGACTCGAACCACATCCAGCAAGCACCCAGCATGGCGACGAGGGCGGACCGCTTCTGCGCATCTCGCGTCGCTATTTCGTGTTCATCCGGAAGGGTGTTCACCGGCAGCAGCTATGCGGGCAAGAAGATTGCTGCGGCTACGTTGATCGCGATCGAGATCGTGCGCAAGAAGCCCGATCAGGTTTGGTTTGCAGTCGACCCGCGGCGCTGGGGCTGTTGAACGTTTTACCTGGATCGGGCAGCAATCGCCGGTTGGCGAAGAACTTCGAGGCCGCCATCGACTCAGCGCGCTATCCCTCTATACCGCTTTGGTCATGCTGCTCGTCCCACGCATCGCCAGAGCTTCATGACTTTCGAGTCAGACTCTGAGAAGTTGATGCGTGAGGCTCAAGGTCGCCGTGGCGCTGATGCGCCCTATTCGTCGCGGCCACGCAGGAAATCCGGCGTCGGCGGCGGGCCCCACACGAGGGACGCCGCGGCGCGGTC
>FWPU01008793.1_pt1 | contig 16677 bp, 21 predicted proteins | sample 2228361 | NCBI WGS metagenome assembly FWPU01 (sample SAMEA103939777, study PRJEB20133) | metagenome
GGCGAGCTCTGTTGCAGAAGCTCAGGCAGGTCTGGCGGGAAGAGGGGCCGGAAAGCGTCATCCGGCTGTTGAGAAAGGAGCTGGGCGACGAAGCAGCCGAGAAGCTGCTGCCCCACCTGGATGAGAGGGGTGCCAAGGAAGTATTGGAAAGCGGCACCGATGACATCCCAGATTGGTTGCGTCCTATTTTGCGAGGGATACATACAGAGCGGACCATGCTAGAGCAACTGGGGCGGGTGAAGAACACCAAAGCAGTGAAAGGACTCATTGACGGTACACTGATAAAGACGATTCCCGACTACCTGGATGACAAGGTGCTTGGTGAGATCAAGGATGTCGCTTACCTGTCAGCCGAGAAGCAAATCCGCGCCCAGATTGCCTATGCTGCCGAGCACCACCTCATCTACGAACTGCGCATACGGCCAGATACGGTGTTGAGCGAAGACTTGCTTGACCTGCTTACAAAACACGGATTCAAACCTATTCGGGATATTTTAACACCATGAACAGGAGCAACAGATGACGCGAGGTAAAACCAGTTTCTTCAAGGTATGGATAGATGGCCGAGCCAAATTTGACACGCCGGAGAAGGCAGAAGCGGTGCTCCGCTTCATTGCCGAGCAGGCCCCTGTGAAACCAGACCGGTGTGGCACCTACGAGCCCTTCCGCACCCCTTTCTCGCCCACCGAACTGGAGCCGGCTGTTCATATGCTGGTTAATGAGGCCAAGCAACGCTTCACTCCAGATATGCCGAGCGGCGATGTGTTCCTGGTGTATAAAAAGAAGCCTCGTTGCACCTACCACATAGAATGGAGACGGGGTCCACATACTCCCTTCGGGAAAAGCTCTTGCTACGTTGATGCAGCCTACGTGCGAGACCCGGAACACCTCGCCGGTTGGCTGGCTTTCTGCTTCAAGCTGCTAGGATTGTTGGATACCTGGTATGCCCATCTCTTCCTGGATGAAGAGCTCGAGCAGGATGAAGTCAGCTGGCAAACACCCCCCAGACCGGGCTTTCCAGAAGGGATTCAGCGAGAAGTGTTTGTCCCAGGAGCGTGGATTCACACAGATGGTCTTCCCGGTGTGTATTGGGGTAACTACTTCGGCCCCTTCTACGTAGACTGGTTCGGGCGGGAGAAGTTTGAGAATCTGCCCTGCGTACACAAGCAATGGCTGGATACCGGTGGTGTCTTTTTCACTATCGCCCCCACGCCCTTCGACTGGAACACGCCCAAAGCGCACCGGCTGCGAGAAGCGGTCAGGCAACACCTGGGAGCGGATGCCTTCTGCGATACAGGGGTTGTAAGAGCCCAGATGCAAGCTTTGGGGAGTCCTTTACCTTATGACTTTAACCCAAAAGAATTGGCGCCACCACGCCGTTTGCCGGAATTTCCCTTCGCTGACGAGCTCCGACCCAGACCTAAGACTCGGGAAAAGGAAATCGAAGAAGCGCGGCGCTACTTCGAGCATCACGGCTTCACCTTTGAGGACATTGAAGGAGATACCCTCCGCTTTCGCGATGCCAAGGGTGGGGTGACGAAAGTGACGATCGGTGCAGGGGGCAAAGTGGAGTACTGGCCGAAGCTCTAGTGCATCTGGGGCGCCGGTGTGGCGCAATCCCGTAGGCCGGGTTCCCTACCCATAGGCATCAAGGCAAGGAAGCATATCATTGAGCAACGGTTTCAGTGGTGGGCATTTGGACCACGAAAGGGCCAAAATGAACTAAAGCCGCGAAAGGATGCGCTCCCGTTTTGTGGATTTCGCGCGGTTTCGTGACCCTCGCGGTCCAAACCCTTGTTGCGCTTGATGCTGATGGGTTTCCTACCAGCCCTTTTTCTGTCAGTTTCAGCAGCTTATGGGATAGCGGCAGATGGAAGCAGACAAGTGGAAGAGCCGCGCCCGCCATCCGCTTCTCCGCTTCTATCCGTTGTCTCCCCCTCTCTGACCGGTGGGTGGTCATACGGCAACGGACTTGACCTGCCTTGTAGCCTGTGCTATACTGCTTATGGTCAGACTGGTTGAAGGAGAAACAAAAGGAGCAATTATGGGCAAAACGATGACGGCCATCTATGATGGACGGATATTACTCCCGGAATCACCGCTGGACCTGGAACCGGATACTCGGTGCCTGGTTACAATCGAGACCTTTACTCAGCCGTCCCAAGCTACGGATGTCTGGAGCCTGCTCGAAGCGTTGCAGGGCACCCTGGAGGCGCCTGATGACTGGGCCGGTGAGCATGACCATTATCTCTACGGTGTGCCCAGACAACAGTGAGGCAACAGCATGGGTGCAGGGCGCTTTTTCCTGGATACGTCCTTTGTCCAGGCTTTGCTCAACCGGCAGGACCGCTATCACACTCGGGCTCAAATGCTCCTGCCGCAGGTTCGCACCGCTAACGAGGTGTGGACCACTGAAGAGGTCTTGATCGAGGTAGGCAACGCTCTGAGCACCTTCAATCGCCTGGCCGCTGTCCAGTTCATCGAGCAATGCTATCGCACGGCCAACATGCGTGTGATGGGCGTAGATAGAACGCTGCTGCTGCGTGCTTTGCACCTCTATCATTCCCGGCCGGACAAAACGTGGGGATTGACCGATTGCATCTCGTTCGTGGTGATGCAAGATCAGGGATTGACCGAGGCCGTGACAGCCGACCGGCATTTTCTTCAGGCAGGATTCCACGCCTTACTGCTTGCTTCCTCAACGTAAAAGTAGATTGTTCCCAACCTACCTGCTCCCCCCCCCCACGCCGGGGACGTGCGACTTGCCCTGCGCCAGACAGGTGTGGTATACTGACCGGCGGGAGACCACCCTTCGACTCCGCTCAGGGCAGGTCTGGGCAGCACGGCGCTGATCTTATTCTACCGGCCGGGCGTAGGCAAATTGTAGGGGTTGATCGTACACCGGCAACGTTAGTTTTTCCTGCGAGCTAACGGTGACGGAAACTCCGGTGCGGGCCTGCCGCAGCAGGCTGACCAACCCGCCAGGGCGTGTCAAAGCGACCTCCAGCGTGTGAGCATCGCCGATGGCTTGCAGACGATAGGGCGGTTCCACCGGCCGGCCATCCACCGTCACATACCGCCCATCGAAGCCGATGGCCGAGCAGACTATAATCCGCCGCCCGTTTACGGCCAGAGCCTCGGCCCCGGCATTGCGCAATTCGTTCAGCAGGTCCTGCAGGTCCAGCACACTGACCGGACCAGAGATCACCACCTCAACCCCTGGCCCCGAAACCTCGACCAATCCGTTGGCGATCCGCAACTGGTTCGTCTCATCCACAAGCGACTGCAAGACGGCCCCACCACCCGCCGCCTCCTGAAGCCCGGCCAACTGCGCCCGAAGCGCCTCAACCTCTCCTCGCAGGCGAGCGTTGCCTTCGATCAGGTCGGCGATGACAAATTCCCATTCCGCACCGCTGATCCCCGTGCGATCTGTCTGCTGTGTGCGTAGCTGCAACACCAGCAACAGCCCCAACACCAGGCAGATCGCCGTCAGAGATAGCCAGCCGCCCCATCGCTGGGACGCGTCCCCCCTGCCCTTTGCGCTCATTATTCCCTCGGCCGGGCATACTGGATGAGAAACCCACCGCTATAGGCGGGCAACGTCAGGTTGGCGACAGCCACTGTGTCAAAGCGCAGACCGTACAGGCGCTGCTTTTCCTTCAGTGCGTTCAGATAGGAGGGGTTTCGCAGATAATCCTGCTGGACGCGCGGATTGCCGATGGCCCGGATAAAGTAGGGAGGAGAAAGCCGCGTGCTGTTGACCATCACCGTGCTGCCCACACAATAGACCGATGAGCTGTTCACCAGACGCTCATCGTTGATGGCCACCGCCTCTGAACCGGCCATCCATAGCAGATTGACAATATCCCGCAGGTCATATTCATGGACGATATAAGCGTTCGGATCGGCACCCGGCGGGATCTGGACAGCACTGTCATCCAGGGTGATCAGCACCCCCGGCCCTTGCACCGGGGTCAACCCGGCCAGAAGCCGCTGCCGATCGGTCTCGGCCTTCAAAGCCCGGAGCCGATCGCTGCTGGCAGCAACCTGTTGCTGCTGCCTGGCCAGCTCCTGGCGCAAGGCTGCCAGCTCGGCTTTGAGCGCCTGTTGCTCGGCCTCCAGCCGCTGTATGCTGAGCTGAATTTTACCCGGCTCGCCGGCAGCAGGCCCGGCGGTCGTTACGGCGGAGGGTTGCCGTCCCAGGCTCAACAACAGGCCCAGGACCAGGCCTGCTAGCAAGAACAATAGATTGCGAACGATGCGATGGCGTGTCAAAGGGGCGGTCCGTGTCGGCACAGAGAACGAATTCTTTCAGCTCCCTGCTATGGTTTGCCCTCTTCCTGGTGAATCTGGATATCGAAAACCTTGTGGTTATCGTCTAGGTTCTCTTCCCCTGCCACAGGTTCGACCAGTACTTCGAGACGATAGGTATGGTAATAGGGAATCTCCCCCAAGCGGGTAAAGCGCACAACCTGAATCTGACCGGCGGCAATGGTAGCAACCTCTGCATCCCGGCTGAGAAGCCATTTGGGGTCTTCCGGCGTGGAAAGCTGCGCCCGCACGACCAGGTTTCGCTCCAGGCCAGACCCATCGTTTTCGACAGCTACCAACAGCGCAACCGATTGACGACGGAGGATCAACTGCTGATAATCCAACGGTGGATCGAAATCCACGGCCAGGATGGCCAGATTATGCCGCCCGCTCTGCTCCGAAAGCGGGCTATCAAACATTGCCGATGGAACAGGTGCAGGGGTCGTATCCACCACCTGCACCTCCACACACCCGGTCAAGGCGACCAGGGCCAGAACGCACACGCCGATCCAGGGGAGCAGCGACCTGCCATTTTTGGGCCACATCCTTGCGCCTCCTGATTCGAATGATCAAGCCGGCATGGGCCTTCCCATGCTCCACCTCTACTATACATGATTCAGGCCGATTTGTCAAGAGGGCCCCGACCCGATCGGGTTACTCCGGCCTCGCCGACCGGTTTGCCTTGCATTGCAAGTTGAGTTATAATGCTCCCTGACCATTGCCGGAGAAAATGGCCATTTTGTGCTTTGAATTAGGAGAGTGAATGCAGGCTGATGAACTGTCCAGAGCACGGAAAAGCTCGTTCCTTTACGAGTTTGTGGAAACTCTATTATTCACTCTCCTGATCTATGCCCTGATTCGTACCTTTCTGGTCGAAAATTATCGGGTTGTGGGCCACAGTATGGATCCGACCCTGGAAGATAACCAATATCTGGTGGTGAGCAAGCTAGACTACCGCCTGCACAAACCACAACGGGGGGATATTGTAGTCTTTCGCGACCCCCACGACGGCCAGCGCAAGCTGATCAAACGGATCATCGGCCTACCGGGGGAGATCCTGGAAATCCGCAACGGCCAGGTGTTCGTCAACAGCCGGCGGTTAGCTGAACCATATATCACCGAGCCCGATCATTATTCCCTGCCACCGATCCCTATCCCCGGCGATAGCTACTACGTCTTGGGGGATAACCGGCGCAACTCCAGCGATTCGCGCAACTGGGGGGCACTGCCCAATACCGAGATTGTGGGCAAAGCCTGGCTGACTTATTGGCCGCCCCGCCTATGGGGGTTGATCCCCCACGAGGCGTATGGCGACGCTCCGTAAAAGACCGTAAAGGTGACGGATGACCATTTCCGAGGAACAGATCAGGGCCATGGTGCGCCAGACGTTGTTGCGCCTCCTGGGGCCTGATGGAATTGAACAGAGCACCACGTCCGCTCCCCCCCGAAGCGGCCCGCCGGCGGCCCGGCCGACGGTGACCGAGGCCGACGTCCTGGCCGTGCCGCGCGGTGGCAAGCTGCCGCTGCCTACCGGAGCGGTAGTCACTCCCTTGGCCCAGGAGACGGCACGGGAGCGGCGGGTGGAACTGGTGCCAGAACCGGGCGCAGTGCCGGCCGCTGACCGATCTGCCGGTGGAAGCGGCGCCAAAACCGTGGCCTTGGGCGCCGACCATGGGGGATATGCGCTGAAAGAAGATCTAAAGGCCTATCTGGGGGAGCTGGGCTATCAGGTGGTGGACTGTGGCACCCACAGCACGGCCGCGGTGGACTATCCCGATTTTGCCTACGCTGTAGCGCGGCTGGTGGCCGAAGGTCGCGCCTGGCGGGGCATCGTCGTGGATGGCGCCGGCATCGGTTCCTGCATGGCGGCCAACAAGGTGCCCGGCGTGCGGGCGGCAATGTGTTACGACCACGCTACAGCGGTCAACTCACGAGAACATAACGACGCCAACGTCCTGACCCTGGGCGGAGGGTTGCTGGGGGCAAACCTGGCCCGGCAAATTGTCAAAACCTGGCTGGAGACCGATTTTGCCGGCGGTCGCCACGCCCGGCGGGTGGACAAGATCATGGGCATTGAGCAGCGGTTCCTGCGGAGATAGTATGAAACTCGACTCTGCAACGGTCGAACGCCTGGTTGAACAGATCACCAAGGAGGTGATCATCCTCCTGCGGGAGGAGGAAAGCCGTGCCCAGGGGGATGGCAGCGGCGGCTCCTGCGCCGATTGCTCCGGCCAATGCGCCTCTCGCTGTCATGACCGGGTGCGGCAGGTGGTGGATGCCGGCGCTTCGCGCCTGACCTCGACGTTGGGCGGAACCGAGATCGGCCCCGAGATCGCCCACCTGATAGACCACACCTTGCTCAAGCCGGACGCCACGCAGGATCAGATCGCCCAGCTGTGCTACGAAGCGCGCAAATATGGCTTCGCCGCCGTATGCGTCAACCCCGCCTATGTCAAACTGTGCGCTCAATTGCTCAAAGGATCGCCGGTCCACGTCTGCACTGTGGTTGGCTTTCCGCTGGGAGCTACTCCGCCAGAGGTCAAGGCCTACGAAGCTCAGCAGGCGATTGACGATGGGGCGACCGAGGTGGACATGGTCATCAACATCGGCGCTCTCAAGTCGAAAGACTATGCCCTGGTGGAGCGGGACATCGCCACCGTGGCTCGTACCTGCCACGCCGGCGGCGCGATCTTGAAGGTGATCATCGAGGCCGCGCTGCTGACCGACGACGAAAAGGTGATCGCCTGCCAGCTAGCCAAGGCCGCCGGCGCCGATTACGTCAAAACCAGCACCGGCTTTGGGCCGGGTGGGGCCACCGTCCATGACGTGGAGCTGATGCGCCGCGCTGTGGGGCCAGATCTGGGCATCAAGGCGGCCGGGGGCATCCGCAGCTATGAAGAGGCGAAAGCCATGGTCGCCGCCGGCGCCACCCGTATCGGGGCCAGTGCGGGGGTCAAGATCCTACAAGAAGCCGGAACTATGCCGAAATAAGGAGACGAACATTGGCAGTAGATCTGCGTTCCTACGTGTTTCTGGATAGCTTGCAGCCGCAGATGGCGGCCTTTATCGGCTCTACGGCACGGGGTTTTCTGCCGTTGGCCGGCGATGCCTCGCTGTGGGTTGAGATCTCACCCGGCATCGAGATCAACCGCATCACCGACGTGGCCCTCAAGGCGACCAAAGTACGGCCCGCCGTGCAGGTGGTGGAGCGGCTTTTTGGCCTGCTGGAGGTCCACTCCCCCGATCAGGCGGAGGTGCGGGCGGCCGGGGCGGCCATCCTCGACGCCCTGGGCGTGCGCGCCGAGGAGCGATGGAAACCGACCATCTACTCCAGCCAGATCATCCGCAAGGTGGACGCCCATCAGGCGCAGCTCATCAACCGCAACCGCAACGGCATGATGCTCATCGCCGACCAGACGCTGTACATCATGGAGCTGGAACCGGCGGCCTATGCCGTGCTGGCGGCCAACGAGGCGGAAAAAGCGGCCCACATCAACATCGTCGAGGTGCGGCCCTTTGGCAGCTTTGGGCGCGTCTACCTGGGCGGTGAGGAGCGCGACATCATGGCCGGCTACCAGGCCGCCGTACAGGCCATCGAAGACATCACCGGACGGGTGGTGGAAGCGAAGCGGAAGGACTAAAACGTCAAACGTGGGTAAATCTTTACCGCCGAGACGCGGTTCTTTTGGACTGCATGGCTCCAGCAGTCCAAGTTAAAGCGCCCCTCTCCGTGCTCTGCGACTCTGCGGTGAGTCTTTACCTGGCACAAAGCCTGCTGCAACGAGGACAACAACATCACGGCGCTGCTGATGCCGTGAGCGAGGGCGACCGACCGGTCGTGCTTACTACCTGACAGCACAGAAATCTAGTGTCTCAGGCTAAAGCCTGCGCAACACATAGCAAGAAATGGGAACATGTAAAAGGAGGACAACACACAATGGCAGAAGCATTAGGCATGATCGAAACGAGGGGCTTTGCCGCCATGGTCGAGGCCGCCGACGCCATGGTCAAGGCGGCCAAAGTCGAGCTGGTCGCCTACGAAAAGATCGGCGGCGGCTACGTGACCGCCATCGTCCGCGGCGACGTGGCTGCCTGCAAAGCGGCGGTGGAAGCCGGCGTGCGCGGCGCGGAGAAGGTGGGGGAGGTGGTCTCGGTGCACGTTATCCCCAGGCCGCACGTCAACATAGACCTGGTGCTGCCCCTGGGCCGCCGCGAACAGGTGCTGAAGGAACTGGGCGAGCTAGGAGAGTAACCGTCCTATGAACCTGTTGCGCGAGCTACCCCCTGGGCCTGATGTTCCTAACGTCATCTATGTCGTCGTCGAAGTGCCCAAGGGCAGCCGAAACAAGTATGAATACGACAAGGTACGGGGCTTTGTCAAGCTGGATCGCGTGCTCTACTCTCCGATCCACTACCCGGGCGACTATGGGCTGATCCCCAGCACCCACTACGACGACGGCGATCCGCTGGATGTGCTGGTCATGGTCAACGAGCCAACCTTCCCCGGTTGTGTCATCGAGGCACGGCCCATCGGCCTGTTCCGCATGCTGGACCGGGGGGTGTCTGACGACAAGGTGTTGGCTGTGCCTGCCTACGATCCTATCTTCCAGGACTACTACGACCTGCCCCACATCCCCCAGCACTTTCTGGCCGAGATGAAGCATTTCTTTCAGGTATACAAAGAGCTGGAAGGGATACAGACCCAGATACTGGGCTGGGAGCGGGCCGGCGTGGCGCGGGAGCGGATCCTCTACGCGGTGGACCTGTACCGGCAAAAGTTTGGCAAGGCCGGACCGGAGGGGTAAGCTTGGAGGTAGTGCCCGGTCTCCACTGGGTAGATCACATCTGGGACACCAAAGTCTATATCCTGGTCGAGGCGGACCGGCTGGTGGTGATTGACACCGCCACGCCGGGCCGGGCGGGAGCTGTGTGGCGGCACCTCGCTGCATTGGGCTATCCGCCCGACGCGGTGGACGAGATCTGGTTGACCCACGGCGACGTAGATCACATGGGCAGCACTGCCGCCCTCAAGGCCGGTTCGGGGGCCAGGGTGGCCGCCCATCGCGCCGATATGCCGCTGGTGGAAAGGAGGGCCGACCGCGAACTGGGGCCATTTCCCCTGTCCAGACTCTGCCAGAAGCTGTTCAACCAGGCCGTCCGCCGCATCTATCAACCCGTCAAGGTGGACCGCCCGCTGCAGGATGGCGACGACCTGGGCGGCTGGCAGGTAATTCATGTGCCCGGCCACACGGCCGGCAGCGTGTGTTATTACCACCCGGCCCGCAAGATCATCATCGTCGGAGATGCGCTCAACTACAAATTCGGGAGGCTGGGAGCGCCACCGTACCTGTTTACACCAGATATGGCCCAGGCTCGCGCTTCCATCCACAAGGTGGCCGCCCTCGATTTCGAGGTGTGTTGCTTTGGCCACGGCCCGCCGCTGCTCCACCATGCCCGGCAGCAGGTGCAGGCCTTTGCCGCCACCTTGTAACCTGGACCACTGGAGCCATGCTCCAGCAGTCCAAAAAGGCATGAGGCCCTCTGTTTCTTGGTTTCTTGGCGACTTGGTGGTAAGATATTCCTGTTGGTTGCGGCTCGCCCGGGTTAGGTGCCAGGCGTTTTGACAACCTGCCTGAGCAAGTGCCTGGCCCCTGAATGGAGAGAAAAGTATGCTGTTAGGCAAAGTAGTAGGCACGCTCGTTGCTTCGCGCAAGGATGAAAAGCTGGAAGGCTTCAAGTTCCTGGTAGTCAAGCGCCTGAACATCGAAAACCAGGAAACCGGCGACTATGTCATCGCCGCCGACGCGGTCCAGGCCGGCCTGGGCGATGTGGTGATGTACGCCACCGGTTCGTCGGCCCGGCAGACGGTGCTGACCGACAAAAAGCCCTGTGATGCAGTCATCATGGCCGTGGTGGACACCTGGGAAGTGAACGGTGTGGTCAAGTATAAAAAGGAATAAGGTGTCTGCAAGAGCACTCCCCAAGGCTGGCTACGGAGGTCGAATAGATGAGTGACAAAGGGACAATCCTGATCGCCGACGACCGGGTAGAAAATGTAGAGCTGGTCTGCGACCTGCTGACCCTGGAAGGCTACCAGGCGGTCAGCGCCTTCAACGGCCTGCAGGCTCTGGAAAAGATCCAGGAAACCAAGCCCGACCTGGTGATCCTGGATCTCGACATGCCGGTGATGAACGGCTACGAGGTCTGTGCCCGGCTCAAGGCCGATCCGGCGACGGCGAGCATCCCGGTGCTGATGCTCACCGCCTGGGCCAATCCGGCGCAGACGGTGGTCGGCCTGCAACTTGGCGCAGACGATTACATCGCCAAACCCTTCGACTATCGAGAGCTGATCCAGCGGGTCAAAGTCCGGCTGAAGGCCAAGCGAGAGACCGACCGGCTGCGGGCTGCCCAACAGGCGATCCGCGACACCTTTGCGCGCTATGTCTCTCCCCAGGTTGTGGAACGACTCCTGGCCGATCCAAGTCAGGTGCGGTTGGGTGGCACACAGCAACCCCTCACTGTGCTGTTCGCCGACCTGCGGGGGTACACTGCCGTGGCCGAAACGTTGCCGCCAGAGCAGTTGGTGGACATGCTAAACGGCTACCTGACGGTGGCCGTGCAGGCTGTGTTGGCCTATGAGGGTACCGTGGGTCGCTATGCTGGCGATATGATCATGGCTATATTCAACACCCCGCTGCCACAACCCGACCATCCGATCCGGGCAGTCCGCGCTGCGTTGCAGCTAAAGAAAGACCTGGCCCGCTACCATGCCGAGCTGCCGACCCACCTGCGCACGGACTTTGGCATCGGCATCGTCTCGGGCGAAGCGGTGGTCGGCAACATCGGGGCGCGGGAGTGGATGAACTACACGGCCATCGGCGACACCGTCAACCTGGCACAGCGCCTGGAGGAGGCCGCCCTGGGTGGGGAGATCCTGGTGGACGAGAAGACACGGCAGATCCTCGGCCCAGCCGTTCAGGTTGATCCCAAGGGGGTGATGCCTATCCGTGGCCGACATGAGCCGGTAATGATCTACAGGCTGCTGGGCCTGGTCGGTCAGTAACAAGATGTAGGAGGCAAGGAGTAGAGGGGGTGACGCTCTCTCTTGACGAACGACGCATCGCCGAGATCGTACAGCGGGTGATAGCCGACCTGCGACCGGAGGGGAGCCCGATCACAGCCAAGGGACAGCCGCCGGTAGGCCCGCCGGCCCCAGACACAGCCGGCAGAAGCGGAGGGCCACAGCTCCCGGCGGCATCCGGCCAGGATGGTGTCTACCCAGATGTGGATAGTGCCATCGCTGCGGCAGCCGCCGCCCAAAAGCGGCTGGCCAACCTGCCCCTGGAACGGCGAGCAGCGATCATTGCCGCCATGCGCCAGGCAGCGACAGAGAATGCCCAGGTTCTGGCCCGGGCCGCCTGGCAGGAAACCGGCATGGGCCGCTGGGAGGACAAGCTGGAAAAGAACCTGCTGGTGGCCGAACGCACCCCGGGCACCGAGGTGCTGCAGGCCACCGCCTGGACCGGCGACCGAGGGCTGACGTTGGTGGAATTGGCTCCCTACGGGGTCATCGGAGCCATCACCCCCAGTACCAACCCCACCTCAACTATCATCTGTAACGCCATCGGCATGGTCGCGGCCGGCAACTCTGCCGTGTTCAATGCCCACCCCGGCGCCAAAAACTGCTCGGCGCAAACGGTGCAGGTGCTCAACCAGGCCATCCGCCGCGCCGGCGGCCCGCCCGACGTCATCACCTGCCCCGCCGAACCGACCATCGAAAGCGCCCAGGCCCTGATGCGCCATCCAACCATCCGCCTGCTGGTGGTCACCGGTGGGCCGGGTGTGGTGCGCGAGGCGATGCATTCCGGCAAGAAGGCGATCTGCGCCGGGCCGGGCAACCCACCGGTGGTGGTAGACGAAACCGCCGACCTGGAGCAGGCAGCGCGGGACATCATCAAGGGGGCATCGTTCGACAACAACGTGGTCTGCATCCTGGAAAAAGAGATCATTGCTGTAGAAACGATTGCCGACCAGCTAAAGGCCATCATGCTCCAGCGGGGAGCCGTGGAGATCAGCTCCTGGCAGCTCAGCCGGCTGATGAAGGTTATCCTGACCGAGGATCATGGTCCCGGCAAACATGGTGTGGTCAACAAGGCGTTCGTCGGCAAGTCACCGAGCGCGATTTTGCGCGAGATCGGCGTTTCTGTGGATGATAGGGTGCGGCTGGTGGTGGCCGAAACCGATGCCCAACACCCGTTGGTGTGGACCGAGCAGCTCATGCCGGTCATCCCGCTGGTACGGGTGCGCTGTGCCGATGAAGCCATTGACCTGGCCAAGGCGGTGGAACAGGGCATGGGCCACACGGCCATGATGCACTCTAAAAATCTGGATGCGCTAAGCCGCATGTCGCGGGAGATCAACACCAGCATCTTTGTCAAGAATGGCCCCAGCCTGGCCGGCCTGGGCTTTGGCGGCGAAGGGTTCACTTCCTTCTCCATCGCCAGCCCCACCGGCGAGGGCCTGACCTGTGCCCTGCACTTTACCCGGGTGCGGCGCTGCACGCTGGTGGATGCCTTCCGCATCGTGTAGCCATTCAATCTATTCAGGAGGTAGAGGATGAAGGAAAAAGTATTCTTTCTGATGGCCCTGTTGCTGACCGTGACCCTCGTTGGGTGCGGGGCAAAGCCCACCGCGACTCCATCCACCGACGCCCCCTACGTAGTGGATGAGTCCCTATCGGCGGAAGAGCATTTTCAGAAAGGCAACGAGTTCGCCCAGGCAGGTGAATTCGACAAGGCGATCGCCGAGTATCTGGCGGTATTGAAGGCAGACCCCAACAACACCTCGGCGCTCACCAACCTGGGGGTGGTCTACTACAACATCGGCGACCTGGATCAGGCAATTGCCCAGTATCAGAAGGCGCTTCAGATCGCACCGAACGACGCCGACATCCACTCCAACCTGGCCGCTGCCTATGTGCAAAAGGCTCAGGTGGGCCAGACCACGCCCGATTCCGCATTGATGGGCAAGGCGCTGCAAGAGTATCAGAAGGCCGTGGAGCTCAGGCCCGATCTGGCCGAAGCCTATTTTGGCCTAGGGGTCATTTATGTTACCTTGGGCGAAAATGACAAGGCCATCGCTGCCTTTGAAAAGTTTCAGCAGGTGGACAAGGGCACCGACAAGATTGCCACCGAGCAGGCCGCACAATATCTGAAGCAGCTCAAAGGGCAGTAGAAAGAGTGGGGCAACGCGCCTTCCAGGCACGTTGCCCCGGTGAGCGTTCAATGTACGAGCTGACAACGCTAGACAACGGCCTCCGCGTCCTGACCGTGACGATGCCCCATCTCCAGTCGGTCAGTTTGGGGTTCTTTCTGGCCGTTGGTTCGCGCTACGAGAGCGAGGCCCTGTCGGGGGCTTCCCACTTTATCGAGCACATGCTGTTCAAAGGCACGGCCCGCCGGCCCACAGCCCGCGACATCGTTGAGGCCATCGAAGGCAAGGGCGGCCTGTTTAACGCCAGCACCGGCACGGAGCTAACCCTGTACTGGGCCAAAGTGGCCGCCGACCACCTGCCGGAAGCCCTGGACGTCCTCAGCGACATGCTGCGCCACGCCACATTTGACCCCACAGAGGTGGAGAAGGAACGGGCGGTCATCACCGAAGAGATCCACTATTCGCTGGACACACCCGACAGCCTGGCCCAGATCCTGGTGAACCAGCTCCAGTGGCCTAACCACCCTCTGGGCCGTGACGTGGCCGGCAGCCAGCAGAGCGTCGCCCGCCTGAGCCGCGACGACCTGCTGACCTACCTGGCCGACCACTACCATCCCAACAAGACGATCCTGGGGCTGGCCGGCCAGGTGACCCACCAGGAAGCTGTTGCCCTGGCCCGGGCGTACCTGGCCGACTGGCAGCCAGGCCCACCTGCTGCCTGCGAGCCGGCCCCGACCGATCACAATGGCCCCAACCTGCACATCGAGTTCAAAGCCGTAGAACAGGCCCACCTCAGCTTTAGCTTTGCCGGGCCTTCACGCTGCGACCCAGACCTGTTCGTGGCCCAGTTGCTGAATGTGATCCTGGGTGAGGGCATGAGATCGCGCCTGTTCCAGGAGGTGCGTGAGCGGCTGGGGCTGGCCTACGACATCGAGTCGTACATTAGCACCCTGCAAGACACAGGGGCGCTCGGCATCTATGCCGGAGTTGGCACCGACCAGGCCGAAGTGGCCATCCGCGCCATTTTGGGTGAGCTGGACCGGCTGCGGCAAGACCCGGTTCCCCAGGAGGAGCTGGAAAAGGCGCGACAGTTCATCAAGGGGCGGCTGGCCCTTTCGCTGGAGGATTCGTTCGCGGTGGCCTCCTGGTACGCCCGGCAAGAGCTCCTTGGGCCAGAGGTGCTCAGCCCAGAAGAGGTTATCGCCCGTTTTGAAGCGATCCAGGCGGCCGATATTCAACGCCTGGCCCAATCTATCTTTCGGGAAGAGCGGCTAAACCTGGCGATAGTCGGCCCTTTTGCTGACGGTAACACCCGGTTCCGCCGGGCCGTGCATTTCTGAGAGATGGGGTAATTACCTACCATAGCGATTGAATTCGCCGCTGATGGGCGTACAGCCGGTCGTTCCCCTACGGGGACGCCGCTGCCGCAACCTCGATCGCTATCAGTTACTCTTTAGAGCAGGAGGATTTGAAACGCCGTGGCCATCAAACTGTTGATGAGTTGGGACATCCGTCCCGGTAAAGAGCAATCCTACTTTGAGTTTGCCATGCAAACCTTCGCCCCGGCCATGATGAAGATGGGCTGGCAGCCCACGGAGGCATGGTATACCCTGTACGGCGACGCGCCGCAGATCATGACCGCCGGTGTGGCCGACAGCGTAGAGAAAATGCGGGAGATCCTGGACAGCCCCCAGTGGGCGGAACTGAAAGCTCGCCTGCTGGAATATGTGACCAACTTTCAGTACAAGGTGGTGCCGGCCAGCGGCCGATTCCAGATATAAAAAACCCTCCCGCAGAGGCAACCGCTCTACGGGAGGGTTGAAGCTGATTCCTAATCTTCATTGCCTTTCGAGGCAGACGTCCCTGTCGTCGTTTCCCCGCCGGCCGGCTCCTTCTTCTCTTTGGTCGTCCCCAGGGTGGCCGAGGAACCACGGCGGTTATCGGTGACGTAGAACCCGGACCCCTTGAAGATGACGCCCACCGGTTGGACGACGCGATGGACCTGACCGTCGCATTCTGGACAGTCGGTCAGTGGGGCATCCGTCATGTGCTGCATCCGCTCAAAACGTATACCGCACGAATCGCATTGGTACAAATAGATTGGCATCTCTCATCACCTCCCGCTGCTTCCTTTCTCGCCGCTCTATTATACTCAGGTTCGCTCCGGGTGCAAAACGAGAGCCTGCCTGTGACCTGAATCCCAACCCCTTCCCTGCACCTGTGGCGGCGGCTGCAAGACAAGCGGAGAAACTGGCATTGGCTGCCAAAAAGCCCTATAATGAGCACACCCGATAACCAGGGAGGACGTGTATGTCCAAGTACCGGCGATGGCCACTGCTGGCCTTGGGGGCGATGATCGCCCTCTATAGCCTCTATTTCAGTTGGTATGCCCTGACGGCCGACGCCCGCTGCCAGACGCGGGGCTTTGACCTGGCCATCTACAATCAGACGCTGTGGAACACCATCCACGGCCACTGGTTCCGTTCCACCTTTGAGCCCGGCTGGGAAGTGCTGCTGGCCGATCACGTGGAACCGATCCTCCTGCCCATCTCCCTCCTCTACCTCCTGTGGCCGGATCAGAGGATGTTGCTGCTTGTCCAGACATTTGGCCTGGCCTTGGGAGCCCTGCCGGTCTACTGGCTGGCCCGCGATGCGCTGGGGGCAGCCCGACATGCCCCCCTTTCGTGGGAAGGACATGCCCCCTCCCCCGCCGACCAACAGCCTGCGCCCCCCTGGCCGATCCAGCTTTCGGCCCTGGCTTTTGCCGCTGCCTATCTGCTTCACCCGGCCCTGCACTCTGCCAACGCCTTCGAGTTTCACCCTAGCGCCCTGGCAACCCCTCTGCTTCTGTACGCCCTCTACGCCATGCGACGACGGAAAACCGCCCTGTTCCTGGCCTTTATCCTCCTGGCCATGAGCACCAAGGAGGTCATGCCCCTGACCACCTTTTGCGTGGGCCTTTATGCTTTTCTCATCCATCGGCAGCGGGTGGCAGGCGCGGCCACGACTGTAGTCAGCGTCCTGTGGTTTGCCCTGACCGTGTTCGTCGTCATCCCTCACTTTAATCCCCAGGGCCAATCCCATTAGACGTTATCGGAAATAACAAGTTGTGGTATAATGTTGGCTCCTATTCTGCATTCCTGATAAGGAGTA
>FWPU01008794.1_pt1 | contig 16674 bp, 11 predicted proteins | sample 2228361 | NCBI WGS metagenome assembly FWPU01 (sample SAMEA103939777, study PRJEB20133) | metagenome
TCCGTGTTACCACCCACATCGGTTCATCCGATTTTCTCCGACAACCCCCTCTCAACCGACTCCCCCACACCCCAATCCGTGTATCCGTGTCACAATCCGTGTCTGTGCTGTGCTCATGCCCACCACCTCCCCACATCCTGAATCGCCCGGAACGTCTCCGCCACCGTCTCTTCCCCGCCCAGGGCAAAGAGCACCGGCTCCAGGGCGCGCAGGTCGGAAAGGAGGTCCTCGCGGGTGCGGGCGGCCAGGAGGCGCAGCGTCTCCGGCCAGGGGGCGTAGGCGGCGGGGCGTTCCTTCTCGGCCCATGTGACCCAGTGCGGCGCGACGGCGGTCAGGGCCCAGGCGCGGGCGTCGGCATTCCGAATCTCGCGGGCGGCGGCCAGGGCTTCCCGGAGGAGCGCTTCCGGCAGGTGGGGAGCCAGTCCGGCCAGGGCTTGGGCGCGGGTGGACTCACGCTCAATCTCGCGGGCGGCGGCCAGGGCCTCGGGAAGGAGTTCAGGCGGCAGGTGGTCGGCCAGGCCGGCCAGGGCCTCGGCGCGGGCGTCGGCATCCCCGATATTGCGGGCGGCGGCCAGGGCCTCGGGCAGCAGTTCGGGCGGCAGGTGGGGGGCCAGGCCGGCCAGGGCCACGGCGCGCCAGTATTCCTTCTCAATCTTGCGGGCGGCGGCCAGGGCTTCCTGCAGCGCCCGGGCGCGTTCCGATGTCGGCAGGCGAGGGGCTAGGCCGACCAGGGCGTGGGCGCGGGCGTACTCGTTCTCGATCTCCCGGGCGGCGGCCAGGGCCTCGGGCAGCAGTTCGGCCGGCAGGTGGGGGGCTAGGCCGGCCAGGGCCTCGGCGCGCTCCTTTTCCCACATCTGCACCGCATAAGCCAGCGCCGCCGCCGGCGTCCAGCCCGGGACCTTGCACTTCACCAGCGCCGCCAGCAGTTCCGGCGGGATGTTCCTGACCAGGCTGTGGATGCTGCTTGCGATCAGCGCGCAGCGCACCTGCCGGCCCACCGCCGCCGGGTCGGTCTTCCCCTCTTCTTCGGCCCGCCGCCAGGCCCGATCCAGGTCGGCAAGATACCCGGCGTAACTCCCCTCGGCCCCATGGCGGGCCTCGGCCCAGTGCTGCTTTTCCGCGCCGGCCGCCACCAGGGCGTGCAGTTCCTCCCAGCGGCCGGCCCCGGCCAGGTGCGCCCCCAGGTGGCGCAGGCCGTAACCGTTATCCACCGCCGCCAGGCGGGACCATTCCCCGCTGCAGGTCGCCCGGTAGTGATCGGCGATCCGGCCGTGCATAGAACCGGTGCGTCCGGCCATCTCTTCCACCAGGTAGCGGTCGCGCGGTGCCAGTTCTTCGGTCCTGGTTTCTCCGCCGAGAAACTCGCGCAGGCTGACATGCCGCAGGCGGTACCTTTCGTCCGCCGTATAGACAAACGCCCCCCAATCCTCCCCCAGCAGGCGCTTCAGGGCGTAATCGTTGGCCTCCACGCCGCTCCAGACGCGCAGTTGGGCTAAGGTTGCCGGCTCCTGGGCGGCGGCCAGCGCCGCTAGAAGGGGCGCGTAGAGGCGGTCCCATTCCGGCTTTTCCCGCCACCGTCCCCAGTACTCGGCATAGTAGCCGACCAGCCCCACCGATAGTCTGGCCAGGTCGAGCGGGGCGCGCCGGCCCCGTTCGATTTCCTCAACGATGTAGTACAGGTACATCCAGACGCCGGCGCTCTTTTCCAGGAGCGTGGCGATGAACTCGTCACGCCCGTAGCGCCGGGCCTCCAGTTGCCCGCGCACCGCCGGCCGGCAGGCCACGCCCTCCAGGTAGCGGCGCATGTCGTCCCGGTTCTCCTCCCCTCCGGCGGCCAACTCCGCCGGTTCGGGATAGGGCTCCACCCGCAGCGGCACCGGTATGGGACGTTGCGCCAGCACCAGGTACACCCCCCTGGGAAGCACCCGCGGCAGGCCGAGCACGTTCTGCCCGGGCGGCACGCTGGCCTCGTCCAGGGCGTCCACCACAATGACCAGTTTCTCCCCGGCCGTCAGCCGTTCCGCCGCCAGGCGCAGGAGCCTTTCGAAAAAGTCGGCATAGTGGACCAGCGAGCCGGGAAGCGTCCCCCGCTGCGCGTACGGCTCTAGGCGGAAGCGGGCCACCAGTTGGGCGCAGAGGCTCTCCAGGGCGCGCACGACGCCGCCATCCCCCGGCGCTTGCTCGGCAAAAAAGTGGAGATAGCGGCGCTCGCGCACCAGGTGGGCCAGGAAGGTGGTCTTGCCCACGCCGGCCTCGCCCTTCAAAAGCCATACGCCGCAGTCGCGGGCCGGGTCGTCGAGCCAGCGGTCGAGCCGGGCCGCCAGCCACTCCCGGCCGACGAATTCATCCAGCCGAACCCGCTCGAAAACGGGGTCGGGGCAAAGGTAGAGTTCGTCCAGGGTGGCATAGTCGGCATCGAAGTAGGTGTGGAACACGTTGGACACCTGCGCCCGTTCGCCCACCACCACCCCTTGCCCTCCCGGCACGGTCACCGTGTACGACGCCTGGACCAGTTCCTGAGCCTGCCGCACGATGCCCTCGTATTTCGCCGCCCTTTCCAGGACCTCTTCCAGGCTGCGGCGGATGGCGGCGACATCCTGGGCCAGTTCGGCCAGTTGCTCCAGGGCGCGGCTGTCAAAGAGGGGCTGCAGGGCCGGCTGTTCCTTCAGTTCGCTTTCCAGGTAGTGGATCAGGTCGGCGCAGACGGCGGTCAGTTCGCGGAGGCGGCCGGCCCAGCGGTCGAGGTCGGTGATGCCCAGGTAGGCGGCCCAGCGGCGGGCGATGATAGCCGGGTCCGGCCGGCCGCTGCGGGTAAGGAGTTGGGCCAGTTCGGGGGCGGCCGGGCCGGCCAGGAAGTTCTGGTCAAAGAGGGAAGCCGTCCACTCGGGGTATTGCCGGGCCAGGGCGATGTAAGCCCGCCCCAGGGCCCTCTGGAAAGCCAGGCGCGATGGGTCCTGCCCCAGCCATTGGCGCACCCGGCCGGCCAGGTCCGCCTTCGGAAGGTAGCCAAAGACCGCTTCCGTCACCGCCGCCAGCAAGGCTTCGGCAAGCATGCTGACCTCCATTTGGCCCATCTGCCCCATCGCGTCCGCACAACCCCTCTCATCACCCGCTCAGGGCCCGGCGACTTTTGCCCGCTCATTCGTCCGACAAGCCGTGTATCCGTGTGTGCGTGTGTCCGTCTATCCGTGCGTCCATGTTCATACTTCGTGTATCCGTGTCATAATCCGTGTCGTGCCCATGCCTCCAACACCAACCGCCTGGTCCTGTACTCCCCATACCGCTTGATCTCCTTCTCCTTCAGCACCCGGAACGTCTCCCCCGGAAAGTCCGGCCCGTGGACATCGGCCGGGTCGAGGATGTAGCGCAGCTCTTCCTCGCTCAGGCCGTAGAGGCGGGCGTAGAGGGCGTCCAACTCGGCCCGCAGGACGGCCCGGCGGGCCTCGTCCCACTTGAAGGGGGGGAAGGGGAAAGCCGCCCTTGGCCCCCGGCGCCCATGGGGGTGACTCGGCCCCGTGGTGCCCCCCGCCCGTGGCCGCAGCATTGCCCTCCCACTGCGCCCGCAGCGCGGCCCGCAGCGGCTCGTCGGCCTCTTGCCAGACATCCTCGGCAAAGGGGCGCAGGTCCCAGGCCGTGTAGACCAGTTCCAGGACGCGGGGGACGATGCAGGAGAGGTAAGTTGGAGAGTAGATATCGGGAGGGAAGATGGGAAGTTGTTTGAGAATGAAGTAGCTTAACGATAGTCCCCCGACCTTGTGGCGGGCCATGTAGTCGAGAACTAGGCAATTGAGGTTGCCAAGAAGACAAGCACTGTGGATGGTAGGGTGTCGCGATATGCTTGTCATCACGAGCGGGATTTTGTGTCCCACCCCCACCCGCGGCAGGAGGCTGAAGATGGCGGTGCGCTCGTCAGTGGCCCTAGCGATGTCGCGGAACCCGATCAGCCACGCCCGTTTCCAAGCACTGAGGCGGGTGTCTATCTCCCGTGCGGCTACCCAGTAGCGCGGGTGGGCTTCGAATTGGGGATCGCATTTCTCAACATCGGTGCAGTCGCGAGTATCTGCGCCCTCGTAAGTTGCCCAGCGGTGGTCAAAGTGCCAGATCATCTTGGCCTCGTACAGCGGCAGCCAGGTGTCGGCGCCGCGGACGAAGCGGTTGCCCTGCAGGCAAAAGCCCATCTTTTCCAGTTCCGGGCGCGTGCGGAAGAGGTGGGAATCGTTGGCCATGTCGAACATGCGCAGAAAGGACACCCCCCAGGGATTCTCCCCGCGGCCCTCGTTCACCAGCACCGGCACCCGCTCGTAGATGCGGCGGGTCAGTTCGGCGTCCTGGCGGGTGCGGAAGATGGGGCAGGTGCGCGTGTTGGGGTTGAGCAGGGCCAGGTCGGAGGGCGTCAGGGCGAAGCGGCGGCGCTCGTCGCGCAGGTGCTCGGCGCGGGTGGCGAAAAAGACCATGGGGATCGGCTCCGGCCGGGGCGGCGGCGCGCCCCGGAGGGTGAGCAGGCTGAACTTGTAGCGGCTGTCCACCGCCGGGAAGATCTTTTCCCTGTTCTCAAAGTCGTACAGGCTCGCCAGCCGGCCGTCCTGGACCACGGCGCCGAAAAAGCCCTTGTTCGTGTCGTCGGTGGCGATGCCGGTGGGGAGGAGCACGCCCACCCGCCCCCGCGGGCCGATCAGCTGGGTGAAGAGTTCGGCAAAGACGGCGTAGGTGTTGATGTCGCCGCGCGCCGTCAGCGGGAAACGGTTGGACGCGCGCAGGAACTTGCTCAGCGCTTCGGCCAGGTGCTTGGCCTGCCGGAACTCTTCCCAGAGGGCCGGGTTCGTCGGGGGCAGGGCCTGGATCAGCCGCCCGCGGGCAGCCTTGTGCGGCGCAGCGGCGATCTGCGGATCGCGCGCGGCAAAGAACTCTTGCTCCTGCAGCTTGATCCGCTCCCAGGGCGGGTTGCACAGCACCACGTCAAAGCCCCTCGCGGCAAAGACGTCGGGGAACTCTAGTGGCCAGTGGAAGAAGGGCAGTTCGTGGGCCAGCGCCGTCGCCAGGGCCACCAAGCGGCCGTCCAGGGCCCGCGGGTTGGACAGGGCGCGGCGGACGGCAGCGGTGGTGGGGGCCTCACCTCCTCCCCCCAGGGGGTAGAGGAGAGGCCGGCAAAGAACGCTGCCGTCCACAGGTCCGCCGCCAGGCGGAGCGACTCCCAGGCCGGAGAGGCGCGCACCTGTTCATAGGCCGCCGCCTTGCGCCGCACCGCCGCCACGTCCGGGTCGGCCTCGGCCCCCAGTTCCTGCCACAGTTGCGCCAGCCGGTCCAGGTCGGGTCTGGGCACGGCCTCGGCAAAGAGCTCCATCTGCCCGACGCGCTCCTCGGCATTGCGCTTGCGTAGCACCGTGGCCACGACCTTGTCGTCCCCGCTCACCGGCCGGTAGGCCCCGTCGGGGATGCCCTCGATCAGCACCTCCAGGTCCAACACCCCCACCAGCGAGTCGCCGCAGCGGATGCGGTGGTCGAGGAAGGTGAGCGGCTTGCCGGCGCTGTGGCCCTCGATCCACAGCGCCACCTTGCACAGGTCCACCGCCAGCGGGTTCTTGTCCACCCCGTAGATGCAGGGGGTGATGGCCTCGCGCACCCCCTCCCGCACCGCCTCGGGCGCGGGCTCCTCTTCCCCCGTGCGCGCCCGCGCCACTTCCCGCCCGATGCGCCGGGCCGCGGCCAGCAAAAAGTGCCCGCTCCCGCAGGCCGGGTCGCAGACGCGCAGCGAAAGCAGGGCCTGTTGCTGCTTCTCGCGGTCGGCGCCGGCCGCCCGGAGCCGTTCCGCCATCACCGGCTCCAGCGCCGATTGGATCAGTTCGTGCACCAGTTCCGGGCGGGTGTAATAGGAGCCGGTGGTCTTGCGCTCGGTGCCGGCGACAAAGGAAAACTCCAACCCCCCGCCGGCCGCCTCCTGGATCATGGGCTGGTAATCCAGCAGGCTCTCATAGACGCTGCCCAGTTCCTCCACGTCCAGCGCGGCATAGTTCACCCGCCGCGGCACGCGCTCCTCGGCCGGGACAAAGGTGGAAAGGCCGCGCACCGCCTCCAGGAGGTCGCGGTTGCTCAGGCGGCAGCCGTCCAGCGCCTGGTGACCAAAGAGCGCGCCGTTCAACACCGGCAGTCCCAGGTGGGCGGCGGCGCGCTCGTCGTTCAGGATGGCAAAGAGCGTCTGCAGCCCCAGGTACAGGTCGTCGAAGCGCTGCGGGGCGTTCAGCGGCTCCTGGGCCAGCGCGCGCAGCCGCGACATGCTCAGGTGCTGCGCATAGACCTCCGGGCCGCGCCCATCGGTGCGCAGCAGTTGCCGCTCTTCGGCCACCATCAGGAAGAGGAAGCGATAGACCAGGTAGAGGAGTTGGCGGTACAGTTCGCGGGCCGAGATCTCGCCCCGGCGGACTTGTTCCCGCCGGTCCTCGTTCTGCGGGTGCCGGAGAAAGCCGTTGCCCAGCGTCCGCAGAGCTTCCTCCACCGCCTGGCGCAGCCCCTCGCGGATGCGCCCGCCCTGTTCGAGCGCTTCCTGGTGGTAGCGCTCCAGGAGGCACTGCGCGGCATCGTCGATCCCCTGCGGCAGGCGGGTGCGGTGGGCCAGCCGAAAGAAGAGCAGAAACTCGTCCAGCCGTTCGCCCTAGAGCATCCCCTGCAGATCGAACTCGACGTAGGTGGGGCGGGTGAAATAGGAGGAGTCGCGCAGCAGGCGCAGGATGTAGCCGTTGGTGACGATCCCCCAGAGGTGCTCGGCGCGGTTGAGATAGTCCTGCACCAGGGCGTGGGGCGAGAGTTGCCCGCCGCCGGCCGGCCGGCTGCCCAGTTCCTGGTCGCAGCCGACGATATGCACGGGCGGCGCGTCGTCGTTTTCCCCGGCGCGGTGGGAGATGGGGTAACTGCGCCCGCCGGCCTGGGCGGCGCGGCGGCGGTAGGTCGGGCGGTAGCCCAGGGCCTCCAGGAGCGGGAGCACCCACATGTCGCGGGTGATCGTGGTCGTGGAATCCCCGCCGCGGGCCAGGCGGGCCTGAAAGGCGGTCCAGTAGGAGCGCGCGTCGGCCCAGGTCCTGGTCACCTCGTCCACCAGGGAGTGGCGCGGGGGCAGGCCAAAGTCGGCCGGCTTCTGGCCGGCCATCTCGGGGAGACGTTCGAGCAGGTCGGGGGAAAGGAGGCCGCCTTCGATGCGGATGGTCAGGGTGTTCATGGCTGCAAGACCTCCCCAAGCACAAGCGGTGCTTCCGCCAGTCCTTCGACTCCGCCGCTCTCCGCTTCGCTCCGAGCGGCTCCGCTCAGGGCCCGCCGTATCGGGCGGCTCATGGACTCTCCTTCGGCAGGAGCACGACGATCCCCAGCAGGTCCGGTGGCATCTGCGCCTCCAGGCGGGCCCCGCGTTGGCCGAGCATGCGGCGCACGCGGCGGTGGCTTTCCGTCAGGTGGAGGGCGCGGGTCGCCAGGACGTTCTGCAGGCGCGGTTGAAGTTTTTCCCACCACGACAGGGTCTCGGCCAGTACGGCCCGTTTTTCGTCCGGCGGCACCGTGGCGGCGGGGCGGGCCCGGTCCAAAAGCGACCGGGCCTCGTCCGGCGCCACCGGACCGATGCGCGGCGGCCGGCCGCGGAAGCCCCACACCATGGTCTCCTCGGCCAGGAGTGGGGCGCGCGCCCCGCGTTCGTAGTGCAGGTAGCGCGGGCGCAGCAGGAGCAGGGTGGTGCGCTCGGTGACCTGGTCGGTGGCCAGGACGCCGCAGCGGGACAGGTCGACTTCGCCGGAGGGGTGAAAGGCCAGGTCCAGGATGTACTCGGCCAGGAACTCGACCAGGGGGTGGTTACGCCCGACATAGGTCAGGCCGGCCGGGGTCGGGGAATCGAAGGTGATCGGCCAGGGGTCGGGGACGGTCCCCAGGCGCTGCCGCACGGCCGGCGGGAGGGTGCCGGGGGAAAGCAGCCAGCGGCCGCGGGACTCGCGGAGGGTAAAGCCCAGGCGCTGCGCCGCTTCGATCAGAAAGGCGCGCACGGCCTCCGGGTTGCCCAGGATATCGTCGGTGGCCTGCAGTTCGCGTTGGACCTCTTCCGGCCGGATGGCGTGCTGGGCAAAACGGGTGCGGCTGACCTGCTCGCGTTCGGCAGAGCGTTCCCAACGGGTATGCAGATCGCTTACCGCCTGGGCGGAGCGATCGTCTTCCTGCCACAGGACCGGTTGCCGGGCCTCCCGCTGCCGGTATTGGGCGCGGAAAAAGAGCGAGTGCAGCACGGCCTCCATCACGCTTTCGCTGTCGATGGGCACCGGCACATAGACGCCCAGGGCGTCGCGGATCTCTTTGGCCTTGCGCAGGAGCACCTCCCAAACGGCCCCGTCCACCGGGTTATCCTGGCCGTAGATCAGGACGACCGGAACCGTCTGGGCCAGTTGCCCGAAGCGGTCCACCCGACCTTCGCGCTGCTCCAGACGGTTGGGGTTCCAGGGCAGGTCGTAATGCACCACGGCATCAAAGTGCTCCTGCAGGTTGATCCCCTCGCTCAGGCAGTCGGTGGCCACGAGCACCCGTCGTGGCGACTGCACCAGTTCTTCCACCTTCAGCCGGCGCTCCTCTTCCCCCACCAGGCCGGTGATGGAAACCACCCGCAGATCGGGGACGCGCGCGCCCAGCCGGCGCTGCAACTCTTCGGCCACCGCATCGGCGGTGGCGATGTAGCGGCACCAGACGATGGGGTGGCGGCCGGCCTCCAGGAGACCGGCGATGGCCTCGGCTGCCTCCTTCATCTTGGTATCGGCTTCGCCGCGCAGGGCGCGGGCCTGTCGGGCGAATTCGCGCAGCCGCCGGCGGTCGGTCTCGCTCCAGGCGGGATCCTGTTCCATGGCCTCGAAGACGCTGCCGGGCGGGGCGTCGCTGGGTGCCTCCACTTCGACCGGGTCGGTCACAAGCGGTGCGCTGAGGTCGTCGACCTCTTCCACGGTCCAGACCTCTCCCCTGCCCCCCGCGGCTTCGCCGCTCCCTCCTTCCCCTCCGCCGGTGGGGAGGGAGGGCAGGGGGGAAGCAGAGAGGTCACCGCCGGCCCGCTTGAGCAGGGCGGCCTCGGCCGCAGCGGGGGAAGAGGCCACGCAGCGCAGCAGGGCCAACGCCGACCAGAAGCGGATGCGCCGCTTCCAGCCGGTCAGCTTCTCGGCCTCGGTGACCTGGCCGCGGGCATATTCATAGACCGCCTCGTAGAACTTGCGATAGGCGGGGGAAAACTGGTAGGGCCTTTCCGACATCTGGCGCTGGGGAAAGGGGGTGGCCTCGCCGCTCCACCGCGCCACATCGGCGCGCCGGCGCTGGACGAAGCAGCGGGTCAGTTTCTGGAGATCGCTTTCGGGCAGATCGGACAGGTCCAGAGCGCCAAGATCGGGCCGCAGCAGACCGAGGATGGAAAGGAACGATTCCTCGATCCCGCTGTGCGGCGTGGCGTGAGCAGGAGCAGGTGGCGGTTGGAGTCGCGGGCCAGTTTCTTCAAGAGTTCGTGGCGCTGCTGCTGGCCGTGGCCGCTGCGGGAGGAAGGGGGCCGGGCCGCGCCGTGGACCTCGTCCACGATGAGCAGATCGGGGCAATGCTGGACAAAGGCGGCGCGGTAGCGTTCCCCTTTGACCAGGTCAATGCTGGCGACGAAGCAGGGGAAGTGGGCGAAGATGCTCCGATCCGGCGGCGTCTGCCGCTCCAGGCGCGCCACCGTGCCGGCACGGATCACCACCGCGTCGAGGTGGAACTTTTCCCATAGCTCCTTCTGCCACTGGTCGCACAGGTAAGGTGGGCAAAGGACGGCCAGGCGCAGCGCCTCGCCGCGGTCGAGGAGCTCGCGGGCGATGAGGCCGGCCTCGATCGTCTTGCCCACGCCGACGTCGTCGGCGATGAGCAGGCGCACCGTCTTTTGCCGCAGGGCCATCACCAGCGGGACGAGCTGGTAGGTGCGCGGCCGGACGGAGATATGGCCCAGGGAACGAAAGGGGGCGGCGCCCTCGCGTAGGAGGAGCCGGGCCGCGGCCAGGACCAGGCGCACGGCGGCGGCATCCTTGACCGTGGCCGGGTCGGGGAGGGGAAAACGGGCCGGCTCGATGCGCTCGAAAGGCAGGGTATAGGCCAACTGCTCGGCCAGCGGCAGGTACACGCCGCAGACCTCGCGCGCGCTGCCGCCGATGGGCCGCAGCAGGACCAGGTTGGGGTCGGCGGAGGGCATCACGACCCACTCGCGCTCGCGGTAGCGGACCAGGGTGCCGGGTTGGGTGGCCATGGCGTCTCCTCTTCTTCCTCGCCCTCTGCCGGTTGCTCCGGTCCTCCGGCCCCGGCGTCCGGCAGGTGCGCCAGCATCTCGCGCACCCGCCGGACGAACTCCCCCGGCCGCAGCACCGTCACCGCGGGGTGCCCCGGTTGGAAGTGTCGGGTGTTAAAGGTCACCAGCCAAGGACAACCTTCCCGCGCAGCCGCAAGCAGAATGGGCAGGTGCTCCGGATCGGCCAACCCCTCGGCGGAGGTCACCTCTTCCGGCGACGGGTCCGCCACCACCCGCGGGCAGCGGCTGACCAGCAACCGCAGGACGGGCAGCGCCTGGGGCAGTTTTTCCGCCAGGTTGCGCTCCACCTCGGCCACGACCTGCTGCGAGGTCACCGCTTCGAGCAAGGTGATCTCGGCCAGCCGTAGGAGCAACAGGCTGGCGCCGTGCTCGCCGGGCGCAGCGGCCCCGGCAAAAAGCACGTCGGCATCCACAAACACGCGCACCTTAGGCAGAGGGGGCGTGTCCATAGGCGTCCCGGTGATAGCGCTCACGCTGTCGGCGCAGGTCGGCCAGCAGCTCTTCCACGCTCAGGCCGGCCTCCTCCCGCAGCCGCTCGATCTCGCGGGCCAGCTCGGGGACCATGGGCACCATCGGGGTCAGGATGAGGATACCTTCCAAGTCCACGACCCGGAAGGTATCGCCCTCCCGGATGCCGTACTTTTCCCGCAAGCCGACCGGCAGGGTCAGCACACCGCGCTTCCGTACCTGGACCGTCGCTTCCATCGGCAGACCCTCCTGTAACTGCTTTTCTGCATGTACTGATTATCTGCAAGGATATTATACGACCGATTCGGCGATTTTACAACTGCGGGGCCGGCCGCACTCCCCAGAAGCAAGCGGGCCCTTCGACTGCGCTCGCTCCGCTCAGGGCCCGCCTCTCTTCCACCCAAAGGCCAGTCCCTGAGCGGAGCGGCCAAAGGCCGCGTAGTCGAAGGGCCGGCCGTCCGACCTACCGTTCCGGCCATAGACCTCATGGCAGGTCCCGCAGTTGTTCCTCCAGGTCCCGATCGTAGCGGATCGCCACCACCCGGTAGCCCTTTTGCTCCAATAGCGAGCGCATCTCCCGGTCGCGGGCCTGCTGCTGCGGCTCGTCGTGCACCGAACCGTCGCAGAAGACGCAGATGTTGGGCTCGTAGAAAAAGTCGGGGATGCAGTACAGGCCGGGAATCCTGTGCTGGGCACAATCGGGCAGGCGGCGGCGGGCGGCATAGAGGCGGTCGAGGAGATGCCGCTCCAGTTCCGAGCGCGTGTCGGTGAGGGCGCGCAGCCAGCGGTAGTGCTCCTCGTAGTCCAGGGCCACGATAGCCGGGCGGGCCAGCGCGCACTTGAGCGCCAGCAGGAAATCGCGCACCAGGCGGCGGTCGAGCAAACGGTGATCCCGCTGGTTATAGTAGGAAAGGAGGCAATCGTAGCAGGCCCGCGCGCAGGGCCGGCCGGCAGATTCGGCAAGATCCGCTCCTGTCGCCGGGTCATAGTGCAGTATCTCCAACACCGCGCCGGCCACCACCGCCAGCGCATCGGGCTCTTCCACCAGGCGGCGCAGGACGCCCAGCCCGCCCTCGGCCGCCTCCCAGAAGAGGAGCCCGCGGTACGCGCCACGGCCGATGCGCTCCGTGCCCAGTTCGCTTTCCTCGATCTCGAACCGCTCCTGGATGCCGCGCGCCAGGGCATATTGCAGCGTAGCCAGAAAGGCGCCGGCTTCTCTGCTTCTGCCCGCAGGGCCGGCCTCTGCGCGCGGATAGAGGAGCAGGACGTTGATGGTTTGACGGACAAAGAGGCGCACGTTCGAGAGGACCGCAGGGGAACCGGCGGAAGCCTCCCTGGGCTCCTGGCCCCGGCCAAGCCAGCGCCCCGAGGCCAGGTCCAGTCGGAACCCCTCCTCCGGCCGGCGCCGCCAGCCGTGGTTGACGCGCCACAGTTCGGCGGCCGGCCCGTAGGCCAGTTCCAGGAGCATCTCTCCGGCCGGCCCCACTGCCTGGGCGCGCTTGCGCCGTACCTCTCCCCCGGAGATCGGGGCAAAGCGAAATTGCGTGCTGATATTGTACCCCAGGCGCAGGCGCTCTTCCTCATCGCAGGTGATCCGGGCGCGGCCGTGGGTGCCCACGGTGGGCATCTCCAGGAGTTGGGTCAGCAGAAGGCTGTTCTCCCCGGTCAGTTGCGTCTGGCAGTTCTCGCACAGGTCCACATAGACGTCTTCGCCGGTGTGGGTGTAGCCGCAGATTTGGCACACTTTGGCCCGCAGGAGGTTTTTCTCCGGCTCCCGACGCGAAATGTAGGCCCGCTGCACCTCGTAGCGCGCTCCTTCGTGGTAGATGATATTCTCCGGGGCAAACTCGGCAATGGCCAGGAAACGCGGCCGGGCAATATACTCGCCCTCCTCTCCGCGCGGCAGGTAGGCGCGCACCGGAAGCGCCGGGAAGTTGTAGCCGGGAAGAAAGCCTTCTCCGGCCAGGTAGCGATAGGGGTAAAAGTCGGACTGGTCCTTGTGGCGCGTTCCCTCATTGGTCAGGAGGGCCAGTTGACGCTGGGCTTCCCGGCGCAGGCGCTCGGCCTGCTCGGAAAGGGCCTGTCTCTCCGCGCCTCGCCTAAAGGCGGCCTCCCGGTCCATCTTCTGGGCCTGGTCCAGTTGGTCGAGAGCGCCGCGAAAGAGTTCGCGCCAGCGGTCAAAGGCATGGTCGAACTCCTTCGGCGCACGCGTAAGGGTCTGCTCCAGCCAATCGGGGCGGCGCCAATCGGCGTTGACCATGTCGGTCCCGCCGGCCTGCAGCAAGCGGGCGCACTGTTCCCGGCAGGCCTGGGCCCAGCCTTCCGGCAGCTCGATCTGCAGACGGACCTCGGGGCGCAGCGGGTAGCCCTCGGCTTCGATGTCGAGGATGTCGGGCACGGCGTGGCCCAGACTGACGTGGGTGGCCGCCAGCCAGACGGCGTGGATGTGGCAACGGACCAGGTCTTCGTTGCTCAGGTCCAGGGGGGGGGAGGATCACCGACCCGGCTACTATGCGCTCGCGGTGGTTGAAAAAGTACCGGTCGTGGCCGCTGCCGAAGGAGCAGTAAGCCAGGACGAGGGCCGGCTGGCCGGCGCGGCCGGCTCTTCCGCTGCGCTGGGCATAGTTGGCCGGGGTGGGCGGGACGTTGCGCAGGTGGACGGCGTTGAGGTCGCGGATGTCGACCCCCAGCTCCATGGTTGGCGAGCAGAAAAGCAGGGGCAGAGCGCCTTCACGGAAGCGCGCCTCTCGCTCCTGGCGGTCTTCCACGGCCACCTGGGCGGTATGCTCCCGACCTTCCACACCCTGGAGCATCCGGTGGGCCTGGCGGTAGAACTCGGCAAAGAAGGGATTAGCCCGCGGTGGAACAGGCTCGTAGACTTTTCCTGTGGCCCGGTAGCGGCGCAGCGGACTGGAGGCCGGCGTGCCGTCGCCGGGGCGCCAGATGAGGGCGCTGGGGGGCAGGCGGACACGCCCGCTGCCACGGGCGCCCTTGCCCTGGCCGCCCACCTCGATCAACAGGCCAAAGCGCGACAGCGCTCCCACCAACTCCTGAATGAGCCTTTCGTACTCTTCCGCCTCGGGCTGGCGTCCCAGCGCCCGGCGCAGCCGGGCACCCAGGTAGCGGCCGACGACGCTGTTCCGGGACAGGCTGACATCTCCGGGCTCCTTTTCCGCCCCCGGGAGGACGAAGGAGCGGGCATAGCCCATGCGCTCGTCTTCCTCCAGCCCCCAGCGCTCGTTCAGGTACTCTTGCGCCCGCCGGCGCAACACTTCCTGCTCTTCCCGCTCCAAGCAACCCACGGCGATGGCCAGTTGCCGGCGCATCTCGTCCAGGACGACGGCGAGGATGTCTCGCCGCTCGGCTGCGGACAGGCCCTCCATCAGCAGGACCCCCTGCCAGATGTCGGCGCGGCTGGCCAGGTCGTCCAACCCGTAGTAATCCACCCGCAGCAACCCACACTCCTCGAGGTTGGGCTGCACCACCCGCCAGCCGCGGGCCAGGTCGTTGTACAGGTAGTACTCGATGAGGTCCTGGAAGGTCTTGCGCACCTCGGCGGCCTGTTTGCTCTGCGCATCCAGTTGCGGCTGCCGGGCAATCTCCGCCAGGTCCACATCCAGGGCTTCGACGACGCGCCGGGCGACGGTATCGAAGCGCAGTTCGCCGTGCCTTTCCATCGCCCGGTAAAGGGCCGAGCGCAGCGTGGCCACGCGCACGAAATCGTTGAGGTGGCCGGCCTGGAGGGAGGCGTCCTGCCGGTTGTCGGTGAAACTGAGCACCTTTTGCGCGGCCGGGGCCAGGTCCGTCCTCCGCATCGCCGCCACGGTAGCCAGGCTCAGGAGCGTCGTCGCCGTGCTGCGGCCCTCGCTGGAAAGGCGGGTCAGTTTACGAAAGTCGTTCCTGTCGCGCCGGGTGTAGGCTTCGCCGCAGCGCAGGCAGAGCAAGAACGGCTGCTTCAGGAACCAGGCCTGGAGCGCCCCCGGAGCCGGTGCGTCCAGCACGCGCCCGTCTGCCCGGACAAAGAGGCCTTGCGGCAGGTAGGGCCGGTACTCCCGCTTGACCCGCCCGTTCCTCTCCAACCAGGGGTCGGGCAGCGTGCTCGACTCCTCCTGCCAGCGTCCTTCCGGATCGAGCAGGAGGTAGCCAGAGAGGATGTCGTCCTCTTCCCCGACCTCCTCTTCTTCCTCGGCGGCCGGCTCGCCCAGGGCGGGCAAGAGGTAGTTGTCCCGCCGGTGCCACTCCACGGCATAGTACTCCTGCCCGCACAGGCGGCAAAAGAGGAGCGGGAAGAGCAGAGCGCCTTCCTCGCCGGGGGCGTAGACCTGGCCTTGCATGGTGATATAGCGCCGGGCGGGGTCCTCCAGGGTGGTATAGACCGAACCGCCCTGGCTGATGAACTGGTGTACTTTGAAGGCCAGGGCCGGGTCGCCCTCCGGCGACCTGACCCGGCTGCCCAGGAGGAGCATCTCCCGCAGCCGCGTGGCGCAGAGCGTTTCATCCACGCCGGTGAGGGCGGATAGCTGCCTGGCCCCTTCCTGCAGGGTGATCGGCCGGCGGCGGCGCAGGTGGCCGTCCTCCTCCTCTTCCAGACCAAAGGTCTCTTCGATCCAGGCGCTCAAGGGGTGGGCAGAGAAGTCGGCCCAGGATTCGCCGGGCAAGGGGCCTTCCAGGGCCGAGCGCAGCGCGGCCGGGTCGAATGCCTGCGGCCGGGGCATCTGCCGGCGCAGCGTCTCCTCGATGACGTTCTCCGGCGCGACCTCGATGCCGAAGAACCTGCCGGCAAAGCCGGCCACGGCCTCGCGTCGCTCCAGGCGCGAAGCGCCGCCGGCCAGGGTGGCGCTCGTGCCGATGCAGAGGAGGTCCGGGGCGCCGGAGCGCTCCCGCAGGCGGCGGATGAGCAGGGCCACGTCGGCCCCCTGCCGGCCGCGGTAGGAGTGCAGTTCATCCACGACGAGGAAGCAAAGGGCCGTCTTGCCCCGGTCGACAAAGACGCTTTCCCAAGGCCGCAGGAGCATCAACTCCAGCATCACATAGTTGGTGAGCAGGATGTGCGGCGGGTGCTGCTGGTTGTGGAGTTTCTCCTCGTCTTTCTCCTGGCCGGTATAGCGGGCGAAGCGCACAGGCAGGTCCCGACCGGTGCGCGCCCGGTAGCGCGCGGCCAATTCCTTGAGCGCCTCCTCCTGGGAGTTCACCAGGGCGTTGGTCGGATAGACCACAATAGCCCAGACCCTTTCCACGGTCGGGCCCCCGCGCAGTACGGCGTCAAAGATGGGGATGAAGTAGGTGAGCGTCTTGCCCGAGCCGGTGCCGCTGGTGATGACGAAATGTTGCCGCCGCAAGGCCCGCTCGACGGCCTCCTGTTGATGGCGGTACAGGCGGATCGAGCGGCCTTGTTCATCGCTAAAGACATCGGCGCAGGCCGGATGGAGCAGGCCGGCCTGGGCCAGTTCGGCGACGGTGGCGGCCTTTTCATAGGCCGGGTTCAACTGGATCAGCGGGTCCGGCCAGAGGCTGTCCCGGCAAAAGACCTGCTCCTCGACAAAGGCGCGGATGCGGGAGTCGGCGATGGCGAGGAAACTCCGCACATATTCGCCGTATGCGGAAAGCACCTGCGATTGGAGGTTAAAGACATCCATTCCCTACGCACCTTTCCTATCGTCCGGTTCAGCCGGCGGCCCCAGCAATTTGCGCAGAGTTCGGGCTTCGGCCAGTGCCGCGTCCACATCCACGACCCAGTGGGCCAGGCCCAGGGCGAGGAACCCCTGGCGGGCTTCCTCCAGCAGCGGGAGCGCCTCGGCCGGCCGGCCGCGGGCCAGGGCCAGCCGGCCCAGGCCGGATTGGGTGACGGCCACCGAGTGGCTGTCCCCCAGCGCTTCCAAGAC
>FWPU01005804.1_pt1 | contig 16668 bp, 13 predicted proteins | sample 2228361 | NCBI WGS metagenome assembly FWPU01 (sample SAMEA103939777, study PRJEB20133) | metagenome
CCCCATCTGAATCTGGCCCCGGGTAGTTATGGAGGAACTTTGCTTTCCACATGCGCAGTTTGCCGGGGCGAGTCTCATTGTTATCCAGATCAAAGGTGGAGATCAACACGCGCTTGGGCAGGTCGCTCAATTTCATGTTTCCAAATCGATTGGCGAGCTCCTGCTTGAGGACTGTATTGGAATATTGCGCCCCCCTGATTTGCCCCAGGTCTTTCAGGTTGTCCCAAAACGAGTCGCGAAAAACGACAGCTCCGAGGTTCTCATAGAGTTCACGGGCCTCGCCTGGTGTCATCCCCGAAGCCAGTCCGAGAGCCAGTATGCCGCCGGTGGAAGTACCGGCGAACAGGTCTGTGCGCTCCAGGAAACCAGGGACTTCCGTATCCAGGCGCTCGAGCAGGGAGGCAGTTAGTACGCCGCGAATCCCGCCGCCATCCAGGGATATGATTCGATAAGGGGGCATGAGTTTCTCCTTATGGGGGATCTGAAGCTGGTTGAATGATACGCGACAGGTACGACTGATTACATTATACCGATTTTGGAGAAAATTGGTGCATTTTGCGCTGTTCTCGTTTGGGGAGGATGTGCGCGATCGTTTCGATACTTCCGGGCGATGCCGGGTGTGGCGGTTGAGCAGAATAGGTTGGCCTGTTTTATAATAATGTCATGCCGGATCACGCTGAACTGAGCGAGCGTGAATTAGAAATCCTTAGACTCGTCGCGACCGGGGCGAGCAATAAGGAAATTGCCCAACGTCTGAATATCAGCACCAATACTGTCAAAGTGCACTTGCGCAACATCTTTTCCAAGATTGGGGCGGTATCGCGCACAGAGGCGGCCATGTACGCAGTGAATCGGGGGATTATCGAAAGCACAGCACCGGTCAGGCAGGGAGAATCGCCGCCGTCCATCGCCAGGGAGCAGGCGCCCAGCAAGATCGATTTTTGGGTTGTCCTGGCTGCATTGCTGTTGCTGGTTGTGACCGGCACAGGCGCATACCAGGTCTGGCTACGGTTCAGACCGATCAATCCCCAGCAAGGAAACGAAACGTCGCCCTTGTGGCAGAGCGCCAGCCCCTTGCCAACGCCGCGGTACAGCCTGGCGACAGCGGTTTACGAAGGCCAGGTGTTCGCCATCGGCGGCGCCGGCTCGCCCGGCGCTGGCAGCAAGGTGGAACGCTACGACCCGACGACACAAACCTGGAAGTCCTTGCGGGACAAACCAACACCGGTAAGCGAGGTGGGAGCGGTGGTCCTTGGCGGGCGTATCTACGTTCCGGGGGGGCGTCTGCCATCAGGGGAATTGACCGACAAGATGGAGGTATATGACCCTCGTCTGGACACCTGGCTGGCTGGTGCATCGCTGCCGCGTCCACTAAGCGCTTATGCGATCGCTTCCTTCGAAGGCAAACTCTATCTATTTGGCGGCTGGGATGGTAGCGCTTATGTGAACCGGGCATACGAGTACAATCCAGAGCAGGATAGCTGGAGCGAACTGCCGGCAATGCCAACCCAACGCGGGTTTGCCGGGGCTGCGGTGTCGGGAGGAAAAATCTATCTTTTCGGCGGGAAGAACGCGGATGGCGTTTTGTCTGTGGTGGAAGTTTTATCGCCTGACCTGATCAACCAGGGAGATGACGCCTGGGGTTTCAGCGTTCGGATGCCAGATTCTCGCTTTGCGATGGGTGTAGCCAGCGTTGCCGATACGATCTATCTCGTCGGAGGAGAGGGGGAACAAATCGAATATCCCGCGCTGGCTTTCTTGCCGCAAAGCGGGGAATGGCTAGCGCTGGAGACGCCACCAGTAGCTGTGGGAGGGCACCTGAGCCTGGTGAACTTGGCGACCTCGCTATATGCGCTTGGCGGGGAGGTGGCAGGCAAGCCGCTTGCACAGAACCTGTCCTACCAGGCGATGTACACCGTCTCAATCCCCCTGATTACCAAGTGAGCTCATCTGGAACAAACGCGCAATCGGCGCTCAGCCCACGGGCTCGTTCAGATAGCAGGCATATTTCGAGCTGGCAATGAGCGAGATCACTTCGGCGGCGTTTTCGACGAAAGAAGCAATATCCTCGGATTTCATCCGCATGAAATTGCTGGTCAGTTCCTGGTAGGGCAAGCCCAGGAAACCGAGAATCAGTTTGGTTGTCGCTTGTTGCTGCTGGTGATCCAGTAAATGTTCCTCATACACCAGGTCCAGGTGAGGAAGGTCAGCGGTCCACTGGGTAATGCGCTCTTTCTGGAGTTCCATCCATTCAATACGCTCAAGCAGCTTCTGAGGGTCAACGTGAATTTTGGGGGTAATTATAGATTTATCATGTTTGGAGTAATGATATTTGCCGCTTTCCTGGGCGTAGATCAGCGATAAGGCGCTGCGAAAAGCGTTTTCTCGGCTGAGTTTGATGATTTTGAATCCAGATTCGTACAGGTTGTGGATGAAAATCCCCGAATCGTTGATGTGCTGAATGTCCAGATGATGAGATTGCAATTTAAACCCATATACTGGCGCCTTTGATCGGCTGGAGCGGCAGTGGATGTAGCGCTCGGGTTGCATGAGGCGATTCATCAGGATTTCGTTCTCACAGTGGATGAGCGGATGCGAGTCCAACAGGCTGACCAGCAAGTTGCTGCCGGTGCGCGGGTAAGACAGGATGAAGAATTTTGTCTCGGGCCGCTTGGGATGGATAAAAAAATCCGAGAAGTACAGTAAGGCTTCGGAAAGATATCCCCGATATCTCTTTGCCAATGCCAGTTTCAGCCTGGCGCGATACGGATCCAGCTTCATGGTATTGCTCTTGCTCGTCAGCAGCGATTATACTGTACGAAACGGTTTTGACTTCCGTGAAACGTTCCGTTGCCGATCCAGACAGAGACTCATCGGTTGAAGCATTTCCCCCAATTGATCCGGGTAACTCTATTCTAGATTCACATCAGGGCAGGACGAAATAACCAGGGGAGGCAAGCTGCCTCCCCTGGTTCGGAACGCAGACAGGAGGGTATGGCGTTTATGGAATGCCTACACCGTTATAGTCTTCACCGGCGCGCTCGTTGCGACTGACGACATATGAGTTGACACGGGCGATGGCTGCAAGCTGGCTTCCGGAAGGCCCTTCAATGATCACGCCGCCGCCTGTGCCAGTCGGGAAGTAACCAAATTCGGGCAACTGCGGCGTTGCGTTCATCGGGTTAGAGTTCACCTTGCCTTCCGGGGGCACATCAGTAGTGATAGTGTGCGTGCCAACGATATTGCCATTCGGGTCAATATACTTGACCAGGATATCGCCAGTGATGGTGGTCGTGCCGATGTTCTGGATGGCGATGTTCGTACGCTGGCGGGCGCCGGTGAAGAATTGGGTTTCGCTCCAGCGCACGTAGGGCAAGCCAATTTTGCTGGCGCCAGTGGTGAACCCCACATAAGCCGTTGACAATCCGGCGCCTCTGGCTTTGCCGACGGCGATGATCGGCGTGGTGGTGCTGACCACCTTCGCGGATCCCTGCCAGTTGCTGGTCATGCCGGTGGCGTTGCAGGTGGTGAAGCTGAACTTGCCGCCCGGGCCGATTGGAGTGGTGGTGGACTGCGTCGCCCCATTCGAGTACGTGACGGTCACGTTCGTAGATTGCGTCAGGCTGGTGTTCTGGATGGCGTAGTATGTGTTCGTCGGCACACCTGAAACCAGATAGTTGCAGAGCGCTGAGGGCATGTAGAAGGTGGTTGCCCCTGCGCCGACGCCTTCAAATGCATTGGCACCGATGCCGTTAGAATCCAGCTCCATGGCGCTGGAGATGATCGAGCCGCTGGTTGATTCAATCACCACAGAGCCGTTAAAGCTGCTCCCCAACGCGCTGACTGTGCCGGTGTCGACGAAGTAGCCCGCGCCAGGCTGTAAGGTGACGTTGATCGTATGCACCAGCACCGGCGGGTTGGCTGTGTTGTAGAATTTGATCGCCACGGGGGTTGCTGCAGTGCCAGCGTTCTGCACCGAGAAGACGGTGTACGTCTGGGCAGCAAACACGTTCTTGACCACAGTTGCTAACAGGCTGTTGGCAGAACCGCTGGCGAAGCCGTTGGAGAGCGGGCGGTTCTTGACGTCGACGGAACCCTGCGGCACCTGAACCAGGGTTGCGATCATGCGCTTGTCCGAAGCCAGCACCGCAGTGCCGCGAAATCCCGGGCTGATTTCGCTCAGGCTACCAATGAAGATCGAGGAACTGGCGTTCGGATTGAGATTGGGTCGGACGATCTCGATCGGGGTGGTATCTGACGGCGAATCGTAGAAATAGATGCGCAGGTTGGTGGTCGCAGAAGTGTCAACATTCTGGTAGGTGATTGAAGTGACGAACGACGTTTCGTATGCTCCCGCCAGAGCGGCAGGTGGCGGCGCGGCAGTGATTAACATTGCCAACATGACCAACGCCGTAAACAATTTAAGCTTCATGTATGACCTCCTCTTGAAATCATAAATAACTGAACCGATGGGCTCTGACGTTAAGATTGTATGGTGCGCCCCATCGTTATTCAATACTTCTTATGGGTTATTTTCATCGATGTAAGGTGTGGTATGGGTATTGCTAGAGCCAATGTGGTGGCCTGAAGATGAACTCCAACCTGCCAGTTGCGGCGCGGATTGATCCCCCTCCTCATCCCAGCGCCGTGGGGCGACCGCCTTGTCGGTGGGGATGTGCATCCTGTACTGAATTCTGGCGATCCGGTTTTGAAGGGAGCTGCCCAGGCTGTAGCGCCTTCATCACTTGATCACACGGGTGATTTTCAATGAGCCGGCTGAATCATCCATCTGGAATTCATCGGCTGTTGGTTTGAAATACTCGTCGGTTGCTTTCCTGCATCCCGACCAATAGTGATAGTCATCGAGGATGATCGCCCCTCCCACTGCCAGATTGGGGACTATACGCTCGAGGCAAGTCTTCACGGGTTCGTACCAATCCACATCAATGTGAGCGAAGGCAACGGGTTGGTCGATCCTCATCGTATCCTGCACCAGGCCTTTAACAAACCTGATGTTTGATTGCTCATAATCTATTCCAAATTTTTTCAGGTTAGATTGCACAACTTCAAGTAAATTTTCCTCATAACCATAGTATTTATTTCGACCGATGCCTCGCGCCCGACCTTGTTGAATAATTCGATAATGGTCGTAAGCGTCCTGGTCATCTTCCTCCGTCGGAGGAGGAATCATGCCAAAAACATCGTACACAAAAAACGGGCGGCTTGGGCTCTTGACAGAAGCGATCAAAATCGTTGAGCCGCCTAAGGCACAACCAGCCTCCACAAAGCTGCCGGAAATATTTTTCTTTTCCAATTCCCGGCAGGTTTGGAGCAGGTTGTGCAGCTTTTTTTCGGACAAGTACGTTAATTTTCTGGCGCGGATGCGAAGAATGAGCTCAATATCCTCCCTTGGCATCCCCAAGAAAGCCACTTGATAAGCTCCCTTCATGCTATAGACTACAGCTCGGATCCAGTCAACAATCTGTTGAGAATTCACGTGTTCCGCCTGAGCAATCGCCTGGGTATCTCCCGAAAATATGAGGGGCACGAACACCCCCTATCCATAAGCGCCAATTCGGCTTCCGAACGCTTGCCACGGTGCTTGGCCGACTCCCAAGCTGGAATTGGCACTCGAAATTCAAGTAACACCTTAACACCCCAACGGTTATTGGTAATCCCGGCAGTCATTGCAGGGTGTCATTTGGATCGATTATAACAAACCGGCGCGCGTTTCCTGAGCACTTGATTAGGAAATAGTTGTCTAACTGCTGCCCAGTAAGTCACACTGAATTATGGAATCCCGCTCAACAAACGGTGTGGGTGGACATTCTTGTCCGCCAGCCAGTAGGGCAGGTGCTTCTTCGTTCTCCTCAGTCTGATACCCTTGTTCGCGTTTGCATACGGACCGCCTGACGTTCCCTGCTTATTGATTTTTACCAGGGTTTCGGTTAGTATTATCCCACTGCAAGCCATCCATCACTCTGGAGAGATGCGGCATCATGAAAAATATTTCCCTAACAAGATTATTTCTGGTGGGTTTGATGATGCTCATGGCGGCGTGCTCTCTTGGCGGAGGCGGGGATGAGCAGTCGAAACCCACGTCGCCCAGCCTACCAGAAAAAGGTAAGACCACCATAATCGGGCGGGTGATCGATCGGAAAAGTGGTCAACCGCTCGCGAACACCTTGATCAAACTGGCTGAGGTGGTGCGGGAGGGCGACGAAGGGGCTTATGTCCTGGATACCTATTTCAGCCCTGGCGCGACGACAGATGAAAACGGATATTTCATCGTTGAGAATATCAACGCTGGAGAATATGTCCTTGTAGTTGGAAACGTCGAAACCAACTATGAGATTATCCAGGACGCAAGCGGCAAGGCCAGAGTGTGGGAAGCACAGGCGGATAAGGTCGTGGATGTCGGTGAAATTACCGCTGACTTATCCCAGTGAACATAGTTTTTCGTATAAAACCGCATAACGAGCAGCCATCTTCTCCATCGAGAAATTTTGAACAGTTTCATACCCGCCCTGGATCAGGGTTGCTCTTGTGTCTTCATCGGCTAGCAGGTCGAGGATAGCCTGGGACAACGCTACTGGATTGGCTGGCGGCACCAACCAGCCATTTCTGCCATGGGCGATGATCTCTTGAGTACCTGGAATAGCAGTGGCAAGCACCGGCACTTTAGCAGCCATGCTTTCTAATATCACCGCCGGCAGTCCCTCCCACAGAGAAGGGGATACAAATAAGTCCAGGCAAGGGAGCAGCTCTTCAATATCCCCTCGCCCGCCGGCAAAAATCACCTGTGTGCTGATGCCCAGCGCCTGCGCCTGAGCCTCCAACTCCGCTCTCAATGGTCCTTCTCCAACAATCAGGAAGCGGGCGGCAGGGAAGCGTTGCAACACGGCTGGCGCAGCCTCAAGCAGGTAACGGTACCCTTTCTGCTCAGCCAGGCGGCCAACCGAACCGATCAGGAGGGCGTCTTCCGAAGCGCCCAGAGCCGTTCGTTTTGCGGGGCGATCGATACGCACATTAGTAAAGCGTTCCAGTGGGATGGCTGGATGGATGCAGGTGGCTTCCCGCTGCAGCAGGCGGGCGAGCCAACGTTGGTTCAGGCGGTACGTGTTGGCAGTGTTGACTGCAACCTCGCTATCGAACAGGATTGGGTAGAGAAAATTGGTCAAGAGCAATCGGCGAAAAGGCCTGGACTTCCATTCCTGTGGATAAGCGTAGTGAACGGTGCGCAGGATCACCGGCGCGACGCCGAGGAATTTTAAGCAAATGGCAGCGATATCGGTGAACTCGGAATGACTGTGTAAAAGATTGGCCGAATGGTAGGAAAGTTCCCGACGCAGCAGCAGTAAGGAATTGGCGAAGCTGCGATACGGGTGACGGGTATCCCAACCTGGTGGCTCGATGATGTCCAGCCCTTCGCGCCGGAAGCGGTCTAACCACTGTTGGTTGACCGGCGCGCCAGGATACCCCAGGCTAAAGATAGCGGTGTCGAAACGCTCGGGATCCATCTTCTTTGCCAGCTCTACCGCGGTGCGTGTAACCCCGCCACCTTCCTGTAAGTTGAGTGTGTAAATGAGGTGTACGATTCGCAATCGCCTGGTCATCTCAAGATCGTGTCCGGTAATAGTCCTCAGCAATCAGAGCGCCAGCCTGGCTGGCTTGCTCGATTAGCCCGGGGATCTTCTGGCGCAGTTGGTTGCTCAGTTGTTCACGCCGCTCCCACAGCAGAAACAATTTCTCCTTGAGCTTTGCGCCATCAATTTGGTTAATGTCAATCACCCATTCTTCGATGCCTAGCGCCTGGGCAATACCGATCGTTTTGTGGTTATATCCAATCAGCAGCACCGGCACATGTTGAGCAAGGGCAAAGATATTCGAGTGCATGCGTGTGCCCAGGAAGAGATCCATTTGCCCAAAAGCACTTTTCAGCAAGGCAGGCGCTAGAGGTTTATCCACGACAATCACTCGATCAGAAAATCGTGCCAGGTATTCCAACAGCCGTTTCGCCGGGATGCGATCATCTTCGATCGACGATGGCCCCCAGCTCTGGGGGAACAAGACAGCCTTTCCACCATTCAAGGCGATAAAATCCTGCAGTGCGCTGGCGATGATCTTTTCGTAACTTTGCTGCCCCTTGAAGGTACGGTTTTGTGCCCCCCAGTTCATCACGGTAACGCCAATCAACGGCCGATCGGTTTGTGGGTCTATCCCAATCGAGCGCAGCCAGGCTTCGGCGTTCTCTTTGCTCTCACCTGGATAGGCAAAAGCCAGATCGGTTAACAAGCGGCAGTGATTGGTTCGGACGCCCCACTCGATAAGCATGTTGAATGAAACGGGTTCGCGCGCCATTACCAGCCTGGCTCGATTCAACAGTAAACGCACCAACCTGATCTCCCAACGATGACGTAAGGGGCCGAATGATTGGGGGAAAAAGTAGATGGGCTTACCCGCCAGTAGCGCCAGGAACATTGCGTACAGGATCAATAGCAGGGTCAAGCCCCTACCGGAGCTTTGCAGGTAACCGCCGGGTGTGGCAACAACCACATCGGCGTCAATGATAGCTCTAAGGGCTTCGCTTAATGCAGTTGATCCGGTGAGATTCACTGGCACGCCAAGCACTCGCCTGGAAAGGATGAAGCCTGCGCTGGAGAACAGCATCCATACCAGTCTAAAAGGGCGCCAGCGCTGGTGTTGCTTGACCCAACCAATGAGAGAGGTGTATTCGTTTTCGTTGCCCGGCAAATTCAACGGATCATTGAGCAGGATGGATATCTGGCAGCCGGGGAAGTTCTTGCGAAGCTGTTCCACCGCCACCTGGGTCAGAGCAGCGTCGCCGCAATTTTTCAATGAATGGACGTTCATTAAGAGAACGCGGGTGCTCATAGGATCTGTGGTGGTCATGAAGCCTGTATGTGCGCCAGATCTGCCCAGCGTCGTCGCATCACCAGGGCTGCATAACCTATGACAAGTGCGATTTCTGTGAGGATATAAACCACTGCAACGCCGCGTATGCCGCTGCGCTCGATAATCGCCAGATTTAATACAATGTTCATTATAACTGCAAGCAACTGAACGAGCGAACGCTGTGACTGTTGGTCTGTTGCTACCAATATGGCACCGAGACCAAAACTGATTGAGTGCAGCAAAATAATCGGACTGAGGATTTGCAGGATTGCCTCGGTCTCCTGGAAGGCTGATCCCAGCAGCCAGGTCACCACAGGCAAGCACAACCAGATGCCTGCAAACAAGGAAATGCCAACCAGCGCCTGGAGCAAGAGCGTGCGCCTGGCTGTTGCCCATGCTTGTTTGAGATTGGCGGCAAAATGCTGGCTTAAAACCGGAATCAGCACAAAACCGACGGTCTGCGGCACCAAAAATAGGGCGTTCAGGATGCCTTCGGCAGTGGAATAAATGCCGGCGGCATATTGATTCAGGCGCAGCGCGATGATCAGCAAATCGACGCGCATAAACATCCAGCCAAGAAACTCGGATGCCGCAAAGGGCAGCGACTGGAGCAATGCCAGCCAGGCTGATTGTCGTCGGGGCTGAAGGTGCAGCAGTGCATGCGCTACCAGTATGGCGGCAATCAGGCTAAAGATAACGACAACCAGCCGCGCCCGCAAATAAACGGCTGCTGCCAGATTTCCTGCTTGTATCAAGATAATGGTGAATGCCAACTGAACTGTGATGCTGGCCAGATCCAGGATGGCGTTGATGCTGTTGCGCAAGATAGCTTTAAAACCGGTGAGAAGTGTTGTGAACAGGTTTGTTCCCAACACCAGCATGGCTGCCAGTGGCACCAGTTCGGGAGTCAACGTCTCTGAACGGAGGAATGGTGCAGCAACCCAGATAATCGCCAACCATGCCAGACCGATGACCAATTTCAAGGCAAATACCGACCCCAGGGTTTGGCCCAGTTGGTGAGGGGTCTGGCTGCCTCTTCGGAGCAGCCAAAGGTTCAGCCCCAGGCTGTAGACGATTGAGAGCGAACTGACAAAGGCGAGCGCGCCAGCGTATTGTCCATAAGCTTCTGGACCTAGCTGACGAGCCGTAAGCAAGAGCAGCACGGCGGTAAGAGCTTGGGAAAGCGCTGAGCTGGAGAATAAGGTCAGAAGATTGGCGATAATAGTGCGCCGGTCGGTTTTCAGCTGGGTAATACGTGGGGAGACCAGTATTTCGTCTTCCGGGGAAGATGACGGCGACATTGGCTTTATGCTGCCTGTTTTCCCGCAAGCTGTTGCAGGTGCGGCCACAATCGCTGGGCTAGCTTTTCCCAGGAGAAATCGTCCACACGCTCCATGCCCCGCTGCGCCAGTTGTTGCGCCAGCGCAGGGTCTGCCAGCACCGTGGCGATTGCCTGTGCCAGGGAAGCAGGGTCTTCCGGAATTGCCAGGATGCCGGCGGGTGGTTCTCCTAACAGTTCGCGCCGGTCGCCAACATCTACGGTAACAAGTGGTGTACCCATCGCCCAGCTTTCGAACAACTTGAGCGGGCAACGTCCACGGGCGGCGTCATTGGCAAGCGCCGGTTCGACCGAGACAGCGGCGAGCTGGTAGAAAGCTGGGACCTGATCGGCGGCAACTCTGCCGTAAAAATGTACCTGCTCCACGATTTTTAGCTCGCCTGCAAGCTCTTGCAGGTGGATGAGGTCTTCGCCTCCGCCGACGATCAACAATGTTGCCTGCGGTAAACGCTCACGTATCCGGGCAAATGCCCGAAGCAACAGGTCCACCGGGTGGCTGGGCAGACTCAGGCTGCCAAGATACAACACGATTGGACTATCGGAGAGGTTCAACTCTCGGCGTAAATCAGCAATGATTTGTGGATGAACGGGTCTGATACGCTCGGGATCAACGCCATTCGGCAGGTAGAGCAATTTCTCTGGCGCTACTCCCCAGGTGACTAGGTTTTGCTGCATAAACCGGGTATTGGTGGTTACCAGGTCAGCGTAACGCGGCAGTCGTTTCTCAAACCATGCGACGACGCGGCGCTGCAATTGGCTGGCAAAACGACCGGAGGCGGCTTCGTAATCGTCGCAATCCACCCATAGTGCCCCTCCACGCAACCGACGCGCGAGCAGACCGGCAATTCCGTTCATCGGATGGGGCTTGCCCACGCAAATGATCTCTGCCCGGATTTTCCACGCAGCCAGAGTTAATTTTGCGGTCGCGACCAGCATGTGCAGGAGCAAGATAGGGGTTGGGAAATAGGATTTGGCGCTGCCAGACTTGCGCACATGCATCTGGCTGACATAATGAATGAGTATGCCATCTTCTTGAAGTTGCTTATGCCGAAGCTTGGCGTAATTTGGGTGCAAAGCCAGGATATGCACATGATGTCCGAGCCGACTGAGCTGGAGCGCCAGAGGACGGTAGCGTCCAAGACCGCTGGGGCTATCTAAGCTCTGTGTCAGGAGGAAGAGGATGTTCATCTACCGGTTGGTGTCAGTTCGGGGGAGTGAATGGTTTCCCCTATCCGTTCGATCAGCTCAACCAGTCTGTCCCAATCGTCCTCCACCTTGGGTAGGGCGGTGGATGAGGAGCTGGTTTGCGCCAGGCGTTCTTGAATCGCCTGGGCGAGCGCGACCGCATCGCCAGCCTTGACAATGCTAAGATGATCTCGATAAGCGGGTGATGCGCCCCCAGCAATCCGTTCGGTGAGGATGACCGGTAAACCATACCCTAGCGCCAGAGCAACCGAGCCGCTTTGGGTTCCTTCCAGGTATGGCGCTACCAGGATATCCGCCGCCGCAAAGTAGAGGTGGGCTTCTTCATCTGGGATGTAGCGGTTGTCAATAAGCACCTGATCTGCAAGATCAAATCTATGAATCAGATGCTGGTAATATTCTCGCGGCTCCCAGAACTCGCCAGCGATGATGAGGATGGGCTTGCAACCCTGTAAACGCAAGAGCTTTAAAGCTTCGAGCAGTACTTTCAACCCCTTGTATGGGCGGACGATCCCGAAGAACAGCAACACTTGAGCTTCTGTAGCTAATCCCAGACGCTCTCTGGCACTGGATGATGGAATCTTCTCCGCGGACAGGCTGGGATAGACGGGGAGATGAGAAATAGTCGGCCTGGCCCAGGGGAGCAACTCCTTTAGCCTTTGCGCCTCGTGTGGATTTTGGCAGATAAAGTGGTTCCCCTGCTGCATTGCGTGGCGCGCAAGCCAGGCATCCCAGGGTCGTTTTTCATGTGGAAGGACGTTATGGATGAGATAGACCATGGGGATGCCTTTGCGACGCAGAGCCGCGCGCATAGAACTGTAGCCCAACGACCAGAATGTTGTCCACCACTGCAAGATGGCCAGGTCTGGCGCAAAGCTGATAATCCGGCGCGCCGTCTGCCGCCAAGTCCAGGGGTAAAGCGGGTCTAGCAGGTATTCAGCCTGGCTGGTGTAAGACGGGTGGCTGGGGTCACGATCGCTTACGCCAGGGTAGAGCCAGCGTGGATACTGGCGACGAAAAGAAATCAACAACACCTGATGTCCATGCTGTTGTAAGGCAGCGTCGAGCTGGGTGGTATGGTGGGCGATCCCGCCCCGATAAGGATAAACCGGTCCGATTAGAGCGATCTTCATCGTTACCAGACTGTTACAGGTTTATTGGCCTGAGGCTCTTTTCACTCGTATTCACGGGCTGGGCTGGAATTGAAATATATAAACTCGATCCTGGTGGTAGACCAGCTTGAAAGCAGGACTGGCGGCAAGGATCACCGGATCAAGGCTGGGGCCGGGGTTATTCACCCGTCCGTGGCGCTGGCCGATGTAGACATAACTGACGCCGGCATGGATCAAACCACGGTGAACATCGGGGTGATCAATCCCATTGTCGAGGATCAGACGTTGCAGCGCGTTGATGGATTTTCTGTAGCCAGGCGAAGGTCCCTGCTCATTGCCGTAATTGATCGGCGGCAAAGTGGTCGTGCGTTGCGCGGTGAGCGGCAGCCACCAGCCCCCATCGCAGCCAACGATCACCCAGTCGCCATAAGCAAAAAATGCATTAACCAGGAAACGCGCCTCTTTTGGCGTATTGGCTTTGATCCACTCCGAGGCGCGTTGATCCGGACGGGTGAAAAGCACCCCGCCATGAGGGTTCAAGTCTCTCAAGCGCCAGCGCGCTCCGATGATGGATAGAGCAAGGGCAATCAACAGCGCTATCGGGTAAATTACCTGGTTGAGCCAGCCTCTGCCGCGGGTGGCGTAGGACGCGCCTTGAATGGTCCAGCCCGCCGCTGAAGCAATCAACAAGCCTGCCGGGATATATGCAGCGATAAATACCGCGAAGTTGTTGATCAAACCTGAACCTGGCAAATTGAACCACAGCGGGTTGGCTGCTAGCAGGATGAGAAACCACCACAGCGCCACCAGCGAAGCTTCTATCTCGTGCCGCCAGAACGCCCAGGCAGCACACACGAGCATGAGCATCCACAGAATCGGCGGAAGGTAGGCACCGAGATTGCTGATGGCGTTGTATTGACGGGCAAAATCCGAAATCTGACTCACTGGTGTGCTGAGTTGCGTTAGGGCAATCTTGGGTATGCCGCCAGCGAACAGGTTGATCAGCCAGGGTAAAAAGAGGATGAGCCCACCAGCGCCGATCCAGCCAACCCTTGCCAAGGCTTTCCAGCCGTGCGTCTGGCGTGATCTGAAGAGGAACTCGGCGACGAAGAAGACCCCGGCAAAAAGCAAGACGCGATAATGGGTCAACGCCAGGCCTCCCAGAAGTAGAGAGAGCAGAACTATCAACCTGCGATCCAGGTCACGGTTATCTTGATAACGTAGACCGATATAAACGATGACTGGCAGGATTGCTTGGCCGGCAAGTTGGGTGTAACGCCCCCAATTGACATAAGCCTGAGGCATAGGTGAGAGCAAACCCGCGATCAGAATGACAAAAACGCCTGCCCAGCGGGTTTTCCCCAGGCGGGTAGCCAGGGGAATCAGCGTCAGGATTGCAGCGAGATTGACCAACTGGCCGACCCAAAGGGTTGCTAGGGGCAGGGATAATCCAGCAATCCAGTGGAAGGCTGCTACCAGTGTGTGAAAACCAAAGTGATAGGTGAAAGATTGCAGCTCTGCGTAGGGTTGCCAGGAGTTGAATAGCCCCCCATGATCGACAATCAGCTGGGCGATCATCGTGTGCTGCAGCGAATCGCCCCACATGGGGTAATCGAGTTTGCGAATTACCCAAAAGCGGCTGAAGATCAGCACGGCAACGCTTGCCGCCAGTGATAGGTTTGGAAGAACACCGGACTCTACTGTACCAATGGGGTTGAGGCTCTTTGGATGTCGGCGGCGCAGGTAGCTCACCAGTAGAAGCAACGCGCCAGCGACACCAGGCAACCAGACATAATACCGATTAAGGTTCAGCCCAATCAGGTGAGTCCACAACATTAGCAAGGGAGAAATCGCCAACCCAACGCCGGTGGAAAGGGCAAATTTTTCTACCCAGTTCCGTTCTTGCCAGGCAGGATACAGTACAGCCAGGATGCCCATACCCGGGACGGTGCACAGCCAGACACCAGCCAATAAGTAAAGCAGCCAGCGCACAGCCTCATGCAACAACCCGATTGTCCCGAGTTTGGGATCATATTGCAACCGAAATGTCGTTTGAGCATCGGCAGGTTGATCGTTTTGATACAAGGCGCCATTCAGATAGGCGTCGCCAGGAGCGGTTGTAAGTGAAAGTTCACCAGAGCCGTCCAGCCTGAGCGAGAAGTAATAATCCTGGCGAGCGGAATTGGGAATCGGGGCAAAGATAAAGCGCTGCCAGCCAGGCTGTTCAATTTGGGCGAGGGGAATCGAGGCGCTGGCGAGGAATTCACTATCCTGGGGGGATTTCTTAAGCCGAAGCTGAAGGGAGCCCTGCAGCGGGCTCGAGGGTTGCAGGTGTATCCAGATTCCATTCAAGCCATCTTCGTGGGCTGTGAAGGTCTGCCCCAGGCTGGTCCCAGGTAGGAGCGGTGTGGCACTGCCCGCCATGGGTTGTTCCAGGCGCACCCATGGTGAACACCCTGCCAGGAGCAGTCCCGTGATGGCCAGTAGCAGCCGCAGAGCGGGGATTTTGGGCATGGTTTAGTGCTTGTCGGCGGCAGGGTTTTCGCGGCGGTCGTCCAGCTCCATGCGGCGGATGCGGAAGAGGACCTCTTCGAGGATCTTGCGGTTAAAGCCGATCAGGTCGGCTACCAGGCCGATGAGCATGGTTTGGAACCCGACAATCAAGAGCACCGCGGCGAGGATCAGGGACTGGATATGCCCGGCGCCACGACCGATCCAGTAAAAGTAAAGGAAGCGCGCCCCAATCAGCACGCCAGCCAGAATCAGCACCGAACTGAGCAGGGTAAACACACGCAGAGGTCGGTACATGCTATAGGCGCGCAGGATGGTTGCGCTGGAATTAACCAGATAATGAGGGATGCTTCGCATCAGCCGCGAAGGACGGGTTTGTGGATTGGTCCCAACCGGCACGTACACCACAGCCATCCGCCTGGCTCCAGCCTGTATCAGAGTCTCCAGGGTATATGAATACTCGCTCAACACCAGCGTACGCAAAGCAGCCTCACGGCTGATGGCGCGAAAACCGCTGGTGGCATCTGGGGTAGCGGTGCCGGAAGCCTGGGCAATCACCCAACTACCCAGGCGTTGCAAGAAGCGCTTGCCTGGGGAGAATGCCGCCAGTCGGGCGACGCCGCGATCACCAACGACGATGTCAGCCCTCTTTTCCAGGATCGGTTGCACCAGGCGCTGGATATCCTCAGCCTGGTATTGGTTATCGGCGTCGGTGTTGACGATGATCTCTGCGCCTAATCTAAGCGAGGCTTCTAAACCAGTGATGAAACCGGCTGCCAGGCCAAGATGGCGCGGCAGGCGCAGGACATGGTGTACTCCTAAGCGCTGAGCTACCTCGGCGGTGTCATCGCTGCTGCCGTCGTCGATCACCAGAATCTCGACTTGATCAATTCCGGCAAGCTGGCGCGGCAACGCCTGAATCGTTTGGGGGAGGGTCTCGGCTTCGTTATAACAGGGGATCTGGATGATAAGCTTCACAGCCGCGATTGAGGAACATCGGTCGATGTTTTATTATTACCGCAGGTAGTATACCATTAGATTTCGAGAGGCGACTCTCACCTGCGGATGTTCGATAGAAAACTGGGATGCCCTTGTAACAGATCGAGCTGGTAGGTTGTTCCGTCGCCAGCAATCCGGTTATCCAGGGGTGATACCTTCAAGTAGAGCGTAGTATCCTGGGTGGTTGTCCAGTACAGGAAAGTGCCCTGGCCCAATGCAGCCGGGCGAGATTCGCTGAGCAAGGTGCTTCCGTTGGCTGCAAATAGCTGCAAAATGGCAGAGGCGCCATTGTTTTGCGGTGAAGCCTGGATGAAGACGGTTTTTCCGGCAGCGAGATTAAACCGAAGCCAATCCTGGTCGTTCAACCAGGATGAACCGGCAGCCGGATTGCAAAAGTTGTGTATCTGTGTTGCAGCAGATGTCGGGATTTGAACGGCAGTCGCCGGGGAGTTGTCGTTCTCCCACTGGTCGCCGGCGGTGCAAACCGTCGTCGCGATCGTGGTGGAGGCGTCGGCGGCGGACGGGTAAGCCTCGATGTTGCCCAAGCGGTCGATTGCCCGGACGCGAAAGCCATATGCTTGACCTGGT
>FWPU01008796.1_pt1 | contig 16662 bp, 10 predicted proteins | sample 2228361 | NCBI WGS metagenome assembly FWPU01 (sample SAMEA103939777, study PRJEB20133) | metagenome
GCGGTATACGGCGATATCACAATCTTCTAACCCTCAGTAGCGCCTGAAGGGATGGTTTTCCTGGTCATTGTACTGTTCCCCACGACAGGCGGTATACGGCGATATCACAATCTTCTAACCCTCAGTAACGCCTGAAGGGATGGTTTTCCTGGTCATTGTACTGTTCCCCACGACAGGCGGTATACGGCGATATCACAATCTTCTAACCCTCAGTAGCGCCTGAAGGGATGGTTTTCCTGGTCATTGTACTGTTCCCCACGACAGGCGACACACGGCGACATCACAATCTTCTCGCCTGGGCAGTCGCTTAAATTTGACAATTTTCCTCCGCGATGATACACTTCGACCACAAGTCAGTGGTACAATCTCATCACGAGAGGTGGAGGGACCGGCCCTGTGAAGCCTCGGCAACCGCTTCGGGAGAAGCCAGGTGCCAAATCCGGCAGAGACTCTGGCAGGTGACCTGCCTGAACTCTGGAAGATGAGGAAATAGCCCTTATGGCCTCTCTCCAGAGAGGCCGTTTTCTTCCCTGGTACCCTGCTCGAAAGGATAGACCATGTCCCAGCGTTCCTATACCGACCGACGTTACCTCGATGCTCTGCGCCAGCGCGTGCTGATCTACGATGGCGCGATGGGCACTAACCTGCAAAAAATGAACCTCACCGCCCAGCACTTCGGTGGTGAGCAATACGTCGGCTGCAACGATTACCTTGTCATCTCCTATCCGCAGGCTGTGGAGCAAGTGCACCGTTCGTTTCTGGACGTGGGGGTGGACGTCATCGAGACCAATACCTTTCGCTCCAACCGCATTACCCTGGCGGAATACGGGTTAGCGCATCGTGTGATCGAAATCAACCAGAGCGCGGCCAGTCTGGCGCGTCGCCTGGCGGATGAGTACACGCGCACCACCGGCCAGGAGCGTTTTGTCGCGGGTTCCATTGGCCCATCCGGCAAACTCCCTTCCGCCGATGACCCGGAACTCTCGAACATTACCTTCGACGAACTGGCCGATGTCTTTCGAGAACAGGCGATCGGCCTCTTGCGCGGTGGGGTGGACCTCATTCTCATTGAAACCTCGCAGGACATCCTGGAAGTCAAGGCGACCATTGCCGGTGTCCAGCGCGCCTTTGTGGAAACAGGCATGCGGGTCCCGCTCCAGGTTCAGGTCACGCTGGATACGAACGGACGGATGCTACTTGGCACTGACATTGCCGCCGCGCTGGCTATTCTCGAGGGCTTGCCAATTGACGTGATCGGCCTCAACTGCTCAACCGGCCCCGATTTGATGCGCGATCCCATCCGGTACCTGGGAGAGAATGCTAGCTTGCCCGTTTCCTGCATCCCGAATGCTGGCCTGCCGCTCAACGTGGACGGGGTGGCCGTCTATCCGCTCGAGCCGGAACCTTTTGCGGAGGCGCTGGTGGAATTCGTCACACGCTACAACATCAGCATCGTCGGCGGTTGTTGTGGGACGACGCCGGCGCACTTGAAGACACTGGTCAAACAGCTGCGTGGTCATCCCCATCCTCCGCGTCCGCTGACCAGCGTGCCGCGTCTGGCCTCGGCTACGCAGGCGGTGCCTCTTTTGCAAGAGCCACCGCCTTTCCTGATCGGCGAACGCTGTAACGCACAGGGGAGCCGTAAATTCAAGGAGCTCCTGCTCGCGGAGGAGTATGACGCCATCGTAGCGATTGCCCGCCAACAGGTCGAATTCGGTGCACACGCCCTGGATATTTCGACGGCCGTGACCGAGCGCCCGGATGAGGAGCGCTTGATGCAGCGAGTGGTCAAAAAACTTTCTACCAGCGTGGAAGTGCCGCTTGTCATAGACACTACCGAACCCCATGTGCTCGAAGTGGCACTTAAAACGGCGCCGGGGCGTTGTCTTATCAACTCTACCCACCTGGAAGGCGGCCGCGCCAAAGCCGAACGCGTCTTTCAACTGGCGAAAGAATTCAACGCGGCCGTTATCTGCCTGACTATTGATGAGCAGGGTATGGCCAGAACGCGTCAGCGCAAACTGGAGGTTGCCCGGCGGCTGTACGATATGGCCGTCAACGAGTTCGGGCTGCCGGCTCACGCCTTGCTCTTCGACACCCTGACGTTTACGCTCGCAACCGGTGATCCGGAATACGCCGATTCGGCCATCGAAACCCTGGAGGGCATCCGCCTCATCAAGCAGGAGTTGCCAGGCGTCCTGTGCTCGCTTGGCGTCAGCAACGTCTCTTTTGGCCTGCCGGCCCATGCGCGCCCGACACTGAATTCCGTCATGCTCTACCATGCTGTACGCGCTGGCCTGGACGCGGCGATTGTCAATCCTCAACACATCATTCCCTATGCCGATATTCCAGCCGAAGCCCGCGCCCTGGCCGAAGACCTCCTCTTCAACCGTCGCGCCGATGCGTTGCAACGTTATATTGCTTACTTTGAGAGCCTCAAACCGACTGTGGCCACAGAGCCTGCCGTTGCCGATCCTACCAGTGGCATGACGGCCGCCGAGCGCCTGCACTGGCGCATTGTCCACCGTCATAAGGAGGGCGTGGAGGGGGATATTGACGAGTTGATCGGCCAGTTTTCCGCCGCGGTAGGCGAGAACGAAGGGGCGATGATGAGCGGGGGGAGACATACGCCGCGCCATGCCGCGGCCGTGCGCGTCCTGAACGAGATTCTCTTGCCGGCTATGAAGGAGGTGGGCGATAAGTTCGCGAGTGGCGAATTGATCCTGCCCTTTGTCTTGCAGTCGGCTGAAGTTATGAAAAAAGCGGTTGCCCACCTCGAACAGTATTTGGGGAAACAGGAGGGCGTCAGCAAAGGTACGGTTGTGCTGGCCACTGTCTACGGCGATGTGCACGATATTGGCAAGAACCTGGTCAAAACGATTCTGGCGAACAATGGCTACACTGTGATTGACCTGGGCAAACAGGTCCCGGCAGAGACCATTATCTCTAAGGCTGTGGAGGTGAATTCTACGGCCATTGGGCTGAGCGCGCTGCTGGTGAGCACTTCGCGGCAGATGCCGCTCATCGTAAATGAACTGCACCGACGCGGGTTGAAGTTCCCGGTCCTGATCGGCGGGGCGGCGATCAACCGTCGTTTTGGACGGCGCATTCTTTTTACGGAAGACGGCGCGCCCTATGAGCCGGGTGTTTTCTATTGCAAAGACGCGTTCGAAGGCCTGGCGGTCATGGATTCGCTCATTGACCCTGAGGCTCGCGTGGCTCTCCTCGAGCGCATTCACCGCGAGGCCGAACTGGAGCTGGGTCGCTTGAAGGCTGGTGCGCAACCGTCGCCGTCGCGCCGCTCGAACGTGTCGCCTCGCCCGATTCCGTTCCCACGCCAATGGGGGGTATACATCGTACGCCAGATGTCGCTGGAACCGGTCTTCCAATGTCTGCCCAAGAACGACCTCTTCCGTCTTTCCTGGGGCGCGAAGAATGCTCACGGCGAGGAATGGGAACGCCTGCGGGCGGAATTCGAGGCACGCTTGCAGCGCATGACCAGGGATGCGATCCAGAACGGCTGGCTCAAGCCGCAGGGAATCTACGGTTACTGGCCTTGCCAGGCAGACGGCGACGATCTGATCCTCTATGCCCCAGAGACTATCGAATCCAACACGCCGCAGGAAATCATGCGCTTTACCTTTCCGCGCCAGAGCGAAGGCGATTTCCTGTGCCTGGCCGATTACTTTGCTCCCGTATCCTCCGCACAAATGGACGTGGTGGCACTGCAGGTCGTTACCGTTGGAGCCCAGGCGACCGAGAAATTCGAACAACTCCAGGCCGCTGGCGAGTACAGCGAAATGTATTTCGTCCACGGCCTGGCCGTACAGACGGCGGAGGCGGCCGCGGAGTACCTGCACCGCCACATCCGTCGCGAACTTGGTCTGGCCGAGAATCAGGGCAAGCGTTACTCCTGGGGTTACCCTGCCATCCCAGACTTGAGCGACCACCGTAAAGTTTTCGACCTCTTGCCTGCCGAAAAAGAACTGGGCATGTCCCTGACGGCGGCGTATCAACTAGTGCCTGAGCAGTCTACGGCCGCGATCATTGTGCATCACCCGGAAGCCCGCTACTTCAACGTGGGTGATAATCGTCTGGAGCGAATGTAAAGAACAGGAGAACTAACCCTAATGAATGACAAGAAGAGTCACCTGGAAGCCATCCTGGCCGAATTGGGGCGCGTGGTCGTAGCATTTTCCGGAGGGACGGACAGCGCCTTGCTCTTGAAGGTGGCACGCGATGTTCTGGGCGAGCCGAACGTTGTTGCCCTGACGGCAGTCTCACCCAGCCTGCCTGAGCGCGATCGGCAAGAGGCCGAAGCCCTTGCCAGGCAAATTGGTGTGAGGCATGTACTCGTGGTTAGCGAGGAGTTTTCCAATCCCAATTACCTGGCGAACACTCCACAGCGCTGTTTTTTCTGCAAGGAGGAAGTGTACGGCAAATTCGTTGCCTATGCCAGGGAAAACGGCTATCGCGCCGTCGTGGATGGCACTAATGCTGACGATACCCACGATTACCGGCCGGGTCGCCAGGCGGCTTTGCGCTATGGCATTCGCAGTCCACTCCAGCAGGCCAACCTGACCAAGGCCGAAGTGCGTCAACTGGCCCGAGAACTGGGCCTGCCCAACTGGGACAAGCCCTCTGCCGCCTGCCTAGCCTCGCGCGTTCCTTATGGAACGCCGATTACCGCCGAGACGTTGCAGCGCATTGACCAGGCCGAGCAAATCCTGCGTGTCATGGGCTTTCGACAGGTGCGTGTCCGACATCATGGTCTTCTGGCGCGGATTGAGGTTGAGCCACCTGACTTTGCGCGCTTGCTGGAGCAGCGCGAGGAAATTACCCGTCAGTACAAGGAGCTCGGTTACACATACGTTACGCTGGATTTGGAGGGTTTTCGTAGCGGAAGTATGAACGAGGCCCTGTCTGTTCCGCCTTCTTCCTGACGCAATGGATGAGATTCTTCTTCGTCAATTGCTCGAAGCGGTGGCCAAAGGCGAACTGACGCCCGAAGCCGCCCTCGAACGCTTGCGACTCCTGCCATACGAAAACCTGGGCTATGCCCGCCTGGATCTGCACCGCGCCCTGCGCAGTGGTCTGCCGGAGGTCGTCTTCTGTCAGGAGAAAACGGCGGAACACATCGTGGCGATTCTGAAACGCCTGGGGGAACACCACGCGCGCGTGCTGGGCACTCGCCTGGCCCCGCAACTGGCAGAGATCGTTTGCCAGGCAATCCCTGAGGCACATTACGATCCTACCTCGCGCCTGATCACGCTGGCGAGAGGGGAACCACCCAAAAGGAACGAGGGGCGCTACGTCGTGGTGGCGGCTGCCGGGACAGCGGACCTGCCCGTTGCCGAAGAGGCCGCCCAGACGCTGGAATTCCTGGGTTGGCGGGTGGAACGCACTTACGATGTGGGTGTGGCCGGCCTGCATCGGCTGTTGGAACACCTGCCGCTCCTCCACCAGGCCTCAGTGATTCTCAGCGTGGCTGGCATGGAAGGCGCCTTGACCAGCGTGATCGCCGGATTGGTCGCCTGCCCGGTCGTCGGAGTCCCAACCAGCGTCGGCTATGGCGCCAGTTTCGAGGGCCTGGCGGCCTTGTTGACCATGCTCAATTCCTGCGCGAGCGGTGTCGCGGTGGTCAACATTGACAATGGGTTTGGGGCGGCCGTCCTGGCCCATCGCATCCTGCAGGTTACGGAAGAGACTCCATGAAAATTGCCTACTTTGACTGCGTTGCCGGCGTTTCCGGCGATATGATTCTGGGGGCACTCGTGGATAGCGGTGTCTCTCTCCACGATCTGCGTCAACGCCTGGAGGCTCTCCAGCTAGACCACGAGTTCGAGATACAGACGCGCCAGGTAGTCAAGAATGGTTTGCGGGCTACGAAGGTGGATGTCCTCTTGCGTGCCTCTTCGGAGCAGTCCTGTCCCCCTCCCAGGCGTTCTCTGGCCGATCTCCAGGCTTTGCTGGCTCGCAGTGCCCTCCCGCCGACAATTCGGGAGCGGGCGGATGGCATGTTCCAGCGGCTGGCAGAGGTCGAGGCCGCTATCCACGCTACCTCGCCGCAGGAGGTACACTTTCACGAGGTAGGCGGCACCGACGCGCTCGTGGACATCGTCGGCGCGTTAATCGGGCTGGATTTGCTGGGCGTGCAAGAAGTTCTGGCTTCGCCGTTACCTGTTGGCCGGGGCTTTGTTCAGGGCGCGCATGGGATGATTCCACTGCCGGCGCCGGCTACGCTGGCCTTGCTCAAAGGCGTGCCAATCTACGGCCTCGATCTGGAGGCGGAACTGGTCACGCCAACCGGCGCGTTACTCCTCACTACCTTGTGCGGTTCCTTTGGGCCGCTCCCGCCAATGAAATTACAGGCGGTAGGCTACGGTGCGGGCGGTCGCGACCTACCTATCCCCAACCTGCTACGCTTGCTCCTGGGGGAGCGAGAGGATGGCCTGGAACACTTATCTTTGCTGGAAACGAACCTGGATGATACTACCCCGGAAATCCTGGGTTATGTCCTGGAAACATTACTCCAGGCCGGCGCGCTGGATGTGTTCTTTACTCCGATTCAAATGAAAAAGAATCGCCCGGCAGTGATGCTCTCGGTTCTCTGCCGACCGCAGGACATACCTGTTCTCGAAGGTATTCTCTTTCGCGAGACCAGTACGCTAGGCGTTCGGCGTCAGGTGGTGGAACGCCATGCCTTGGAACGATTTCAGCGGTCTGTGGAAACACCCTACGGCGCGATTCGCGTGAAAGCGGCGCGCTTACCCGATGGTAGCCTGAAATTTGCCCCAGAATACGAGGACTGCAAACGCGCGGCTGAGGCCTACCGTGTTCCTTTGCGGACTATTTACGAAACGGTCCATAAAGCGGTAAAATGAATATGATAACTACCTGCCTGTAGTGCAAGTCTCTGCCTTGCGAACATCGGCAGATCGGGAATTTGTCCCACAGTGCGCCAGACAAGTCTTCGGCCTGTCTCTGGACAGACCAAACAGCATACATTGTCACTATTGAAAATTACCTAAGAGTAGGCAGTGACAAAATATGAGCAGTTTGCAAACCCTGTTGGATCCGCTCACTGTGCCAGGGGAACTGTTTGCTTCCCAGGGAGATGGGGCAGTGCGTTGCACGGCCTGTGGACATCGCTGCCTGATTCGGCCGGGGCGGCGTGGCATCTGTCAGGTGCGCTTTAATGAGAACGGTACACTGCGCGTGCCGTGGGGGTACGTCGCCGGTTTACATCCTGATCCCATCGAGAAGAAACCCTTCTATCACTTCCTGCCCGGCACGATTGCCCTGACCTTTGGCATGTTGGGTTGTAACTTTCACTGTGACTATTGCCAGAACTGGCTTTCCTCACAGGCCCTGCGCGATCCGGCGGCGGATGAGTCGGCGTACTACATTCGACGCATATCGCCAGAGCAAATCCTGGAGTATGCCAGACACAGCGGTGCGGCTGTGATCGCCTCATCTTACAATGAGCCGCTCATTACCAGCGAGTGGGCCGTCGCGATCTTCAAACTGGCCGTGGCGGAGGGAATCAAGTGCGTCTACGTCTCGAACGGCAATGCCACGCCAGAGGTGCTGGAGTATTTGCGTCCCTGGTTGAGTGGTTTGAAGATTGACCTGAAGTCCATGCGCCAGCAGAACTATCGCGTTCTGGGCGGGGTGCTGAAGAATGTCCTGGATACGATTCGGTGGGCAACGGAAATGGGGCTTTGGGTAGAGGTCGTGACGCTGGTGGTTCCTGGTTTCAACGATAGTAACGAGGAACTCTGGGAGACGGCGCGCTTTCTGGTTTCGATCTCCCCCAATATTCCCTGGCATGTGACAGCGTTCCACAGCGATTACAAGATGATGGATACGGAAAACACGCCGGCTCGCACGCTTTTGCGCGCGGCCGAAATTGGCCGCGAAGCCGGGTTACGATATGTCTATGCGGGCAATCTACCCGGTCAGGTGGGAGAGTATGAGACGACCTTCTGCCCTACCTGCAACCAGCCGCTCATTCGACGGTGGGGATACGTGATTTCCGAATATCATCTCACCCCCCAGGGTTGTTGTCCGTCCTGTGGGACGGCCATCGCTGGCGTATGGGCAGAGCGCCCCGCTGGCCAGACCTGACCTGACGGGGCGCTCGTATGTGCGACCTTGCGGCGTTACCGTAACACGACGCGCACCTCCACCTCGCGCTTTCCGGCAGGCGGGAAGGGGACGATATTTCCTTCAATCGGTTCCCCATCTACTTCGAGCATTACGTTTTGTCCCTTGCCCTCGCGTTCTACGCGAATGTGATAGCGCACGCCGCGGAACTCGCGCTGGGCGCGATAGCCGCGCCAATGGGAGGGGATGGCCGGCGTGATCTGCAGGCCCCGGAAGGTGGGGCGGATGCCCAGAATCCATTGCGTCGCGGCGACGAACATCCAGGAGGCCGTGCCCGAAAGCCAGGCGTTGCGCCCATAGCCAAATTGGGGATGGGTAGGGCCCGCGATGTTGCCACAGTACACATAGGGTTCTACTTTGTAGTGATCGCTATCCTGGCGTGCCAGGGGTAGCAGCTGGCGGTAATACTCATAGGCGCGGTCATTCCATCCTAGTTTCGCGGCGGCAATCACGGCCCAGGTGTTGGCATGGCTGAAAATGCCGCCGTTTTCCTTGGCGCCGGGGGGATAGGTCGAGGTACCGCGTACGCGCGGATCGCTCCCCTCGTACGGAGGCCACAGGAGCGCGATCCCGAAAGGCGTATTGAGTTTCTCATGAACGCTTTGCATGGCTTGTTCGGCGCGTTCGCGGGCTGCACATTCTCCAATCACGGCCCATGTTTGCGTGTTCAGGTTGATTTGGTGATGGCGCTCGCCGTGCACACCCACCGGCCGTCCTTCGTCATCGAAGGCACGCGCGTACCATTTCCCATCCCAGGCTACTTGTTCGAGAATCGCTGTCATCTCTTCCTTGAGATGCAAGAAGCGCTGCGCCTCTTCGGCTTTCCCCAATGCCTCGCACAAATCCGCCAGGTCTAACATCACGCGGCAGAACTGTTGGGCGGCCATGACCGATTCGGCCTTGCCGGAGCCGTGATCGAGATTCATCGTATCGTCCCAGTCCGAGAAGCCCAGGCGCGGTAGGCCATGTGGGCCGCGATGGTGGAGGGTAAAGTCCACAGCACGCAGGATATGCCCCCAAACCGTGTCCTCACCGCCATCTTGATAGGGCAAGATCGTGTCGAGGTAGGCCATATCGCCCGTCTCGCGCAGGTAGGCGACTGTCGCCAGTACCAGCCAGAGATGGTCATCACAGAACCACTGCGGCCACTCTGGGAATTCCGCCGCCAGGCCTGGACCGCCCTCGCCCGTGAGCGGATATACCTGGTGCCAGGTGTGGCCGTCCTGGAATTGCAGCTTCCACAGCATGGAGAGCGTTTCGCGCGCCCGTTGTGAGGCATTGTGCACGGTAGCCAGCGTATCCTGGGCCGAATCGCGCGTGCCCATGCCGCGTCCCAGCCCCGTCTCGTAGGCCGAGACGAAGCGCGACCAGAACAAGGTGGCGCGACACTGGATTTGATTCCAGACATTGAGCATCGCGTTCATCTCGTGGTCGGGAGTCTCGACCTGGAACTTGCTGAAGTAGTCACGCCAGTCGGCCTGGAGGGCATCGAAGGCGGCCATCACGTTCGTGGGTTGCCGATACCGCTCGACTAGTTGCGGAATGGTCTCCGGTTCATCGGTAACGCCCAGCAGGTAAATAATGGTTTGCTCCTGACCGGCCTTCAGAGTTAAGTCGTGACATACCGAACCAATGTTGTTGCCGCGCGGCGCCTGGCTGTTCTGAGGTTTTCCTTCCTCGACGACAATGGGATTGGCCAGGTCACGGTAGCGACCTACGAAGACTTCACGGTCTGTGTCGAACCCGCATGGTTTGAGGTTGCTGGTAAAGAAGGTTGTCGTGGGACGGAACCAGGTGGAAGTACGTATCAGACCATCTTCCACCTGACTGCGGACGATGTGTTGACCCCAGTCCAGGTTATGCAGGTCTATTTCCGCGCTCCAGTACGAGAACTCGACGTATGAGAATGAACGCAGGCGGCGCGCTTGCTCACCAGTGTTTTTGATCTTCAGGACCCAGATCTCGCCAGGAAAGGGGCAGAAGGAGGCCGGCGGCACGAAATAGAGGATTTCCGCAAAAATTCCCTTGTAGAGGCTGGAGATACGCGTGTACCCGGCTCCGTGCCGGCATTCATAGCGTTCGAGTCTGCGACTGGGGATGGGCTGCCAGGTCGGACTCCAATACTCCCCCGTTTCCATGTCACGTAGATAGACATAACGGCCAGCTTGATCCACCGGGATGGCATTGTAGCGGTAGCGGGTCACGCGCCGGTTCTTCGGATCACGGTCAAAGGAATATCCCCCGCCTGTATTTGAGACGATCCCCCCGTAGCGACCTTCGCCAATGTAATTCATCCAGGGCGTAGGAGTATCGGGACGGGTGATGACAAACTCACCGGTTTCTTCATCGAAGTAGCCGTAAGCGTTCTGAATGCGAGGTTTGGTTGCCATAGTAACTCTCCTGTTACCATCGTTCCGTAATTGTTTATGCTGGAAGGCGATATTGTAGCATGGAAAAATCCCGATTCCTGCAAATCCAGGGATTGCTCTCCCGACGATTGTACCGCTGGGGAAGGGTATTGCCGTCCAGGGTAATTGCCAGTGGGCTCAAACCCTCCTGGTGGGCCATGAGGTCTTCGACTATATCTCAGCGCCCTGGCTGCGAATCACATCACGGTACCAGTAGGCCGAGTCTTTGAGAATGCGCTGCTGGGTGACGAAATCCACGTAGATCAGGCCAAAACGCTGCCGGTACCCCTCCTGCCACTCGAAGTTGTCCATCACGGACCAGTGGAAGTATCCCTGGACGGGGATCTCCTCTTGCAGGGCGCGCTTCAGACCGGCCAGGTGACGGGCGGTGTAGTCAATGCGCTGCGGATCGTGCACCCGGCCATCGCGATGAACCCAGTCCATACCGCCCAGGCCGTTTTCGGTGATCACGATTGGCTTCTGGTAACGTTCGTACAGGAAGCGGGCGGCCCAATAGAGGACATCGAAGTTAATGTGCCAGTAGTATAAATTCACCGGCGAGCCAGGAGGTTGCGGTACGGGTTCCGGCCGACCGTCCTGACCGGCGCGCGTCGGGAAGCCAAAGTAACAGTTGACGCCGTAGAAGTCAATCGGCGTGGCGATCACGTCCATATCCGCCGCTGGGAAATCAGGAACTGCAGCGCCAAAGGCACGCAAGCCATCTTCGGGGTAACGGCCGAAGATCACTGGATCGGCCCACCAGACGTTGTTCCAGGTGCCCGGCTGTGTCATTTCGAACATGGCCTGCCGGGCGGCCTGGATATCGGCCTCGCTCTCGCTAGCGGGAATGTGTGCCAGACCGGCCGGCGCCCAGCCGATCTGAGCCGGCTGACGGCTAAAGGCGCGCACGACCTGCACGGCACGTCCATGAGCCAACAGGGCATGGTGACCGATGCGCAAGACCTCCGGCCAATCCAGCCGCAGACCGGGCGCATGTCTCCCGTCCCTGTGCCCCATCCCTACGAAGACCTGGATTTCATTCAAGGTCATCCAGTGCGTGACCCGGTCGGAGAGCCGTTCGACCACCAGACGAACATACTCGGCAAACCAGTTCGGCATGTCCGGGTTGAGCCAGCCTCCGCGTAGATAAAGAGCGTAAGGCAGGTCCCAATGGTACAGGGTGATCCAGGGTTGAATGCCGGCTTCCAGGAGGGCATCCACCAACGCCTCATAGAAAGCCAACCCCTGGGGATTGACTTTCCCTGTTCCCTCCGGCAGCAGGCGCGGCCAGGAGATCGAGAAGCGATACCCTTTCAGGCCGATCGCTTTCATTAGAGCGACGTCCTGGCGGAAACGGTGATAGTGATCGCAGGCTGCTTCACCGGTGTGCCCTTCATAAATCGCGCCTGGACGTCGGCAGAAGACGTCCCAAATCGAGAGGCCTTTGCCGTCTTCGAGCGCGGCCCCTTCAATTTGATAGGAGGCCGTGGCAGCCCCCCAGACGAACGATGCGGGAAAAGTGGTCATCGAGGCTTGCTCCTGAGAACGAGATGGAGAGTCTATTTTAACCGCAAAGTGGATTAAGGTCTCCAGCGATACACGGCCATATTTGTTCCTCCCTGTTCGGGGGAGTAAGGGGCGCCGGTTGTGAAGATGATCTCACGATCAGCCAGCAGACTGGTATACCAGTCGGGAAAGGCGATGACGTAATCCACATTGTGCTCATTCAGGTATTCCGCTAGGCGCGCCTCATCTCGCAGGAACGGGATGACTTCTGGTGAGATCAAACCGGCCAGGTCGATCAGGGGATGCGAGTCGAAATAGCCGAGGGCGCCGATGTCATGGGCGGCGATCAGTGCCTGAGGCGGCAGGTTGGCGTTGACCCAGCGTGCTGTCGCGACCATCTCGCTTTCGATAAAGGCCACGTCGCGGGCGTAGGCCTGACCGCCTCGAATCCAGAACAGGAGTGCTAGCAAATATACTCCCATCTGCCAGCCAAGGACTGCCAACCGCGCCGGACGCGGCGATCCGGGCGTGGTCGTCAGGCGCCACAGGCCCAGCAATCCCCAAACCAGGAAAATGCCTACCGTCGGCATCGCATAGCGGCCATGCTGATACGTGACCGGCAAGCGCCAGGCATAGATGGCCAGATAGCCAGCGAACCAGAGCATGGTTGCCAGTGTGCCCCAGTCGCGCTGACGCCAGGCTGCCACCATCCAGAAAAGCGCGCCCGGTAGAAGAAAGAGGCCCTCACCAATGAGTGGTTGGAGCAATTGTTCCCCATAGCGTTTCCAGAAAGGTGCCTGCCGCAGGATGGCATATTCCATTTGTTTGGCGTAGAAGGTGTTTGGCCAGGGCGTCCCACTCAACCATAGGTTGAAAACCAGGTACAAAAGTAACCATGCGCCGCCAGCCAGGAAAAGATCGAGCAAAGCGCGCAGACGCCGACGCCAGGTCCTTTCACTCAGCAAGGCTGTCAACACGGCCGGCCCGGCCAAGGTGATACCATCCGGACGCGTCCAGACGGCGAGGCCGATCAGCAAGCCGGCTATCGCGTATCTGCGTTTCTCTGCCATCAGGACGAGCAGCGTGAACGTGACCAGAACGCCATAGAGCAACGTCTCCATGCCCGAACCGGCGGCCCATACCAGGTGCCATTCCACAACGATCAGCGCCCCAGCGGCCGGAAAGACCGGCCGATAGGTGGGTACAGCCTGGCGCACCCGCGCCTCGGCGGCCAGGGCAAGCCCCCACAGGAGGATGGCTCCCAGTAAGTACGCCCAGAGATAGGGGGCCATAGGTACCCAGAACCCAATGGCGAGCAAGGCCGACCACAACGGCGCGGTGGAACCGGCGGAAGGCCGCCCAGGAAGGAAAGCCCATTCTCCATGTTCCACTAGGTTGCGGGCGTACGTCTGGTGAATCCAGGAATCATCCAGGGGGAATCCCAGGCGGTAGTAACTTTGACTCAGCCAGAGATAGCCACCCAGCGACAGCAAAGTCAATATGGCCAACAGGAAACCATCGCGTCCTGTGAGAAGCTTTTTCCTTTCAGGGTTGGATGCTAAAGACACGTGCGCCCTCCACTTCACCAAGATACATAACTGCGGGAAAAGCGGTCGGTTGTTCGTATAACGGTTGCAAACCGTCTGTGATGGCGTTTGCTTCCAGGACAAGATAACGTGCCTGATAACGTCTGGCAAGTGCCTGCAATGTCGTAACATCGCCATCGGGTAGGACAATGGCCGGATGGCCGCTCACTAGGTAAAAGCTGGGGGGGTCGGCGACCACAACGACGTCGTTCGGTTGTGCGCCTATCCTCTCCAGGAAGTGATTGACCTGTGCGTAACGGGCCAGAGCGTTGCTCTCGGGGTCAGAAGCCTGGAGGCGGCCCAGGGCGCGTTGGCCCAGCAGGGCTAGGGTCAGAAGGATGGCCAGGCCTGCCACACCGACGCGGAACACGGACAAGGCTTCATCTAATCGTTGCCATCGCCGCCAGCGCCCCAGCCACAAAATGCATTGCTCTAAACCAGCGGGGATCAGCGCCCACCATAATACCTGAAAGGCCGCGCCTGCGTGGAAGAAACTGCCGCGTGCTCCCGCAAAGGGGAACACGACCGTCATCACCACAAAGAGCAGGAACCAGGCCACAAGCGCCAGCCGCACGTGGATATCGCGCCGATAGACCCAGATTCCTGCCAGGAGACAGGGTGTCAGGAAGATCGTACCCTGGACCCCAACGGCCGACTGCAAGTTGAGGCGCAAGGCCCACCACCGCGCTCGCAGGATGTTTCCAAATCCGGAATCCCACCAGGATTGAAACGTGAGATGGTCTGCCGGATAGGAAAAGATCTGATTGTAGGAAGTCAACCACAGGACGCGGCTGCCGGCGGCCCCCAATGGCGCGCCGAAGACCATCCAATTCCGCACGAGCCAGGGTGTCATGACCGTCAGGTATCCAACCAGCACCACCGACATCCCCCGTACACGCGCGGCCCATCCTTTACGTAACAGGAAGGCGGCGAGCCAGCCGATCAGCAACCATAGCAAACCGTCCACGCGCGTTAAATGCATCAACCCGGCCAGGCCGCCGAGCAGGAGGTCCCGTTGCCAGCCGGGAAGAGAGCGACAGACCAGGAAAAAAAGCCCGCCCAGGAGCAGGTAAGGGCCGAACGTGTCGGTCGCTGGCAGGTAGGGAGCGTAGAACGCGGAAAAGGCCGCCAGCAAACCAGCCAGCAGGGCATGATCACGGCGCGGCGAGAGTGACCAGGCCAGCGCGGCCGTCAGCGGCGGCAGGAGGCCGGCCAGTAGTACGAAGACGATACGAGCCGAGGCGCAGGATTTGGCCCCGAACAGCACGGCTCCAGCCGCGGCTAATAAGGATGGCAAGGGCATCCAGTAGGCATGGGAAGGGTGAGGCAGGCCAGCAGGATCGTCCAGGTAGTTCCACAGAAAGGGTTCGGTAAAACCGTGTCCGTTGGCGAGACGTAAGCCAGTCGCACAGTAGTAGGAGGCATCCAGGTACTCCGGTATTGCCTGGAACACCGTTACCAAAATCGCCACTGTCAATCCCAGCAAGGCCAGGAACAAGTACTGACGAAAGGTCATAGTTCCTCCTCCAACCACGTCGGGGGTAGGCGGAAGGCGTACCAGCGTAACCAGTAGAGGCCGACCAGGGAGAAGATGGGCAGGCCCCAAAACAACCATGCCTGTAAGGCTGGCCAATTTCCTGTGGTGAACAGGCGTCCGATCACTAGCCAGAATCCCAGGAACAGGGCCAGAATGAGCCCATACGGTAGCCAGCGCCGGCGAAGACGTCCCCAACGTTGACCAGCCAGAAAGACAACTAGCGTTAGCGAGAAGAGCAGGGCACTCTGGCCGGCCGGTAACGTGCGCATTCCCAGCAAGGGGGTCATGGCGAGCGTCAAGGCGGAGGCCCAGATCAGGTGACGCAAATCCTGGCGGCGCGCCAGGAACCACTCCACGACCATCAGCAGACCGGCGCTGATCGTCAGCAACCAGGCCGACTGCCTGCCTGCTCCTGGCAACCAGCCTGTCAGGAAGTGAATCGGCCTCCAATCCGGTTGATACGCGCCTTCGATCAGGAGGTTGCGTACCCAGGGCAAGAACCAGCCTGGCAGAAGGAAGAAGGCAAGTACGAGCAGGATTCCCAGGAGCATCAGGAATCCCCACAGCATCCCCCACCGACGATGGCCCAGAGCCCAGAGAAAGAGAAAGAGCACTAGTGGCCCTGTGATCGTCGGTTGCCAGAGGGCTGCTACGGCCAGCATACCGGCCAGTTCGTCTTTCCCAGCCGTTTTCAAAGTCAGCAGCGCTCCTAACGCGGCCAGGATGGCGAAAATCTGTGGGCCACCAGTCAGTAATCCCAGCAGGGCGTGGGGCCACAGGAAGACTACCAGGCAGAACGCCGGCAAGAACCCAGGCGACAACTTCCATCTCAGAAGACGCGGAAGGAGCAGGGCTAAGGCGATCAGGGCGATCTCGTTCAAGATCATCCACATATTAAAAGCCAGGGCGTAATTCGGCAATAGCGCGAAGGGAAAGTACAGGAGGAGAAAAAAGAAGGGTTCTGTGACACGTAAGGGATCCTCCCCTTCTTGGGCCAGGCGATCGTAGTACCAGACTTGAATCTGTTGGGCAGTCGAGGTGCTATAAGGCGATTCACCGCTGCGCAGAAATGTTCTCATCCCCAGCCAGGGCACAAGGAAGGCACGGGTCGGCGGAGCGTGCCGGAGATACACGGCATTGGCCCATAAGAGACCACCCAGTACTGCCAGGGCAAGGCAGATCAAGGAGACCAGCATCAGAATCTCAAAGCGAATGCGCGCCGGTGTGTGCATTAGAAGAATTCTACCCTACAAACAGAGGACAAAGCAAGCCAGGGTGTCCTGTGTCCTGTGGGGTGTGTCCCAAAAACGTCGGGGGAGGGGGAGCATGGTGGCTGGGTGATGTTGGGGTGAAATCGAGAGGGAAAGGAGGTCCTCCCAACCGCTTCCCATGCAGATGACCCGGTCAAACGGAGACAATCTCGGCTTGGCCCGTTCGGACGGCAGTTCAACTGCCG
>FWPU01008799.1_pt1 | contig 16656 bp, 12 predicted proteins | sample 2228361 | NCBI WGS metagenome assembly FWPU01 (sample SAMEA103939777, study PRJEB20133) | metagenome
GGCAAAGAGTGTCCTCACCCCCGGGCAACTGGCAATCGTAGCAGATTACAAGCCGTGCCTGATACCGTCTAAAGACCTGAAGTCTCCCACAAGGGCCGGACAGGCCTTTGATACAGCACCGGTGGAGAGATTTCTTGCCAGGGCCAGGTCCATCCCTGCAGAGCGATATGCCAGGGTTAAAGATGATCTCGTGGAGGAGTTCCTGGACCGACTGGAGAAACACATTGGCCCTGTTGAAGACAAAAAGGCTAAAGGGGAGGAGATCCTGCGGTTCATTGAAGAGACCAGGGCTATGACAGACGAAGAGTTCGCCCTGGAGAAGGAAGATATGGCTAAGAGTCTCGTCCCAAGACTAGGAAAACAGGGGTTGACTTCCCCTATACGTGGCATGGGCAAGATAGGCAGATTCCTCCTGGATGAAAAGATTATCCCCATACTGGAAAAGAGGCTCGCACTGTCCAGGGATTTTGCACCAGGCGGGGAAACCGACCTTGATTTACTACCACCCATGCCTGAATCTTCCTGCCCCTCTGGCAGAACCTAAACGGCAGCACGGCAGATATACAGGAGGTGAAAAATGTACAAGAAAGACGTCTCAAGAAGGGAATTCATAGAAGGTCTGATGAAGGCAGGGCTGACCGTGGGTCTGGCCGATACCCTCTGGTCCGCTCTAGGTGAGGTGGGGCTGGAAGAGGCGTATGGTCAGGAGGGCACGAAAGAGGCCTCCTGGTATAAAAGGATCGGGGACAACGTACAGTGCCTCCTCTGCCCCAAGGGCTGCTACCTTGGCCCGGGAGAGACATGTTTCTGCAGGACCAGGGTGAACCGTGGCGGTAAACTCTATACTACTGCCTGGAATAACCCCAGCGTGGTGGAGCTGACCAATATTGAGAATGGCCCTCTCTATCATTTCAGGCCTGGCACAAGGGTACTGTCCCTGGGTACCTCCGGGTGTAACCTGAGGTGCATGTATTGCCAGAACTGGACGGTATCCCAGGTCAGCCCGCTGAAGAGTAGAAATCTCTCCTTCAATATCCCGCAGGTGCTGAAAGCCGCTGAAAAGAAGTCATGCAGGGGAATCGCCTTTAACTACACTGAGCCTGTGGCCTTCTATGACTACATGCTGGATATTTCAGAAAAGGCAAGACAGGAAGGGCTGGTGGTCACTGTAGCCACGGCTGGTTGCATAAACCCTTCTCCACTGAGGGAGCTCTGTAAAAGGGTTGATGCCTTCACCGTTACCCTCAAGGGCTTTGACGAGGGCTTCTACCAGAAGGTCTGCGGTTCAGACATGGGGGTAGTGCTCAAGACACTGGAGGTCATAAAGGAGGAAGGAAAATGGCTGGAGGTGGTGAACCTGATTGTGCCTTCACTGAATGATGACCTAACGAAGGTAAGGGAGATGGCCCAGTGGATAAGAATCAATCTCGGGCAGGATGTACCCCTGCACTTCTCAAGGTTCTTCCCTGCCTATAAACTATCAGAACTCCCTGAGACGCCCATCTCCACACTGGAACAGGCAAGAGAGATTGCACTGGAGAGTGGAATCAAGTACGTATATGTAACCAACCTGCCCGGACATGTAGCAAACAGCACTTATTGTCCCAACTGTGGGGAGACGTTAATCGCAAGGAAGGGGTTTGATACGGTCGTTATCAACCTTAAAGGTGGACAGTGTCCCTCCTGCAAGAAGGGTGTAAGCGGGGTGTGGGCATAAGGGGCATACAGACATTGTCCAGAAAGGAGGATTTACAAGAGATGAGGTCATTACTGATTTTGACGTTGACAGCAGGCTTTTTAATATCTCTCAATTCTTCGGTCTACGCCAAGCCTGGAGTAAATCATCGACAAAACCAGGGCTCTACTGCGGCACGAAGACCAGAGGCCAGTTCTGCCTGGTGGAAAAAACACAGACACCACCCCGGGGACAGAAGGGAGGACATCAGAGACCGCAGGGAGGATAGAAGGGATAGGAGAGAAGATGTCCGCGACCGGAGGGAAGACCGTAGAGACCGGCTTGAGGACATCCGCGACCGGCGCGAGGACATCAGGGATGCACAGCATGATGGTGGCAAGTGGGATAAACTGGAAGACATAAGGGACAGGAGGGAAGACATCAGAGACCACAGAGAGGATATAAGAGATAGGAGAGAAGATATTCTGGACCACAGAGAGGACATAAAGGACCGTCTGGAGGATATCAGAGACCGAAGGCATGAACCACCTCTGCCTCCACCGACCTAATAAGAAAATCCCCCTAAATCCGCCTTTACAAAAGGGGGATTTTCTTTTCTAAAGAGTGATTAAGACCCCACGGTGGGGAGATTATAAGGGGAGTCTCTGACTCCCCTTTTTGTTTCCAAAATTGCCTTTCATTTATGGCCCTCAAAGGGTAAAATTCCCCTGCGTCTTCCCTTAAAAAGAGGCTGAGGATTTCCTTCCCCCTTTTCTAAAGGGGGATAAAGGGGGATTATTGGGCACTATTTATACCAGGCTCCAGGAATCAACAAGTTCTATAAGTTCGCTAATCTCTACGAAACCAGAGGCAGGAGTTGTCCTGGGCTCAGGGTGGAAGGGTTTTTTACGTGAAATTGAAACACCCAAAGAAATCAAGCTGTCCACCATACCCCATCTCCTTCCCCCCTGGGCTGCTGAGAGAAAGGGCGCACTGGTAATCGGCAAGCTCTCTAATCCCCCCGAATCCAAAGGGGAACCCAGATATTCCCCCTTTCCTAAAGGGGGAGAAAGGGGGATTATCGTGGCCTGCCTGGATGCCAGGCTTCACACCTATGAGGGTTTCACGGCCCAGGAGGTGGCCTCCCCTGTGAGGGTGCTGGGGGTGCTTGGCATAAAGACGCTCTTCATTACCAACGCCGCAGGCGGGATAAACCGTGCCCTCCCCGTGGGGAGCCTCATGCTTATTAGAGACCATATCAACATGGCAGGGGAAGACCCTACCCGTGGAGAGGAAACACCTGAGCTAGGCCACAGATTCGTAGACATGAGCCAGGCCTACGATCCCGAGTTAATAAGACTGGCCGAGATGATAGCTAAAAGATTGGGTACAAAAATCAGAAAGGGGGTGTATGCGGGCATGCGTGGGCCATCCTACGAGACACCTGCAGAGGTAAGGATGCTAAGGATTCTGGGTGCAGATGCAGTAGGGATGTCTACAATACCTGAGGTCATCGCCGCCAGGCAGATGGGAATGAGGGTATGCGGGATTTCCTGCATTACCAATAAGGCGGCCGGCCTAACCAGAGAGAAGATAACCCACGAAGAGGTACTGGCCACGATGGAGAGGGTGGGGCCAAAGGCATTCAAATTACTGAAGGAGATAATTATCAGCAGTACAAAACTCTAAAAATGCATACAAGATGAAAAGGCGTAGTCCATTCCCCTCTAGAAAGAGGGGACACACCCCTTTCTCCCCTCTCCCTCCTAATAAGGAGGGGCAGGGGAGGTGTTAGAGGGGATGGGGTGTGTATTTAGGACAGGCCCTGTACCGTTCTGGTACAGGGCAGGTCTAAAGTTGAAATCCTGAAAGTCCGGGGAGGACGCCGTGTTTGTGGTGGAACCAGTCCCTACATAGACAGTCCGATACGACTACATCACTTAATCCCCTCCCCCTAGACGGCGGAGGGCCTGTCCGCCTCAGGCGGGAAGGGTGGGGGTGATCCAGACACGCCCTCCCCCTTCCCCCTCCCATCAAGGGAGGGGCTAAAAGTGAGGTAAAATGAAAGACCTGATACAAAAGGCCAAAGAGGCAAGGGAAAAATCTTACAGCCCCTACAGCCACTTCAAGGTGGGCGCTGCCCTGAAGACAAAATCGGGAAAGATTTATACAGGCACCAATGTAGAGAATGCCTCTTACGGACTAACCGTCTGTGCGGAGAGGGTGGCAGTTTACAAGGCGGTATCAGAGGGGGAGAGAGAGTTTGAGACATTGGCAATCTACACCGAGGCAGAGGAACTTACCCCACCCTGTGGCGCTTGCCGACAGGTACTGTGGGAGTTTTCCAGGAATCTGGTAATCATCCTGGCAAATCACAGGGAAGAAAAGGCATTGAAACTCTCGGACCTGCTGCCGTTGCCTTTTGGGAAGGAAACCCTGTGAGGTGTTATTCTAAGCAAAGCGGTACCTCAGAATGATATATGGTTTACTTGTTTGGTCGTATCCCCAGTTTCTGAATGTTAGATAATACGTCTTCCATAGCTGAATCTTGATCACAGTAGAACGCACTAGCCCAAACCCAACAAATCTTCCATCCGGCCCGTTCAAGTTGGCGTACCCGCACGCGATCCTCCCACCACTTCTCTGGAGGATGAAACTTGTCCCCATAACATTCTACTCCTAATCGTGCATTAACTCCTTCTACAACCAAGTCAATCCGCTTTGCTCCAACTGAAACTTGTGGAGTGACACTGTATCCACGGTCCGTTAGCCAGACGTATACTGCCTCCTCAAAAGGCGACTCAAACAAGCCTTTGACTTTCTCTTTTTCCTTAGCAGGAGATATCCTGTTCTGGACGAAATTGAGTAGCTTGTAACGTAAATCTTCGTTTTTAAGATCCTCCAAACGTACAGAGTGAAAGAGGATCAATTTATCCCTTGCACGACTGACTGCTACATTGAAACGTTGCCGAAAGACATCGGAAGTTAGTGCAGTCAATCTTTTTTCATCATCACTTCCTACTACCATTGATAAAAGCATAATGTCCCGTTCGTCGCCCTGAAAGGCGTAGGCATCGCCCGCACGATACTTGTGTACGTCTTGTTCCTCTGCAGTAAGATATTCATCTATTATGGAATCAATATATTTTGCTTGGTCGTCTCCAAGCAATGAGATAACCCCAAAGGTTTTTCCACTATACCGAGGGTCTTCTACCATTTGTTTCAACTTTTCGCACACTTTTCGAGATTCTGGTTTGTTAATATCTTGCCTGCCCTCACGGTAGCCTCCCTCCACAAAGACATTTTCAAGAACTGGTTCCAAACGTTGTGCAGGCGGAGGATTCCGCAAAGGCAAAATTTTACCCTGATAGCAAAGTTCATTATTAAATTGAATTATTTCTGGAATACACCGGAAATGCTCACGTAGCATTAATGTGCCTTGCCCACTGAAAGTTATTTTAGCCGTATCGTACAAGCTGGTCCTAAGATCAAAGAAATGCCCCCCAGGAATTTCACCTAAGAATTCTTTTATAAGCTTTTGGATTTCAACTTCAGGGATACCAACGGCGGCTGGGCTAATTTGCTCAGGATCACCTACTACAATAACTTTCTCCCCTCGTGCCACTGCTAGGAAGGCACGCACATCACATTGGCTTGCTTCGTCTACAATTACTACATCAAAACTACCAAACTCAGAAGGTATTGTTTCTGAGACTTTATAGAGTGGCATAATCCAGACAGGTACCGCACTCTGTGCATGGCTCATTTCTTGTTGTACCACCTTTTCCTTTCTCCAGGCCCATTTGCTCTTTCCTTTTCCAAGTTTTCTAACAGCTAGTCGCCATCTTTCCAGTGCGTTCAAGTGAGCGTCAGAGATATTTGAGATTAGACTTAGTTTTGTTCTGGATAGCACAAGTTTTTCTTTTTTGCGAGTTAAGCCTTTAATAAGCTCCTCCTGTTTTTTCTCTAATTCAGTTATCTTTTGTGTGGCGTCAGATATATCCTGTAAATACTTTTTCAAGGCTTGAAATTGCCAAGATTCTTGCCAATAATGAGGACACAGGTCGTTCTCCTGAACATCTCGTCTTTTCCAGTCGCTTGCCCAATTTGGCGCATATTCCTTCAATTTGTTGAGTAACTCATTGAATCGGTTATACTCATTACGTATGGCTTCTAAAGTTTTCACTTTCTGGTAAGCCCTTCTCCAACTTTCAACAACGATGTTTGTTTCACCACTAATGTTATTGAGGCAATCCACCATTTCCCGAACAACAGGATGTGGTCGTTCACTGGACACGAGTTGTTGTAGTTTGCCCTTTAACCTCTCTAATAAGGCCTTTGAGGAAGCAAAATGTTGTTGCTCCTTTTTGATGGAAATTACCCCATAAATTCTTTCTAATGAATTTTCTGAAAGTATCTTCTCAGCTCCTACAATTATCTGCCCAATGGCTTTTTTTATACCGGGCAGACAAATTGTCTCAAATTTAATAGGAGCATTAAATCTATCTATCAGGCACAATAAAGTTTTCGCTTCTTGCTTAGTTGTCTCTCCAGTCTCGTTTAGTTGTGGCGCGCAAATATCACAAGCAAGGGCATTCCAGCGGGATCTAAGTTTCTTAGTTTCATGTAATAAATCAATATGGCACAATATGTCCTCCCAATCTTTTTCCGTAGAAGGTGGCTCATTGTTTACCTTTATTGCCTTTAGAATTCGTTTCTTTTGGCCAAAAAAGCCCCATGGCTTCTTCCCTCTCTTTACAGCGTTGATTGCTTCTGTAACAAACGTCCTTAAATTTCCAATGCTAGCATTGCCCAGCACGATGCTTTTAAGTGGGTCTACGTGTAAGAAAAGTTCGGTTATCTTCTTCACATAATCATCAAAAACTGCAGACGCTTCTTTTATTCGTTCTGTTTCTAAAGGACTAGTGCGGATTTTTTCTAACAAAGAGCGTTGCCAGTCTTCACTAATCAACTTATTTGTTTCTATTCCTTGTTTCAATTCATCAAGGGCCTGGCCTAGTTTTTCAGGGCAATTGTCTTTAAAAATTAGGCCGTGCATAAGTTGATTTATATCTTCTTCAAGTAGGGACATCTTCTGTAACCCTTCTCGCATCCCGTTAAATGTTACATCATCAACTAAATCAACCACTGCAGGTAATTCACAAGAGAAATCCTCCAGATACTGGAGTAGGGTTCTTCTAAGATGTTTGAGTTCTTCTAATTCTTGGGGCAAAATAGGTAATTCCGCAGTAATTTCTGTAATATCTTCTCCCTCATGTACGCTTGATTCTTCCTTGTAAGGAGGAACGTCCTTTAACCAACTATGCCGTGCTTCATCTTTTTGCATCTTTTTTACAAGGTCGGCAGCAAGCAAGATCTCTCCATACAGAGACATGATGCCCCTATGTTGTATCTGCGCCAAGTCTCTTATTTTTCTTTGGATAGTTACAAGGTCTTCGCGGTACCGGTCTATCTCATTTTCAAGCTCAATAATTTCCTTGCGGAGTACGTGGGACTGTGACCTACCCTGAGTAACAACCTCATTAATAGTGGTAACCGCTTCTTCCAGTTTCTTTCTACTATCACGGACAGTGCTGAGCATACTGATACAAAGAGGTTTCAAGTCTTCTGGTATCATATCGTGAAGGACAGCAAGTGCATGGTCTTTTAGAGTCGTAACCAGAACGCGTTTCCCCTCTGCCATAAAGTGGGAAATTAAGTTGGCAATAGTATGGCTTTTTCCAGTACCAGGTGGTCCCCATACAACCACCCCATTGGCTTGCTCAATACAGTCTAGGACTTGGATTTGTTCCTGATTAGCCGGGAGTGGGAATAGAACGCGTTTATCTGTAAGTGTGTTCCATTCATCATGTGATTTCGGTTCGGCCCTGGGAGTTTTATCTGGGCCTCGCGAAACTCGCAAAAACGGTAGGAGTCCACCTAACAGTGTGACCTCATCCATTTTGAGCTTATTCTGGAAAGCTCTAATATCACGGATGATTGCATCTTGTTGTCGTTTGCGTGCAAAGAGTATCCAGCAATCAACAATCCGAAGCTTTATTGTTGGAGTGAAATCCTTGGTTTCGGAAAGCCTGACCACTCGCCCATCCGTAGACAATCGTCCTGCCAGCTCTTTTAGGATGTTAGAATAAGACGTCGGGTCCGAAGGGTTATACTCAATTTCTTTAAAATATTTTTTAACCTCAGAGAGGTCGGGTATTTCTAAGTCCGTTAAGGAGTCCAATTCTAGTTGCGGTTCAGCATCGTCAGGAGGAAAGACTCTAATTATTCCTTTGCGTGCATTATGGTCAATTATCAGTCGTTGTGTAATTAAGGGATACTTAATTTCATGCCCATAGTCATATTTCCAGAGAAGAAGACCTTGCCCCCATATCAATTCAAGTTGTTCATCATATTTTAGCCTGTTACCTAAATGAAATAACTTGGTAAATAAATCTTGTGCCTTTTTCTTTGGTTCAGCCTCTACACGCCAGCTTTGCCAAGCTTCCCTATATTTGTTAAAGGCCTCTTCACGAGCCTTATCATCAGAGAACTCAATAATATTATTATCTATCTGCCGTGACTTAATTACCTGAGGCTCTCTATCTGGATCGTTAGGAACCTCAACCCAATCTTTGAGGACATCAGGAAGCTCAGGAGGGTTAGGTATAGTCTGTCTATAAATTGTTAGCCAAGAAACATCGTCGTTTGAGGTTGTGAATAACGTAATGCCATCGGCTTGCGGTAAATCAGGTTGGAAAAGTAAAAAATCATCATGCTCATCAACGTTTCGTACGACCTTTAGACCCAACTTTACTACTTCATGCAAGTAATCGAATAGAGCTTTTGCACGGTTTTGTAATTCAGCGTCCATAACCCTTGAGTCCTGTATGTTTCAATCCTCCAACGTCGACAAATCCCCCTCCGGTAGTCCCAGTTCCCTGGCCTTGAGTAGACGGCGCATGATCTTTCCACTGCGGGTCTTGGGGATGGCGTCCATGAACTGTATCTCCCTTGGATATGCATGGGCGGAGAGGCGGTGTCTGATAAATTCCTTTATCTCCTCCTCCAGCCCTTTAGAGGGCTTAAAACCGTGTCTCAACACTATAAAGGCCTTGATAATCTGCCCACGCTCTGGGTCGGGTTTTCCAATAACCCCAGCCTCTGCCACTGCCCGATGCTCCACCAGGGCGCTCTCTACCTCAAACGGCCCTACCCTGTGGCCTGCCGTCATTATTACGTCATCGGCACGCCCTATAAACCAGAAGTAGCCGTCCTTATCCACGTGGGCAGTGTCCCCTGTGGTGTACCAGCCTGGGATTGTAAAGTATTCCTTGTACCGTTCCTCGTCCCCCCACAAGGCCCGCATCATGGAGGGCCAGCCGGGTTTTAGCGCCAATATACCGCTGTTTCCCGGAGGTAGCTTGTTACCCTTACCGTCAATGATGGCCGCCTCCGTGCCGGGAAACGGTTTCCCCATCGAGCCAGGTCGTACAGGCAGGCTGGGGTAATTGGCTATCATAATGGCCCCGGTCTCCGTCTGCCACCAGGTGTCGTGGATGCACAGACCAAAGACCTCCATCCCCCAGCGAATCACCTCAGGGTTAAGAGGCTCTCCCACGCTCAGGATGTAACGGAGGCTCTTGAGGTTATACTTCTTCACCACCTCTGGACCCGCCTTCATGAGCATCCTCAAGGCGGTGGGTGCAGTGTACCAGACCGTCACCCCGTAGCGCTCAATAACGGAGTACCAGTGTTCCGCGTCAAAGCGCCCCTCAAAGGTCACCTGAGAACAGCCATTGAGCCACGGACCCCAAATACCGTACACAGTGCCCGTCACCCAGCCGGGGTCGGCGGTGCACCAGTAGACGTCCTCCTCCTTCAAATCCAGCACCCATTTAGAGGTAATATAGTGGGAAAGCATGTCATGATGGACGTGTACCACACCTTTGGGCTTGCCAGTAGTACCGGAGGTGTACAGGATGTAAAGAGGGTCTTCCAGGTCCATGTCCTCCACCTCCAGCTCCTTTGGGGCCTTCTCCAATTCATTCTCAAAACTAACTTCACCCTTCCACAGCCCGCCCTCAGCCCCCACTACTATCACATGCTTTAGTTCCGGCAGTTCATCCCACACCTGGTGTATGCGTTCCCTCAGGGGGACATGGGTAATGAGCGCCCTTGCGCCGCTATCCAGGAGGCGATCCCTCAGGGCCTCCGGCCCAAAGGCCGAGAACATGGGGCCAGCCACCGCCCCTATCTTCGCTATGGCAATGACGCTTGTATAAAGCTCCGGTATCCTGGGAAGAAAGACAAAGACCCGGTCGCCCCGCCTTATACCAAGACTTAGGAGCATATTGCCTATGCGGTTGGATTCAGTCCGTAGTTCTGCGAAGGTGTACTTACGGCTTTGTCCATCTGCCGCCTCACAGTAGAGGGCCACCTTATTCTTCCTCCAGGACTCGGCATGCCGGTCAATGGCCTTAATCGCAATGTTGAGCCTCCCAGAGTTAAGGCCCAGCTCCTTCCTTACTACCTCCCAGCGAAAGCCCTTGTAGGCCTTTTTGTAGTCAGGGAGATTGGGTACAAAGCGGTTTTCCTTGTGTATCTCTTTTTCCATGACAAGACTCGGACACCCTACAATCATTGCGTTCCGCCTTAGGCGGAGAAGCAATCTCCGTTACGAGCGGAATGGGATTGCTTCGGGGCTTTCGCCCCTCGCAATGACATTGTTGGACAATGCCTCTTTTTCCAAAGTCCCCTAACCGTTAGCTCATATACTTTCCTATGATTAACTCCAATTCCTGCTTTCGCCCCTGTGGTACAGCCTCTGGTCTAGTGACAATAGCATGCTTCAAGGCGGTAGAGCAGGGGCAGTTGCGCACCTTGGGGAGTTCAGGGATGGCCACCTTGATAATCTTCTTGGCATTTTCCACGTTCTTCTTAAGGTTTGCCATCACCATCTCTGCCGTTACCGCCTCCTCCCCCACATGCCAGCAGTCATAATCTGTGGAGAGTGCCAGGGTGGCATAACATATCTCTGCCTCGCGGGCGAGCCTGGCCTCCTGTAGGTTGGTCATACCAATTACTGAGACCCCTAGCTGACGGTAAACAAGGGATTCGGCCCGGGTGGAAAACTGGGGACCTTCAATACAGATGTAAGTGCCCCCTTTATGAACCCTTAAGTTTAACTCTTTGGTCGCCCTGTAAAGGGCATCCGCTACACCGGCACAAACGGGGTCTGCCATACTCACATGTGCCACAATCCCGTCCCCAAAAAAGGTATCTATGCGGGCCTTGGTGCGGTCAAAAAACTGGTCTGGGATGACTATATCCAGCGGTCTTATCTCCTCCTTCATGCTCCCCACAGCGCTAACGGCAATAATCTGCTCCACACCCAGTTTTTTCATTGCATAGATATTGGCCCTGAAGGGGAGTTGGCTGGGGGCTATGGTGTGTCCAGAACCATGCCTGGGGAGAAAGACCACCTCCCTTCCCGCCAGTTTTCCCGTGGTAAAGGCATCTGAAGGCCTCCCAAAGGGGGTATCTACCTCCACCTTCTGGACGTCCTTGATGCCCTCTATATCGTATAGCCCGCTACCACCGATGATGCCTATCCTCATCATGCAAGCCTCTCCATTGAAATAAAGTTCAAATGTCAACGCTCAAATGTCAAATCAATTCCAAAGCCCAAATGACAAAAGATTTTTTAACATTTGGATTTTAGATTTCGTTTGATCTTTGGATTTTGACATTTGGAATTTTCAGTTTAAAGACTTCTTACCTGCTCCAGATACCCCATGTAATTCCTCTTTACCTCTTCCATTGAATCTCCCCCGAACTTTTCTAAAAAAGCGGAGGCAAGCTCAAAGGCCACCACTGCCTCTACTACTACTGAGGCGGCCGGGACGGCGCAGACATCGGAGCGTTCCGCAGCGGCCTCCACAGGCTTCTTGCTGGGGAGTTCCACCGAGGCAAGGGGCTTCCTCAGCGTTGGGATGGGTTTCATGGCAGCCCTCACTACCACTGGCTCTCCATTGGTTACGCCCCCCTCAAGGCCGCCTGCATTATTGGTCTTCCTGTAGAATCCGCCTGTCAGGCCCCTAGCTGACTCATCGTAAAATATCTCGTCATGCACCAGGGAGCCAAACCTCTCGGCCACCTCAAAGCCAAGTCCTATCTCTACCCCCTTAATGGCCTGGACAGCCATGACGGCCCTTGCAAGCCTCCCGTCCAGCCTCTCCGTCCACTGGGCATAACTGCCCAGGCCCGGCGGCACTCCAAAGGTCACTACCTCTATTAGCCCCCCTACGGTATCCCCCAACTTTTCGGCCTCCTTTATCCTCTTTATCATCACTTCTTCTGCATGTTTATCGGGACAGTAAAGGGGACTGGCGTCTCTGCATCGTTTTAGCTCCTGGGGGTCAGTGGGGACATTTTCAGCAAGAAATCCACCGATACCGACTACGTACCCGAGTACAGTTATGTTGAATTCCTTAAGGAGGGTCTTTGCCAGTGCACCTGTGGCAACCCTGGCGGCGGTCTCCCTGGCGCTGGCCCTCTCCAGTACGTTACGCATATCGTGGAAGCCGTACTTCATAGCCCCGGCTAAATCTGCGTGGCCGGGCCTGGCCCTGGTAAGTTCAGGCAGGTCTTCTATGGTGTAGTCCACATTTTTTATCTTAAGTGTAACGGGGCTACCGATACTGAGTCCCTTTCTTGTGCCTGAAAGGAGTTCCACCTCGTCCTTTTCAATCTCCATCCTGGGGCCGCGTCCGTAGCCCCCCTGGCGGCGGGCCAGTTCAACGTTTATTGCCTTAGTATCTATTTTGAATCCGGCTGGCAGGCCTTCTACGATTGCAATCAGGCACTTACCGTGAGATTCACCTGCGGTGAGGTATTTTAGCATGAGCGAAGTTTGGCTTATTCATTAAAAACGAGAGTAAAGCGTAGTAATTTTATCAGGTTGACTATTTTCCTTCTATGTCTAATTTCTCCCTTAAGAATTTACGTGCTTGCAAGCAAGCCTGCCAGCATCTCTTAGCGTCTTGCTCCTGGGCAGAGGTCCCGGGGTAACGAATCTCCACAGCAAAGGCGTTTAAAAATCGTAGCACCTCCATAAGCGTAGATAGTCCTGGCAATGTAGTCATACAAAGTTTTGCCAGGGCTTCAAGGTCATGCGTCTTGGGAAAGTCTATCTCCTTTTCTGTTAACCATGCCTTGAGATACTTTTCCACGCACTGCTGGGCGTGGAAGCAGATGTCATCATAGACGGGGTCATTTGTAGCCCATTGGACATTGGCTGCCTTGTAATCGCCCTCTGCCTTCTCAACCCACTCTTTTGCCATCGGCCTCATAGAGTACAATTCCTTTTGTGAGGACCTCACGAAGAAAGGTATCCCCTAAGGCCAGGCGCTCGGCAATCTGTCTTGGGGTTCGTACAAGCAGGTCGGTAGGGAAGGGGAAGTCCACTGCCTTGCGAATCTCTACTACCTGGTCTACGCCTCGCAGAGGTGTTTCCATGGCTATTAGGAGGTCAACATCGCTATCTGGTCCGGGGTGTCCATAGGCATAAGAGCCAAACAGAATCACCTTTTGGGGATGGAACTGCCTTACCACTTCAATAACTACGGCCTTGATGTCTGCTAATGTAACTGGTGTTTTTACGGTAGGCATTTCGTTTTCAGGTGTTTGGCGTGGCGAGGTATCTCAGCATGTTAAGACCCGACTATTTCAGGGAGTCCTTGCTCCTGGAATACAGCCTGGGTAAGGGCATCGGCCTGCTTGTGGTCGTGAATCCTTTGGAAAAATGCCTCAAAGAATTCATCCTTTAGTTCCCTTAGATATTTTTCGTACTCCATCACTGCATTTGTTGTGTCTATGTCATTTTTTGGGACCCTGGCTATAAAGGAGTCAGGCCTTTGGGAATAGATAATAAATTTGGCCTCCTCAACACTCCTGGCCTGATAACTGAAACCATCCTCTGAGATTACTTCCTGCCTGCCAAAGAAGTATCTACCCAGCTTAAGGGGGCTGGCGGGGACGGAAATCTCCTGGAAGTCTCCCTTTTTCAGAGACGGCAGGAATTCTTCTGGGAACTTCTTAGGGCCTTCAGGGAAGATGTCTCTTAATAATTCTTCTTTTATCTTTTCTATATCACGTGCTGTTCTGGCCTGCCTTATTTTCTGTCCAATTTTCACCAACTCTGTTCTTTCTTTTACAAGTTCGCAAAGACCAAAGTAAGTTGGCTTCAAATATTTTTCGGGGCTAATCCCATTGCTTTTAAAAGCAGACTATCTAGATTTTTTCTATCTTTTTTCTGTATTTCCTCAGAAATAGACTCAAGGGGGCGAGATAGAATTTTATTAAAAGTCTTGATTATTTTATTTTGCAATCCTTTAGGGATATTAATTAGATTAGGGATCAGCAATTCTGTAATTTCGGGTCCATAAAAATATAAAACCCCTTGTGTCCAAGTTATTCTTCCAGTTAATTCAGCAAAAAGGTAAGTAAGGGCCGAATTAAGAGTTGCTTGGTACAATGTTGTAGAATTACTTTCTTTAAATTTAACCTCAAAGAAAGTATCACTAATCATAACTTTATATTTATTTACTGGAAAGAAAAACCGCTCTCCTATAAATCGATTTATGACAAGGTCACCTGGCTATCTATATCCAACATAGTACCAGTATGTTCTTCCCTGAACAGATGGAACGTCTGGATATCCTATACCACTTCTTCCAACCCGCCCCCTTCCTTTTGTTTTCTGCTCTTCGCCAAATTTAATATATGCCAGAGCTCCACTCTTCCTGCTCCTGCGCAATTCATCCTTAGACTTATGACAATTGAACAACAAGAATCTTAATTTTCTAGGATTAATAACTGGTTCTTCAACTTCCTTAAGTGAAGTTACAATAGGGGCTAAGAATTCCTTCTCAATCCCCCAGTGTTTGATTTTGTCTCTGGTTAGGTGAAAAAATTCGTTGATTCCTGTTTTTATTCCAAACCTAATATCTGCAACTTCTTTCAGTGGTACCAGCTTACCCTTGCACTTATCAGTTATCTCAAAATAGACATCGGGGGCACGGAGGTATTTACCCCACTTGGCAGTCTTACCCGTGTTTTCTATCTCCTCAAGGAGTTCTCCCTGTCTTATAACCCTTATCCTAAAATCCTCATCCTCGCAGGTCTTTAGTCCCCTCAGGGTGTTAACAATCCTTGTGCCTTCTAGCTTAAAATGCTCCTCTCCTGCACCCTCTATCTTATAAACGAGTCTATCAAGGTGTGGAAAGCGGTTTACGGCCTCAAGCCTCATATCGTAAGGTATCAAGTCCTTGAGCCTTTTCTTTACCTTTACAAACTTTACCAGATGCCTATCTCTTTTTTCTGCATCTTTACAACGCTCCAGGATAGTAACTATGGTATTTATCGCCGCATCTTCAAACCAGGGTTCACAGCGGGATTCCAGTATTGCAATAATCTTGAAATTCTTTAAAAAGAATTTCTGGAGTTCGTAACCGTAAGCCACGTCCAGCCAGGCATTAGAGGTCACAATCCCCATCCGCCCACCATCTTCTTTTAGAAACCTGGGCAGGTGGAAGAAGAGGTAGGCATATATGTCTGCCTGGCCTGAGAGGTGGGGTTCATCTTTCGTGTCAAATAATTCCCTGTACTCCTTAAGCCAATCTTCTACCAGTACTCCTTGCAACTTCCCTTTGTAGCCCTTTATCCTCTTCTCTATTAGCTCCTGCCTGATATAGGGGAAGTTACCCACTGCACCGTCAAATACAGGTAATTTCTCCTCTATCATAAAGCCTGGGTCTACCGTAGGCTTTGGGGGAGGAAATTTAAACGTGTCCCCTGGCCTTGTATTAAAAAAATCCTGGGAGACAATCCTGGGGAAGTTGGCGTAATCGTCCAGGTTCTGTTTGTAAAGATTAATAGTGGCCAGTGCGGCAGGGAATTTGGCAACGTCTATCCCCCACAGCCTTGAGATGAGCCTTTTGTGGTCCCTTTCCCCCATGTGCTTGAGCCTCTCATAGGCCCTAATTAAAAAAGTGCCTGTACCACAGGTGGGGTCAAGGATTTTATCTTCAATTGAGCGTACGCAAAAGGCATTTATGAAATCTACCAGGTCTTCCCTTGTGAAATACTGTCCTAGAGAGTGTCGCTCAGGGTAGGGTATGAGTCTTTCAAAGACCTGCCCTATAACATCCTGAGGCATTTGTGAGAAGTTGTAGCGATTCAGGTCATCCAGGAGTTCGGCTATTACCTTCCCTGACTTTGAGGACAAGGGTACTTTATCTGGTAGGTCTTCCTCAAAGACCGCCTGGTAATCTATCTGCCTTGCCTTTTCAAAGAATTCTTTTAGTCTCTTAGAGATCTTAGAGAAATCTTCAGATGAAAGCTCCATCTTTGGGATGTCATTCCTATAACGCCTGAGGGTCTGGTAAAATAAGACCTTCCCCAGGAGGCGGTAGGCTATCTGGCGGGAGACGGTATCGTAAAAGACTTCGTCTCCGAAGCGAGCTATCCCTTGCTCCACTGCCCAATCAAAGAGTCTCTCTCTGAATTTTGGATACTTTCCCACCCACTCGGTAAGGGAGTTGTGTACGTGAGGCCCTAATGAATCCACCGCATCTTTTAGACGTTTAACAAAGAAGGTGGCATCAATATCCACCTGGTGTAGGTGGCCTTCACGATGGAGTCTGGCAAGGTCATCAAGTATTTCTCTGGCCCTGTCTTTAAGCAGGATTTTCTTAGATTCCACCCATAGGTCATCGGGACATGTAACCTGGTAAATAGGGGCATAGTTATAAGCCATGTGTTCTCTTATAACTTCTGCACCTTCTCGTGGGGTTCTCCATATCACGGCATCCCGCATATTCCAGGTAACGAAATAGTCAGCCCTCATTGCCCTGGCCTTTTCAGTGGCTTCCTGGAGGAGTTTAGGGTCATCTACTGCCGTTTCGGGGGTCTTTAAT
>FWPU01008800.1_pt1 | contig 16654 bp, 14 predicted proteins | sample 2228361 | NCBI WGS metagenome assembly FWPU01 (sample SAMEA103939777, study PRJEB20133) | metagenome
CGGCGAGGATGACAGGGACATCGACGGCGCGGACGATGGCGGCGCTGATGCTCCAGTCGTGGGTGATGCCGGTGGCGCCGGCACGGCCGGTGGCGGGGTCGTAAGTATCGAGGATGAGGGCATCGGCGTGGCGCGCGCGTTCGCGGGCGAGGTCGATGGCGCCCGGGCCGGTGACGTGCACGGCGAGGATGAGCTTCAGCCCGGGGATGGCTGCGCGCATCCGGGCGAGCTCGGCCGGTTCGGCGGGAGCGTGGAGCTGCACCTGGGTGACGCCGAGCTGGCGGCAGGTGGCGACGACCTCAGCGGCGGTGACGCGGTAGGTGATGAGCACGGGGGTGATGAACGGCGGCAGGGCGCGGATGATGGCGGCGGCACGTGCTTCGTCGAGGCCGTTGTGGGGGCCGGTGGGCAGACCGAGGGTGAAGCCGATGGCATCGGCGCCGGCCGCCTCGCAGGCGCGAGCGTCGGCGAGGGTGGAGATACCAGCGACCTGGACGCGGGGGCGGCGCACGTTCACGCGGGCTCGAACTCCCGGGCGGCGGCGGCGAAGGCTTCGAAGAGGGCGCGGGCCAGGTCGCGCCCGGGGCCGGCCGGGCCGAGGGCCATATCCTCCGGGTGCCACTGGACGGCGAGGAGGAAGCCCGGGCCGTCGCCCTCCACCGCTTCGATGACGCCGTCGTCGGCGCGGGCGACGATGCGCAGGCCGCTCCCGAGCCGGGCGGGATCGACGGCCTGGTGGTGGCGGGAGTTGACGCTGACGGGGCCGGGGCCAAGCAGGGCGCGCAGCCGTCCCGGGGCCTCGACCGAAACGGTGTGGGCAGCGCGGTGCTTCTCGCCGGGTGGGGGTGCATCGGCGTGGCGCTCGTGGCCCAGGGTATCGGGCAGGTGCTGGAGGAGCGCGCCGCCGGCCGCGACGTTGAGCATCTGCATGCCGCGGCAGATGGCGAAGATCGGCATGCCGGCGGAACGGGCCTCGGCGATGAGCGAGGCTTCGAGGGCATCGCGGTCGGGCTCGGGCGGGTAGGCGGCGGGATGGGGTGGCTCGCCGTAGCGCGCGGGGTCGATATCGGTGCCGCCGGCGAGGAGGAGGCCGCGGAAGCCGGCGGGCGACAGTTCCCCCGGGCGCAGGATGAGCGGTTCGAGGCCGGCAGCTTCGAGGGCGCGGGCGTAGGCTTCATCGCTGCGGCGGGCCTGGGCGCCGAGGGGCAGGAGGATGCGGGGCCGCATGGGGGGATGGTAGGGAAGTCCCCGGCGCGGGGGAAGGCGCGCGAGGGGCGAGCGCGGCGCCCGGATGCGGGATACTGGAGGTGCGATGCGGACGCAGGATTACTACGCGGTGCTGGGGGTGAGCAGGTCGGCCTCGTTCGAAGAGGTGCGGGCAGCGTACCGGCGGCTGGCCCGGCAGCACCACCCGGATGTGAACCCATCGGCCGAGGCTGCGGAGCGGATGCGGCGCATCAACGAGGCGTGGGAGGTGCTGCGCGATGCCGACCGCCGGGCGGCGTATGACCGCACGCTGCCGCGCTCGGCGGCGCACGCGTTTTCGCCGCCGCGGGCCGCTGCAGCCGGGGCCGGGCGCTCGGCCCGGGCTCGGCCGAGCGGAGCGGCGCGCCAGGGCACACGGCCGCGCCCGGCGGAGCCGCCGCCGCAGCACACGGGCCCGGGCGGCCGGCCGGAAGAGCCGCGCATCGATGGCTCGTTCGACTGGTACGGGTTCCTGGGCGTGGAGCCGGGAGCTTCGCGGGAGGCGATTCGCCAGGCGATTGCCGCGCTGGCGGAGGAGCTGCTCGGTGGCGGTGTCTCGGGCGAGCGGCTGACCCGGCAGCGGCAGCGCCTGCGGGAGGCGTGGGCGATCCTGGGCGATGCGCGGCTGCGCGCGGCCTACGACCGGGCGCGAGCGGCCCACGCGGGAGTGGCTGAGGGGCAGGGGGATGGGAACGGGGCGGCCCCGGATCCCCCGGCTCGGATGCCGGCCGGCTACCGCGCGGGGCCGGTGAGGGTGCGGGGCGTGGTGGTGGATGCGGGGATGGACCTGCGCGGGGCCGACCTGCGGGGTGCGGACCTGAGGGGGCTCGACCTGGCCGGGTGCGACCTGCGCGAGGCGCAGCTGCAGGGGGCGGACCTGGAGGCGGCGTCGCTGCGGCTGGCGAACCTGGGCGGTGCGCGGCTCGATGGGGCGAACCTGCGCTGGGCGGACCTTTCGCACGCGCGCATGGAGGGTGCAAGCCTGCGGCAGGCGGACCTGAGCGAGGCGGCGCTGGCGGGGGCGAAGCTGGCACGGGCGAACCTGGCAGGCGCGACGCTGGCGGCCGCGGTGGGCCCGGGGATTGACCTGGACTTTGCGGAGCTTGCGCGGGCCGATTTCAGCGGGGCGCTGATTACCCCGGCGCTGATCGCACGCGGGCGGCTGGAGGACACGGTCTTCCCGGATGGGAGCGTCCGGGGGGCGGGCTAGCGGCGGACGCGGAACTGGATGTGGCCGGCGGCGGCCACCTGCGGCCGGGGCGACGGCTGGCGATGGCCGGCGCGGGGGCGCAGCAGGCGGGCGAGGGCGCGGCGCCAGCGGCGCAGGAGTTCGCGCAGGGAGATGCGGAGGCTGACGCCGTGGCCGCGGTGGGCGTGGCGGTCGTCGCCGCGCTCGGCGGGGCGCTGGTTCATGCGCTCGTAGGCGCGCAACAGTGCGTTGCGCCGCTCGAGGCGGTCGCCGGGGCGCTGGCCGCCCTCGATGCCGGGGGCCGCATCGGTGCTCAGCCGGCCGTCCTGGTGGAGGAGCCACCGCTCGCGCGTCGAGGCGGGGAGCACGAAGCGGTTGGTATCGATCTCGGTGAAGGTGGTGCTCACCTCGCGGATCTGCTCAAAGCTCGTTTCGTAGCTGCGGGCGACGGGCCCGCCGACGAGATGCACGGTGTGGAGGCGGATGCCGCGGGGGATGGAGGGGACGGCGTAGGATTCGCAGTCGGAGATGAGCAGGAGCTCGGTGGGCGAGGTCTCGAAGGCCTGGCGGCCGTGGCCGACGCCGTCGAGGTCGCCGATATCGCCGACGGCCGTGGCGACGGCCGCACGGAGGTCGGTCGAGCCATCGGGGGTGACCTGGAGGACGCGACGGGCGAGGGCGGGGAAGGCGCTGCGGTCGAGGCAGTCGGTGCGGGGGTGGACGCTGTTGGCGAAGGTGCGGAAGAAGAGCTGGGCGTGCTCTTCGCAGGCGGTGAGAAGGTAGGCGAGGACGAGCCCCTTGGCGAAGAGGATCTTGTTGGCGTCGCGCATGGAGTTGGAGACATCGAGAAGGACGTAGACGCGCTGACGGCGTCGGCCACCGGGCGGGGAGGCGAGGACGCGCTCTTCGTGGATTTCGTCGTACTCCTCCTCGGCAGGGCCCGGGTCGACGTGGTAGAGGGCGGTGATATCGCCGCTGAGGAGGCGGAATTCGAAAATGGCCGGGTCGAGGTGGCGCATGAGGAGGTCGGGCATGGTGACCTGGGGCAGGTCGCCGAGGTGCTGGAGGGGCTGGATGCGGGCGTCGGGCGTGACGGGGTAGACGATGCGGCGCTTGCGCTCACGGTGCTCGATGGTCTGCCATTCGGGGCGTGCCGGGCGGACGAGGCGGCCGAGGTGCTCGGGCAGGTCGATGCCCGGGAGCGGGAGCCCCTCGCGCAGGGTGCGGGCGATATTGAGGATGCGGAGCCATTCGGGCGGGAGGGCGTCGACGGTCTCGCCGACGAGGTCGAGGATGGCCCAGGAGCGGTAGAGGGCTTCGAGCTCGGCGTGGACGGCGGCGGAGCGGGCCGCGGGGGAGGCGCCGGCGAGGTCGGCAATGGGCTCAGCCATCGCGGTACTCCATGACCTCTTCGAGGATCTCCTCGCGCAGGGCGTTGACGCGCGGGTTGGTGATAGTGCGGCCGCGGAGTGCCTCGATGAAGGTGTCGTAGGTGACTTCGTGCCAGCTCGTCTTGCCGATGAGGGCGAGGACGAGGCGGATGAGCCCGCGGTGGTGGGCCTGGGCCTCCACGGGGATGCCGTGGAGGAAGAGGTGGAAGGACTGGGCGATGGCGGTGAGTTCGCGGACCGTTTCGAGGTCGGCTTCGCTGTAGCCCTGGAGGGTGGACTGGAGGGCTTCGGCGAAGACGTCCTGGCCGGGGTCGTGGAGGGCGCGGTCGTTCCCGGGGATGATGGTGAGGACGAAGCGGAGCGCGGCGAGGTCGGTTTTTTCGACGCGGTCGCGGTGGTGGAGGAGGGCGGAGGCGTTGAGGACGTCGCGGCAGGCTGCCTTGGTGCGGGGCGAAACGTAGCCGTCGGTGGCGGCGCGGGCGCCGGTGTGGTGTGCCTGCTGGCGGGCGGCGTAGCGGGTGACGTACGCGTCGATGACTTCGTTCTTGAGGAAGAGGATGTCGTGGGAGGCCTCGATGCGACGCTCGGGGTGGTCGCCGAGGACGATGCTGCTGAGCTCGCGCAGGGTGGCGAGGGGGATGCGGTGCTCCGGCGGGAGGGCGCGCCCGTGGTGGCGGGCGTAGGCGAGGTCGATGAGGATGTCGTTGAGGGTATCGCCGGCCGGGTCGATCGAGGCCTTGAACATGAAGCGGTCGAGGATCGGCTCGGAGATGCTGGTGAACTTGAGGTGGTTGGTCATGGCGAGGGCGGTATGGAGGCGCGCCTCCTCCTGCTGCTCGCCCTGCTGGAAGCGGCGTTCGTTGAGGATGCCGAGGATCGCCTCGAGGACGACGTCGTTGGCGTTCATGAATTCGTCGAGGTAGGCGAAATCGGCGGTGACGAGGGAGTGGGCGGTGTTGTGCCAGAGGCGGCCTTCGTGGAACTGCTTGAGGTCGAGGCCGCCGAGGATGGTTTCGAGGCGGGTACCCTGGCTGAACTGGGCCTTGAAGACGTCGCCTTCGAACTGGGAGAAGACGCTATCGCCGTAGAGGGACTTGCCGGTACCCGCGCGGGAGATGAGGAGCTGGTGGCGGCGGGTGAGGAGGGCGAGGGCCGTTTGCTGGAGGAGCTGGAGGCGGCCGGGGAGGGCTTCGGAGACGCGCAGGAGGGCGCTCTTGAGGGCCTCGACGGCGCGGGGCACATCGAGCGGCTCGCCGCGGTAGGCGTAGGGGCGCCCATCGGCGGGGGTGAGCAGGCTCGTGGCGTCGCGCATGGAGGCCTCGCGCGGGTGGGCAGGGATGGGGAGGGTGCCACCCGGTGCATACGATACACCAGATAGGTGGCGTCTATCGTTTTCGGCAGGGCGTGGTGTGTTGGTTACTGCCGCTTCCGGTATCCTTCTGGCATTCTTTCGCACGAAGCGAAATACCGGAGCCGACGATGGAAGCGTGGGAGCTGGAGCTGATCGAGCAGGTGCGGGCCCTGGCGCGGGGGCCGTGGCAGGAGCGGGCGGGGGTGTACGACCGCGAGGGGCGCTTCCCGCGGGAGAACATCGATGAGCTGCTTGCGCTGCGGGTGCCATCGATGGCGCTGGCGCCGGAGCTGGGCGGCCTGGGGATCGGGGCGGAGGCGCAGATGCGGATTATGGAGGAGGTGGCGTACGGCGACGGCTCGACGGCGGTGGCGCTGAACATGCACGTGCTGGTGGCGAGCTTCCTGGAGTCGATGCCGCCGTTCGAGCGACGGAACCGGGTGCTGGCGGATATTGGCCGGAACGGTGCGCTGATCTGCGGGCCGGGGTCGATCCCGACGGGGCAGCTCGATAACCGGCAGGCGGGCTTTCGCTTCCGCGATGAGGGCGACGTGGTGGTGGTGAACGGGCGGGCCGGGTTCGCGAGCATGAGTGACGGGGCGAAGTACGCCCTCATCGGCGGACAGCTCGAGAAGGCAGAGGGGCAGGAGCCGGACGTGGTGATTGCCATCCCCGAGCTGGCCACGCCGGGCATCCGGGTGCTGGGGAACTGGGATGCGATGGGCCTGCGGGGGACGGCGAGCCACGACATCGTGGCGGAGGAGGCACGCCTGCCGAAGTCCGAGGTACTGATCATCCCGGCGGCGATGCTGCGGATGGTGCTGGAAGCACAGGCGAAGACGGTGAGTGTCCAGGGGCAGATGCGGGCGCGCGGGGCGCTCGGGATCCTGGCCATCTGGCTGGGGCTGGCGCAGGCAGCGTTCGACTTTACCGTCGCGTACGTGAAGGAGCGGCACGGCTACCTGGCAGGACCGATGGCAGCGGTGGGCGCCACCCAGCCGGGCTACCGCGCCGACCAGCCGTGGGCACAGTTTGCGATTGGCGGGATGGACCACTGGCTGGAGACGGGGCGGATTGTGCTGTACGAGGCGGTACGGCGGCTGGAGACGCCGTTCGAAACGCCGCAGGCGTTTACGCGCTACCTGGTGCGGACGGTGTACCACCTGCGCCGGATGAGCGAGGAGGTGGCGGCGGGGGCGATGCGCGTCTGCGGCGCGCACGCGTACGTGCGGGCACGGCCGCTGGAGCGGATTTTCCGCGACATGGTGGGCGGGAACGTGATGGCGTGGAAGACCGATGAGCTGCAGCACTCGCTGGGGCTCGCCGCGCTCGGCCGGGAGATTACCTTCGTCGGCCCGGCGGGCACGTAACGCCCGCGGCAGGGGGTGGACGCGCGGCCGTGCCCTGCGCTGGAATGTGGGGCCGAGGGAGGCTTCGCCATGGAATCGCTGATCGACACGGAGGTTCGCCGGGTTGCCGGGTGGCTGCGCGACAGCTCGGCGACGGTGGTGCTGACCGGCGCGGGCATCAGCACGGAATCGGGCATCCCGGATTTTCGGGGCCCGAACGGGCTGTGGACGAAGAACCCCGGGGCGGAGAAGGCGGCCACGCTGCAGAACTATCTGGCCGACCGGGAGGTGCGCGTGCGGGCGTGGCGGAACCGGGTGGAGGGCGGCCTGTGGACCGAGGCGGAGCCGAACGCGGGGCATCTGGCGCTGGCTGAGCTGGAGCGGAAGGGGAAGCTGGCGTTGCTGATCACGCAGAACATCGACAGCCTGCACCTGAAGGCGGGGAATTCGCCCGGTCGGATGGTGGAGATCCACGGGAACCTGCGCGACTACGTGTGCATGGGGTGCGGCGACCGGGGGCCGATCGAGCTGGTGCTGGAGCGGGTGCGCGCCGGGGAGGAGGACCCGCCGTGTCGGCGCTGTGGTGGGATCCTGAAGTCGGCGACGATTTCGTTCGGGCAGAACCTGATGCGGGAGGATTACGAGCGGGCGGAGCGGGCCGCGGCGAGCTGCGAGCTGTTCCTCGCGATCGGCACCTCGCTGACGGTGTACCCCGTGGCCTATCTGCCGGAGGTGGCGCTGCGGAACGGCGCCCGGATGGTGATTCTGAACGCGCAGGAAACGCCGTACGACGGGCTGGCGCACGCGGTGCTGCGGGAGCCGATCGGGCAGGTGCTGCCGCGCATCGTGGCGCTGGTGTAGGCACCGGGCGGTGCGCATCTGGTAGGCTGCGCGGGAACTTTCGCGCGGAGGGAGTGGCATGGCCATCCTCGAAACGTCGTCGCCGACCGACCTGGGGCTCGACCCGGAGCGGCTGGGGTATCTCGATGCGCACCTCCAGCGCTACGTCGATTCGGGCCGCCTGGCCGGGACCCTGGTGCTCGTGGCGCGCGGGGGGGAGATCGGCCACCTGGCCGCGTGCGGGCTGGCCGACCGTGAGCGGAACGTGCCGATGCGGGAGGACACGATCTTCCGCATCTACTCGATGACGAAGCCGCTCACCTCGGTGGCGCTGATGCAGCTGTACGAGCGGGGGCTGGTGCAGCTTGATGACCCGGTGGAGAAGTACATCCCGGAGTGGGCGAACCTGCGGGTGTACGTGATGGGCAATGGGCCGACTCTGGTGACGAAGCCGACGGCGCGACCGATGACCGTGCGCGACCTGCTTTCGCACCAGGCGGGGCTGACGTACGGCTTCCTGGAGCGGACGAATGTCGATGCGATGTACCGGGAGCGGAAGGTCGATAGCGGCGGGCCGCAGGCGACGTTGCGGGGGATGATTGAGACGCTGGCCGAGCTGCCGCTGGAGTTTTCGCCCGGGGAGCACTGGAACTACTCGGTGGCGACGGACGTGTGCGGCTACCTGGTGGAGGTGATCAGCGGGGAGCGGTTCGACCGCTACCTGCACCGCCACATCATCGAACCGCTGGGGATGCGGGATACGGCCTTCTGGGTGCCGCCGGAGAAGCAGGAGCGGTTTGCGGCCTGTTACGGGCTGGGAGCGTCGGGGATCCGGCTCATCGATGACCCGGCGGAGAGCGCCTACCTGCGTGAGCCGACGTACTTCTCCGGTGGCGGCGGCCTCGTCTCGACGATTGGGGACTACTTCCGCTTCTGCCAGTGCCTGCTGAACGACGGCGAGCTGGATGGGGTGCGGATCATCGGGCGGAAGACGCTAGAGCTGATGACGCAGAACCACCTGCCGGACGGGAAGGACCTGGCGAGCCACGCCCTGGGCCGCTGGGCGGAGACGACGTTCGCGGGCATCGGCTTTGGGCTGGGGTTCTCGGTGACGCTGGAGCCGGCGAAGGCGCAGATCTCCGGCACGCCGGGCGAGTTCTCGTGGGGCGGCGCAGCCAGCACGACGTTCTGGATCGACCCGCTGGAGGACCTGGTGGTGGTGTTCATGACGCAGCTGATGCCGTCCAGCGCCTACAACATCCGGCGGGAGCTGCGCGCGATCGTCTACAGCGCGCTGACGGAGTAGGCGGGCGGCGGACGATTCAGGACGGGGCCTCGGCCCCGGGCCGCGCTTCGCTGCCGAGCAGGCCCTGCCGCTCCTGCCACCAGAGGAGCGAGGCGATGGCGACGGCGCCTGCGGTATCGCTGACCAGGTCGTTGAAGGTGTCCCACCGGCCCTGGGTGCGGGCGGTGTGGAAGACGACATCGCCGAGGTACTCGTAGACCTCCCACCCGATGCCGGCGGCGACGCCGGTGGCGACGGCAGCGAAGGCTCTCTCGCGCGGGGGCAGGGACGCGCCCCGGCGGCGGGCGATGACGCGCAGGATCTCCCACGCTGCGGCGGTGACGGCCGCGGTGCCCATGGCGTGGGTGAGCTTGTCGTACTCGTCGATGCGGGCGTAGAGGTCGCCATCGGTGCCGAGGACATCGGCCCAGGTGCAGGCGACGGCGATGCTGTGGGTGAGCCAGGAGAGCCCGCCCTCATCGCGCAGGACCGCCTCGGCCAGGACGAGCGCGAGAAGGGTGACGCCGACCTGGAAGAAGAGGTAGCCCCAGAAGTCGGTGAATCCCGGCGCGACAATGCGGGCGAGGCCGAGGTAGATGAAGAGGGTGCCGAGGGCGCTGGCGCTGAAGCGAGCACGCGGTTCGCCCAGGGCCACGGACGGCAGGCGGCGGACGCCGCGAGCGAGTTCGGAGGCGAGGGCGCCGAGGCCCGCCCGGTGGCGCAGGGCGAGGGCCGGGCCGACGGTGACGGCTGCGCCGATGAGCCCATCGATCCAGTAGTGGTTGCCGGTGACGATGACGATGAGAAGCATGCCGAGCCCGGGGCCGAGTGGGACCACCGCCCGGCGCCAGCCGCGGAGCGGGAGGGCGAGGACCCAGCCAGCGAGCGCCGTCCAGCCGACGTGCAGGCTGGGAATGGCGGCGTATTCGTTGGCGAAGGCGTGGGTGTTGCCCGCGGCGGCGACGGTGTCTTCGATGCCGAGGCCGGGCATCAGCCGCGGAGGCGCGACTGGGTGGGCAGCGATGAGCACGATGGCAAGTGCGGCCGAGATGCCGAGGGCGTCCCGGTAGAGGCGGTAGCGTGGCGGGTCGGCGACCACCAACCAGAGGAGCGTCCCGATGACCACGGCGAGGAAGGCGTGGGAGTAGAGGACGTTGAACACTTCGACGGCGGGCCCCCAGGCCGTGAGCAGGCGCTGGAGGTGCGGCTCGGGGTAGAGGCCGAGGGCACGCTCCAGGTCGACGATGCGGGCGGCGTTCGCCATGGCGGGCTCGGGCGTCGATACGACCTGGAACCGCGCCGCTTCGTAGAGGAGGAACCCGGCCAGGACGATCGCCGCCTGTGTGAGGAACTGGCGCCCGGCGATGCGGCGCCCGGCTGCGGCGTGGGCCGCGCCAACGCCGGCGATGGCGGCGGGGATGGCCGGGTGGCCGACCTGCGCGAAGGCGCCGGTGACGCCGAGGCCGGCGATGCCGGCGGCGATGGGCCCGCCGACGCGCTGCCAGGCCGCCAGGGCGGTGACGAGCGCCGCGGCTTCAATCGGGTGGGCCGGGGTGTGCAGTGCGAGGGCGTCGCGGAAGCTCTCCATCGCAGGTACCCCCGGCAGCCCCGGCGCCAGGGGCCGGGGTCAGCCTGCAGGAACCGTACGCCGCTGCGGCTGCCGCCGCCAGCGGGCAAGCCGCGGCGGTCTATTCGGGAGTGTAGGCGAGGCCAGCCTTCGCGAGAAGCTCGGCGAGCTCGGCTTCGCGCAGTTCGCCGGCCTTCATGGCGAGGAGGGTGCCATCGGCGGCGATGAGGAAGGTGGTGGGCATGCCGGGGATGCGGTAGTGGCTGGCGATGGAGCCATCGGCGTCGAGCAGGGCGGGGTAGTCGGCGCCGAGCTCCTGGAGGATACCGACGGCCTTCTCCGGCGGTTCGAGGTAGTCAACGCCGACGATTTCGAGCTGGCCGGCGAGCGCGGCGCGGGCGCGGAGGAAGGCGGGGATCTCCCGTCGGCAGGGGTCACACCAGCTCGCGTACCAGTTGAGGAGGACGACCTGGCCGCGGAAGTCGGAGAGGCGGCGGATGGTCGCCGGGTCGCGCGCATCGGCGAGGGCGAAGTCGGGGGCAGGCTGGCCGATTTCCGGGCGGTCGGGCTGGAGCATGCCGGTCCCGGAGGGGGCGGTTGGCACCGCGGGCGTGCCGGGTGCGGACGCTTCGCCGGGGGCGAAGACGAAGAAGTAGAGGGCTGCGCCGGCGGCGATGACGATGGCGGCAGCGAGGGCCGCGTAGCCGGCGAGGTCGCTGCGGCGCAGGGGGCGGCGGGTCACAGGTCGAGTGTAGCGGGCGGGCGGCGGGCGCGCCCGCCGGGATTTCACGCGGCGTTAACGTGGTGGCGTACGATGGAAGCAACAGATGGCAGCCGTGAGCGAACGCCACCCGAAGGTACTGGTCGTCGAGGACGAGGAGTCGTTACTGTTCACCCTCGCGCACAACCTGAAGCGCGAGGGGTATCAGGTGCTGACCGCTGCACGCGGGGACGACGGGCTGCGGCTGGCGCGCGAGAAGCATCCCGACTTGATTGTGCTGGATGTGATGCTGCCGGGCGTGGATGGCATCCAGGTGTGCCGGATGCTGCGGCGCGATTCGGATGTGCCGATCATCATGCTCACGGCGCTCGGGGGGGAGGGCGATCGTGTGGCCGGGCTCGATACGGGCGCGGACGACTACATCGCGAAGCCGTTCGGGATGCGGGAGCTGATGGCCCGCATCCGGGCGTTGCTGCGGCGGTCGGGGCCACGGGCACAGCCAGACCTGGGGCCGAGTGTGATTGTCTCGGGCGACCTGGTGCTGGACCGGGAGCGGCGGGAGGTGACGCGGAACGGGCGCGTGGTGCGGATGAAGCCGAAGGAGTTCGAACTCCTGCTATTCTTCGCGCAACACCCGGGGAAGGTGTTTTCGCGGGAGCAGATACTCGATGACGTGTGGGGCTACGACTTCTACGGCGGGCCGCGAACGGTGGATGTGCATGTGCGCTGGCTGCGCCAGAAGATCGAGGATGACCCGGCGAACCCGACCCGGCTGCGCACCATCCGGGGGAGCGGCTACCTCTTCGAAGGCTGAACCATGACGCGGGACCTCGCGGCGCGCGGGGCGGCGATCGCCCTGCTCGCAGCGATCGTGGGCTTCGCCGTGGGCCTCATCAGCGACGGCCCGGGTGCGTTCGAGCTGGCGGCCTTTGCGGCGACCGCGGCCGCTGGCGCGGCGGCGGGTTACTTTGCCTTCTGGCGCCCCTCGCGGGCGCTGCGACGGGTGGTGGAGGCGGCCGGGCGGATCGCGGAGGGGGAGCTGGCGCAGCGGGTACCGGATGAGCCGGGCCCGGCGGGCGAGCTGACGCACGCCTTCAACGTGATGGCCGGCCGGGTGACGACGCTCTTCGAGAGCGTCGCGTTCGAGCACGCGCGCCTGGAGGCGGTGTTCGATGCGTCGTCGGACGCGATGGTGGCGCTGAGCGCGGATTCGACGGTGCGCTTCCTGAACCCTGCCGCGACGGCGCTCTTCGGCATGCCGATGGCCGATGCCATCGGTCGGCGGCTGATCGAGGTGGCGCGCGACTACGAGCTCGAGGCGCTGGTGATGCAGGCGGCCGCCCGTGGAGCGGGGCAGACGGCGATCATCAGCTTCGGGCCGGCGCGGACGCCGCTGCGGGCCGCGGCGCTCCCGATCCGGGAGGGTGGCGACTGGGCCGTGCTGCTCATCCTGACGGACCTGACCGAAGTCCAGCGGCTCGACCAGGTGCGGCGGGACTTCGTGAGCAACGTCTCGCACGAGCTGCGCACGCCGCTGGCATCGATCCGTGCGCTGGTGGAGACGCTGCAGGAGGGTGTGGCGCCGGAGGAGCAGGAGGAGTTCCTGGCGCGGATCGTGCGGCAGGTGGAACGGCTGACCACGCTGGTAAACGAGCTGCTGGACCTCTCTCGGATCGAGTCCGGGGCGCTGCAGCTACAGCCGGAGCGCGTCTCGATCGGCGAGCTGATGGCCGAAGCGGCGGGACTGCTGCAGACGCGGGCCGAGGCGGGCGACGTGACCATCATCGTCGAGGGGACGGAGCTTGAGGTGGAGGCCGACCGGGCGGCGCTGCTGCGGGTGGCGACGAACCTGCTCGACAACGCGGTGAAGTGGTCGCCGCCGGGTGGCAGGGTGTGGGTCGAGGCGGTCGACGAGGGCGACCTGGTCGCGATCACGGTGCGGGATGAGGGACCGGGCATCCCCGAGCAGGATCAGCCGCGGGTGTTCGAGCGATTCTTCAAATCGGACGCGTCGCGCTCGCACGCGGGCGTCGGCCTGGGGCTGGCGATTGTGAAGCACCTGGTGCGGGCCCACGGCGGGACAGCGGGCGTGCGCAGCCGGCCGGGCGAGGGGGCTGCATTCACCGTCCGGTTGCCGAAGCGGTTCGTCGGGAGGCGGCGGGGCGCGAAGTAGGCGCGGCCGGGAACTTCGTGGTCGCGGGCGACGTCTCCTTTCATACGACGCGAGTGTCGCCCCGACCCGGGGCTGGAGGGAGACCGATGAGCAAGCTCCAGCGCGGCAGACGATGGATGCTGGTGAGTGGCGCGATGGTTGCGGCGAGCGCGCTCGGCGCGGCGGTGCTCGCGGCGACCCCGCGGGCGGAGACGCCCCCACCGGGCCTGCCCTCCACCACCCCCGAGGCCACGGCGACGCCGACCGCCGCCAGCCTGCCGGCGGAACCGACACCGTGGCCGGCGCCCCCACCCCCGGGGCACGGCTCGGTGCCCCCGGCGGGCGATGCGCCCTTCGGCAGGGTAGCGGCCGAGCCGGCGCGGGTGCGAACGGGCGACGGGGACTGCCTGAACGTGCGCTACCTGCCCGGGACGACGGGGCAGCCGCGGGTGGCGGGCTGCGCGGCCGAGGGCACGCTGCTCTGGCTGACGGGCGACCCGGTGGAGGCGGATGGCGAGACGTGGCGGTACGCGCTGGGCATGGGCTGGGTGGCTGCCCGGTACACGGAGCCTGACCCCGGTGCGGTGCGCGGGTTTGGCCCGTTCCGCGAGGCGTTGGTGCTGGCCGTGGCCGAAACCTGGCCGTGGACGCAGGCCGGCCGGGTCACCGGCAATGGGCCAACGTGGCGGGGGGCGTGGCTGCCATTCAATGCGGCCTGGGGCGTTGCCCGGCCGGGGCCACTCTCGCCCTCCGGGCGGTACCTGGCCTTCAGCGCCTGGGAGGGCGAGGGGGCGGGGGACACGGTGCTGGTCGGCCTCGAACATGGGACGGAACACACGCTGAAGGGGGCCGCGGCGGTCCGCTGGGGCCCGGGCGATCGCCTGCTCCTGCGGCTGCACGGCGCCTGCGACGGGTGCGCCGCCGGCCTGGCCTGGACCGAGCCACCGTTCGAGACGGTGGTCCCGATCTCAGGCCCGGTGGGCTGGAACGCTGCCTGGATGCCCGCCGGGGACGCGCTGGTCACCGTGGAGGCCGGCCGCGGGCTCGTCGTGGTGTCGCTCGATGGCAGCGAGCGGGTAATCCCGCTGGCGCTGAACGAAAGCGAAAGCATCGACCAGTTAGTAGTCTCGCCGTCCGGCCGGGCGGTACTCGCCGTGCCGTGGGCGGGGGACGTTCGAGTCATCGACCTGGAGACGGGCGAGGAACGCCGCATCGCACGGCCAATCGATGTGCTCCGGGGCGGGTGCGGGGGCACCCCCGGGCTCACTGCCGCATGGGTCGACGAGGACACAATTGCGTGGCACGAGAGCATGGCGCCCGGGAATGGGAATGGCATCGTCGTCTTCGACCTGGCGACGGGGGCCCGGCGGATTCTCCCGTTCATCTCGGTGGTGGAGCTGCGCTCGGTCGGGGATGGGCTCCTGGCGTTCTCGGTTTCGGACGCTGGTGGTGCTGAGAAGGGAACCGGCATCGCGCCGTACAGCTCGTGGCTTCTGGATGCGGCCACGGGCGAGGCCTGGCCGGCGGTGGAGGGAATCTTCGCGGTGTGGCGGTGAGCCCGGCTCTCCCTCCGCATCTTGACCGCGGCCGACGCGATGGCGAAGAATCCGCCATCCGGCCGCCCCAGGTGCCGGAGCTGGAGGATCCTGTGGCGAACATCCTGAAGGAATTCCGGGACTTCGTGCTGCGCGGCAACGTCCTCGACCTGGCCATCGCGGTGGTCATCGGAACGGCGTTTACGGCGGTCGTCTCGGCGATGGTGCAGTACATCCTCACGCCGTTCATCGCGGCGATCGTGGGGCAACCGAGCTTCGGCAGCATCGACCTCGATATCGGCGATGCGACGCTGGAGATTGGGCTGTTCCTCGAGGCAGCGTTCTACTTCGTCGTCGTTGCAGCGGTGGTCTTCTTCTTCGTGGTGAAGCCGGTGAACGTGCTGATGGAGCGGCGGAAGCGGGGCGAGGCACCCGCCGACCTGCCGACGCCAGAGGATATCCAGCTCCTGCGCGAGATCCGCGACCTGTTGAAGGAGCGCCGGTAGGGGAGGCGCCCCCACCGGGGAGGTGGCGAATCGGGTAGACTCCGCGCGCCGGGTTCGGCAGCAGGAGAAGGAGGAAAGCTACCCGATGAAAGCTGCGGTGTTCCATGGGCCGCACCAGCCCCTGACGATTGAGGACGTCGAGATTGACCGGCCGCGGGGCCGGGAAGTGATCGTGCGCACGGTGGCCTCGGGGGTGTGCCACAGCGATCTGCACTTTGTGGATGGGCTGTACCCGCTGCAGGCGCCGGCCATCCTCGGGCACGAGGCGGCGGGCATTGTGGAGGAGGTGGGCGACCAGGTGACGTACGTGAAGCCGGGCGACCACGTCATCTGCTGCCTGAGCGTGTTCTGCGGGCACTGCGAGATGTGCGTGAGCGGGCGTCCGAACCTGTGCCGGGCGCCGAGCCGCCAGCGCGGGCCGGACCAGCCGCCGAAGCTGACGTGGCGCGGGACGCCCGTGGTGCAGTTCGCCAACCTGGGCTCCTATGCGGAGCGGATGCTGCTGCACGAGAACGCGATTGTGAAGATCCGGGAGGATATGCCCCTGGCCGCGGCGGCGCTCATCGGTTGCGGGGTGACGACGGGAGTGGGCGCGGTGCTGAACACGGCGAAGATGGAGCCGGGCGCCTCGGTGGCGGTGTTCGGTTGCGGCGGCGTGGGGCTGGCGGCGATCCAGGGCGCGCGGATCGGTGGCGCGCGGATGATCATCGCGGTCGACACGGTGGAATCGAAGCTTGCGAAGGCGAAGGAACTGGGCGCCACGCACGTGGTGGATGCCTCGAGCGGCGACCCGGTGGAGGCGATCCGCGAGATTTCGGGCGGAGGCGTGGAGTATTCGTTCGAGGCAATCGGGCTGAAGCGGGCGGCGGAGCAGGCGTTCGAGTGCCTGGCCATCGGTGGGACCGCGACCATCATCGGGATGATCCCGGTGGGGCAGAAGGTGGAGCTGGATGGGCCGAGCTTTCTGCAGGAGAAGCGGATCCAGGGCTCGGCGATGGGCTCGAACCGGTTCCTGAAGGACATGCCGCGCTATGTGGATTTCTACATGCAGGGGCGGCTGAAACTCGATGAGATGATCACGCGAACCGGTCGCCTGGAGGATGTGAACGACGCCTTCCGGGCGATGAAGGCGGGCGAGGTGGCCCGCACGGTGCTGCTCTTCGACTGACCCCGGCGGGGAAGCGCGCGGTGAAAGTAAGGGGCCCCGGTCGGCTGGACCGGGGCCCCTCGGTGTGGCGCGTTGCGCGTGGTGCGCCGGCTGCCTAGTAGTCCTCGGGCGGGGGCGGCGGCGCGGCCGGCGGCTGCGGGATCTCGGCGACCAGCGTCTCGGTGGTAAGCACGAGGGAGGAGATGCTGACCGCGTTCTCGAGGGCGGAGCGGGTGACCTTCACCGGGTCGACGATGCCGAGCTCGTACATGTCGCCCCAGGTGTTGGTCTCGGCGTCCCAGCCCTCGTTGGGGTTGGTGAGCTTCTTGACGCGGTCGACGATGACGGCACCTTCGAGGCCGCCGTTCTCGGCAAT
>FWPU01008801.1_pt1 | contig 16653 bp, 20 predicted proteins | sample 2228361 | NCBI WGS metagenome assembly FWPU01 (sample SAMEA103939777, study PRJEB20133) | metagenome
CAACGCTACTACTGCCCACGATCCTGCTGGCTGGTTTTGTTGCGATCCCCTCGCTCTTAGGTGCAAATGTCAACACAACCTAATCCATCTTAGTATGAATTGCTGTATCACGCTATTCCGCTTGCCATGACTCATGACCTGTGCCGGGCTATCGTGCGACAACCCCAGGGCACGCTAATGCGGATTGGCGAAAAGCATTATCAGCCGGTCGGCTTCGTCGTAACTGGTATGAGCGAAAAACGGTTCCGCAGAAGTCTCAGAATCCAACACCTTCTCCAACAGCATAGGCAAATCCTCGACGAGCGGCAAGTCCAGAACCTGGTCTCGCGGCACCCATTCCAGGGTTCCTTCTTCCGTAGCGCTCACCTCGCGGCTGAGCGCCTCTGCTTTGAAAACAAAGACCATGATGCCATTCGGCTGGCCAGCATCTACATGGATGATCCCCCGCAGGTGAACGTTGGTCACGTCCAGGCCGGTCTCTTCCTGAATCTCACGCACCGCCCCGCTCAAAGGGTCCTCGTCGCGTTCCAGATGCCCTCCTACACCGTTGTAGCGGCCAGGGTAAACCCGTTTGTGCGCCGCACGCCTGATCAGTAACACATCGTCTCCATGCGTCACAAAACATAGAGTACGTGGAATCACCAGCCAGCGCCCTTCAGTGGCATCTGCCCCCTGATCTTTGGCTCCCATCCTGTCCAGTCCTTCCGCCGAACCGCACTGTGCGCATTATAGCGCCGCTGCGAAGGTTTGTCTTGTGCCAGACGATGGTGTAAGCTTGACCATAATCTATGTCATCAGGAGACTAGGGTATGGACGACTTGTATGCGAAGATCGTGCGCGAACGCGGCTCCGTCGAACGTCTGATGGCGCGCATTCCAGGTTTCCGTGGCTATATGGAGATGAATGCGCGCCGGCAAGCCGATCGGCTGCTCCGCGACCATGTAACCGCGCTACTCAAGGCTCAGATCAACCGCCTGGCCGAGACAGAAAAGCTCCTCCTGGAAACGGGCGGCCTGTCCCATATGAGCCAGACTCGCAGCGCCAAGACCAAGTTCCAGACCTACATTGATCGCATTGCCACGGATGTCCCTGGCTACTCCGGTTTCTTTGACGCCGTCAAGATTGGTGAAGACGACCTGGCTGTTGTATACGCCTTTGACGAAGCGCTGCTCGATTACGTCGAGAAGTTCACCCAGGCCATAGATGCACTTTACCAGGCCGCAACGACCGGCGAGGGGGTGCAGGAAGCCATCCGCGCCCTGGATGCACTGGCTATCGAAGCGAATCAGGCGTATAGCCTGCGCGACCAGGTATTGAATGGCATCGCCTAGAGGCTGTCATGAACTTCTGCGCCGTATCTTTCCCTCACCCCTGCACCCTCCTCCCCCACGGCACAGTCACGGGGCAAGGGGACTTGCCCATTCTCGCGCAAGTGCTCCCCTTCTCCCCGCCTCGCGTAGGAGAAGGGGCCGGGGGATGAGGGGCGAAAAGTGCATAACACGCTCTGGGCCCGTGCTGGAACGCATATCCCGCTAGACATCAGGAGAGACAGACCATGCCGCGCATTATTGACGTTGTATCGCATGTAAACGTGAGGGACGATGAGCTGTGCTATCGCGAACCACAGGAAGGCGCGGGAGATTTCCGGCTGGGTTCGCAGGTGATCGTTCAGGAGAACCAGGCTGCCGTCTTCGTGCGGCAAGGTCAGGTGCTCGATGCCCTGGGGCCAGGCACACACACGCTCAGCACCGCCAATTTGCCCATCCTATCCAGCCTGGTAGGTCTGGTGACAGGCGGACGCAACCCCTTCACCGCCGAATTGTACTTCGTCAACCTCAAAGACCTGCCGCAGGTACCCTGGGGCACCAACCCACCTATCGTGCTCGAAACACCGGGCAAAGGTGTGGGGGTTGTGCTGCTCATCACGCATGGCGTGATTGACATCGGGATCGAAGACCCCGTGCGCTTCATGAAGCAATACGGCGTCGGCAAGGCTATCGTGCGCCTGGACGATATCCGCGAACGCATCCAGGCCATGTTGCTGGGTGAACTGGGCACCCTGCTCTCTTCGTCCGGGGCCAGCAGCGTCATGGACGCCAATCGCCTCCTCTCCGACCTGGAAGGTGCAGCGCTGGCACGCCTCAACGAGCAATTCGCCGCGATCGGGATGCGCATCAAGGCATTCGAAGCCAAGCCCTTCACCGCCAAGGAAGTCAGCACCGAAGAATTGCGCAACTACGTAGACTTCGAAACCTGGGAGCGCATCCGCCGCCTGGAGGTAGCCGACGCCGCCGCCAGCAACACTGGTCTGGGCGGTGGATTGGCAGGAGCCGGCGTTGGCTTGGGCGTCGGGCAACAGATTGGCGCGGCGCTCAATCCGGAAGCGGCGGCCCTGCAGCAGCAACAGCAAATGATGATGATGCAGATGATGCAGCAGATGCTCCAACAGCAAGGCGGCGGACAGGCTGCCGCATCCGGCCAGGCTGCTCCTGCCGTTCCGCAGACGCCCGCCGAGATCCGCGCTTATCTGGACCAGCTAGACGCGAAACTGCTCGCAGGCCAGATATCCGAGGAAACACACAAGAAACTATACGAGAAATGGGAAGCTCGCCTCAAAGAACTGGGGGAATGAGCCGCTGCGCTGGGGATGGGAATGTGTCGAACCATCCCCGCCTGTTTATTTTGGCGGCCAGGCGATAGTAGCCAGCGAATAGTGATCGCCCAGAGATACCCCGGTCTCGTCATAGACCGGCAGGCGCTCACCGCTATCCGGATCGTACATCCCCACCTCAAGCGTGTACGTGCCCGGTGACAGGAATATATCAGTTTCTCGCAGCAGATGGTACGGGTCCCGGTAGAGCGTCCCTGGCTCCCAGGCCAGCGTGCTGGCAAAGCCATTGAGCGGGCGATGATCATCCTGATCCCATACTGGGCTGCCTGCGGCATTCATCGCCCCGCTGAGGTGTACGAAGACCACGTAATCCACTTCCGCCCTGGTCAGCGGCTCCCAATACAACAGCAGCGTGATACTGTGACTGCTCACGCCCGGTCCCTGTAACGTATGCCCGGCCAGCCAGGCAATGTCCCCAAAGCGCACCCTATCCCTCACGGCGATCTCTGCGCGGTCGGGCACCCAGCGCCGAAACTGCATTACCTCAAAACCAGCAGGAGTGTCGTAGCTGAGCACTTGCATGGCCTCGCTCAGATATTGCTCCGCCTCCGCCGACCGCCCCACCAGCCAGATGCCCTGATAAAAGTTCACCTGAGGCTGCAACTGCGCGCGAATGGGTGCACCAGGCACCAGGCTGACCTCGTCGGCGGGGCCACGGTAATAATAGGCAAAAGCCGGGTCGGGCAATGTCTGCAGGATCAGGTCGCCGGGCATGGCGCGTTCCCGCAGATAAGTCGCCAGAACGGGCCAGTCAGGAGCTTTGGGAGACTCCCCTCGATAGTAGGGCACCAGTTCAGCCAACCCCAGTGCCGGAATCGTCAGCAGCAAGGCCCAGGTTACGAGGCCACCTCGCCGTGTGATAGAAGATGGAGTCAGTCCTGCGCCGATCATCAGCAACAACGCCGGCAGCGCGGCAATCAGATAGCGCGGGTGAAAGACGCTCATGCGGGTCGCCGCCACCAGCAGCAATAGGGTGGGCAGAATCACCCAGACCGCCAGCAGGAAGAGCACCCGACGGGGCAACTTCACCAACGCCCCCCCTAGCGCGCCAAGCCAGAACAGCGGCAGAACATACTTCCAGGGCGAACCGTACTCACCGTCGGTCAACCACGCCGGCACGAACCACGTCAGCAGTCGCTCCGGGGCGGCTTCGACTGTAGTCCCCTGATAACCGCTGTCCTTCAGATACCACACCTGAAATAGCCATGGGACGAGTAACACTGCCAGCAACGTCCAGGTGCGCAGCGCCGACCATACTACCCTTCGGCGCGGGCGCTGCCACACCAGATAGATCGCCTGCACTGCCACGAAGAACGCTTCGAGGAAAAAAAGGTAGAGCGCCACTGCTTCGGCGGCCAGATACAACCACCAATCGCGTCGCCGGTTGGAAGCCACTGCCCGCAGGAACAACCACATTGCCAGGGCGCTTGCGCCGAACCACAGGGCGTAGTTGCGAGCATCCTGCGCGTGCCAGATTAGGAACGGCTGCAACGCTGCCAGCCCCACGGCAACGGCTATAGTCACCTGCCGCCGCATTAGTTGGCGGGCCAGCGCGCCAACCGCTGCCACGCCGACCCACCCACCCAGCGCCGAAAGGTAGCGCATGGCGAATTCGCTGTCGCCAACCGCCGATTTCCAGGCCCAGAAGCTCAGGAAAGTGCCTGGCGGATGCGGCTCCCACCGCGCCAGATCGCGCGCGACGCGCTGCGGCGAGTCCGCCCAGTAGCGCACCGCGAACGCCTCGTCGCCGCGCAGAGGCATCTCACCCAGGTTGACGATGCGCACGGCGAAGGCAACTGCTAGCAGTCCGGTCAGCACCGCCAACCATTGCGCGCACTTCCGGTTCATGGGCTGTCACTGCCCCTGACGTGTCTTGATCCAGGCCAGGTCTTTCTTGCTCAGACCGAACCACATGCCCTTCTGGCGCTTGCGCTCGTATTTGCGCTGCAAAGCCTGGCAAACCGCCTTGGGATTGGCCGTCTCAAAAGCGTGCACCAGCGCGACCTCCTGGTTCACCTCAGCCTGCACCGCCGCCAACGCCTGTTCCACTGACTCGTCGGTGACCCCAATGTAATAAAGCTGCCCCGCCTGCGCCACGAACACCGTGCCCCGCTCAGCACTGGCTGTGGCTTCGACCTCTTCGAAGTCCACCTCTTGCTCCAGCTCACCAGCCTCGGCGTCGGCCAGGTCAATGCTCTCGCCCGTCAGCTCGGCGATCTCCTGGCGCGTCATCAGGCCATACATGCGATCAATGGCGTCGAGATGCTCCAGTGTTAGGGTACCTGTGTCAGTAGAGGCATACTCGCGCAAGTACTGCCGCAACGACGGCTTCTTCTTGGGATCGGCATAGAGCACCGGATAAAGCGGGTCTTCCAGTTCCACCGTCGCCCTGGGATGAATGAGCACCACCAGTGGCTGCACTTTGATTCCGGCTTCCGGCGCGATCTTGGATAGCAAACGTTCCACCTCACGCGCATGGAGATTTGCCTCGGCGAAGGGATTGCCGATCAGGTCCTGTCGCAGATAGCCATTCAGCTTGCGCAGAAGTCCCTCATCGCCATACCACTTCTTGCCCTTTACCCGATAGGACTTATCCTGCCACACCGTCGTGATGGTGAACACCCCCTCCGGCCCGATCAGCACATGCGGCGCGGGCAACAGGTGGTGAAAGATGGTGTACTTCTGCCCCAGCCCTTTGAGGGCATTGTTGAGCACCTCCACGGGACGCGGTTCGCGGATCCAGATGTTGGCCATGCGTACCGAGGTCAGAGTCAACAGCAGCAACAGGGGCAGAATCAGGCAACTGAGCTGACTGGTTCCTGACGCGGGATCGGTCGTCCAGGTGAGGAAAAAGCCCGCGCCCATGCCTGCCAGGCTGATGAAGAACAGGATGTGCGAAATCTTGCGATTGCGGTTGATCAGCGCTTCGTTGATGACTACACGCATCGTGCCGAGACCTCTCCAGAAAAGGGTAACGCTGTTGCAACCAGTGAATGGTAACACAAAACATGCCCAAAGCGGGAAAATCCTCCGCTCGCCGAGTTCCGCCAGGGCTGGTCAGACCCGCCGGGCCTGGTATAATCCGCCGCACGGCCCAGGAGCGCTCAGCAGAGCGTTGCCAGCGCCCGCCATGGGCCGACAGCAATGTCTCTGAACCGGGATCGTATGGTCAAAGTGACACGCACCCAGCAATGCCCGATCTGCGGTGCCACCGAACCGCTCTCTGCGCGCACGTGCCGTCATTGCGGTGCCAGGCTGACGGCGACGCCTTCGTCTGCGCTGCCTGCTGTTGAGCCGGCACGCCCGCGTCAGGTCTCCCCGTTGGCGTTCGACCCCACCCGCGGTGACGATGACCTCTACCTGGGAAACTTGAGCGGGCGGATGTGGCGTTTGCTCCTGGTGGGCTTGCTGGCCTTTGTGACACTCCTTGTCCTGGGTGCCCTGTTGCTCTTCGGACGCGGCAACGACGCTCCGGGGCAGAGCGCGCCACCTACCGCCCCCCCTACTTCGACGCTCCGCCTTCTGACACCGGCGGTGACGGTCACGCCCACGTCGAATATCATCATGTCGCTACCCACCGTCACGCCCATGCCGCCGACCGCGACGCCAACACCCACTGTGACGCCCTGTTACCAGACCGCTCAGCAAGGAGATACTGTGCTGGGCATGGCCTATCGCTGCGGACACCGCGACCTCGCTGTTGTAGACCTGATCCTCGAAATCAACGGCATGGACAGCCCTCAGGAATTGCAGCTTGGCCAGACGCTGGAGATCCCCTGGCCCACGCCTACACCAGTGCCCGGCCAGGAGACTCCAACAGCAGAAGCCGCAGCAGAGACAGGTAACATCGCGCCGGCGCTGACGCCCACCCTGCGCCTCAATCAATTCGGCACACCGGATGCGCTCGCCAAGTATGAGAATATCGAGCCGACCCTGCGCCCCGGCCATGCCTGGCATATCGTCAGCGAGGGTGAGACGATTCTCTCCATCGCCTACACCTACGACACCACGATCGAGGTGCTCTCGCAGATCAACCCGGAGATTCCATTCCTGCAATGTGACTACGGCGACCCCACTGGCGGCCCCAACTGTGTGGTCTTGCTGTCAATCGGGCAGCGTGTGCGTGTACCGGTGCCCCTCCCCTCACCAACGCCGACACTGACGCCCGCCGGTACGCTCACCCCCACTCCATCAGCAACCCCGACCATCAACGCGCCTTATCCGCTCTCGCCGGAAGATGGGGCGCGCTTTGCTGCGGATCAACTGGTCACATTGCGCTGGGGCAGCACCGGCACGCTCGCCAGACAGGAACGCTATATCGTACACGTCCGCGATCTGGACACGGGCCAGGAGTACACCGCTTCCGTAGCCGAACTGAGCTACGTCTTGCCGGGCGGTTGGCAGCCTGCTGATCGCAACCGGCACACCTTCGAATGGTGGGTCGCCGTTGGGACTCTTGACGAACAGGGCACGGTGCTTTCCGAACGTTTCGCCACGGCACCGCGCCGTTTTACCTGGGACAGTCGTTAATATCTGGCTGAGGGGGAGAGAGTCGGAGGAAACATGCTACGTCAACGTTGGTTCATCGGGTGTGTGGGGCTTGCCTTCGTGCTAATACTTGCCGCGTGCGGTGGCCAGGACAGGCCATCCACCACGACAACGCCTGTTGTCAACGGAACCGCCGTTCCGACGCTGGTGCTGGCCGCCCCCACGCAGACTCCTGGTGGCCCCACTGTGACCCCGTCGCCCACCCTGCCGCCGACCATCACGCCGACCAACAGCCCCCCGCCTCCGCCGCCCTCGGCCACGCCGACGGCTACGGAAACGCCTGGGCCGTATGAACATATCATTCAGAGTGGGGACACCTGCCTGGGTATCGCCTATCAGTACGGCCACATTCATCCCGATGTCAAGCGCGCCATCGAGTTGCTCAACGGCATGGCGGACTGTGCTATCTTGCCAGGGCCGGGCACGACGATCCTCATTCCCCGCCCCACAGCGACCCCAACCGAAATCGGCGCTGACCTGACCCAGACGGCTGTCGCCACCAGCGCTCCACCGGGCATTCCGCTGGTAGTGACGCCGGCTTTCGCTGTCAAAACCTATGTCGTCCAGGCCGGAGATACCCTGAGCAGCATCGCCATCATGCACGATAGTTCGCTGCGGCAGATTTGCGAGTTGAACCCCCTGCCTGGTGGAATCGACTGCCGGGCCTGCACCTGGGAGTCGCCCAATTGCTGCTGCACGCGACCGGTAGTGCTCAGCGAAGGGCAGCAGATCAACGTGCCCGCGCCAACGCCGACACCCACTTTCACCCCCACCTTCACCGGCAGTGAGACACCCACCCCCACGCCCACCTACCGGGCACCGCAGCCCGCCTCTCCCCTTGACGGTGCTCAGGTATCCGGCCCGGTACGCCTGACCTGGCTCTCTGTGGGAATCCTCCAGCCCAATGAAACCTACCTGGTGACAGTGCGCGACGACACGACTGGTACAACATTCGCTGCCAGCACACGTCAGCTCTCGCTCGATCTGCCCGCTTCGTATCTGCCCAACGACGGACAGGCGCATCAGTTCGCCTGGCAGGTCTCAGTAGTACGCCTGGGCGACGACGGCCTGTACTATCCGCTGGGCGGCATCGTGTCAGAACAGCGTTTCACCTGGTTGGGTTGGCCATAATCCCCTGCATGCAAGGCGCAAGAAAAGCCCCCTGCGCAGAGCTGCACAGGGGGCTTGTTTGTTCAACAGAGGCGAACCGCTTACTGGGTTGCTGTTGCCGTCTGGGTAGCCTCGATCAGAGCGGGATCGAGCACACTTTCCAGGCGCACATTCAGCGTCTGCCCCTTGGGTAACATCGTCGTCACGCGCTTGGCATCGCAGACGATATAACCCGGCTGACGCGGATACTCGACCTCGTAGCGATACTGCACGTTGGGTTTCAACTCGATCTCCAGCGTGTCGCCCTCATCTAGCGAGTACTCTTGAAGATTCCCGGTCTGAGTATCCGTCACCTTGATCGTCGCCGTGCCACACTCAGTAGCATTTGTGAAACGCAGGGCGGTCTTCCGCTCGGCACATGCCGTCAAGGCGGTTGCCCCAACCAGAAGCAAAATCATCACGAGATTCCGCCAACTCATAAAAAGCCACTCCTCCGGCAGATTGGTCAGGGCGGGATTATAGAGTCCCCCAGCACAAATGACAAAAGAGCCTATTTCTGTAGTTTGGGGCAGAATTCACCACAGAGAGCACAGAGACCCCAGAGCAAGTCACGGAGTTTTGAGTTCTTTCTCCTCTGTGCCCTCGGCGGTTTAAGACCGTTGCCCCAAAATTGAAATGCTCTCATGACAAAACTGCGCTCACCAGATTTCCCGAAAAGCGTGTATCATAGACCGCATTGATTCGCGACCTGTCCGCCTGCTGCTTCGCGAACAAGGGAGCCAGTCTCATGCCTGCAACCATCAGAGCTGTGGAATTCGACGGCGCACTGCGCGTGGTCGAGCGCCCTATTGCTGCTCCTGAAGCTGGAGAAGTGTTGATTCGCCTGCGCCTGGGCGGTATCTGCAACACCGACCTGGAACTCATGCGCGGCTATCGCGGCTTCCGGGGCACACTGGGGCACGAGTTCGTCGGGGAAGTCATCGCCGGACCGACGGAATGGCTCGGCGCGCGCGTAGTAGGCGAAATCAACATCGGCTGCCGCACCTGCGACTGGTGCCAGCGCGGCGTCCCCGAACACTGCCGCCGTCGCCGCGTGCTCGGTCTGCACGACTACGACGGGGCCTTTGCCGAAGTATTTCGCCTGCCTCTCACCAACCTGCACCGTGTGCCACCCTCTTTACCCGATGAAATAGCTGTCTTCACCGAACCGCTGGCTGCCGCCTGCCAGACGCTAGAATGCGTTCACATCAAACCAGCCGATCGGGTCGTCCTCTTGGGCGCGGGCAAACTGGGGCTGCTCACCGCCCAGGTCTTGCGCCTGACCGGCTGCGATCTGCTTGTCGTCGCCCGTCACACACGTCAGAAAGAATTGCTTGCCGGTTGGGGCATTCAGACTGTCTCGCGCGACGACCTGGCTGATGGCACGGCGGATGTTGTGGTAGACTGCACCGGCACTCCTCAAGGTCTGGCCGACGCCATACGCCTGGTCCGAGCGCGTGGCACGATCGTGCTCAAGAGCACCTACGCCGAACCCGCCACACTCGACCTGTCTCCGCTCGCCGTCAACGAAATCGCGCTGGTGGGCAGTCGGTGCGGCCCTTTCCCCGCAGCCCAGCGCTTGCTTGAGGAAGGTCTGGTAGACGTACACTCGTTGATCGAAGCGCGCTACGTTCTGAACGATGCACCCGCCGCTCTTGACCATGCAGCGCGGCCCGGTGCCCTCAAGATCTTGCTGATCCCTTGAACTCAGTCCGTGTCCGGGCGGTGAGCGGGCAGCGTGAAATAAAAAGTGGTGCCCGCGCCAGGCGTTGACTCGAACCACATCTCGCCGCCATGCGCTTCCACAATGCGGCGGGCGATGGTCAGTCCCAGCCCAGTGCCGGGAGTTTGACCGGCAGTGCTGGCCCGGTAGAACTTCTCGAAGATGTAGGGGGCCTCGTCCTCTGGAATGCCAGGGCCGGTGTCGCTCACGCTGATGATATACTGCTCCCCATCTCTCTTCTCCGGCACACCCCTCACATCGAGCGCCACTGTGACCGCTCCACCCTGCACATTGTACTTGACGGCGTTGGTGAGCAGGTTCAGCAAGACCTGCTTGATGCGATCGCGATCGGCATAAGCAACGCCTGTGCCAGGGCGAAGACTCAGGCTGATGTGCTGTTGGGCTGCAACGGGAGCTATCACTCCCAGGCATTCTGTCAACAGTTCGCGCAGATCGAAAGGGGTCGGCTCCAGGCGCATCCGCCCGGATTCCAGCCGCGCGAGATCGAGAAAATCGGTCGTGAGTTCGGTCAGGCGATCCACCTCCGCCAGCAGCGAATGCGCAATCTCCTGGCGCACGCTTTCCAGCACATTGGGTCGCACCAACAAAGCAGCTCCGGCCTTGAGCGCAGCCAGAGGGGTGCGCAACTCGTGCACCATATCGGCAATGAAATCGTTCTGCTGAAACAGGCGGGCGTTCTGCACGGCAATCGCGGCCTGGTCGGCCAGAGCAGTCAATACCTCTCGATCGTCATCCGTCCACGGCTGATCGCCGCGCTTGTTGATCGCTTCCAGCACCCCAATAGTCCGGCCATGTACCTGCATGGGCACGGCCAGCAGGTTGCGCGTCACAAAGCGTGTCGTCTTGTCCACGCGCGGAAACCAGCGCGCGTCGCTGCGTGTGTCGCGCACCAGCACCGGCTCCCCGTGCGTCGCCACCCAGCCGGCCAGGCTCCCCTGCATCGGCACAGGGATCGCCTCCATCTCCGCCCGCGAGAGATTGCTGGCGGCCTCGAAACGCAATTCACCGGTCGCAGGGTCTACCAGCAGAATCGAGGCTTCTTCGGTATCTGTCAGTTCGCGTGCCGCGTCGAGAATGCGCCGCAACAACGCGCCGAGATCGAGCGTCGAATTCAGTTGCCGGCTGATTTCCATCAGACGCTGATAGCGGCGCTGCAGCCGTTCATACACAGCCCGGCTGACCGAATCGCCTTCAGCCGCAAGATGATCACTCATGCTCATAGGCCGCCCTGTCCTCCAGAGCATCCGCCAACCGGGGCAATACATCTACGACATCCGCGTGAATGACTGCGTCAGCCAGCGGATCGAGCGCCGTGCTGCCCAGGTTGATGAAGACCAGCGCGGCACCCGCCCGCTGCGCCAGCAACGGCAGTTCCGCAGCAGGGTATACTTCCAGCGATGAACCAATCACCAGCATCAGGTCACACTGCCGGGCCTCGCGCCGGGCTGCCGCCAGCGCACGCGCCGGCAACTGCTCGCCCAGCAAGATCACGTTCGGCTTCAGCACGTGTCCGCAGCGCGGGCAATAGGGTACCTGGCCCGCCTCGACGAAGGTATTGACCAGCGGCCCGGCAGGAAATACAGCAAAGCAGTGAATGCACGTCAATTCGCGCAGGTGTCCGTGAATCTCATAGATTGTGCGCGACCCCGCCCGTTCGTGCAGCATATCAATGTTCTGCGTGATGATGCTTTTCAGGTGTCCGTTGCGCTCCAGCCGGGCCAGTGCCAGATGAGCGGGATTGGGGCTGGCGGTCAGGATCAGGCGCGCCAGCGGTCGTATCCAGTGATAGAACCGTTCGGGATGATGGCGGAAACCATACAGGCTACCGACTTCTGCCGGGTTGACTTGCTCCCATAGACCCGAACGAGGACTGCGAAAGTCGGGGATTCCTGACCGGGTGCTAATACCAGCACCCGTCAACGCCACGGTGTAACGCGCGCGCCGCAACAGGGCAATCACAGGTTCCAGAGATTCCAAAGACATGCGCCCTGTGTCTCACTGGCATGGTTAGCGGCGGGCAGTGACTTCCTCGGCGAGCTTGGCGAACTGCGTGCCAACAATGGAGTTCGGTTGGTACAGCACGACCGGAAGCCCGGCTTCTGCTGCCTGGAAGACCAGTTCAGGAGCAGGAGAGATGATAGCTGCAATCTCATGACCCAACATGTGTTCGGCTTCCTGCCACGGCACGTGCAGGCTCGATTGCGTGCGATTCACCAGCACCACGCTCAGGCGCGCCGCCTGAACGCCGATCTGCTGCAACTCCGCTAGAATGTCGCGGGCCAGGATCAGCGCCACACGGTTGGGCTCAACCACCAGCGTCAGACGGTCCAGTTCAAGTACCAGGCGTGCCGTCAGACGATTGAGTCCCGATCCCAGATCGAGCACCACCTGCGGATGGATGGCCTGCAAATGCCGCACAATCGCCGCTGCGCCGTCGGGTGCTGTGTTGAGCAGCGTCTCCTTGGGGCGGCTGGACGAGAGCAACAGTCGCAACCCGCTGGCATGAGTAACCAGTTCTCCCTCCACCGCCCGCACTGTGATCTCCGGCGTGGGGCGCGCCAGCAGATTTGCCATCCCTGTAGCCCGCATCAGCCCCAAAGACAGTGCCAGGGCCCCCTGCCCCAGTCGAAAGTCAGCCAGGATGGTCGTGTCGTACTTGACCAGCGCTGCCGCACAATTGGCCGCAACCGTTGTCGTGCCCACACCGCCTTTGGCCCCCAGGAAGCCCCACACCAGCGAGCGATTCGCCATGACCGGAGCCTGCGCGGGCTGAGCCGGGCGACGCGCCAGCAGCGCCTTCACGCGCGACGCAAGCTCGGCGGGATGAGTCGGTTTGGTGAGGTAATCGTCCGCTCCGGCCTCGAATCCGGCGACCTTGTCGTCCACCATCGTCTTGGCCGTGAACATCAGAACAGGGATGTGCTGAGTGATGGGATCCTGGCGTAACCGGCGGCATACTTCATAGCCGTCCATGATGGGCATCATGACATCCAGGATGATCAGGTCTGGTCGGTCTGCCAGAGCGCGATCGAGGGCCTGTTGACCATTGCTCGCCAGTATGACCTCGTATCCCTGGCGCTGAAGCATCATGCCGATGAGCTTCAGACTCTCGACATCGTCATCCACGACAAGGATTCTCTCAGCCATCAAAAGACCGCCTGTCACACCGCGTAGAGCGACCAATTTGTCGCGGAGTGTAGCATGAACAGCTAAGCCGCGCAACACGCCTCAGGGCGATGTTAATAAGGCCAGTATGAATTGAACGGCGATCTGCCAGCGACGCCTGCAACACCGACCATGCTATAATGCGCGCATGGCGTGAGGAGAGACCCGTGAACAGTCAGACTATCCAGCAGGCGGTGATCCTGGCCGCGGGTCGCGGAACGCGGCTAGCCCCGCTGACCAACGACCGGCCCAAGTCTCTGCTGCCGGTGATGGGGCAACCCATCCTGGCGCGCCTGATTGAATGCTTCCACCAAGCAGGGATCAGGCAGGTCATCATCGTCACCGGCCCTGAGCTGCCACAGGTGCAGGCGAGCATCAGCAAAGCGCTGCCCCCCGACGAGAGGATCGAGTGGGTCGTTCAGCCCTATCCCACCGGCACGGTCGAGGCGCTACAATGCGCACTACCTCTGCTGGCCGGCCCTTTCCTGCTTTCCGCTGTGGACAACCTGACCCCTGTAGAACATGTGCGCACCCTGATCGCCCATCACGAGTCCCGTCCCCATCGCCTTGCCACCCTCAGCCTGGTGCGTGCGACGCCCGCCGAAATCCGCCAGTCGGCGGACGTGCTCCTGGCCGGAACAGAGGTGGTCTCTATTGTCGAGAAGCCAGCGCATCCCGCGGGCCAGCACGCGGCGATCATGCTCTACGCTTTCTCGCCAGATATTGCGGAATTCCTACCCCGTGTGCAGCCCGCCCCTCGTGGTGAACGCGAGATCGTCAGCGCACTGCAACTGGCCCTTGCTGCTGGTCGCAGCATCGGCACCGTTCTGGCCGCCTGGCGGCTTCACCTGACACGTCCCGCCGACTTGCTGCATCTAAATAGCTGGTATCTGCACCAGATGGGCGACGTGCGGGTACAGAGCAACCTGCCCCCTTCCGTCCGGCTGACAGCGCCGGTCTGGATCGATCCGGGTGTCCAGGTCAGCGATGGTGCGGTGATAGGGCCAGAAGTATATCTGGAAACAGGAGCACAGGTTGGCGCACAGGCCCAGCTACACCATACTGTGATACTGGCCGGGGGCACCGTGCCCCCCGCAGCGACCCTGCACCATGTCGTGCTGGACCGACACGGATGTTTCGTTGCCCACGTATCCGAGAAGTTCGACACCATCCCTGAGGAGTGATTGTATGCGCAAGCATCACCTGATCATAGCCCTGCTGTTCATTGTGACCGCGTTTGTGCTGGCTGCCTGCGGCAGTTCGGGTGGCTCCTCGAAGCCAGCTCCCACCAACACCGTGCCGCACAACATCAACACGTCCACCTACCAAACGCTCGATGTGCAGACGGCCTATACGCGCTTCGAGCAGAGCGCTGGCGCGATTCTGGTAGACGTGCGCACTCCCGAAGAGTGGGCAGCCACAGGCATCGTTCCCGGCGCGCGTCTGATATCGCTCGACCAGTTCGAGCAGCGCGCACCAGCAGAGCTGCCCAAGGATTCCCCGATCTTCGTGATCTGCAACAGCGGCAACCGCAGCCGCGTCGCCTCAGAAACCCTGGTGCGGTTGGGCTATCCCCAGGTGTTCAACATTGATGGCGGGATACAGGCCTGGCTACGCGCAAACCTGCCCACCGAGGCGTACAAACCCTGAGTATCTTATGCCAAAATACAGGCGACTGTCCTCACCGGTGCACAGACAGTCGCCTGTATCGCTCTCTGTACTTCGCTGATTCGCTCCTCAGGAGCCAGAGGCGCTCTTCTGCTCGCGCAGAAAGGCGCTGAGTTCTGTCACCATCTTCTGGCTCTGGACAGTATCCAGCCCCCTCTGAGCGATCAACTCTCCTAATGTACCCCAGAACGGCTCCCCGCACACGACGCATAACACGCCGCGCTGGGCCAGGAAGCCAATCGCCGCCGGATGTGCTGTCACCAGCACCTCGACCGGCGTAGCCAGAGAAATTTCGTCCATGAGAGTCATTGCAGGCCGAGCAACCGGTCCACTTCGGCCTTGTTGAAGCCGACCACGATTTTGCCGCCGATGTCAATGACCGGTACACCCTGCTGACCACTGCGGCGGATCATATCGCGCGCGGCTGCCGGATCGCGGCTGACATCCACATCGCGGAAGCGGATGCCACGCTCGCGCAGATACCGCTTGGCGTGATTGCAGTGCGGGCAACTGGGCGTGGTGAAGATAATGACGCGCTTCTGCTGCTTCTTCTGAGTTTCGTTCTGCTTGCTCATACGTCCTCGCGGTTGCTCATGTTCACAACATGATCCAGGAGTCCGCTCTTTTGGATGCATCTCCTGGGCCGCAGGTCGCATTCAGCGCCAAAACTCATCCCGCAAGCGCCCCCTTGCTTCAAAAAGTAACCGACTGATCCGGAGGATCGCTCTTAGGGCGGTAGGTTTCCAGATGCAGCACCTTGTACAGCCGTTCTTTGACAGCGTTAGGCATCTCCGGCGCAGGAATCTGGTGATAGAGGGCAATCGTCTTGGTCAGGGTGTTGACCACAATCCGGCAGTTCTCGCACGCCCGCATGTGCGCCTCCAGCTCCCGGCACAATTCCTCACCGAGAGTGCCATCTACGTAATCGGACAGGCTGCTCAGATAGCGGCGGCATTCTTCTGGATCATGGTGATGCTGTTCGGAAGCGCTCATGCCTCACCTCGCCTCACTTATGGCCGAGCCATGCGAGAAATACTGACTCAGACGCTCGCGCAGCTTCAGCCGCGCGCGCATCAGGCGGCTCTTCACCGCGGACACCGAGAGATCAAGCGCTTCTGCGGTTTCCTCCGTTGAAAGCCCTTCAATATCGCGCAGAATGAACACGCTGCGCAGCGAGGGTGGCAACTCGTCTACTGCCCGCTGCATCTCCGCGCGCGCTTCTTCCCGCAACAGGTCTTCTTCCGGCAGACAACAGAAGTCGAAAAGCTGGCGGGGAATCAGTTCGCCATCGTCGCGCTCGACCGGCTCGTCTACCGACACCTGTTCCGGCTCCTTGCGACGCAGGCGCATCAGGGCCGCGTTGCTGGCAATGCGATACAGCCACGTGCTCAGGCTCGAACGCGCCTCAAAGCGATCCATGGACTTGAAGGCGCTCAAAAACGTTTCCTGCAACACATCTTCCGCATCGGCCTCGTTACCCATCAGGCGCAGCGCCAGCCGATAGATTTTGCCAGCATGTTCCTCGACCAACTGCGCATAAGCGGCCTGATCGCCTGCCTGCAAGCGAGCTATCAGTTCGTCGTCGTGTGCGTTGGACATAGGCTATCTTGGGATCTCGTATGCCGGACAACCGGCGGCTCTCGCAGGTCGCCGCCCGTCCGCCAATCATAACGCACAGCGGGGACAATCCCAAGCAGCCCGTCGCTTT
>FWPU01008802.1_pt1 | contig 16652 bp, 19 predicted proteins | sample 2228361 | NCBI WGS metagenome assembly FWPU01 (sample SAMEA103939777, study PRJEB20133) | metagenome
GGCTCCCTCCCCCTCCCAGGGGGAGGGGTGGGGTGGGGGTCCTGACAAGCCGCCTGGATGCGCGCCAACACTCCCTCCAAATTATGCATAACCTCTTCGTTCCGAAAGCGTAAAACGCGCAACTCACGGGCGGCCAGCACCCGATCGCGTTCAGCGTCATATTCCCGCTGCCCTTCGTGCACTGGTCCATCCACCTCAACAACCAGGCCGGCGGCGTGGCAGTAAAAGTCCACAACGAAGCCATCAATGAGTTGCTGGCGCCGAAAGTGGAAGCCGCCCAGTTGGTTGCGTCGCAGCGCCGACCAGAGGCGCTTTTCGGCAGGTGTCATGTTGCGGCGCATGGCTTTGGCCTGCTCCAGCTTGGCCGGTTTTATTTTCTGGCCGGTGATAATCCCCTCTTTGGGCATGATGGTCTCCTTTCTGACCCCTCCCCTTGCAGGGGAGAGGGGTTTGCTCCCCCTTCCCTCGTAGGGAAGGGAGCTGGGGAGTTAGGTCCCTGGGGTGGGGGTCAAATCTCCTCTTGCTCAATCCACCATTCCTTTTGCGCTAACTGTTCGATGCTCAGGCCCGCCTCCCTCGCTTTGCGCAGCCCATCTTCATAAGGCCGGATCAGTTCCCACTGCGGCCCGACGGTGTAACCCTGTGGGGTCTCGGCGATAAGCCCCTGTTTCCACATTGGCCGCAAGTAGACCTCCTGGAAGGACTCGAAGGCAATGCCCTGGATGAGATTCCAATACTCCGGATGGTTGCACAATCGGCTGTACAGGTCCCGCGCCGGCATTGCATCTGTCAGCAGCTCCAGTACAGCCCGGCTCACTCTGCTCAAGGCCAGGGGCATGACCGGCAGATCCACCCAGTAGCCGTTCTCGGCGGTGAAGCGCACGCACTTCTCGGCATCCGGGTTCTCGGCCTGGATGTAGTACAGCCGGGCCACGTCACCGGACAGCATCGCGGCCAGCTCCAGGGCGGCATTGATGACGTTGTTGCCGCCGGTGAGGTTGATCCACATCTCTTTGCCTTGCCCGCCGACGCCGGCCAGCGCGGCCACGACCCGGATCACCCGCTCGTAGGTGGTGCGGATGTCGCGGCGGTCTACTTCGCACCAGAAGACGGTGCCCTCTCTGCGGCCACCGCTGATCGCCGGCCACTCGCGGCGAAGAAGTTTTCGCAGCACCTCCTTCATGGCCCCGCCATTTTGCACAGGACCTGCAGTAACGCGGCCGGGCGGGTTATCCACATACTCAAAGGCCGGAACGGTGCCGTCCAGCACCTCACGGGTGGTGAAAAGGACAATGGCCTGGATGTCGCCCACTTTCTGACCTTGCTCACGTTGAGCCACCTCGCCGGAGCGGGCAAAGAAGCGCCGGTCATCGTCGTTCCAGCGCCCGTAGCGGTATGCCAGGTAGGAGATCGGCCCGGTGACCGCCCCCGCCGAGCGGCCCAGGCCCATCAGGTGATAGACGCCCATGTCAGCCTCCTCGAACGAACCTCTCTACGGCGCGCCGGGCCGCCTCCAGTTGTCCCTGATTCACAGCCGTGGTCACCAGACGCAACCTGAAGAGGATGTCTGTTCTCAAGTGAGTACCAACAATGATCTCATTGGGCGGTTGAGCCCTTACCTGCTCTTGCCCCTGTCTCCATTCATCGCTTCGGATCTCGGTGACGAACGGAAAGCGTCCACACAGCTCCCAGGCGAAACGTTCCAGTTTGTCCTGGTAATGGTGTTGTCCGATATGCACCTTGCATTCGTCCTGTCGGGCTGGCGGCAGGCCTTCTACGCTTTCCAGGATGCCGGCCACAGCCCGCCCCAATTCTGTTGTTTCCCCCTGACCGGTGAAAAGACCATTGGCCACCAGGATTTGCTTGATCTCCCTGGATGGAGTGGCCTGGCTTTTGAGAGCAGCCAGGATGTCGCCCAGAAGCGGGAAAAGACCGATGAAGGGGAGATCAACGATCCGTGGTCGCTCATCCTGAGACACATTTTTCAGCGGTGGGTGGAGTTTTTCTATCACCTGCTCCTGTGGGAGCCTAAGAAGTTTGGCAATTTCCCCCTCTTCCTCAATCCACGGCGGCGCCCAGATGTGGAACAGCCGTTCGGCACCGTAGAACTGGACGGCCAGCACCAGCAGCGAGGACATAGCCTTGCGCCCTCCGGCGATGCAGACAAAGAGACGGTCGCCGTTATCCCGGTAGGTCTTGAGAATGCGACAGGCCTCTTGCATAAACTCCACCACCGACTCGGATGTAGTGATGTCCGTGTAAGCCGCAGCTGGCACAACCTCGGTGCGTGTGATCTTATCATGCTGCGGCAGATGCTGAGCCAACAGCGCGTAACTCTCCTTGACATCCTTGTCCTGCGTCATGAGCAGAATTACACCATCCGGTCGGCTTCCTTTCTCATCCAGCAGGTCAATGGCTTCGGTGACCACGGCCGGCGATGTGCCCAGGGTGGCAATCAGGAGTTTCTTGGCCATCAAACCTCCCTTGAACCAAATCCACTGGAGAAATCACTTTCAACACAGATAGGCCGTGCCTTTTCCGATCTTGAGCAACATCAAACCATCGCTTATCAGTTGTGACGAGGTAAGCTCTGTGGACAATCCCGCTAGCGATAATCAAACTATCGGTCAGGGCGTTTTTACCTAAGGGTGAACGATGATGCTTCAAAATTTCCAAAGCAGCCTCTTGAGCTCGCTTTGAACAAGCTATCCGCTTTATGCCATACTGGTGGAAGAGATTTTCGACTCTTTCAAGCTCCTGTTCAATTTCAGCTTTACTCTTTGTTCTTACTATGCTCTTTTTACAGCTTGCATTGCTTATTGGTGTCTCTCCTTCCATTTGTTCTTCCTCCTCGAGCATGGGGAGGTATAGCTCTATCAAACTGATCAAGGTAATCGAAGCATCACCAAGCTTGGAAGCAACCACGAAGGCGTCCGCGGCGACTTCTTGGTCACCAGGTCTGTCCTCACGCAAGTATTCAACAAGTACCGACGTATCAAAGACAAAAGCGCGAGCCTGTAGTCCTCTGAACAGTCGGTGAAACAGATCGGAAGCCTTCTTAATGAACGAACGGAAAACATGCATTTCTGTTAATCTTCTGAGCGCAATGAACCGCGCAGTGTTTTGATCCTCAGCAACCAGGAAACATAGCCCAGTACGGTTTGTCGTTCCTTCGGTGTCAATCGCTGCAAGGTGACCAGTTGCCCTCTCACGGCTTGGGCAATGAGCCGGTTTGTCCGCTGAATGGCCGGCCGCATGGTGGGATCGGTGGAAAGCCGCTCCGCGTAGCGAATGGCGTAATCCAGACCGCGTTGGTTAGCGACCTGCATCCAGCGTATCCATTCGTTTCGCGAGACCTCGGGGAGGGCATTGGCGATGCGTTCGGCCAGTTGAATCTGCTCATCCGCCGTTGCCATCAGTACACCTCCTTGGGACATGGCTCATCCTTGGGCCCGGCCTCTCTACGGAATAACCCCCATGCTCGCTGGTCCAGAAGCGAGGTATCTGCCAGCCACGTCCTCAGGTTCTCTGACACAGGGGATGAGTTCCCACCGGTGAGCAGCGCGGCCAAAATTTCTGGGCCTCCGGGAATCAGATGGAGTCTTTTAGGTCTCAGACAGACTGCCCCCAGGCAGCGTGGCTTGGCCCCGCCCAGTTTGACCGGAAAAACATACACAATTTTGCTGGGGTCATCCCGGTCAAAGTCCAAGCCTATTGCCCGCATCAACAGCCCCATTTCGGCAGTGGTGGTGTTCTCAAAGTGCAGAGTGGTGCGGAAACGAGCCTCCCTGGGCACCACCTCAATAAAGCGATGGCTTTTGGCGGGCCGCATATCCATGGGCTGGAAGCGCTTGCTCTGGTAGAACTTGCGGTCTTTGGCCTGGCGCGGGGGCCAGAGGTCGGCGATCTTGATATGGGTGGTTGTCACCTCGCCCACAGGCGTGGCATCGGAGAAATGGATGCGGCCCCGATAGCCGGTGGTGCCAAAGAGACGGCAGGCCGGACAAAGAGCGTCCTCATCTTTACATGGCTCATGGGAGTGTGGCACCCTTTCTCCCTTGGCTGCCTGCCGCACACATGAATTGGAAATCGCCTCCACGATGCTGCGCACTGCGCCTTTGATCCCTGTGCCGGGGATGATCAACTGGCCGTCCCGCCGGGCAAAGGCGTAGTAGGCTTGTTCGCGGCCCTGCAAGGTGAAGAGTTCAAATTCGCCGCTGCCCACGTACAGGTAGTCAGATTGCACCTCTATGTCCAATTCCAGCCTGCCGCTCAAACCCTGAAAGCGGTCGTGGGTAGAGGGCTCCGCCTTTTGTGGCTTCAGTTTGGCCTGAAGTGAAATCCAGAAGAAAGGCTTGGGTTCAGCCGATGGTCTTTGCTTTGCCATCGCGTCCCTCCTACTCTTTCAACAGTTCCCTGGGGCTGACAAAGATAACAATCCCATCACGATAGTAGACCCGCGCCCGGAAACGCCCCGCCTTTCCACCGTGCGGGTAGGCCGGGAAGTTGGGCTTCAGCCGTCGGTCGCGGAGGTTCTGCAAGGACAGGGTTTCGTTCTCAGATGTCCACTCGCCGGGTAAGGCTGCGAGGTCGGCCACCGGATCATCCGTCAGCAGCAGAGCCTGGTAACCGGTTTCGCCTTGCCACCAGCGAAGTTCCCCTTTGGGGCCGAAAACCGCCCCCTGGTCTTTCCAATCGCCGGGGATGCCCGTTCCCATCGTCAGACAGGCCCCATCGGCCACCCAATGGCACAGCGGTTCGCCCAGCACCTGCTCCCAGGGCTGTGAGAGCCCAGGCGGGCACGGTAGTGCGTACACATAGGCTGTCATCCCGGCCTCCTCTTACGTGCTCAGGGTTGCCACGATGTTGCGGGCTGCCTGCCCCCACCGTTCGGTGTCGTAGATGCGGCGGGTGTACAGCCCGGCGGTCTCGGTCTTGAGCGGTTCCGGCATCCCAGCGATGGTGGCCGGCTCGGCCAGTCCGTAACTGGCCTTCTCTTGGCCATTGACAAAAGCGGCTAAGCCGCGCCAGACGACGGGCTCCAGGCCAGTAAGCACTTCGTCCAGCCACGCTTCCTTCACGACCACGCTTACCTCGCCAAAGCCCCGGTTCTTGCCGAAACCCACCTTGAGCAGCCCCTGGTTCATGCTCTCCAGGGCCAGGGCCAGGAGCCCCAGTTGCCAGAGTTCAAAGTTTTCGAGCACCAGGTGGCCCTTGAAGGTACCCGAGACGGCCACTTCCATCTCAAAGGGCCCGTGGGCCACGGCATGGCTCAGACGGGAGATGGCCACCCCGTAGCGGATCTCGGTCCTGACCTCATCCACTGGGAAGAGGTCGGTGAAAGCAACTCGGCCCCGCAGCCGGGTGTGGCCGAAGATACGGCAGGCACCGCAAGATTGTTTGTAGATGGTCGCGCTGTTTTCCTCCTTCCCCAATCGCTTGGCGCAACTCTCGTCCTCATCGGGGAAGGTGGGACAGGCCCACCGCCAGGAATTGTGATCCGCAATGGTGCGCAGTGCCTTCTCCACAAACCCCCGCACCACACCCTTGAGAGATGAACCGGGGATGTAGACCGTCTCGCCCTTTTGGGCGTGATAGGTGCGGACGAACTGCATATCCGGCAGCGAAGGGTCGGCGGAAACGCCGCCAGCCTTGACCAGCAGTGGGCCCTTAGAGCTTAGTTGCAGCGTCAAACTCAGGGCGTTGTAGCGTGTCTTATGCATCGCTGGCCTCCTTGCTCTGAAGCCAATCGCGGAACGCGTTCAAGCACCGATCCGCTGGCTGCTCGCTGAGCTTACGCTCCAGCAGATAGGCCATCAGGTTTTGATTATCTACCCATCGGATGGTGATATCCTTCAGTTTCCCCCATCCCGGGCCGCGAGTGGTCTTGCCGCCGATGGCGATGCCCCCCTCTTCCCACCTTCGCAGCACCGTCAGCAAAAAGCCCACTTCCCAATCCTCCAGGTTTTCGGTCAGGATTTCGATGCTGAAGCAGGTACCGGGCACGACGGTTTCAAAGTCGTACTTGACGCCAGTGCGGGCGGCCCCCAGGTCGCGGTCAATCCCGACCCCGTCCCGTATCTGGATGAGCACGGGCAAGTCTTCAGCGTTGGTCAGATAGGCGTCCTTGAACGCGACCCGGCCGGCGAACCACGGGGAGCCGAAGAGGCGGCAGGCGGTGCAACTCCCCCCCCATACGGCCTGGGCAAAGGCATCGTCCTTTCTGCCAGCCTTTTCCCAGAGTTGGTCCTTCCTGGCGGAAGAAACACAAGGACTGTCAAAGGGGTCGCAGGCCCACAGATGTGGCCTTTGGTTCCAGGTGCGCAAGACCCGTTCGGCCTGGAAGCGCACCACGCCTTTGATAGAGGATCCGGGGATGAAGGGAAGGCCGTCGGGCCCCTTGACCACCGGCATGTCGGTGCCGGTTGGCTCCAGCGAGAGCCTACTGCCCACTGATAGCGCCGTCCCCATTTCTAGCGTAGCGTGAATGATGGTTCGGTTCTGAAAGCGGTCAAAAAGGCTCATCGGGACACCTCCTTACCTCCGCCTTTGACATCCCAGACATGCCAACGAACAGCATATCCAAGGACCCGGGAAACGATTTCCATATGGACAACCTTGTCGTCAACTCCGCGGAATTTAGAAGCCAATTCTTTTGCCTGCCCCTGCAACTTCTCCAGGCGTGCTACGGTATCTTCTGCCCAATTTTTGGGGACCTCGCCACGTGCAGCCTGATAGCGGATGAAGAGAGCTACGGCTGCCCAGGAATTTGACCCTTCCGCCACGCCCTGGATGTTGCGGAGTTGACGTTCTTTCCCATCTTTTCGCTCTTTATTGCTCAGTGCATTCCACAGGCTCTGAGCAATGCTATGAGCTTCTTCTACCCAGGTGGTATCCTGAGCAGCGATCGCCATTCTTGCTGTAGGATTCATAGCCTTCATCTTTCCTTTACCTCCTGATGAAATGGATGGCAGACCAGGCATTCACCGAAGCCCTCGTCCCGCCGCTCGCCAAGCCCCTGCTCTTCCAGGGTTTGCAGGGCCGGGATGAGGTCTTGCTTAGCGCCGTTCCCCTGAAACACGTAGACGCTTCCCATGCGGGCAGCCAGGTTGGTCGGCTTGGGTAGCCCCCAGGCAGTGGACCAGCCGCTGGCCATATCCGGGCGGGTCATCCAGAAGATGGGCGTCAGTTCCCGCCCGCCGATCTGCAAGGTGGGCCGCAAGGAGGGAACGCCATTTTCGTGAAACACGCCCGGGGCCAGCAAATCCACGGAGAAGTAGATGCCATCAGGTGAATCCGGCAAGGCCGCCGCGTTAACGGCCAGGCGGCGGATGTCCTTCCAGAGTTCCCCCAGGATGCGGTTGAAGGCTTCCAGGCGATCTGGAAGGGACGGCAAGTTCACTTCCGCGTCCTCTACCTCGACGCGCCCATACCCTCGCGTGTGCAAGGCTCCCAGCGCCGTGTGCTGTATGGCCTGCTTCAGACTCGCCAGGGCTTCGGCATCACCAGAAACACGTCCAATAAACACGAGGCCGCTCTCTTCTCGTGCCTGGTCTGGCCTGGGCGTCTGGGGGCTGAGGGCCGAAGCCGTGTACAGCATCCCCTCCGCCGAAGCACGGCGCAGGCGGCTCAAGGCGACCTTCGTCTGGGCGTGGTACCGTGGGCGGAATTGAACGAAGCGTTGAACGCCGCGATCGTTGTACACGGCATAAAAACCACCCCCGGTCTCCAAGCGATCGCCGCATGCTGCGCACTCCACAGAAAAGGGGACCGGAAACTGCGCTCCCTGCTGCTCCAGGAGCCGGTAGGCCAGATGGGGCAATAGCACATCCACCACCCCGTGTCCCCGGCGTGTCGGCAGGGGTTCGCTGAGAAAACCGCTCTCTCGCTTACAACTCATCGCGCTCATCGGTAAAGGCAGGGCGTAGTCAACCGGGCGCCAGTCGGCGGCGGGGAAAAAGTTCCCGAGGTGAAGTTGCTTCACCGTAGCCAGAATCCGGTCATCGGACATCCCTTGCTGCACCAGCCACTCGGCCCATGCACCCCGCAGAACCCGACCCGGTATGTAGGTCTGGCCGGTCAGGAATTGGGCATCGGCCCGCACCTCGCCCAAGACGAGAGGCTCCTTCGGTCTAATCTTCAGCCACATCTTTCCCCTCCTTCCAGGCCTGCCAGAACCGGGTCAGGTCCTCCGCAGAAATCTCGACCCCATCCAGGGCAGCCTCCATCCGAATCTCCTCTGCCCATCCCAGTCCCCGGGTCTTGCCCCCGCCAATAGCGGTGCCCCACCGTGAAGCCAGGAAGAGTATTGCGGCAGCCACGCGGGCCTGGTGGGCTGTAGAGAAAAAGCCTACGCATTCCGCCCGCCACCGACTCTCTCCTGCCGGAGTAGTCTCTTGAAAGAAAAGGCGTTGCGGATAGGCGGCCCGACGGTAACGGCTGATGGCTACCCCGCTGCGGACAGCCGTCTCCACTGTGCTGACATCTGGGACAGTCAACCTGGCATCGGCAAAACGCAAAGGGGAGACAAGGTGAGGATTGCCGAAAACCCGACAAACCAGGCAGGGGGCGGAGCCATCACACATATTGGCCGGGTCGGGCCCGGTACAGACCCGATGTCCCCAGGAGCGAAGGAGCAGTTCGGCCTTCTCCCGCAGGAAACCCTTGATCGTCGTGGCCGGGATCACAGGGTACCCTTCCGCATCCAGGGCCAACGCTTTATCCGCCCCAAGACGACGACGGTTGCCGGTGGTATGAAAGGCAGTCCGTAGGTCCAGGTCAATCGTTACCTTAAGTTGGTTCATTCTGCTTCCTCCTCAACATCGGGGCGCATGGCCTGTAACTCTGCCAGTTCCAGCGCATCCAGCAGTGCCGTCCGCCAAACAGTCTTTCCGCCCTCTGTAGACTGATACCATATCGGTGCCGGGATCTCTGTGCTGATGCTACCTCCTGCCGCCATCTTACCCACTTGGGCCAAGGTCTGGTACATGGCCTCTCTTTTCTCCTGCGAGCGGCGGGCAATATCGTAATGGATAGCATTCACCGAAACCATGACTCCCCGCTCCAGGGCTTCGGCCCAATGGTGGCGCAAGGTCCTGGGCCATTGCGCGATTTTCTGTACCGAGCCCAAGAGCTGACGGGCTTGCTCCAGAGTATATGGGCGGGCGGTCAACTCCATCGGCAAGTCCCCGGCGGGATGACGAGAGTAGTAGGCCAGCAACGGATCGGCGCTTTCGCTGGCCACCGGGGTGGGCAGCCACAAGAAGTTGAGAGCACTTACAGGATTGTCACGGTCAGCCTTCGCTACTTTTTTCGCCTTCTTGAGCAGGTCGGTAGCAAGGCGCTCCAGGTAGCGGATGGGGTACTTGACATCGGCGATGGCGATGCCGCATGAAGCCGTGATCTTGGCCCATCCCTTGGGCAGGGATCCACCAAGAGCCTTTTGAACCCGTTCGTTAACCTCTTGCTCGAACCGCTCCAGAAACTCCACAGCCACCGCCCAGGCGTAGCCGGCCTGGATAAGCAGGGTCACATCGTCGCCGCCGATATTCACAATGTCAAAGGGCCATGTCTCATTGCGGCGCAGGGCCTGGTAACATACTGTCTGCAGGGCACCATAGACAGCCTGCTCGGTCCCCTGGGCCAGGGACGCGGAGAGCGCCTGATATTCCTCCTCAGAGCGCACCTTCTGAAGCAAACGACCGATATCGTTCCCATCAGCATAGAGGAAAGCCAGGTAACCCCGCCGGGCTTCTCGCACCAGGGTATCAAGGTCCACCGGTTGCTCTGCCTGGTAGCCTTTACCGCTGCACTGCTCCCAGAAGTTCTGGTTGAATTTGCCTCGCACCTCCTGGCGGTCTCGTCGCCTGCCCTTGCTGTCTCGTATCTGGCATACAGAGCATAGTTGCTTATCTGGTTCTAGCGGGTCCGCATAAGCGGCCATGCGTTTGCCGCAGCGGTCGCAGCGCCGGCCAAAGGGAAAGGCTTCATAAAACGGAGCGCAGGATTTCTGGGTCTTCGCTGCCCGCATCCTGGCCCCTAGGGCAGAGACCCTGCGGCTGAATTCTCCTGCTGCGACAGCATCCTGTGATGCCTTCCAGATCCGCCCAGCCCAACCATCTGCCGAAGCAGTCGTTGTCTGGGCAGGAAGGCTATCTTCGCTAACGATCGTGATGGTAGCTACCCTGGTCTTGTCGAGATAGGGGCGTTCAATGGCCTGCTTGATCTCTACAACACTTTCGCGTGGAGCCTTTAGGAGAAAACTCCCGCCACCACAGTAGATTACCTGATAGCTGTGCTTCTTTTGTAATCTCCCGCGGATTTCCTCTTCGCACTCCAGCAACAATTCGCTGCCGCCACGGATCTGCGGCAGGGAAGAAGTCTCGAAAACGAATTCCTTAATGGCGTCCACGTCGCCGGCGAGCAGGATTTTTCCAGTCATCTGTGACCTCCGCGCTTTAAAGATAACCACGCCCGCCCAGAAACAGCGGCGTCACCGTCTTATGAGTTTTGACAAACAAGATCGGCAATGGCATACTTAGGCCATCACACACGAAAGAAGGAGATGGCCCAACGGAGAACGGTGACGCTCACGGATGAAGAACGTCAGCAATTGGTCTATCATCGGGATCACGATCCCCGTCCCTATGTGCGAGAACGCTGTGCTGCCATCTTGAAAGTAGCCGACGGCAAGGCCGCCTACTGGGTGGCAAAGCATGGTCTGCTGAAAGAACGGGATCCGGATACCGTTTACAACTGGTTGGATATCTACGAAGCCCAGGGGCTGGCAGGGTTGATTGCGCGCCAACACGGCGGTCCCCGTAGGGGGCGTCTTTGACCGCAGAGAGGAGTTGGAGGCGCGGCTGCGCCAGGGGCCGGGGGAGGAGGCACGCCGCGAGGCCGCCGTCACATGGGACGGTCCACCCCCCAGCCGCTGGAGGTTGCGCACCATTCGTGCCACGTTCTCTTGGCTGGAGGGGTACACGCTGAGCGGCGTGTGGCGGGTGCTGGAGCGGAACGGTGTGCGCCTTCGTTCGGCGCGGGTGCAACAGGACAGCCCAGATCCCGAATACGCCTCCAAAGTGGCTCGCCTGCGGGAAGCGGCGCTGGCACCAGAGGAGCTCGTGTTTCTGTTCATGGATGAGATGGGGTACTATCGCTGGCCGGCGCCCGCGGTGGACTGGGCGCCTGTGGCCCCCAACCCGGCTCCGATAGCACAACGCGCGGGGGAGAACAATCGGCAATGGCGCATCATTGGCACCTTGGACGCCCTGACCGGTCAGGTGGACTACTTGGAGGGCTACATCGTGGGCCGCCACAAGGTGATTGCGATGTACCACCGTATCGATGAGCTCTACCCCCATGCGCGACGCATCTACGTCGCACAGGACAACTGGTCCATCCATAAGCGTCCTGACGTCTTGAATGCGCTGGCGGAGTTGCCACGCATTGAGCCGATATGGTTGCCCACCTATGCCCCCTGGCTCAATCCCATTGAGAAACTGTGGCGCTGGTTGCGCTAGGACGTGCTCAAAATGCATCGCCTGGCAGGTGATTGGGAGGCCCTCAGACAGCGCGTCAATGCTTTTCTGGATCAGTTCGCCTCTGGCTCTCAAGAGTTGCTCCACTATGTGGGCCTGCGGGGTGATGGGAAATTGGCCAGGCAATCCGTGGCCCATGACTGCCGAACTTGATCGTCAAAATTCATAAGGTGGCAACGAGCACCTGTCGCTTCACCGTTCTGTGGCCTCAGACGGGGATCTGGCGATCCCCTTTAAGCACAAGAAATGAATCCGTGCCACTCCTGCTGACCTCACAGCTAGGATCGTCTGCCGCCCCGGAAAAAAGCAGGCTCCGCCTTTCCCGATGGTCGGGCTGGGCGCAGGATCGCCGTCGCTAGGGGAGATGCCATTCTCCCCCCTCGCCCGGCTTCAACTTGAATTCTACCACCTTCCCCCACGTCCGCCATCCCAGGTTTCCACGGTCCTTTTCGCAGGTTTCTGGGATGTCGTTCGCTCTCAAACGGAGTATGCTCTCAGTAGCGAGATGCGAATTGGCGAATTCGGGGTGGCAAGTGGCGAGCTCTCTACTTACCACTCACCACTCGCTACTTGAAAGAACGGACCGAACTTCTCGCGCAGAAAATGGTACGTAAGCCAGGTGTTTTCCCCCATCTCCCAGGCGTTCCGGCACTCTGCCAAGATCACCTTCTTGTGATCATCCACGGTACTGAGGGTGATGCACAGCGCCTCGGCTACCTCCTGGGGACTCGCACCTTGGGCGAAGGCGCGCAACACCTCACACTGTCTTGGGGTCAGGTGCTCGATCACCGCCTGGCAGCGATGCCGATCCTTTTCGTTCAGCAAGAGGGCCTGCGCTGCCAGGACCTGACCTGGGGATACTTGGGCCAGTTGGCGCAACTGCGGAAAGTAGACCCCCCAGGGCACCACCGGCACTCGGATCAGGCGTACGCCATCCTCCGGACGGGCATGCATGATCGCACCCTCTTCCGCCCGCGCCAACAGATCCTCCGGCGTGTACAGGTGCCACATGCGGTCGTGGTGCGAGAAGTGCAGCATGACCGCCGACATCGCCAGCAGCGCCAGCATCCGCCGGCCCCCGGCAATGCACACGTGCAATCGCCGCCCCTGGGTCTTCAACGTCGCGATCAGCTCATACACCGCCTGCAGCGCCACCTCCGCCTCCGCCTCGTCCCGTATATCCGCCAAGCGACCCCGGGGACCGCGCACCGAAATGGGGCGGAAGCGGATGCGCCGTCCGCAGTACCGATCGCCGGCAAACTCTTCCGCCAGGCGGGCCAAAGCGCGCCCAAAACGCGGGTTCTCCGGCCCCAGGTGGAGCACCACCACCTCCCGGATGCATTCCCCCCGCGCCAACAGCGCATCCAATGCGAAGGTCACCACCTGGGGCTGGCCGCCCAACGTCGCCACCATGGTGCTCTCCAACGCTTGCATGACTTCTTCTCCCCTTCAGTAAGCTGTAGGTGGAATCGGTTTCAACTTCATGGTCTGGACTCGCTTGGACAGGGAATGGAACACCGAAATCCTGAAACAGAGGTGTGCGTATGGAACTCTTTCCCGCCATCGTGATCGGCGGACCTCCCCACAGCGGGAAATCCGTCCTCACCTACAGTCTGACCCGAGCATTGCGCGCCCGGAACATTCAGCACTACGTCCTACGCGCTGCTCCCGATGGTGAGGGCGACTGGGCTTACGAAGCCGCGCGCAAGACGGTGCGCCTCCTGCGGATCAAAGGGGAGTTTTCCGCCGGGTTTGTGGATCACGTCTGTCGTAGTCTGGCAAACCGTCACCTCCCCCTCCTCGTGGACGTGGGAGGGCAGCCCTCGACGGAACAGGAGCGCATCTTCGACTACTGCACCCACGCCATCCTCCTCACCCGCGACCCGGCCTCCCACGCGACCTGGCTGGATCTGGCGGAACGCCACGCTTTGCCCCTGGTCGCCGACCTGACCTCGCGGCTGACCGGAGAGAGCCGCATCACCAGCGCCGGCCCCGTGCTCCGCGGCGTTATTACCGGGCTGGAACGGGGCAACGTAGCTTGTGGTTCGGTGTTCGATGCCCTGGTGGAACGGGTGGCGGCCATCTTCGCCTACGATGCCGACGAGTTGCGCCGCATGCACCGGGCCATGGCGCCGGTAGAAATGGTCATCGAGGTGGATCGGCTGCTGCGCATCCTGGGCATCCCCGATGAGGGGCCGCGTTGGGAACCCGCTTATCTCCCTCGTGTGCTGGACTATCTCCCTGCCCAGACGCCCCTCGGCCTCTACGGCCGGGGCCCCAACTGGCTCTACGCCGCCCTGGCCTTGCTCGCCCACCCTGCTCCCTTCTACCAGTTCGATGTCCGCTTGGGCTGGGTGAAGCCACCCATGCTGCGCCTGGGCCTGCCCTCCTCCGAAGCCCCTCTGCAAGCCCGTCTCACACCTTACAACGATCACACCCGGCTGGAGTTTATGATCTTGAGAGCTTATCTGGATTACGACGAGACCCTTGGACTAGCCGTGCCTCCGGTCCCTGAGGACAAAGGGGTCATTCTCAGCGGCCAGTTGCCCCACTGGCTCTACGTCGCTCTGGCCCTGAGGTACGCTCCCCGCGTCGCCTGGCTGGCCGTCTACCAGCCCCAGTTGGAGAACCAGGCCGTTGTGGTGAGCTCCCGCGTCGCCGATTTGCCCCCGGGGCATCTGGTGATCTCCCCCCCACCGAAATCCAAGTGTCGCCCATAGGTTGTGATGGGATGAGCACACGATGGCTCTCCTGCTTCGGGTGAGGGGGTGGGGCTATTCCATCGCCCACCACTCAACGCTTGGCGGGTGGTAGGGACAGACTGCTGCATGTCCCTACCCGGGGGTGCACACACCCTACGCTGTGCATCACTACGATAAAAACAGCAACCGGCTCACCTCTTCACTGAGAGATGGCCGGCTACACATTGCTCGTCGCCCTGTCCCCTGTTGCCGCTGGTGTGGAGACACACTGTGTGTCCCTACTCCTGCTCCTGCGCCCTCCGCAACTCCTCGATCTTGCGGCGGGCGTAATCCTGCAACATGCGGTTCTTGGCGACCTTGCTCACCTCCTCGAACAGCTTGACGGCCTTGTCCACCTGCCCCTGATCGGCGTAAGCCAGCCCCAGCATGTAGCGCGCATCGGGAAAGTCCGGGCGCAGGGATACCGCCCGCTCCAACGCCTCAGCCGCCTTGTACGCATCGCCCTGGACCCGATGGTAGGCGCCCAGGTTGTACCAGGCCTGGGGATCATCCGGGTTGGCCTGTACAGCTGCCTTGTAGTCAGCCAGCGCGAGGGTCTTGGGCGGCTCTGCCGCCTGTGGACCTCGAAACAACCCGGTCAACCTGCCGATGATGCCCGTCATGATGCCTCCCCCCGTACCGGTCCACCGCTGGACATGGCCAGACTCAATGATCACAATTATCGCTCTCAAGGGGCATCCGCGTCTGTGCGACCACCTGTGCCACGCCAGTCCCTGGCACAGAGGAGACTGGCGCGTACAGGCTCACCCCCTTCGGACGGCGGCGCTCGTAGCCCTGACGCATCTGTTCCCTCGAGTCTTGCCAAATACCATTGCGCGAATGGAAGCAGTTGGCGGATACGATGCTTGCGAGCAGATGCGTCACCTGACACATCTGCTCGCTGGAGTCTTGCCAAGTACTCCACGAATGGAAGCAGTTGGCGGATACATACGATGCTTGCGAGCAGATGTGTCACCAATCGCCCTAGCCCGTGCTGTGCTCGCAAGGGGACGCCGCCCGGTAGCGTGCCACTGTGATCTACTGAGACTGTCAGCCAGTTTTGCGCTGCTAGTGTACCACTTCTCCCGATTCCTGTCAACCTCAATCGGCTGAGGCACCAGAGCTTTTCGATTTTCTAACGGAGAGACCGTTCGGTCATGCTGCCTGTGACCAGCCACGGCGACCTGGAAAGGAAACGCCCGTGTTCTTGGAACCTATCCGGAAACCTCGCCGTCGGACGGGGCGAGGACGCCCCTCCTGAGCGGTTTTCGGACAGGCCGCTTGAGCACCCTCAAGCTACAGCCTTCCAAGCTGTAGTGCTGCAAACCAGATCCCAAGGTCAAAACATCGAAAAGCTCTGGCTGAGGCACCGGTACCGGGGCACCTGTCACACATCGCGTTTCCCGTCACGTTTTACTCTTCCACCTCACCGTGAGGCACGAAGTAGACCACTTTCTTGAAGGGCTTGACCTGCTCGCCCACGTTTTCCTTGAGGATGTTGCCTGAAACGTGCATCAAGGTGTCGTCGAAGTCGGCGTCTTTGCCCATGGAGGCCAGGCAGGGGTAGTGGTGATGCAGCATGCCGGCCTCGTGCTCGGCCTCGTCGGCCGAAACCCCCACCAGCCCCTGGGCGACGTAGCGAGCGCAGCCACACGTGGCGTCGCGCACCACCTCCACCTCGGTGATCTGGCCGGTATCCGGGTCGCAGGTGATGCGCAGCTCCGGCTGCCCGAAGTGGCGGGCGAATTCGGCGATGAGGGGGTCATCGTACTCCACCCGATAGCGCCGCACCCCGTAGCTGGTCTCCGTCAGGGAACAGAAGGGCTTGGGGAAGACGGAATTCACCCCGATGTCCGCCAGCCACCCGCGAAGCTGATTGGCCAGCCCCTTGGGCAGCCAATCGTTGTTGTCAATGGGGGCGATGACCGCCCGGGCACCGGTCATCTTGGCTACCTCCGGCACCAGCTCCGCCACGCCCGGATGCTCGCCCAGGGCCAGGATCAGGTCGGCCGGCGGCAGCTCGTCCGGGAGATAGTCCTCCGGGTAGTCAATCACCGGCGGCAGGACGGCCGGTGCCCGCCACACCTCCACCGTCCACTCAGCCGGCCCATGCTTCCGGATGTTCTCCACTTTGCGTTGTCCGTACTCACCGTGAATGATAGCCAGTATCCGCATGTTCACCTCGCTCTTCAGCGATACGCCAGGAGAACCAGAGCACCAAAAGCCAGGGAGTGCACGATCTCGGTCACTAATCTTTACCGTCACCCGTACTTCGGTGCCGTTAAAGCCAGGAGAACCAGAGCACCAAAAGCCAGGGAGTGCACGATCTCGGTCACCCCCAACCGCACCATGTTCGGTCGGCCGCTCCAGG
>FWPU01008764.1_pt1 | contig 16648 bp, 12 predicted proteins | sample 2228361 | NCBI WGS metagenome assembly FWPU01 (sample SAMEA103939777, study PRJEB20133) | metagenome
GGACTTCGTCGGCTTGCCCCGCTTCCGCTTGCAACATGTTTCTCCAATTCATATTTTGATAACTAAGAAACCTACAAATACCTATGTATGGCGAAGTTGGGGAAGAAATATACCTTTTCAATCTACCTTGACAATACATATATTCTCCTTGCTGGTTTTATTTCATTTAACCTATCTCTTACCCTTTTGTCTTTCCTTATTTTATTTAATGAAATTTCTTCCAGTTCTTTAATGACTTTTTCAAGTCCAATTAATCTTGATGCCTCTTTTTTAGGTCTCTTTTGCTCCTTTTCAAGTTTTTTTCTCTCCCTAAATCCCAAGCAAAATTTAAAACCTCCAGCAATATACTTTTACCTTCCATATACCAAATCAATTTTATTTTACCCCAACTTCCCCATAACATACCAACATAATTTTGTAGGAGTCATGCTTGCCACGACCTTTTAAATAATTATAGGCGGAATAAATTCTGACCCTACAATTTAATTTTTTAAAGGGGGAAAAAGGGAAAGATCAGCTTTCCCCTAAATTATTATAACAGCCAAAAATTCTAATTGAGAAAATTCTACCCCTATATTTGAAACTTAATGGTAGGGGAAATGGAGTGCAGAAAAAAAAAGAATGCAGTAAATACAAAACTTTTTCAAAAAAAATGCAAAAGTTGGGTTAGAAACAAAAGCTAATTCCTTAAGGGTTTTCCTTCTTTTAACATATAAGCCATTCTTTCTTGAGATTTGGGTTCACCAGCTAAGGATAAAAAGGTTTCCCTTTCCAAATCTAATATATATTGTTCTTCTAAAGGATTTATGCCATCTGCTTTTTCTCCACCACACAAAACATGAGCAAGTTTTTTTGCCAAAAAACTATCATATTCAGTTATTTTCCCTGCCTTTTTGAAATTTTCAATTGTAGCTTCAAAAGCAAGATAACCCCCAAGACCTGGCAAAATTAAATCCTCATATTTTTCTGGAGGATTATAATTTTCTGATAATTTTAAGACCTCTTCCTTTGCCTTTGCTATTTGTAAGTCCCTTGAAAATATTATTAAATCCCCTTCTTTAAAATAACCTAAGTCAAAACCTTCTTCTGCAGAAAAAGAGACCTTTGCAAAACCAATTGTTTCAAAGGTCTTTTGCACAGGGAGGAAGGGTCCTGGTCTTAGGGGTTTCATTTTATCTATGAAATTTTCCAAAATCCTTAAAGTCCCCCCTGCTCCAGGTATAAGTCCTACCCCAAGTTCCACAGCCCCACAGTATGTTTCAGAAAACAAAACCCTCTTTGCACAAGGAGCAACCATTTCAAAACCAGCTCCCAAAGCCAAACCATGGGGTGCTCCAACTATAGGAAAGGGAGAATATTTAATGGTTTGTGTTAAGTCCTGAAATTTTTTAGATACAAAACCTAAAAGATCAAAATTTTTTTCTTTAACTAATTCTAAAACCAAATTTAAGTTTGCCCCTGCAGAAAAATTTTCCCCTTCACTTGTAATTATTAAACCTTTAAATTTTTTTTCTTTTATGAAAATTAGGGACTCCTCCAGTAAATCTAAGATCGATAAATCAATGGGATTAAATTCTGGCTGAAGGTGAGATTTTATACAAAATAGTCCTACCCCATCTTCAAGGTCTATTAAATAGGAATTCCAATTTTTTAAGATTATTTTTCCCTTTCCCTTTTCCTTTTCTAAATATATTGCTCCCTTTATTAAGGGAATGGTTTCATAATCCCCTTTGGAAATTTCAAAATAGGCCTTTCCTTCTTTAGAAAAACTATAAAAACTTTCATTTCCCTTTTTTAATAACTCTTCTACAATAAAAGGAATTGGTTTTCCCTCTGATTCCATTTCTCTTGAAATTTTTTCAACCCCTAAGGAATCCCAAATTTCAAAGGGACCTACCTCCCATCCAAAACCCCATCTCATTGCATTATCTACTTCATAAACTCTATCAGCAATTTCAGGAACCCTTTTTGCTGCATAGTAAAGATTTGAAAAAAGTAACTCCTTACAAAATTTTCCCCCTTTATCTGGAGAAGAAATTAAAAATTCAATCCTCTTTCTTGTATCAATAATCCTTTTCCCTGCACCTACTCCATCAAAATAGGTCTTTTTTTGTTTTTCATATTGAAAATTTGTAAGGTTTAAGGAAAGTATATCTTTACCCTCTTTTTTATAAAATCCCCCTTTTGTTTTTTGACCTAATAAATTGTTCTTTATTAATTCTTCTATTATTTTAGGGGGTTTAAACGTCTCCCTTTCTTCATCTTCTAAAAGGGAATTGTAAGAATTAATTGAAACATTATAAATTGTATCAATTCCCACAATATCAGCTGTTCTAAAAGTTCCAGACCTGGCTCTTCCAAAGATCTTGCCTGTTAAAAGATCCACCTCTTCCACTTTAAAACCATATTTTAAAGTTAATTCAATTGTCTTTAACATACTATGTAATCCAATCCTATTGGCAATAAAGTTTGGAGTATCTTTCGCAAAGACAATCCCCTTTCCTAACTCAATTTTTAAAAAATTTACAAGGAATTCCACTAATTTTTCCTCTGCTTCCCCTTGAATAATTTCACAAAGGGGCAGATACCTGGGAGGGTTGAAAAAGTGAGTTATGAAAAATCTCTCTTTTAATTTGCCATCCATTTCCTTTGAAAGTTCTTTTAATAAAATTCCGGAAGTATTTGAAGTTAAGATAGATTCTTCTTTAAGATGGGGAAGGATTTTTTCATATAAATTTAACTTAATATCTTTTTTTTCTACAACTGCTTCTAAAACCCAATCGCATTCAGAAATTTTATCTAAGTCCTCATCAATTCCAAATGTCTTTATAAAAGAAGTCCTCTTTTGATGGGTAATTGGACTTGGCTTTAATTCAATTGCCTTTTTAAAACCTCTATCTGCTACTTCCTTTGTCAAATCAAAAAGATAAGAGGGGATTGAAGCATTTGCAAAAAGGCAAGCCAGTTGGCTACCCATTACCCCTGCACCCAGTATACCAATTTTTTTTATTTCCATAATTTAACCCCTTTCAATTATAGTTGCAATTCCCATTCCCGTTCCAATGCACATAGTTGCAAGACCCCTTTTTGCATTTTTTTCTTCTAATACATTTAAGAGGGTAACCAAAATCCTTGCCCCTGATGCCCCTAAGGGATGACCTAAGGCAATTGCACCTCCCTTTATATTTACCTTATTTTTATCCCAACCCGTCTTTTTTAAGACATATAAACTTTGAGCTGCAAAAGCTTCATTTAGCTCAATGTAATCAATATCTTCTATTTTATAACCACTCCTTTTTAAAACTTTTTCTGAAGCAGGAATGGGTCCTGCTCCCATCCTTTCTGGCTCTACTCCAGCTATGGATCCACCAAGATAATATCCCCTAATTTTTAAATTATTTTCCTTTGCAAAACTCTCTGAACATAAAATCAAAGCAGCAGCCCCAATGGAGATGGGAGAAGAAGTGGCAGCTGTTATGGTTCCATCTTTTAAAAAAGCAGGTTCTAAGGATTTTATTTTTTCTATGTCTGGTTCCTTAGGACCTTCATCTTTTTCAATCTTTTTTTCTTTATAATAAACAGGAAAAACTTCCCCTAAAAATTTTCCTTCAGCCCATGCCTTTAATGCTTTTTTATGGCTTTCAATGGAAAACTCTTCTTGTTCTTCCCTTGAAATGTTTAATTCTTTTGCCAAATTTTCTGCTGTTTCTCCCATTCCCATATAGTAATTAATTTTATAAAGTTCAGGGTTAAAAGAAGGATTAAATCCACCCATGGGGATTGCAAACATATCTTCTACGCCAATGGCAATTCCACATTTTAAATCCCCAAGGGAAATGGAATTGCAAATTTGTATGAAAGCATCCATAGAAGAACCACAAAATCTATTTACAACCTTTCCACATGTTGTATTGGGGAAACCTGCCAATAGGGCAACTGCTCTTCCCATCAGCATTCCTTGAGTGTATTCAGGAAAGGCACAACCTAAGACAATATCTTCCACTTCTTCCTTTTTAAGATTTGGATTCCTTTCCATTAAACCCTTTAAAAGTTGGGCACATAAATCATCTGCTCTAATCCCCACCATTTCTCCCTTTTTAACTCCCATTGGGGTCCTTAAACCATCAACTATTACACACCTTTCCATATTTCCTCCTAATCCAAATTATATTTTTTATGAAAATAAAGATAGTCAGTAAATTTTTTAACCAAATTATTAAAATTATATGGGGGAATTAAAGAATTTAATAAATTAAAAATTCTTTGGCATTCCCTTTCCCTTTCATAATCTTCAAAAATTAAAGGCAAAATTAAAGGAATTTTTCCAAAAAGCAAATTGCAATAATCAAAAATGAATAAATCCAAAGCCCAAAGATGTTCTTTTCTCTTAGATTTTTTAAATCTTAAATAGGCACTGGAAGTGGCATAAAGATAAATTATAAAATCAGAAAGAACTTCTCCTAATATACCTTCACCCCTCAAATCCTGCCCATATCTTACAATAGACCTTTCAAAAAGATAGGTTATTAATGCTTGAATTGTTGTAAGAAACTTTTCTTCATAAGAAGAAAAATTTATTTTTTCAATTTTTTCTAAATTTCTGGAAGCATATCTTAAAGGTATTTTTTCCAAAAGAGAATCCCTTAAAATATATGCATATATCACTAAACGGTTTATTTCATTTGTCCCTTCATAGATTCTATCTATTCTTGTATCCCTAAATACCTGGGCAGGAAGGTATTCTTCAGAAAAACCATAACCCCCTAAGATTTGGAGAGAAGAATCTGCAACAAAATCTAAGGTCTCAGAACCAAAAATTTTGCAAATGGAACTTTCTATGGCAACTTTTTCAAGTTCCTTTTCTTTGACAAAATCAATTAAGTTTGCTGTTCTATAAATTGTGCAATCCAAAGCAAAGGTTTTGGCTGCTGAGGTACCTATTTTATATCTTATGGGTTCAAAGAAAGCAATGGGTGAGGAAAACTGGACTCTTCCTAAGGCATATTCAATTGCAAAGTCAAGACAACTTTTACAACCCCCATTTACAGCTGAACCCAATTTAAACCTACCTACATTTAAAATGTTTAAAGCAATTTCTAAACCCTTTCCTTCTTCTCCCAAAAGATTTTCTGAAGGAACCCTGCAATTTTCTAAAGAAATAGAAGTAGTAGATGAGCCCTTAATCCCCAATTTTTCTTCTTCTGGTCCTGTGGTTATTCCTCCAAAATTTTTCTCTAAGATAAAAGCACTTATGTCTTTTTTATTTGTCTTTGCAAATAAAATAATTATCTCTGCCCAACCCCCATTTGTTATGAATTGTTTTGTTCCATTTATAATATAATACTCCCCTTCCCTTTTTGCTTCTGTTTTAATACTTTGGATATCAGAACCCGCTTGGGGTTCTGTTAGGGCATAGGCGGAAAGGGCTTCCATTTCTCCCAACTTTGGGAGATATTTTTCCTTTTGAAGTTCATTTCCATAATAAAGGATTGGCAAAGTCCCAATTCCCGTATGGGCTAAAAAGGTTACCAAAAAAGAAGCACAGCTTCCCAAGGCAAGCCCTTCAGAAATCAAGGCAGAGGTCTTTTTATCAAGTCCTAACCCCCCATATTTTTCTGGAATTTCTGCTTTTGATAATCCTAATTCAGCTGCCTCCCTTAAAATACTAAAGGTTAGTTCTTTATTTAACTTTGAAATCTCTTTCCTTAAAGGATAAATTTTTCCCTTTGAAAAAGCAGAAACCATTTTAAATATTTCCTTTTGTTCCTCTGTAAAATCCTCTCGGGAAAAGCTTTCTTCTTCCTTTAATGGCTTAAATAAAAAATCTAAGGGTTTAATCATAGTATCTCCTAATTTAATTTTAACATAAATTCAGATAAAAAAACAAGATATAAACGATAAAAGAAAGGGTTTCGTATTTGGATATGTGAAAACAAGATCGCCACCTAAGATGATTTTTTAATTCTTTTATAAAACAAATAAATGAAAGGAGGATTATTATTATGTTTTATAAACTATTTTTAATTTTAAGTTTTTTATCTTTATCTTTGTTTGGTTATGATTATTATATTCCCGTTGTGGCAAATACGGGAGGAGCAATGGGAAGTCAATGGCAAAGTTCCTTAACTTTGTACAACTCTGGCAATTTAAATTTAAACCTAAACTTAAAACTCATACCTACAAAAAACTCTTCAGCCATTTTAGCTAAGGAAATTTCCCTATCCCCAAAGGAAATTTTAAGTTTTGAAAACCTTTTATCAGAATTTTCCTTTGAAGGAAGTGGTTCTTTGGTTATATCTGTACCACAAGAGGGCTTGAATAAATTGGGAATCCAATCAAGAATTTATAATTTTTCTGAAGAGGGAAACTTTGGACAACAGGTACCTATTATCTTTGAAAATAAAGCTATGGAAGCTCCCTTAGAACTTTTTTTATTCCTTCCTTTAGATGAAGTAAGGGAAAGGTATAACTTTGGAATTTTTTCAATTACAAACAGTAAAGTTTTGTATCAGTTGTTAGGTCAAAGAGGAGAAATCTTGGCAGAGGTTACAAAAAACTATCAACCCCTATACCACATACAACACAACGAAGGTTACAGGAGTTTTTTCCAAACAGATGCAAAAGGTTATTTAATAAAGGCAATTTTACAAGAAGGTAAAGTCATAATTTATGGTTCCTTGATTGATAACAAAACAAATGACGGCTCCTTCTTTCTTGCTGAAAATTTAAAGGAAAATGAACCTCCCAATCTTTTAGGAATTGATAAGGGTTCTGATGGGACAATTGATCTCAAAGATGAAAATGGGGATAATATCTTGGATTCCCCAATTGTTTTTTATGAAGGGTATCCCTTTAATTATGTATTTACAATTTTGGGAAAGGATTTAGAAGGAGATCCTATTAAATTTAAATTGCTAAATCCCCCTCAAGGTATGCATCTGCTTTCAGAAAGTGAAGGAAAAGTTTACTATGATCCTTCCAAGGATGATATCTCCAAAACAATAAACCTGGAGGTAGAATTATATGATGGATTAGGAAAGACCCACTCTATAATCCCCCTCCAGGTTGAAAAGTAAAATTTAAGGGTGCTTCCCTTTTTGGGAGGCACCTTCCCTCTCCCAATATTTTAATATTTCTTCCTTAAAAATTTCAACTGCCTTTTCCTTTTTAACTTTTAAAAAGACCTCTCCTTTTTCAAAAATTAAAGCATAATTCTTAGAAAAAGCAATTCCTATATCTGCCATCTTTGCTTCACCGGGACCATTTACTTCACATCCCATAACAGCAACCTTTAAATAAATCTTATTTTTCTTTAAAAAATTTTCCAGGGAATTTGCTACCTTTTCAATATTTTCATTTGTTCTTCCACAAGTAGGACAAGAGATTAAAATTGGCTCATCTTTTTTTAAATTTAATGCCTTTAAAATTTCAATACCTACTTTAACTTCCTTTATTGGAGATGCAGATAAAGAAACCCTTATAGTATCTCCTATTCCTTCTAAGAGCAAAATTCCAATTCCTATGGCTGATTTAACGGTTCCCGATAAAAAAGTACCTGCTTCTGTAATCCCTAAATGTAAGGGATAGTCCAAAATCTTTGAAATTTTTCTATAGGCATCTATAGTTGTAAAAATATCACTTGCCTTTAAAGAAATTTTTATATCAAAAAAGTTTAAATTTTCTAAAATTTTTATGTGGTTTAAAGCTGCTTCAACTAAACCATCTGAGGTAGAACTACCATATTTTTTTAAAATTTCTTTTGGAAGAGAGCCACTGTTTACTCCAATCCTTATGGGAATTTTTAATATCTTTGCTTTTTTTACAATTTCTTCCACTTTACTCTTTTCTTTTATATTCCCTGGGTTTAACCTTAAACCAGAAACTCCTGAATCCAATACCATAAGGGCTAAATTTGGATTGAAATGTATATCTGCAACAATGGGAAGAGGGGATCTTTTTATTATTTCTTTTAATGCTTCCACAGAAGGAATATCGGGAACAGCTACCCTTACAAAATCGCACCCCACCCTTTTTAAATTTTTTATTTGGTTTAAGGTACCAAAAATATCTGTAGTTTTTGTCTTTGTCATTGATTGAACAGATATGGGAGCATCTCCTCCTATGGCTACATTTCCTATAAAAATTTTTCTTGTTCTTCTTCTCATATGTTTTTTATCAAATCAGAAATTAATACTATCACCATTAAAGATAAAAGAAGAGTTAAACCAAATTGCAATATCCTGTATTTTATTTTTACACTAATATTTCTTCTTATAATAATTTCAATTAATAAGATAAACAAATGTCCTCCATCTAAGGCAGGAATGGGGAGCAAATTAAAAATTGCCAGTTGCAAGGAGATTATCCCCATTACGTTTAAAAAGTAACTAAATCCACTTCTTATTGCCTCTCCTGAAAACTTTGCCATATCAATGGGACCTGAAATTTGGGCTATCTCTCCCCTTCCAGAAATAAAGTTTTTTAAAACCTTTAAGGCAAGGGTTGTATTTTCCATAGAACTTTTTAAACTTTCCCCAATTGCTTTAAAAAGGGGATATTTTTTTAAAAATGTTTTTTCGGGAATGCTTTGAAGGTAAATTCCTAACCTTCCTTTCCCTTCATACTTTTTTGGAGTTGCTTTTAAAATTATATATGCTTCTCCCCTTTTTACTTTTAAAGTAATTTCCCTCTCGGGATTTTTAGAAATATAATCAATCAATTGAAGTCCATTATAAATCCTTATCCCATCTACTTCTTCAATTACATCATTTGGCAAAAAACCTGCTTTTTCGGCAGGGCTATCCTTTTCTGTCTTTAAAACCTTTGGTTTAAACTCGGGGTATATTCCCAAGGAACCTACCTTAAATTTCCCCTTCTTTTCCACAAAAATTTCTTTTTCAATTAATTCTCCCTTCCTTTCTAATAAAATTTTTACAATCTTTCCCCCAGCTAAAACCTCCTTTGTTTTAAAATCTTCCCAATTTTTTACCTCTTCTCCATCAATTTTTAATATTTTGTCTCCCACTGAAAGCCCTGCCCCTTTTGCAGGGGTTTGGGGATCCACATAGCCTACAACTACAGGATCTTTTAAAAAGGAAGGAATTTCAATTCCCACCATAAAAGTAATTGTTAAAAAAACAATGCACAATAAAATGTTTGTAAAGGGACCAGATAAAAATATGAAAAACTTTTGGGTTTTATTTCCCCTTTCTTCAACTTTTTCCCGAGAAAACAAAACACTTTCATCTATTCCAAGCCCTTTTATCTTTACATATCCTCCAAAGGGAATGGCAGATAAACGGTACTCCGTTTTCTTTCTTCTAAAAGAAAAGATTTTGGGTCCAAAACCAATGGAAAATATTTCCACAGGAAATTTAAAAATTTTAGCTGCTATAAAATGTCCACCTTCATGAAAAGCAACTAAAATTCCAACAAGTAAAATAAAACCTAAAAGTCCTGTCAAAAAATTCACTTTTTTCTCCTTTTTGAGATAATTTCATCTATTTTACCCCTTAACTCCTTTTCTTTAGAAATTATTTCTTCAAGGGAATTTGGGTTGAAATCAGAAAACTTTTCCATTGATTCCTTTACAATTTTTGGAATATCCATAAATTTAATTTTTCCTTCTAAAAAATTATAAACAGAAATTTCATTGGAAAGGGAATAAATTGAAGGTAAGCCCTTCTTTTCTTTTAAGGCATCATATGCCAATGGGAGCATTGGGAATTTTTTAAAATTTGGTTCAAAAAAGGATAAATTTAAATTATATAAATTTAAATGTTTAAAGGGTGTTTTAAGGCGTTTTGGATAAGTTAAAGCATATTGTAGGGGATATTTCATATCATTGGGACTTAATTGGGAAATTATAAAACCATCCACATATTCAACAAGGGAATGGATTATTGATTGGGGATGGATTACTACATCAATTTTTTCTGGAGGAAAATCAAATAAAAAGTGAGCTTCAATTACCTCAAGCCCCTTATTTGCCAGGGTAGCTGAATCAATTGTAATTTTTTTACCCATCACCCAAGTGGGATGTCTTAAGGCATCTTCTACTTTTATTTTATTAAAGTCCTTTAAATCCCAATTTAAGAAGGGCCCACCAGAAGCTGTTAAAATCAACCTTTTTACTTCCCTTTTCTTTCCAGCTCTCAGGGCTTGATGGAGGGCAGAATGCTCAGAATCAATGGGAATTATTTTCTTTTTCTTTTCCTTTGAAACTTTTTTAAAAAAGTTTCCAGCCATTACAAGGGCTTCCTTATTTGCTAAAGCCAAATCCTTTCCACTTTTTAGTGCATTATAGCAAGGCAGTAGTCCTGCAAAACCTACAATTGCCCCTACTACCAAATCCCCTTTTATCTCTTCCACCATCTTTGGTATTTCTTCTTCTCCTCCATAAAAATTAACTTTTGGAAACATTTTTTTAAGTAAAAATAAATCCCTTTTATCTTTTATTCCAACATTTTTGACATTAAATTCCTTTATTTGCTTTGCAAGCAAATCTATATTTTTCCCTGCAACAAGCCCTACAACTTTGAAATCCTCTTTAAAATTTGATATAACTTTTAAAGCATTTTGACCTATGGAACCTGTGGAACCTAAAATTATTATTTCTTTCATATACTTTTTATCAAATAAAAGATATAGGAAGTAAAAAATAAGCTATCTGTTCTATCCCAAAACCCTCCATGCCCTGGGAAAAAAGTTCCACTATCCTTTAAATTTAAAGTCCTTTTAGCATAACTTTGAAATAAGTCCCCAAAAAAAGAAGAAATTCCCATCATAAAACCTAAAAATAAGCTAAAGATTGAAAATTTATAAAATATCAATGTTATGAAAAGGGCACCTAAAAACAAAGCCAAGGATCCTTCCAAGGTCTTATTTGGACTTATATTTGGTGCAATCTTTTTCTTTCCAAAGTTTTTTCCAAAATAATAAGCAAGGGAATCGGAAACCCACACAATTAACAAAATATAAATTATATAAAACAAACCATTTTTTTTTTTTTCCAGTTCCCTTAAGTATGCTAAACTCCCCCCAAAATAACCTATAAAAATTGGAACTGAAAGGGAAGAAAAGAGTTTTAAAAGTTCATCTTTGGAAGAGGGATTTTTAAACAATATAAAAAAAAGGGGTAATATAAAGTTTAAAGGCATAAGGTATTTTAAAAAAAATCCCTTATAAAAATAAAAAAAAGCCCAAGAAATTGAAATTAATGGAATTAAGATTTTATAGGGGAAAAAGTCCTTTGAAACTAAAAAAGAAATCTCCAAAGAAGTTAAAAATATGGCAAAAAAAGTCAATATTTTAAAATAAATAGGAGGAAAAAAAAATAAAATTAAAACAATAAAAATTATCCCAATAAATGCTGTTATTTCCCTTTTAGCCAATCCCACCAAATCTCCTTTCCCTTTTTTGGTAGTCCCTTATTGCCTCTATTAAATTTTCTTTTCTAAAGTCGGGCCAAAAAACATCAGTTATATAAATTTCTGTATAGGCAATTTGCCATAAGTAAAAATTTGAGATTCTAAATTCTCCACTTGTTCTAATTAAAAGGTCTGGTTCAGGGAGTTTTGGATCATATAAAAAATTTTTAAAAGTTTCTTCATTTAAATCCTTTGGAGGATTTCCTATAATTTTTTTAACAGCATCTAAAATTTCTACTCTTCCAGAATAATTTAAAGCTAAATACAAATTCAATCCCCTATTTTTTCTTGTAACTTCTTCTGTATACTTTAACTTTTTCTGTATTTCTAAATCCAATTCTTCAATTCTTCCAATTGTATGAAAGGAAATATTATTTTTTTGCATAGTTGGAAGTTCTTTATCCAAATAAATATTTAATAAATTCATCAAGGCAAAAATTTCATCTTTAGGTCTTTTCCAGTTTTCTGAAGAAAAAGCAAAGAGGGAAAGGTATTTAATTCCTAATTCTGCACAGCCCTCCACTGTGGATCTAACAGCTTCAATACCTGCTTTATGTCCCTCTATCCTTGGAAGATTCCTTTGTTTTGCCCATCTTCCATTCCCGTCCATAATTATGGCAATATGTTTTGGTAAATCTATTCCAATTTCCATCTTTATATCTTAACTTATTTTAGGGAAAAAACTCAAGGGGTTAAAAAAGGAATAAGAATTCCAAAAATCATATTTAAGTGTTACCAATTTACACATAAGATTATTTTTCAAAAAACCATAAACTTTGGATAAATCAAGGATTTCCAATTATATTTATTTAGGCATATTTTTTGCATGTTAAATTAAGCAAAAAGAAAATAGAAGGAGTGTATATGAAAAAAACTTTTTTAATTTTTTTACTATTTGCAACCATTATTTTTTCCCAAGTTAAGATTGGAGAGGAAGAAAAGATTTTTTTAGAAACAGATCATCCATATAGTCCTGCTTATACAGATGAATTTCCCATCTGGCAGGACTTTATTTGGTTTCCAGGTGCAAGTTATATAAAAGTTCATTTTTCAAAATTTGATTTAGGACCAGGTGATTATGTATTGGTAAAGTCAGAAGATGGAAGCCAAGTTTATAGGTATGAAGGGAAAGGGAAAGGGGATATGGGGGACTTTTATGCAACCCATATAAAAGGGGACCTTGCAATAATTGAACTTTATGCCCCGGGGGATAAAGGAGGTTTTGGATTTATAATTGACCACTATGGAAGAGGATACACAAAGGAAGAATATTATGCTTTCCCTGAAGCTGTTTGTGGTTCAACTGACTGGGAAAACGCAAAATGCTATAGTGGGACATATTATGATAAGGCAAGGGCAGTCATAAGACTGCATATTGGAGCCACATCTGCTTGTACTGGATGGCTTGTGGGCTGTGCAGGACACTTATTTACGAATAACCATTGTATTTCGAATCAAGCAGGAGCTAATAATACGGACTATGAATTTATGGGTGAAGGTTCAACTTGTAATACAAATTGTGATAGCTGGATGGCTTGCCCTGGGACAATCTGGTCTGGGACACCTACCTTCATCCAAACAGATGCAAACTTGGACTATACATTAATTCAACTATCAGGAAATCCACAAAATACTTATGGATATTTACAATTAAGACAATCAGGACCTGTATTAAATGAAGCAATTTATATACCCCAACATCCAAATGCTTGGGGAAAAAAGATAGCCATAGATTCAGATCAAGATTCTGGAGGAAAGTGTAAGGTAAATGCTTTAAATTATAATAATTGTTACACTTATGATATTGGATATTATTGTGACACTGCAGGTGGTTCCTCAGGTTCACCTGTAATTGCTGATTCCGATGACTACGCAATTGCTTTGCACCATTGTGGGAGTTGTATGAATTCTGCAACTCCAATTGATGATATAATTGCTGATTTGGGTGCAAATTTACCACCCTGTTCAGTTCCAGGTGGATGTACTCCCCCATCTGCTCCAACTGGTTTGACAATAACAGGAAATTGCAATCAAGTGGGGCTTTCTTGGAATGCTGTATCTGGGGCTTCTGGATATAACATTTATAGATACACAGGAACTTGCACTGGTGCAAGCTGGACAAAGATTGGAACAACTACTTCAACAACTTACACTGATTCAAATGTTTCTTCAGGAACAACTTATGCTTATGTTGTAAGGGCTTATGTAGATACAGATACCTGTGAATCAGGAAACTCAAATTGTGTTTCCACAACTGTCCAATCCACACCTCAAGCCCCAGCTGCTCCAACAGTTACAGATGCTTGTAATGGGCTACAAATTTCCTGGAGTTCTGCAACAGGTGCTACTTCTTATAATATTTACAGAAGGACAGGTGGATGTGGAAATAATGGTTGGGGTCAGGTTGCAACAGGGATTACTGGAACAAGCTGGACTGATACAAATGCTACAGCTGGCACAACTTATGGGTATTACATAGAAGCAGTAAACTCTTGTGGAAGTGCCACGCAGGGGAAAAATGCTTGTGGGGCTGGTACACATAATTTGTCAACCCCATCAGCTCCTACAAATTTGACTGCAACTGGAACTTGCACTTCAATTGACTTATCCTGGAATGCCTCAACTGGTGCTACATCTTATAACATTTTAAGGACAACAAATTCAAATTGTTCAACAGGTCTTACCCAAATTGGAACTTCTACAACTACCTCTTTTTCTGATACAAATGCTCAAGCAGGGACAACTTATTATTATGTAGTCCAGGCAGTAAATTCCTGTGGTACCTCCTCTAATTCAAATTGTGCAAATGCAGCAAGATCTTCCGCCCCATCCCAGCCCTCTGCCCCAACTTATACAAATGTCTCTTGTGCAACATTGACTGTTAACTGGTCCGCTATCTCAGGTGCAACAAGTTATGATTTATACAGGAGAACTGGTGCTTGTGGAACTGGTTCAATTATTGCATCAAATTTAACCAATACAACTTACAATGATAGTGGACTTTCACAAAACACACAATATTCTTACTATGTAGTGGCAAAAAACTCTTGTGGAAATTCACCTGATGGTTTATGTTCCTCTGTTACAACAACGGGTGCTCCTTCTACCCCAACGGGTTTGACTGCCACTGGAACCTGTACTTCAATTGAATTATCCTGGAATGCTTCAACTGGTGCTACATCTTATAACATTTTAAGGACAACAAATTCAAATTGTTCAACAGGTCTTACCCAAATTGGAACTTCTACAACTACCTCTTTTTCTGATACAAATGCTCAAGCAGGGACAACTTATTATTATGTAGTCCAAGGAGTAAATTCCTGTGGAACCTCATCCAATTCAAATTGTGCAAGTGGTTTTCTCCTCACACCCCCTTCTGCTCCTTCAATTACAAATATAACAGATGAATCCCAATGTGCCCAAAGTGGAATTAGAATATACTATAATCCAGGGACAGGAGCCACAAGCCATAGCTTATACAAAGATGGTTCCCTTGCTCAATCAAATTACACATCAGGTTCCCTATACAATCCAGGTGATTCATTAAGCCACAATTACTTCATTAGAGCAACAAATTCCTGTGGTTCAACAGATAGTTCACCTCAAAGTTTTACAGATGTAAATAACTCAACAATTCCAACAATTTCTGGACCCTCTTCAAATACTTGTCCTTCCACATCAGTTACACTTTCAACGGAGCAAGGTATGTCAAATTATCAATGGTATATAAATGGAAATGTTATATCTGGAGCAAATTCTTATACTTATAATGCAACGCAAAGTGGAGATTATACTGTATCTTATACAAATTCCTATGGATGCACCGGGACTTCTGTTCCAAAATCAGTTACAATAAATCCTTGCATTCCAAATATTGTTTATTTGAGCAACTCTGGGTTGGTTTCAATAAATGAAGATGGAGATGGAATTCCAGAAGCAGGGGAAAAATGGCAACTTACATTAACAGTTACAAATAATGGACAAGCAGAGGCAATAGGTGTCTTTGGGAATCTGTCTGGAGAAGGAATAACAGTTTGCAACAACCCTGGTTCCTTTGGAAATATAAATGTTGGCGGAACTTCTTCCTATATATTTATTTTTATAATTGATTCTAACTTATGGTATGGAACATATCCCTGTGGTTCTTCAATTGGCTTTGACTTGGTAAACAAATTTTCAAATGGGGGAAGTTATAATTATGCAGATGATTTAAACTTTTTAACTCAACAAATAGGGCAGCCAGGTGGAACAACAACTGAAAATTCAAATGCACCAGATATAACAAATGTAAAAAATGGAACAAAGACATCTACCTTTTCACCTTCTTTTACTTTAATTCCAACTGTTGATTCTGCAACTGTTTCCTTTACCTTATCAGGAACAACAGACCTTGTAAACTGTGTCCTCGTTGAACTTTTAGCTCCTGATTCTTCTGCTTTGACTTTAAAAAATTATGGAGAGACAGTTCAAACCAGTTATGATGTAACTTCTTTTTACAACAGCAAAGGGGCAGGAAGTTATACCTTGAGGGTAACAGAAGCAGATGGGTGTGGTTCTGCAAATCAAAGCGCCAATTGCACCTCAAACACAATGAGTGTTTCAAAGACAACAAGTGCACAAAATTGTGATACTTCTTCTTATAGTTGCTTAAACATTCCAGGTGAGGTCTCCAATGATTCTTTACACCATTTTAAGGTTTATAAAAATGGAACAAATGTAAACCTCCAATTTGAAGATATTGGTGCTTTATATTATAATATTTATGTTTCAAATAAGCCTTCAACCCATAGTTTTGCTGTTTCAAATTCCTTTGATGGTAAAAAATCCTGTAATATTACAATTGATAATGATTTAGGTGAAATGCTGGAGGTTTTAAATTACAACTTAGAAAATGGAATTACAGGTGATATAAGTAAATTATTCATATTAATTTCTGCAGATAATGGAAGTTCAACTGAAGGGACTTTAGGAAATGACTCTTCTGATCTCGAAAGGAGTGCAGATAGCTATTGCAATAAGTGAACTTGTAAAAGGTAAAGTTTTAGTTCATTTTTTTAGAAAAAAACATTGTGAAGGAAATTTAGTCCCTTTTCTGCAAAGGGTATTTTAAAAATTTTATTAATAAAATAAACTACTCTAATAACCTTTTTGTAAGTATTTTACTAAAAAGTGCTTTATTGACAATTTAAAAATTTTTTTTATTATAAATGGATTAAAAT
>FWPU01008804.1_pt1 | contig 16647 bp, 13 predicted proteins | sample 2228361 | NCBI WGS metagenome assembly FWPU01 (sample SAMEA103939777, study PRJEB20133) | metagenome
CGGGGGCGGCGGCGGTCAACCGAACCCACAGCAAATGCAGCAGTTTCGGGAGACCATGCAGAAGATGCAGGGGTTCTTCAAGACCTACAATCCCTTCTATCCGCCGAACAATTACAAAGAACTTAAGGATCTACCAGAACAGTTCCGGGAAGGGTTTGTCAGGCGTTACCAAGCCCGCAAAGAACTGATTGCGAAACTGGAAAAGAAAGCCAAATGATCCGTGAAAAACCTACTTTCAGCGTTCCATCTCGTTCCTCTCAGCCCATCATTGAGGTTCGGGACCTGCACAAAATCTACACCTTAGGCAAGATGCGCGTCCACGCCCTGCGGGGCGTGGATCTGCGCATCGAGCCGGGGGAGTTCGTCGCCATCATGGGACCGTCGGGCTGCGGCAAGTCCACGTTCATGAACTCCATCGGTTGTCTGGACAAGCCTTCACGCGGGCAGTATTGGCTGGACGGTCAGGAGGTCGCGCGGCTGTCGGATTCGGAGTTAGCCGTCGTGCGCAACCGCAAAATCGGGTTCGTGTTTCAGACGTTTAACCTACTGGCGCGGGCGACCGCGCTGCACAACGTCGAGTTGCCGCTGCTCTACAACGGCACGTCTCCTAAAGATCGGCGGCGGCGGGCGGAAGCCGCGCTCGCCGCGGTGGGGTTGGGGGAACGTCTGTTTCACCGCCCCAACGAACTATCCGGCGGTCAGCAGCAGCGCGTGGCGATTGCTCGCGCGCTGGTCAATGACCCCGTGATTATTCTGGGCGACGAACCGACGGGCAACCTCGCCACGCGACAGGGCGAAGAGATTATGGCGATTTTTCAGCGGCTCAATGCGGAGGGCAAAACCATCGTCATGGTCACGCACGAACCCGACATCGCCAACCACGCCAAGCGCATTGTCCGCTTCCGCGACGGGCGCATCGTCGGCGACGAACTCGTCCAGAACCGACTGAGCGCAGAGGACATTCTGCGAAGTCTTCCGTCGGAAGAAGAAGACGAGGAAGAGAGTTCATGAAGTTCATGAGTTCATGAGGTCATGGAGTTCACGTTTTAGACCCATGAACCTTATGAACCCATGAATCTTATGACCCCTCATGTTCTTGTATGAACCTGTTAGAAAACGTCATCGTCGCGCTGCAAGGATTAGCAGCGAATAAACTGCGTTCCATGCTGACGATGCTGGGCATCATCATCGGCGTGCTCGCGGTGATTTTGGGCACGGCGATTGGGCAAGGCTCGCGCCAGCAAATCATGGAGCGCATTCAAGCGTTGGGCAGCAACACGCTGGCGATCTTCCCCGGTCAGCAGCGGCGCGGCGCGGTGATGTTTGGTATGGGTTCGATGCAGACCTTGAAGTTAGAGGACGCCGAAGCCATTCGCAAGAACTGCCCGTCGGTGATTGCGGTCGCGCCCTCCATTCAGCGCCCCTCGCAGGTGAAGTACGCCAACCAGAACACCAGCACCAACATTATATGCACGACGCCCGAATACATCTCCATCCGCAATTTCACCGTCGAACGCGGACGCTTTTTCACGGACAAAGAAGTGAAAGGGATGCGGAAGGTGTGTATTGTTGGTAAGACTGCCGCACAGAACCTGTTCGGTGACGGTGCGCCGATTGGCAGAACGTTGCGGATTCGCGGGATCACTTTCAAAATCATCGGCTTGATGGCTCTCAAAGGCGCGGCGATGTTTGGCGACCCGGATGACCAGATTTACATTCCCGTCACGACCGGCATGAAAATGGTGTTCGGACTGGACTACGTGACCATGATTTCGGCGCAAGCCGCCAGCCTGGAGAAAACGGCGAACGCCGTCGTTGAGATTGAAAACGCTATACGCAAAGCCCACCGTATTCCGCCCAGCGGCGATTTGGACGTCGTGGTGCGCACGCAGGCGGAGTTTATGCAGACGCAGGAGCAGGCGTCGCAGGCGTTTACATTCCTTCTGTCGGGGATTGCAGCGGTGGCATTGCTGGTCGGCGGGATTGGGATTATGAACATCATGCTCGTCTCGGTCACGGAGCGCACCCGCGAAATCGGCATCCGCAAAGCGGTTGGCGCGAAGAACCTCAACATTCTCTTTCAGTTTCTCATCGAGTCCATGACCCTCAGCGTGGTGGGCGGGCTGGTGGGCATTGGGGGCGGTTTCTTGGTGTCCAAAGGCGTTGGTTCAGCCTTGGGCTGGCCCACGCTGATTTCGCCGTTGTGGGTCGGCATCGCCTTCTTCTCTTCTGCGACGATTGGCATCGTCTTCGGCGTTTACCCCGCGTGGAAAGCCGCACAACTGAACCCCATTGAAGCCTTGCGGTACGAATAAAAAGTCAAGTCAATGAGTCAATGGGTCAATGCTTTGAGTCGCCCATTGACTCATTGACTCATTGACTCATTGACTTGACTTTTTTACAGGGGTGGGAACGGCGGCGGTGTGTCGGCATCGGGCTGTACGACGACGTCGCCGCCCGCAATGATGGAGGGTTGAGTAACGCCGTTGCTGATGCTGAAAGAGAGGTGGTAAGTCGCCGGGGTGGTGGTGGACAGGTTGGCAGGGAAGGAAAATGACCCCACGTAAAGATTGTTTGACTGCTGCGCTAAGACCAGCGTGGCGACGTTTTCCGGGCCGCCAGTGGAGGTCGTGCGGGTGATGGTGAGTTGGACGGTGAGAGACGCGATACCCGCCTGAACCGCGCTGACTTCAAACACCACAGAGCCGCCATTCGCGTTCAAAACACGCGGCGACACGGTGATGAAGTTGACGGTTGGTTGCTGAAGCGGAGAAATAAAGCGTCGGGTCCTCCTCCCTGCATTAACGATCACGTCGTCTTCGACATAGACCGCATTCCCTAACACGAGGCGCAAGTCGTGAGGTCCCGCTGCGACTTTCTTGATGACCGCCGGGGTGACGCGCCCGGTGTCTTGGTTATCTAAAAAGATGCGCGCGCCCGACGGATTGGACGAGATGTCCAGCGTGCCTTTTCTCCCGCCCCTCGCCAGTTTGATACCTTCGGACGCGGGAGTAGCCAACGCTGCTGCCTCCTTCGCGCCGTTATGATTGGAGGCGACGAACCCTTTGCCCCCGCCACAACCGCTGACGACCAACAGCGAAAGACCGAACCCCACTGCTGCTAAACTACGTATGAAACGATACATTCCAGCCTCCTACCTTTGCTTCAGAAGAATACCGAATACCGCGTGAGTTTTACCCAAAACACCCGGATTCTACGCCTCTTTTTTGTGAGCCGAGGGAAGTTGATTCCCGTCCGCTCTTCTGTTATCATAAGGGGTCAAGCAATGCCTCTGGAATGGAAGTTAAAATATTGTCCCATTATGACGATAAAGCACTTGGATTCTCTATCATGGGCGTCCAGAACGGAGTCATTTTCACTCTATCGGGGGACAGGCAGTCGCGGGGGGACTCTGCTCAGGGAGGAGTGGGGCGCGAGGCTCTGCCTTCTCAACAGTCCACACATCATACGTTCGGAGGCCAGGTATGGCGAGCAATGCAAGTAGTAGCGGACCCTCTGAACTCACGCAAGAGGAACAGGCGACGCTTGCGCGATTTTGGGAATATCAGCGGACGCGAAGCGCAGAACTTCGCGACCAATTGGTGCTGGAACACACCGGGCTGGTGGAAAAATTAGCGCGGCAGTTCATGTCGTCGGGCGAACCCGTCGAGGACCTGATGCAGGAGGGCTACATCGGTCTGATTAAAGCCGTTGACCGCTTCGAGCCGGACAAGGGCGTGAAGTTCACGACCTACGCCACGCACGTCATCTGTGGGGAGATTCGTCACTACCTTCGTGACCTGGGCAAACTCATCCAAGAACCGGGTTGGCATCAGCAACTTCGCTATCAGATTACGCGCTCTGGCGATATGCTCCAGCAGCGACTGGGACGGCAACCCGCGCCGGAAGAGATCGCGCTGGATTTGGGGATTGAGGTTGAGAAAGTTGAGCGCGTGCTCAAGAACAGCCAGATTTTTCAGGTCGAATCGCTGGACGCGGGCGTGGAGGAGGACGACGACGGCAATACAGGAACGCGCCATGAGCGCGTCACCGACGTTGAGCCGTCGAATGGGATAGAGCAGGTCGAGAATCGCCTTGTGCTGCGTCAGGCGCTGGCGAGATTAGGAAAACTGCAGCGCACGGTCGTTTTCCATTTCTTCTATCAGGACATGACCAAGACGGAGATTGCCCGTAAGTTGGGCATTTCGGTCAATTACGCCTCCTATCTGATCAAGCGCGCCCTGAAAAGTCTGCGGCGCAATCTGGAGGGAAGCGCGGCTGCCTATTCAGCAGACATTGAAAAGCGGCTGGCGGAGTTTGAGGAGCGCGTGGAACAGATGGAAACGGTGGACGTGGGGACGAGCCTCCCGACGGCTGCGACCTTCCGACGGAACCTTCACGAGGAAATCGTGCGCGCTCGTCGTTACCCCCAGGAATTCTCCATCGTCCTTTTCCAACTCACCGGCTGGAAGTCCGTTGCGCCATCACTCACCCAGCGTGAGGTCGACAACGTTTTGCGGCAGTTCACACACATCCTGCGGAGCAGTTGCCGCACAGTGGACAAACTCTATCGTTACGATTCGATGCGTTTCGTCGCTCTCTTGCCCCACACGGGCGTTCACGGCAAAACCGTGGGCGAGCGCGTGAAGCGCGTCATCCAGCAAAGCCCGCTGCAGCGCGCGCCGGGACAGCCCGTTCCTGAACTGTCCGTCACCCACCGCATCGCGGTTTTTCCCGCTGATGGCAGCACCGTGGAAGAGTTGCTGCGCTTCCTTATGCCAGAAGTCGAGAGAAACAGTAAGAAGAAGTAACGCCCGTGAAAGTCTTGTCAGCAGAAAAAGCCCACGTCATGTTATAATACGCTTCTTGCAAAGGTTCTGACCGCCCCTGAGTTGAGATTCTTCGCTGCGCTCAGAATGACATTTTCACGCCGCGACAAAGTCATTCTGAGCGCAGCGAAGAATCTCGGTGCGTCCGACAAGGACTTTTGCAAGAGGTCTAAGGTGGCGTGGGCTTTTTTCCGCCTCATCGAAACTCAGGAGGGCATTTGTGTTCAAGTCAACTGTCATCGTCGAAAAACCGTGGGGACGTTTTTTTCAGTACACGCTCAATGAACCGAGCACCGTCAAAATTTTGGAGGTGGACGAGGGACAAGCCACCAGTCTGCAATCTCACCAGCGCCGCGATGAGCGGTGGATTGTGTTGGACGAAGGCGCGGAGGTTCACATTGGGGAACAGGTGCTGACCCCTGCCCCCGGTGAGGAATTGTTCATTCCGCGTGGTGAGAAACATCGCCTTGCCTCGCGGCGGGGCACTGTCCGCATCTTGGAGATTTCTTTGGGCTTCTTTGATGAAGACGACATCGTGCGCTATGAAGACGTTTACGGGCGCGTGACGGACTGATCAAACTGACAGGTTACGGGTTTCGGGGAAGGCTTTGCGCGAAACCCGTAACTCGAAACCCGAAACTCGAAACAGATGAAAGCCTTAGTCTTAGTCGGCGGGTTTGGCACGCGGTTGTATCCGCTCACGTATCACATCCCGAAGGCAATGGTGCCGATGGTGAACGTTCCGTTCGCCGAGCGGATGGTGCGCTATCTGGCGCGATTCGGCGTGGAGGAAGTCATCTTTAGCGTCTGTTACATGCCCGACCCGATTCGGGAGCACTTCGAGAGAAACTACGAGGGCACTGTCAAATTCCACTACGTCTTTGAGGAGAAGCCCCTCGACACAGCGGGCGCGGTTAAAAACGCCGAACGATTACTGGACGGAACGTTCTTTGTGCTGAACGGCGATATTTTCGTTGACATCAACCTGCACGACGTGATGAACTTCCATCGCCAACGCGGGGCTGCTATCACCATTGCGCTCACGCCCGTTGAAGACCCAACCGCTTATGGAGTCGTGGAAACGGACGGCAACGGGCGCATTCAGCGGTTCTTGGAAAAGCCCAGTTGGGAGCAAGTCACGACCCACAACATCAACGCGGGCATCTACGTTTTTGAAGAGGAAGTGCTTGAGAGAATTCCGCCGGGTCAGCCCTACTCGGTGGAGCGCGCGCTGTATCCGAAGGCGTTGGAAGACGGCGTGCCGATGTACGGCTTTGTGTCCCAGCACTACTGGATTGACATCGGCACGCACGAAAAATATCTCCGCGCCCACTGCGACACACTCAAAGGCAATATCAAGGTCGAGATTCCCGGCGTGCAACAAAGCGAAGGCGTGTGGGTCGGCGCCGACAGCCACATCGCCGACGGAGCAACGATAGAGCCGCCGGTCGTCATCGGTTGTCGCTGCGAGATTGCGGCGGGCGCGCGCGTCGGACCGTTCGCCGTGTTGGGCGATGAGGTTCGCGTGGACCAAGACGCTTGCATTGCCGAGAGCGTGGTGTGGAACGGAACGCGCATCGGGGCAGACGCGCGGTTGAGGCAATGTATATTGGGGCGCGGCTGTATTGTGCAGCCCCAGGCAAAGGTGGAGACACTGACGGCGTTTGAGGATATGTCAATTGTTTAACCCCCTGATGGCAATCGCAAGACTTGCGCCTTCTCCCAAACCGGTTTCAGACGCCTCCCCTTTATTAACCATGGCGTGCGTCCTACCCTACAATCTTCCCAATTCTTCTTGGAAAACGGCTAACGCTTCCTCTCTCCACGCGTGTATCCATTGCCCCAATATACGTCGGATGGAGGCGGTCACAAACTTGGCTGCCTTGCAGCGCGAAAGGATGGCTGTCAGCGACGGAGAAATAAAACCGGGGGGTTCAAAATGCCTTCAACCGCTTACCTCATCCGCAATGCGTGCATCGTTCACGTCCTCACTGGACGGATTGAACGAGGCGACGTTCTCATCTGCGACGGCTTCATTCAGCACGTCGGTTGCGTTGGCGCAGCGACGGGCGCAACGGAAATGGATGCGCAGGCGCGCTATCTCATTCCCGGCTTGATGGACGGTCACGTTCACGTCGAGAGCGCGATGCTGCACCCCGCCGAGTTCGCCCAAGCCGCCGTGTTGCGCGGCACGACGGCGGTGTTCGCCGACCCGCACGAAATCGCCAACGTGCTGGGTGTTTACGGCATCGAGTTCATGCTCAAAGCCACCGAAGGGATGCCGTTGGACTTTTACTTCACGGCGTCGTCGTGCGTGCCCGCGACCGACATGGAAACGTCCGGCGCGGAGGTCACGGCGGACGACATCGCGCAACTGTTGAAACATCCCCGCGTCGTCGGCTTGGCGGAAGTGATGAACTTTCCCGGCGTCATCGCGGGCGACCCACAACTCCTGCGCAAAATTGGAGTGGCGAAGCAAGCGGGCAAAGTCGTGGACGGTCACGCGCCAGGGCTGCGCGGCGAGGGGCTGCGAAAATACGTCGAGGCGGGCGTGGAGTCCGACCACGAAACGACGCAGTTGGACGAGGGGTTGGAGAAACTGTCGCTGGGGATGTGGCTGATGATCCGCGAAGGTTCGGCGGCGAAAAATCTGGACGCGCTGCTGCCGATTGTAAGGGACGAAACCTACGAGAAATGCCTGTTCGTGAGCGACGACCAGACGCCCGCCGACTTGACCAGCGTGGGGCACATTGACCACATTCTGCGCCGCGCCGTCGCGCAGGGGCTTGACCCTGTGCGGGCGGTGCGCTTGGCGACGTTCAACACCGCGCAGCGTTTTCGTATTCCCAACGTCGGCGTGGTTGCCGAAGGTTACCGCGCCAATCTCGTTCTCGTCGAGGACCTGCAATCGTTCGCGGTGCGCACGGTTTTTCACGCGGGCGTGCCCGTCGTTGTCGACGGCAAAATCGTCGTGGATACGCCGATGTATCAAGACCCTCGCGTGCTGCAAACCGTCAAACTTCCGCCGCTGGACGCTTCTGCGTTGGCACTTCCGCTGGGCGGCAAGGCGCGCGTGATAGGCTTGACGCGGCAGCAACTTCTGACGACCAGTTTGGAGATGGAGGCGCCCACTTGTCGTCACGACTTCAGTCGTGATAGCGACGTTCTAAAATTAGCCGTCATCGAACGTCATGGCAAAACGCGCAACCTCGGATTGGGCTGGGTTCATGGCTTCGGGCTGAAAAACGGCGCGCTGGCGCAGTCCGTCGCGCACGACAATCACAACGTCATCGTCGTCGGCGCGAACGACGCGGACATGCTGGTTGCGGTGAAAGCCATTGAGGAAATGCAGGGCGGCTGCGTTGTGGTCGCTCAACAAAAAGTGAGGGCGCGGCTGCCTTTGCGCATCGCGGGCTTGATGTCCACCGAACCCGCCCCGCAAGTCGTCCACGCCTTCCACGCCCTCCACACCGCTGCGCAGGACTTAGGCGCGAGGCTGGAGCATCCCTTCGCCTCGCTCTCGTTCCTCGCGCTACCGGTCATTCCGGAGTTGAAGTTGACGGACAGGGGATTGGTGCAGTATGATGCGGGGGAGCAGAGGTTCAGGTTTGTGGCAACGCAAGTGGCTTAGAGCCTATCCCAAAATTCGTTTGTCGTCAGGCACGGAACGGAGGGGAGTGCCGTTGGGACGCCACTCCGCTGCGCTGCGTGGCTGACTACCGTTTGTAGTCAGGCACGAAACAGAGGGGAGTGCCGTGGGGACGCCACTCCGCTGCGCTGCGTGGCTGACTACGAACATTTTTGGGATAGGCTCTTAGACGGCTACTCGGGAACGACAGCAACTTCAGTGGGGGAGTGAGTATGTCCGTCTTCGTTCACGTTCGCCTGCGCTGTTTCAAGTTCTCGCTGCGCCTCATATTCCATCAGTTCCTCGTGGATGCGCGCCATCATTTTGTGAATACTGGCTTTCGTTGAACCGTGTTCTGGATTGCGGCTTTCCACCTGCTGAAGAAACTTCCACAGGCGATCCAGTTCCTGCAAAGCCGCATCACGCTCGTTGTCGTTCTGAATCACAGCCATATTTCGACCACTCCTTTTTGCTGAGTGGAGTTGCGTATCGAACTGAAGAACTCAACCCATCCTTCCCATTCCCATTCACTGCGGGCGAAGAACAACTCTTTGGGCTGGCGCGTTTGCAGCATCTCCCACAACTCAATGGCTTCGGGTTTCCTTGCGCGGAGTTGCGCCCCCCAATCATCGGGCAACCATACCACAGCATCTACGTCTCCTGGCTCCGCCTTATCGGTGACAAAACTCCCGTTGATGAAGAACCGCCGTGCGCCCACGGCTCGCGCTAATTCCAGCCATCGCCGCAGACGCTCCACCAAGTATTGTCGGCGTGGCGTGGACTGTCCGAAACGGCTGATGACTTCTTCTTCACTTGCCTGATGTAAACCTTCGAGCAGATAGCCGTCGTCACGAAAGCGTGGAATGGGCATGGGTTCGACCCCAAAGCGTCGTTAAAACCGCCGTTTCCGCTTGCCCCGCTTTGCCGCCTTCCGCTTCCGCGCCCGTTCCGATGCCGTCGCGCCGACAGCGACTTCTTCGACTTCTTCCCCTTCGTCCTCAGCGGTCACGGACGTTGGCGACGGGGTGGGCAGTTGCGATGTCGGTTCTTTCATCGCTGTCACGGGACGCGGCGCGGAGGTCGTCGGCTTCGGCGCGGGTTTCTGCGGTTCGGGCTTCGCTTCGGTGCGACGCTGCGGCGTAGCGGCTAACTTGCGCCTTTCGTCCCACTTGCGCCACGCGACCAGAATCTGACTGGCGTTGAAGATGGACGAATACGCGCCCGACGTGATGCCGATGAACATCGCCAGGATGAAGTTGTAGATGCTACTGCCGCCGAACAGCAGCAACATGATGAGCGTGAACTGCACGTTCAGACCCGTGTTGATGGAGCGCGTCATGGTCTCCCACAGCGAATCGTTCACGATGTCCTCGTAGGGGTCGCGGCGGCGCAGTTTCAGGTTTTCGCGGACGCGGTCGAAGATGACGACGGAGTCGTTGATGGAGTAGCCCACCACCGTCAGCAGCGCGGCGACGAACGCGCTGTCGGCTTCCACCGACGGAACGAAGTATCCAATCAGCGCGAACGTGCCGACCATCACCAGAACGTCGTGCAGCATGGCGATAATGCCGGCGATGGCATAACGTAATCCGTCGTGCTGCACGTTGTAGCGTATCCAGATGAAGCCCAAAATCAGCACGGAGCCTAACAGCACGCCGATAATCGCCCGCCGCGTCAGTTCCTTCCCGATAACAGGACCGACCAACTCGCTGCTGAGGAGTGTCACCTTGCCGTATTTCTCCTCCAAAATGCGCGTGACGACTTTTTCCTGCGCTCGCTGCTCGGTTTCCGTTTCCGCCTGCGTGCGCACGAACAGCACGTTGCCGCCTGCCAGTTGCGGGTTGCCAATTTTGCGTTCTAATGTCTTCTCTTTCTCCAACGCACTGCGCACCTCGCCCACGAACTGCGGCGCGGACTTGCCCTGCGCGGCGTTGGGGGGCATCTTATACTGGAACAGCGCGCCGCCCGTGAAGTCAATGCCGAGGTTGATGAGCGAGCGGCGTTCGGGGTTCATAAAGTTCATCGTGCAGAAAACGATACCGACCACAATCGTCAGCCCCGAAATCGCAAACCACAGATTGCGGCGCCCCACGAGGTCGAACTGCGGCTTGGGCGGCTCACCCTTGACGGTTGCCAACCTGCCGAACTTGCCCCACCCGATTCGAAGGGGTATCCACAACTTGTGAACGTTCGCCAGTCCCGTATCGGCGACGGCATACATCAACCAGCGCGTTACGGTGTTCGCCGTGAACAGGCTGCTGATGACGCCGAAGATGAGCGTCAAGCCGAATCCTTTGATGGGACCGGTGCCGTAGTTGTAAAGCACGATAGCGGCGGTGATGGTCGTGATGTGCGAGTCCCAAATTGCCGTCCACGCGCGGTGGAACGCGGCTTGCAGTGCGGACTTGAAGGTTTTATCCGTGGACATCTCCTCTTTGAGTCGCTCGAAGATGAGCACGTTCGTGTCCAAACTCATGCCCAGCGCGAGGATGAATCCCGCGATGCCAGGCAGCGTCAGCGTCGCTTGCGCGAGAACAAGGATGGCGAGGTTGAGGATGCAGTAAATGCCGACCGCCACAACCGCCAACGCGCCGGGCAGCCGATACCACACCAGCATGAAGACGACGATGCACAGCAACCCCATCATGCCCGCGTAGAGGCTCTTACGCACGGAGTCCGCGCCGAGCGTGGGGCTGATGGTGCGCTCCTCCACGATGTCCACCGGGGCGGGCAGCGCGCCCGCGTTGAGTTGGGTGGCTAACTTGTTGGCTTCTTCGATGCTGCGGAATCCGCCGGAGATTTCGACCGCTCCTCCCGTAATCGGTTCGTTGATGCGCGGCGCGGAGATGCACTCGCGGTCCAGGAAGATGGCGATGTGCCAGAACTCGCCGCCTGAGGGCGCATATTTCGTGGTCATCTGTGCGAACGTGTTGCGGGCGCTCGGGCGGAAGTTCAGGTGCACCGCCGGCTCGCTGGGGTCCTTCCCGCTGAACCCCCCCTGCACGTTGGGTTCCAATTCGTCCCCCTTGATGACGTAATCGGGAAACGCCTTCGCCGACGCCTCAAAGACCTCATCGCTGGTCACTTCCTGACCGCCCTTGCGGAACGTCACCCGCTCGCGCTCGTGCATCACCACTTCGTATTCTTTGGGGAGGAGATGGAAGCGCAACTGCGCCGTTTCGCCGATGGCTTGCTTGGCTTCTTCGGGGTTCTTCACGCCGGGCAACTCGACGATAATGCGGTCGGGCGGCTCTTTCTGAATGGTGGCTTCGCTGACGCCCAGCCCGTCCACGCGGCGGCGGAGGATTTCCACCGTCTGGTCCAACGTCGTCGGGCGGATGGAGTAGAACTGGGGCGTGCGCGTCGGTTTCGCCTTGCCTAAGTTTGCTGCCGCGCCCTGCTCGTTGACGACCTTGACGACAAGTTCCTTCTGCACGTTGAACGTCTTCTCATTGGGCGGCTGGGTGTGAATCTGAATCGTGTGTGGTTCGGCGGCTTTGACCTTGACTTCCGCACCGGGGATGCCGCTTTTCAGCAGCGCCTCGCGCAGTTTGTTGAGGAACACGCCGCGTTCTTCGTCCGTCTCGCCGATGGGCTTTTCATACTTGTATTCAAAGAACGCCTGCCGCACCTGCAGCACGATGTGCGACCCGCCCTGCAAGTCCAGCCCCAACCGAATCTGCGGGCGCGGTTTGTAGAGGGCGAGTCGCAGCGGCAGTTTCTTCAGCGGCGGTGTCCCCAACTGGCTCAGGTCGGTGATGACCGCCTCGCGGGGCTTAGCGATTTTCTTCTCGACGACCGCCGTGACTTGCTTCAGGAATCGCCGCGCCTCCGTTCGCGTCGCCTTCTCGCAGGTGAGAACCAACCCCGCCGTGCCGACGCGCTTCGCCCCGATTACATCGTCGAAATCTTTGAAGACCGTTTCCACCACGTACTTGCTGAGGTCGCTCTTCGCCTCGGGCGCGGTCAAAATTTGGTCGAGGGGCTTGGCAAAATCAAAGCGGATGTGAAACTCCTTCGGGCGGGGCTGGAGCCGCACGGGCTGGAACACAATCTCAAGGCACACCAGCACCAGCAGCGCGACCCCCAACAACAGATAACGACGATGGATTCGCATGGGTCATACTTCCTCTCAGCTAAATAAAAATAGCAAGTCGGTCCCGTCAACATCTCGGCTTGCGCCTTTGGCATTATACTGAGTTTGAGGGGGTTTGTCAACGACAAGCGGCGCGGGGAGGGTGTATTTCAAACTTGTTGGTAGTGAGGCGATTTATCGCCGTTCATGAGGCGCAAGGAATTGGGCTACTACTAACGCAAATGGAATGCACCCCGGCGCGGGGAGCATACATATCACGCCTCCCGGATGATACTTATAGTCCGTGTCCTTATTGCCATCACAATTATAAAATACAGAGCGATGCGAAGCAAGCACCCATGGTTGACGGAGTTAGGGAAAAACGTGCGACGAGCAAGAGAGTCGAAGAGGCTTTCCCAAGAGCAACTTGCTGATATTGCCGATATGGATAGGACATATATCGGTGGCATCGAGCGCGGTGAGCGAAATGTTGCCGCCCTCAATCTCATTCGCATTGCGATTGCGCTTGATATTGAGGTGGGGAACCTGTTTCCTCCCATAGAAACTTGCAAGAGGCTTCGGCGAACCAAGAGCCATGCTTAAAATCCCATCCCCCCCGACTTGGTTGGGCGTGACGTTGGCAGGATGCCTCCTCCTCCCTCTCCTTTCCCCCACACCTATTGTGGCAGGGCATCCGACAGGGGATGACAAGCGTATGAACGACCTCCTTGAACCCATTCGCCGAAAGCACAAGGTCCCTGCCTTAGCGGGCGCGATTGTAACGAGCAAAGGTCTCATTGCCCTGGGGGCGGTTGGCGTGCGCAAGGCGGGAACGGACGTAGCCGTCACGGTGGACGACAAATGGCACATCGGCTCGGACACGAAGGCGATGACGGCGGCGTTGATGGCGTCGCTGGTAGAACAGGGGAAGTTGAGATGGGAGACGACGATTGAGGAAGCGTTTCCTCCCCTCGCGCCGTCGCTGCCGCCTGCGTTGACAAGGATGACGCTGGTGCATCTGCTGTCGCATCGCACGGGGCTGCCTGCGAACTTGCCGCTCGGTTGGCACAGCGTTCCGCGCCTCATCCCTATCCGCGAGCAGCGTCAAGCTGCGGTGAAGATGGGACTGAAGGCGCAATTGGAATCAGAGCCGGGCGCGAAGTTTGGCTACTCCAACTTGGGCTACGTCATCGCAGGCGCAATCGCAGAGCAATATGCCGACGCGTCGTGGGAGGACCTGATGAGCAGGATGATTTTTCAGCCACTCGGCATGAAGGGCGCGGGCTTCGGCGGCGTCGGCACGCCAGGGCAGATTGACCAGCCGTGGGGGCACACGGCGGACGGCAAGCCCGTCAAAGACAACGGACCGGACGTGGACAACCCGCCCGTGCTGGGTCCAGCGGGCAGGGTTCACTGCACGTTGAGCGACTGGGCGAAGTTCATCGCCGACCAGCTGCGCGGCGCGCGCGGCGAGAAGGCTCTGCTGAAGCCAGAGACTTACAAGAAACTCCACACGCCTCCGTTCGGCGACGATTACGCGCTGGGCTGGATCGTCACGGAACGCAACTGGGGCGGCGGCAGGGTGTTGACACACGCGGGCAGCAACACGATGAACTTCGCCGTCGTTTGGATGGCGCCGCTGCGCGACTTCGCCGTTCTCGTCGTCACGAATCAGGGCGGCGACACGGCGGCGAAAGCCTGCGATGAGGCAGCAGCGGCGCTGTTGGGGCTGCACCTGAAAGAGTAGTCAACACGATTGCGACGGAGTGCAACTCCGTCGCAATCGGCGTCAGACGTGAAAACCACTCACGACCTATCGCAACTTCACTGGAAACTTTCGGGCTGGACGCCGCACCTGTGGCGGTTGATGCAGACGATGGAAATCCCGATACTCGGCAACGCGGACGTGATGGCGGTGACGGCAAAGGTGCCCGGCTCCGTGCAGCACGCGCTACGGCAGGCGGGGCGGCTGCCGGACTGGAACGTCGGTCTCAACGCGCGGCAATGCGAATGGGTGGAGAACCGCCATTGGATTTACGAGGGCGCTCTTCCCGATGAGTGGATGGAGAGCGGTAAGACCCATCGCTTGAAATGTCTGGGGCTGGATTACAGCGGAAGCGTCCTCCTCAACGGACAGACGGTGGGAACGTTCTGCGGCACTCACATCCCGCACGTTTTCGACCTCACCCCTCATCTGACCGAGAGGGGCAACGTCCTGAGAATCGTCTTTGACTTGCCGCCGCGATGGCTGGGGCAGTTCGGGTTCACTTCGCAGGTGCGGGAGTGGAAAGCGCGGTTCAACTACACCTGGGACTGGATGCCCCGACTCGTGCAGATTGGGATATGGGACAACATTTTCCTTGAGGTAACGGACGGACTGGAGATTGATACTTTCTGCTGTGTCGCTGATGCCAACCCGGCGGATGGGACGGGTTCCCTCAAAGCAACGGGTCATGTCGCTGAGCGAAACGGCGGTGTCGTTCGCGTGTCGCTGACGCGGGATGACGCGGCTATTCGTGAGGAAGAGATGCCCGCCTCCCAGTTCAACACCGTCGGCGTGTCGTGGGAAGGATTGCCCGTCGCGCTCTGGTATCCCAACAGGGAAGGCGAGCAGCCGCTTTACACCGTCACCTGCGCTCTCGTTGACGGAGACGGAAACGAGTAAGACCGAGTCACTCGTCGGGTGGGCTTCCGAAATGTGACGTGGCTGCCCTGCGAAGGCGCGCCCGCCCATGCCGACCCGTGGCTATGCGTAGTGAACGGACGCCCCATTTTTCTACAAGGCGTGAACTTCCCGCCGATTCTGCCGAACTTCGCCGACGTGACGGAGATGGACTACCGCAAGAGAATTGAACTCTACCGTGATTTGGGCGTGAACGTTTTCCGCGTGAACGGCGTCGGCTTCTTGGAAACCGAGTGCTTCTACAACCTTTGCGACGAGAACGGCATCCTGGTCTGGCAGGACGTTCCGCTGTCCTCCTCCGGCGTGGACAACTACGCGCCCGACGACGAGCAGGCGATTGAAGAGACAGCGGCGATTTTGGAGTCGTTCATCGAACGCAGGCAGCATCATCCGTCTCTGATGATTTGGTGCGGCGGCAACGAACTTCAGCGGATGGACGACGAGGGCAGGAGCGTGCCGCTTGATGCCACGCATCCTATGCTTGCCCGGTTCAAGAGTATCGTTGAAGCGAAAGACCCCACCCGCCGCTTCGTTCCCACGACAGCGACGGGTCCGAGATTCTCCGCCGACGCCCGCGAGTTCGGGAAAGGGTTGCACTGGAACGTTCACGGACCGTGGAAGCCTTGGGGCGATTTGCAGTCATGGGCGGAATACTGGCAGGGCGATGACGCGCTGTTCCGTGCTGAGAGCGGCTGTCCGAGCGCGTCCCCGGCGGAGATTATTCGCCAATACGCCGGCGACCTTGACCCCATGCCCGTCAGCGAAACGAACGACCTGTGGCGGCATCCGGTGACATGGTGGATTGAGTCGTCCGTCTTCAAGTCCGAACGCGGGCGAGCGCCAGAGTCGCTGGAAGAATACGTGGAATGGAGCCAGGCGCGTCAGGCGCAAGCGCTGACGATGGCGGTGAAAGCGTGCAAAAACCGATTCCCCCGCTGCGGCGGCATCCTCCTCTGGTGCGGTCACGATTGCTACCCGTGCGCTGCCAACACCTCCATCGTGGATTTTCACGGCAACCCCAAGCCCGCGGCGTTAGCGCTGCGGGAGGTGTGGAAGGAACATTGACGTTGCGAAAGCCTTTGCGTCCTGCTCCAATAGGCGTGGAGGGAAGAATCATGCAGCGGATCAGGCTCGAAGACGCCCGAACGCAGTTGCCTCATCTGATTGAGCAGGCTGTCAAGGGAGTCACCCATGCGTCATTGATACCCCACACCGCAGGAAAATCGCAGACCGGGAGGGGGAGGCTCCCGCCGAACCAGAGGGAGGCTCCCGCCGAATCCCGACTCGTCAGGACTCCGCCGGAGCGTCGCCCTCCCGCGGGGGCGGTTATTTTCGGAGGAGTCATTCATGCGCCGTTGACGCGCCCCGCCGCAGGAAAATGACGGCATGGGATGCCGTCGCCCCCGTCCCCCGCTGGCGGGGGACAGCCCCC
>FWPU01008805.1_pt1 | contig 16641 bp, 13 predicted proteins | sample 2228361 | NCBI WGS metagenome assembly FWPU01 (sample SAMEA103939777, study PRJEB20133) | metagenome
ACCTGAACGACGACACGATCACCGGCAACGTGTTCTTCCTCGACGGGAGCCAGCCGCCGCAGTTCATCTGGTGCGAGCAGGTGAGCGAGCGGCCCTCGCCGAACCCCGCCGAGTCTGAGTTCGACTTCCGCTGCTTCGGCGCCGGTCCCTGCGCGCAGGCGCCCTGCTCGAGCGCCGCGTTCGTCGAGATCGCGACGATCACGCTGAACGGCGCGTTCCTCTTCCCGCCGGGGACGACCTCCACGCTGAGCGGCAACGTGCAGCCGATCTTCACCGGAACCTGCGCGACCAACCTCGCCTGCCACGTCGCGGGCGGCGCCGGCCCGGTGAACCTGAGCGCCGGCCAGTCCTACGCGGGGATCTTCCGGGTGACGGCGACCCAGGACCCGAGCAAGTTCTACGTCGACCCGTTCAACCCGGCGCAGAGCTACCTGTTCAACAAGGTCGAGGGCACGGGCATCGGCTCGCAGATGCCGCTCGGCATGCCGCCGCTGCCGCAGGACCAGATGGACGCGATCCGCAACTGGATCCTCGAGGGCGCGGTCAATAACTGATTCGATTTCCTGAACGGTCGCAAGAGCGGTCGGCGCCGCGGCCTACGGACGAGGGTCGCAGCGAATGTCGATGTGCGAGGTGGGCTGGGCTCGAGCATGCTCGCACAGGGCCGCGGCGTCGCGCTCGAACGACGTCTCGACGCCGTCGAAGCCGATCACGGCGAGGCGGTAGCCGTACTCGACGAGCTTTTCGAGGTACGCCTCGCCGGTGAGGCCCGAGGTCCGCTCGAGCTGGCCGATGCAGAACTCGCTGAAGATCACCGGACGCCGGCCGCCGGCCAGCAGATTCTCGGCACCGCGCAAGACCAGCCCCTCGGCGCCCTCGACGTCGACCTGGATCACGTACGGCGGCGGGACGAGCCGGCTCATCTCGTCGAGCGAGAAGACCTGCGTGAAGCTTCGGTCGCGAACGTCCTCGACGTCCGCGGGACCACGAGCCGGCTCGATGAAGCCGTTCGTCCCCTGAGCTTCGACGTAGCGGTAGATCGCGCAGCGATCCGCGATGGCGACGGGAAGGACCACGACGTTGCGCAGGTCGTTGAGGACGACGTTGCGCATCAGCAGGGTCGCGTTGCCCGGGTGCGCCTCGAACGCGACGACGCGCCCGCGCGGCCCGACGAGCCGCGCCGCGCGAACGACGTGGTAGCCGATGTTTCCGCCGATCGCCCAGTAGCTCATCCCGGGACGCAGCGTCGCGGTCAATGCCTTGGCGAGATGCGTCTCGTACCGCCCCGTGCGATGGAGGTCGGCGTTCGACGCGTCGACGGCCGAGACGAGGAGGCGCAGGCCTTCGCCGATGTCGACCACGTCCAGGTCGTCTCGCTCCTGCCGGAGGACCGCTCGGTGCATGACCGTGTTGCGGAACTCCTCGGAGCACAGGATCGAGGAGACCAGCTCCGACACCTCGCCGCGCCCCACCATCGCGGTGTAGTGGCGCCAGCCGTCGGGGTCTGGCTCGCGTCCGAGCAGCAGCCGGTACGCGAAGCGCACGTCGTCCTCCGTGACCCGCCTCGGATCGGCGAGGCGCACGATCGACTTCGTGCCGCGCCAGCGAAGAGCGCGGTGCGCCAGCCGTTGCAGCTTCCCCCTCACGCGACGTCAGCGTGTAGCACAGGGGCGCTCCTGGACATCACTCCCGGTGGTGCTAGGACCTGTGGGCATGCCCGCTCGCCTCGGGGACTCCCTGGGCTTGCTCCCGAGCCATCCGCGGCTCGCCGCTTGCCGCTCCCCTGATCGGCCATGAAGCGACTCCGGGTCCTGCTGCTCGACCTCAAGACGTACTACCCTTCGCCTGCGTACCAGCTCGGGCTCCTGGTCGAGTACGCGCGCCTCGAGGAGGAGGTGCGGCGCAACGTCGAGTTCGTCTTCAGCGAGCAGCCGAGGAGCGTCCCGCCGCGCGAGCTTGGGGCGGCGATCCTCTCATCCGAGGCGGATCTGGTCGGGATCTCGAACTACGCCTGGAGCTACCGGCGGATCTGCGACACGCTCGAGCTGCTCGAGCGCTCGGGCGCACGGCTGCCGCGCATCGTGCTCGGCGGACCGAACAGCTCGGGCGCGTTCGGCGACGAGCTCATGCGGCGCTACCGCTCGATCTCGGCGATGGTCGAGGGCGAGGGCGAGCCCGCGTTCCGCGACATCTGCGCCTCGCTCGCCGCGAGCCCGGAGCGCGACCCGTTCGCCGAGGCGCGCAACTGCGTCGTGCGCGACGAGAGCGGGACGATCGTGCGGCGCAATCTCGGCCACCGCATCCAGTCGCTCGACGAGGTGCCCTCGCCGTACCTGAGCGGGCTGCTGCCGACACAGCCGTCGCCGATCTTCTACGAGACCAACCGCGGCTGCCCGTACCGCTGCTCGTTCTGCTACTGGGGCAACGGCAACTCCAAGATCTACCGCATGTCGCCCGAGCGCATCCGCGAGGAGATGGAGTTCTTCGCGCGCCGCCGCGTCTCGTCGTTCTGGATCGCGGATGCGAACTTCGGGATCTTCCCGAGCGACGCCGAGATCGCGGAGATGATGGCCGAGGTGAACGCGCGGCACGGGCGGCCGTTCAAGCTGGTCGGCGTCAACTGGGCGAAGCAGAGCAGCGACCGCGTCCTCGAGATCGCGAAGATCTTCCGCGACGGCGGCATGGCCTGCACGACGACGATGGCGCTCCAGTCGGTGACGCCCGAGGCGGAGCGCATCGCCAAGCGCTACTCGATGCCGCCGTCGAAGTTCGCGAACCTGATCCGCAAGGCGAGCGAGAGCGAGCTCGACACCTACACCGACGTCATCTGGGGGCTCCCCGGCGAGAGCTTCGACGAGTTCCTCGACGGGCTCGGCGCGATCGCGGCGACCGGCGTGCCCGCGATCCTGCTGCACCAGCTCTACCTGCTCCCCGGCACCGAGTTCTTCGAGAAGCGCCGCGAGCTCGGGATCACGATGCTCTCCGACGTGGAGGACGTGCCGACCGAGCCCGGGCCGCGCTCCGACTTCGCCGAGTACATCGTCGTCGCGCACCCCAAGATGAGCCGCGCCGACCTCGTGCGCGGGACGCGGATCATCGGCGCGAACCACCTCCTGCACAACCACGACCTCGGCCGGATCACGACCTTCTACCTGATGCGCTACGGCCTCGAGCACCGCGACGTGCTCGAGTTCTTCGACGCGGTCGTGATGGGCGAGGTCCCGGGGTTCGACGATCCGCCCGGCTCGTTCCTCGCCGACGTGCGCACGCGGATCCGCACCTTCGCCGAGACGGTCGGCCTCGACGAGTACGCCTTCTACTACCGGCTGAGCGACGAGGTCTGGTTCGCGCGCGACGCGAGCGGGCGCAGGCGCTCGCGAGCGGCCGAGGTGCGCGACTTCGTGGTCCGCCTCTTCACCGCGCTCGCGGCGCACCACGGGCTCGCGCTGGACGAGGAGGAGGAGCTCCTGCTGCGCGAGGTCGCGACGTACAACGCGCTCGTCGCCCCGAAGCCCGCCTGGCGCCCCGAGGGCGCCTACGCCTTCACCTACGACGTGCACGCGATCTGGGGCGACATGCAGCGCACGATCCACGCGGCGGCCGACCGGCTGCGGGCGCGCGCCGAGGGCGGGCTCGAGCCGGAGACCTGGCCCGGGCTTGTCGCCGACGTCGGGAACGCGCTGCGCGAGCTTCTGACTGACGACTACCTGCGCGCGCACCGCACCGGGCCGCGCTACCTGGTCGAGAACGGCTGGCGGATCGCGCCGGTGCTCGAGACCGCGGACTGGCTGCTCAGCAGCCGGAGCAAGCACTGCACCGTGCGCCGCGAGCCGCGCGCCGCGTGAGGCGGACGGCCCGCCGCGATCGGCCGCCGCCTGCTAGCGGCGCGCCGCCTCGACCACCGCCTGGAGCTCGGCGAGCGACAGCGCGGTGTGCAGCTCCTCGCCCGGCACCTGGACGTCGAACTCGCGGTCGAGCGCCGCCGCGAGCTCGGCGAGCGACAGCGAGTCGAGCGGCGCCAGCTCGTCGAGCCGCGCCGCCGCGTGCAGCGCGTCGCGCGGCACGCCGAGCACCTCCGACACGACGGCGCCCAGGCGCTTGTCGATCGACCCCACCGCTGCCTGATCCGTCTGGTTCACCCGCATCACCTCACAGGCGGTTTCGCCGCCCGCGCGCGCTTCGTCAACTCGCGCACGACGTTGCGCTGGTGCGCCTCCAGCGTGCCGCCGCCGATCTCGAGGAGCTTCGCGTCGCGCAGCATGCGCGCGACCGTGCCGTCGTCCTCCGCGCCGGCGAGCGCCAGCACCTGCAGCGCCCGGTCCGCGACCTCCTTCGCGACCGGCGCCGCAAACAGCTTCGCCGCGTCCGCCCCGAGCCGGTTCCAGCGCCCAGGGCCGACGCCCGCCGCGGTCGCGTAGACCAGCGCCGCGGCGGCTTGCGTGCGGGCGTACGACTCGGCGACGTGCCGCTGCACGTGGCCGTCGTCCGCGAGCGGCGCAGCGCCGCCGGGCGCCGGCCGCCGCGCGCAGGCGAGCATGGCCTCCAGGCACCGGTCGGCGATCCCGAGGCCGATCGCGGCGAGGCACAGGCGCTCGATCTCGAGGTTCCGCAGCATGCCGACCAGCCCCGCGCGCTCGCGGCCGAGAAGGTTGCGGCGCGGCACGACGCAGTCCTCGAAGACCAGCTCCGCCATCGGCGCGCTCCGCATGCCGTGCTTCTCGATCGGCGAGCCGGTCGAGAAGCCAGGGAAGCCGCGCTCGACGAGGAAGGCCGTCACCTCGCCGTCGAGCTTCGCGTAGACCAGGAAGAGGTCCGCGTCCGGCGCGTTGGTGATGAAGGTCTTCCGCCCGCGCAGCACGTAGTCGTCGCCCCGGCGCTCGGCGGTCGTGCGCATGGCGAGGACGTCGGTGCCGCCCGAGGGCTCGGTCATGCCCATCGCGCCGATCGCCTCGCCGCTCGCAAGGCGCGGCAGGAAGCGGCGCCGCTGCTCCTCGTTCGCCGTCTGGCAGAGGTTGTGCGCGCAGAGGATCGCGTGCGCGAGGCAGGCGAGCGCGAAGCCCGCGTCGGCGCGGGCGAGCTCGCGGTGCACGACCGCGGCTGCCGTCGCGTCGCCCCCGCCTCCCCCGACCTCGCGCGGCAGCGTCAAGCCGAGAAGCCCGAGCTCCGCCGCCCGGCGGAACGAGGCGCGGTCGAGCGTGCCGGTGCGGTCGTGCAGCGCTGCGCGCGGCGCGACCTCGCCGCGGGCGAGCTCGGCGACCCGCTCGCGCAGCGCCTCGACCGACGCCGGCGCCGCAGCCGCGGTCACCGAGCCTCCGGCATGTAGGGCCACATCCACCACTCGTCGGCGAGCTCGCGGACGATCGCGCCCATCTCGCGCGCGATCGCGTCGACCGGGACGCCGCGCGGGAGCGGCTCGATCGCGCCGCCGTAGCGGATCTCGACGCCCCCGGGCCGGCTCACCGCGACGATCGGCCGGACCGGCACGTCGAGCAGGCCGGCAAGAAGAAAGATCCCTGCCGCCATGCGGATGCGCTCGCCGAGCAGCTCGATCTCGACCGAGCGCGCGACCACGTCGCCCGGCACGTCCATCAGGACGAAGAGCGACGCGCCCTCGAGGACGCGCGAGCGGGCGGTCGCGGTCGCCTCCGCGCTCACCCCGAGGAAGGGCGCTCCCGTCATGCGCTCGACCCAGGCGACCTTGCGCTCGCCCCAGCGCCGCTTCGCGGCGGGCATCGGGTTCGAGTCGTCGAGCGGCCGGCCGACGATCTGCAGCGTGAGGCGGCGGACGCGCGCGAGGTAGAGGATCGCCAGCACCGGGCTCCCGAGGTGGAGCGTCGCCCAGATGCACGGCCCGCTCGCCGGCGGCGGGGGCGCGTCCGGCGCGAAGCACGCGGCGAGACGCTCCGGGCGGCGCATGAGCCAGGCGATCTCCGCCTCCTCGCGCGCCTCGGACTCGAGCGCCCGGCGGAAGATCGCCGCCGCGCGCGCCTCGTCGACGCCGAGGGCGCGCGCGATGCGCGAGGTCGCGACGGCGCGCCGCACCGGGTCGGCGGACCACTCGCGCGCCGCGCACAGCTTGCCGTAGAGCCGCCCGAGCGCCCGGCTTCGCGCGGCGAGCGGCAGCATCAGGTCGTAGCGCAGCTCGGCCCAGCGCTCGCCGGGCCGAGGCGTGGCCGCCTGCTGCAGGTTCACGCGGGCGCCGCTCGCTCCGGGAGGTAGCGCTCGCGGGTCGCGCTCCGGGCGAGCTTGCCGCTCGTCGTCTTGTGCACGCCGCCCGGCGGGACGAGCTTCAGGTGGCGGAGCGCGAGCCCGGTCGTGCGCGTCACGTGCGTGCGGATCGCGCGCTCGAGCGCCGCGAGCTCGTCCGGATCCTCGAGCTTGGTCTCGACGACCGCGCCGAGGACCTCCGTGCCGCGCTCGTCGTCGAGCACGCCGAAGACCACCGCGCAGCCCTCGCGCACGCCGGGCACCTCGTTGATCACGGTCTCGAGATCGTGCGGCGCGTACTTCTCGCCCGCGATCACGATCAGGTCCTTGTCGCGCGCGACGAAGAACAGGTCGCCGTCCGCCACGTAGCCGCGATCGCCGGTGTTGAGCCAGCCGTCGCGCAGCACCTGCGCGGTCCGCTCGGGAGCGCGGTGATAGCCCTCGAACAGCGAGCTGCTCGCGAGCCACACCTCGCCCACCTCGCGCTCGCCGAGCAAGCGCCCGCCGTCGCGGATCTCGATCTTGCAGCGCGGCAGGCAGCGGCCGATCGCGACCGAGTCGAGGCCGTCGCCGGTGCAGGGCTCGGCGCGGCCGCGCGCGAGCGCCGCCCGGTCGATGCGCTCGATGCGCGGCGCGCTGTCCACGGGGTGCGCGGTCGCGATCGTGACGTTCTCGGCGAGGCCCCAGGCGGGCGTCATGGCGCGCGGGTCGAAACCGTAGGGCGCGAAGCGCTCCGAGAACTGGGCGATCGTCCGCGCCAGCACCGGCTCGGCCGCGTTGATCGCGATCCGCCAGCTCGAGAGGTCGAGCCCGGCGAGCTCGTCATCGCGGATGCGCTGGACGCACAGCGCGTAAGCGAAGTTCGGCGCCCAGGAGATCGTGCCGCGGTAGCGGTGCAGGGCGTCGAGCCAGAGGCGCGGCTCGCGGATGAAGTCGGTGGTCGGGATCAAGACCGTGGGGCAGCCCGAGAGGAGCGGCAGGAGGAAGGCGTCGATCAGCCCCATGTCGTGGTAGAGCGGGATCCAGTTGACGCTCACGTCGCGCGGCGTGAGCCCGAGCCCGTCGCGCACCGCGCGGATGTTGTCGAGCATCGCCCGGTGCGAGAGCCGGATGCCCTTCGGCGCGCCGGTCGAGCCCGAGGAGAACTGGATGGTCGCGGTGCGCGCCGGATCGGCGGCGACGGGCGCGGGCGACGCGGCGCCCTCGCGCGCGTCGTCCGGCCCGAGGAGGAGCGCGCCGCCGAGCGCCGAGCCGCCGTCGCCGCGGCGCAGCTCGGCGGTCCGCGCGTCGCAGTAGACGGCGCGCGCCGGACCGCACGCGAGGAGCCCGGCGAGAAGCCGCCGGTAGGCGTCGGGCGCGGCGACCCGCTGCGTGGGCGTCGAGGCGAGCGCCGGGATCGCGCCCGCGAACAGCACGCCGAAGTAGGCGGCGACGAGCTCGGGGCCGGTCGGCAGGACGAGCACGACGTGGTCGCCGGGCGCGACGCCGCGCGCCTCGAGGCAGGCCTGTACCGCGGCGGCGCGCGCGCGGAGCGCCCCGAGGGTCAGACGCTCCTCCCGGCCGCTGCGGTCGGCGAACACCAGGCACGGGTAGTCGGGGTGCCGCCGGGCGAGCTCGACGAGCGCCTCGACCAGCGTCTGCACCCCGTCGAGGAAGCCCGGCTCGACCGGGCTCGGCGGCAGGACGACCTGCTCTCTCATGCGATCCGCTCCCAACGACGCGCTCCCGCGCGGCTACCGACGGCGGCGGCCGCGCGGCCTTTCACTCCTAGCATCCGTCGCCCTCGCCTCCACGCCGCGCGACCGGCAGGAGGCGCGGCGGGTGCGCCTCGAGGCTCGCCGGGCCGGGCCGTCCCACGCGCGCCGCCTCGACCTCCTCCTCCGCGCGGGCGCGGAAGGAGGCGAGGTCGAAGCCGAGGGCGTCGTCCGGCAGCGGCGCCAGCTTCTCGAAGCCGAGCGCGAGCATGCGCTCCCCACCGGGGAAATCGTGCGCCCGCTTGTGGTAGCCGACCGCCACCTGGATGAGGCCGAGGAAGAGCGGCCAGAGCGCGTCGGGCGCGTCGTCGAGCGCCTCCTCGAGCGCCTCGTGGGCGTCGAAGAAGCGCCCCGCGTTGAGCTCGCGAGCGGCAGCCCGCAGCACGCGGCGCAGCGCCGCGTCGTCGTGCTCCTCGCTCATCGGAAGAGGAAGACCTTCTCGCCGAGGTCGATCCGCGCGTAGAAGAAGAAGGTGATCGCGCACAGGAGCCAGGCGAGCACGAGGACGTGCACGGCCCAGCGCGGACGGTCGGCGAGCACGATGGCCACGAGCGCCATCATCGCCGGAAACGCGGGCAGGAAGTAGCGGTTGTCCGGCAGGGTGAGGAGCAGCGGCACCGACACGAGGGCGATCCACGAGAGGACGAGCACGTCGCCGGTGCCGCGGCGGCGCAGCGCCCGCCAGGCGCCCGCCACGACCAGCGGGGCGAGGCCGACCCCGAGCGCGGACGGCGTCTTGGTGAAGATCGCGTCGAGCGCCCAGCCCGGGTGGCGCGTCGCGACCGTCGCGAGCCCGCCGAGCCGCTCGCCCTGCGCGCCGATCACGCCGATCGCGTACGCGTGGTCGAGCCACACCAGCAGGAAGGCGAGCGCGATGCCGAGCACGACCGGCGCGTGCCTCCGCGCGCGGTCGAGCCAGCCGAGCCGCCAGGCGAGCACGGCGAGCACCGGGAGGACGAGCACCATCGTGTACTTGACGAGCAGCCCGAGGCCCAGCGCGACGCCGAGCACGACCGCGTCCACGTCGCGCCCCGTACGCTCGAGACGGAGCGCCAGGAGCATCGCGAGCAGGAAGAAGAGGGTGAGCGGCATGTCGTTGGTCGCGGCGGTTGCGATGCGGACGAAGAGCGGCGAGGCGAGCAGCAGGAGCGCCGTGAGGAACGCGACGCGCCGGTCGTAGAAGCGCTCGACAATCGGCGGCACGACGAGCAGCACGCCGAGGGCGAAGAGCAGGTTCACGAGGCGGAGCAGCTTCAGGTGCGGCCCGAAGACCGCGGCGACGGCGCCGTAGAGGAGCGGCACGAGCGGCGGGTGCTGCGGCCCGAGCCAGGCGTTCTCGCCGTAGCGCGCGAAGAGGCCGCGAGGTCCGTCCTGCGCGCACACCGACGCCGCCCAGAGCACCGACTCCTCGTCCCAGCTGAAGACCTGCTGGGTGAAGACGCCGACGATCCCGGCAGCGAGCGCCGCGCCGACGAGGAGCGCGGCGGCCCGCCAGCGGTGCTCGGCGAGGGCCGAGAGCCGGGCGAAGGCACGCTCCCCGAGGCGTCCGGGCACGAGCGCGACGGCGAGGCCCGCGCCGGCCGAGAGGCCGAGGACCAGCGCGAGAAGCGGCCGGGCGGCCTCGCCGTACGGGCGCGCCCGCACGACGAGGAAGACCCCCTGCAGGACGACCATCGCCGCGAGGAGGAGGCAGCGCGTCGCCGCCTCGCTCGGCGCCCACCGTGCGCTCGCCCGCGTCGCCGGCCCGCTCGTCCCCACCGCCGCTCGAGTTACCGGCTGCACGGCGCCGCGCGCAAACGGCCTGCCTCAGGTGTTCAGCAGGGCGACCCCCGCCACCACCGCCGCCGAGGCGAGGATGCGCCGCCGGCCGAAGGGCTCGCCGAGCGACACCGCGCCGATCACCGCCGCCATCACGACGCTGGTCTCGCGCAGCGCCGCGACCGCGGCGAGCGCGCCGCGGCTGTACGCCCAGAGCACGAGACCGTAGGCGGTCGCCGCCATGAGCCCGCCCGCGACGCCGCCCCCCACGCCGCGCAGCCCGTTCGCCCGGACGAACGGCGCGATCCGCTCGCGCCTGAAGAGGAGGACGAACGTGGCGAGCGGCACCGCCTCGAGCGCGAACATCCAGGCGATGAACGACACCGCCTGCCCCGCGACCCGGACGCCGATCCCGTCGACCAGCGTGAACGCGGCGATCAGGAGCCCGGTCGCGAAGGCGTAGGCCACGGCGCGCGCGTCGGCGATCGTGCCGTGCCCGGTCGCAAGCCCCACGATGCCGATCGTGACCAGCGTGACGCCGAGAAAGTTCGCGGGCGAGAGCGCCTCGTTCGCGAACGGCACGGCGAGCAGCGCGACGACGAGCGGCGAGGTGCCGCGGGCGATCGGGTAGACCTGGCTCAGGTCGCCGAGCGCGTACGAGCGAAGGAGGAAGAAGAAGTAGACGTTGTGGATCGCGACGCTCGCGGCGACGTACGGCCAGCTCGCGGGAGCAGGCAGCGGGACGAAGGGAATGAGCAGCGCGCAGGCGAGCGAGCCGGTGCCGATGATCGTCGTGGTGACGAGCAGGCGGTCGCCGCCGACCTTGACCAGCACGTTCCACGACGCGTGCAGCAGCGCGGCGAGCAGGACCAGCGCGGCGACCTCGATCGGCAGCTCCATCGGTCGGGCGCCACGCTAACAAGGTCCGGCGCGCCGCGCTCGATGCGCCGGGCCGAGGTCAGGCCCGGGCGCGCGGCGCGACCAGCCCCAGCAGCTCGGGCACGCCCGCGCCGACCGAGTCGCGATCCATCCGCTGCGCGCGGAGCGCTGCCGCGACGATCGCCACGCCGCTCATCGCGAGCATCCCGACGAGCCCCGCCCACAGCTCGCGCGCCGCGGGAAGCTCGAGGACCCACGTCGCAGCCGGCGCGCCAGCCAACGTCAGGTCGAAGAATTCCATGCGAGAAGGAGTAGCGAGCGCGCGGCGCCGAAACGAGAGGCGCCGTTCCCACGATCGTCGCGCGTGCTGTGCTTGACGACGCGGCAGCAACGGCGCGACGGCACGTCGTCCGCCCGCGCGGCGGCTCAGGGCGCGGGCGGCTCGGCGTCCGGCGGCTCGTTCGCATCGGACGGCGCGCCCGCGCCGCGCGGCATCGGACGCGCTTCGCGCGCCGGCTCGGGCGCCTCGAGGCCGAGCAGCACCGGCACCGGGATCGGCGGCTGCTCGGGGTGCGCGAGCCCGCGGCTGGTGTCGTGGTACAGGTGGCAGAGCACGCACTCGGTGCCTGCCGAGGTCACCGGGTCGGCGCTGTGGCATCGCTCGCAGAGGCCTTTGCCCGGCAGGTTCACCTCGCTCGTCGGGGCGCTCTGCCGCACGGCCGCGTGGCACTCCTCGCAGCGCAGCATCTCGTGCTTCTCGTGCCCGAACTCGCCGCGCGTGAACCAGCGCTGGGGGATCTTCGTCGGGGCGATCACCGGCAGCTCGACGCCGAGGACGTACGGCCGCTCCTCGACGTGGCAGAGGAAGCAGTACTTGTTCGACTCGAGCAGCGGCGGCTCGTCGCGGAACGGCGCGTAGAGCTCGGTCTCCATGAGCCGGAGCCAGCGCGTCCGGTACTCGGCGAGCGAGCGCGACTCGTCGATCGGCCCCCGGTCACGGACGCCGGGGAGCGAGGTCTCGCGCGCCGAGAAGATCTCGTTCGCGCGCTCGACGCCGAGCACGAGCAGCTTCGCCGTGAGCTCGCGGCGCACGACCTCCGGCTCGGCGTGCGGCGCCTCGATCGAGCCGAGCGGCCCCTGCACCTCCTGCGCGTGGCAGCAGCGGCAGTCCTGGTCGAAGGTGACCGGGCGCATGCGCATGCCGTCCTCGTCGAGCCGGTGGCAGCTCCGGCAGTCGAGCTCGGCGTAGGGCGCGCACTGCTCGCCGGGCGCGGCGAGCGCGGCCGCGCGCACCTTGTCGGAGGTCAGGTGGATCTCGTGGTTGAAGCGGATCGCCGCGGTGTCGGACGCGCCCTCGCGCAGCGGCGCGAACTCCGGGTGGGCGGCAAAGCTCGCGACGTCGCGGGCGATCGGCGGCGCGTCGCGCTTGGTCTCGAGGTCCCCGTGGCAGACGATGCACGCCTGGTTGCTCACCTCGAGCAGGCCCCGGTCGCCGAGGTGCTCGACGTGGCAGTCGCGGCAGTCCGCCTCGCGCACGACGAACGGCGAGTGCTCGCGCACCGCATGGCAGGCGAGGCAGGCCTCGTTGCGGACGTTGCGGAACGGCTCGTGGCACGTCTCGCAGCGCTCGCCGAAGGTCGCGTGGTTCTGCGTGACGGGGCCGGGGAGGTACTGCGTGTCGCCGCGCGCGGCGCTGAGCCCGAGCCACAGCGCGACGCCCGCCAGCACGGCGACGCTCCCCGCCAGCAGGTAGTGCTTGCGGAAGAAGTCGGGGCGCGGGAAGCGATCGAAGCGCAGGCGCACCGCCAGATCCTTGCTCGAGCGCACGCGTCAACCACCCGGTTTGTAGGACAGCGCGAACCAGATGTGGACGGCTGTCAGGACGAAAAGTGCGAACGAGAGCGGCGCGTGGACGAAGAGCCAGCCGTGCAGCCACCGGTGCAGCCGCATCTGGACCTCGAGCTGGCGCGACTCCTCGCACAGCGCGGCGAGCTTCGCGACGCGCGGGCTCCACTCCTCGGGAACGTCGACCAGCGCGGAGGCGACGTCGGGCACCGGGGCGCCGGCGCGGCCGCCGGGCAGCATCCGGCAGAGGAACGGCCGTACCTCCTCGAGGTAGAAGCGGCGGAGCCGCTCCGACTCGGGCGCGGGCGTCTCCGCCGGATCCTCGCGCGACACGCGCTTCCAGTAGCCGGGGCGCGAGGCCTGCAGCGCCGCCTCGTCGGCGAGCGCCTTCTGCTCGAGGGTGGCCTCGGGCATCGCGCCCGCGACCGCGGCGACCGTCTCGTAGGCGGCGACCGCGAGCCCCTGGTGCACGTGGTCCATCTGGCCCTGCACGGTCTCGAGCGGCACGCGCACCGTCATCAGCGCCGGCACGAACTGCTGCAGCACGAGGCCGAAGATGCCGCTCCCGGTGACGATCCCGAACAAGATCATCAGCCAGGTCGTGAGCGGCCCGCCCAGGCGGAAGCCCGAGTGGAAGAGAATGAACGGCACCGCGAGCAGCCCGAGCCAGATGTGGAGCCGCATCCAGCTCTGCGCGCTGCCGATGCGCCAGGTGCGCACCTTCTTCCGCGCGGCGAGGAGCCCGGCCAGCACCATGAACGCCGTGCCGACGATCCCGTAGGCGATGCCGATCCAGCTTCCGCCCGACGGCCCGTAGGGACGCGGCACGACCCACACGACGTAGGAGGCGATCCCGACGAGCAGCGCGACGGTCGACCAGATCGCCCAGCCACGGTGATCCCGGTTGATCAGCATCGCGCGCCCGCCTCGTCCCTTCCCCGCCGCACCTCCATCTCAGCGCACATCGGCCGCCGACAGGAACTCCGCCGGATTCACCCGGATCGCCGCGTCGTGCGGGCAGGCGTAGACGCAGTTCGGTCCGTCCCAGCCCGAGCAGAGGTCGCACACCGTCGCGCGAAGCTGCACCGCCTGGCCCGCCCCGTCGTCCGTCCCAGCACCTGCGGCGCGCCCGGGCTCGATCTCGACCATGTTGATGTTGCCGAACGGACACTGGTTCGCGCAGCGCTCGCAGCCGATGCACCAGTCCTCGATCTGGATCTCGAGCGAGCTCGTCCGGCGGATCGACCCGACCGGGCAGCCGATCATGCACTTCGGGTCGGTGCACGAGCGGCAGGCCATGGTGACGAGGTACTTGCCGAAGCGCGGCCCGTCGCGCGTGAAGCGCGTGACCCCGCCGTGCGCGTCGGCGCAGGCCCGGACGCACTCGTCGCAGCGCGTGCAGCGCTCGAGGTCGATGAGCAGGGTGTTCTGCGAGTTGTGGAGGTTGAGCTCGACGAGCTCCCGCAGCACGTCGCGCCGGGCGACGCCCTGCTGGACCGCCGCCTCGAGCGAGCGCGCGACCTGCGTCATCGTCGCGAGGAAGCGGTCGTTGCGCCGCACCGCGCTCCTGATGTGCTCCACCGGGATGCGGACCACCTCGAAGCTGTCGAGGCCCGTGGCGGTCGCGAGGCGCTCGACCGGCGTCGCGACCGCCGTCGCCTCGAGCGGCTCGCGCGACACCTCGAACACGTAGTCGGCGATCGTCACACGATCGCCCGACTTGATCGTCGCGCGCTGGATGCGCTCGCCGTTCAGCAGGGTGAAATTTGCGCTCTCGAGGTCGACGAGCGTGATCTCGCCGTCGTGCTCCTCGAAGCGGCAGTGCTTGCGGCTCACCGCCGCGTTCTCGCGCGGCAGCGGGATCTCGCACGCGGTGCTGCGTCCGAGCGTGAGCGTGCCCTTGATCTCGGTCGGCGGCATGAGCTCGGGGTGCGAGAGGCAACGCAGGACGAGCGGCGCCTGGCGCCGGCTCGGCAGCACGTTCTCGAAGCCGAACGAGGCGCCGCGCCCGAGGTAGGTGAGGATTCGCTCGGCGCCGTCGCGGTGCTGGGCGAGCTTTACCGTCCCGGCGCGGATCAGGTAGACGGCGTCGGCCGGGTCGCCCTCCGCGTAGAGGACGCCGTTCTTCACCGTGTCGGAGTCCGGGTAGAGGAGCTGCGCCGTCGCGGCGAGCGCCTCGATCTCGTCGTCGCCGAGGTCGCGCATCAGCGGTGAGAGGCGGAGCTGGGTGCGGATCGCGCTCGCCTCGTACGCCTCGTCGATGCGCGGGCCCGCGGCGCCAGCGTCGCGGATCGTGTCGAGCACCGAGCGCAGCATCTCGATCACGACGCAGCGCTCCTCCGCGCGCACGGTCGCTTCGCGCGGGTAGAGGTTGATGCAGGTGTCGATGCCGAAGAAGTCGCCCGGCCCGAGGGTCACCGGGCGGGGCGGCCTCTCGACGGCGATGCTCGCGTAGCGGCTCACCTCGCCGAGCTGCACGAGGCCGGGCTCGGGCGGGCGCGCCGCCTGCGTGCGCCGGCGGAACAGGTCGCGGACACGCGCGAGCGAGCGGCTCGTGCGGCCGGGCACGGGCTTGGGCTCGACCCGCTCGGGAACGAAAGCGGTCGCCTTGCCCTCGAGGACGAGGAAGGCGGTCGAGCCGTACTCGCCCGCCTCGCAGATCACCTCTCCCGGCCTGAACTCCCGCTTGACGGCCGCCTTGATCCCCGGCTCGGAGGTGCCTTGCCGGGGCGCAAAATTCGTATTCAGCTTGACCTTGAACGCGCGCTTCCCGCTCTTGAAGAGCTCGAGCTCGGCCAGCTCCTCGAGCGGCACCCACTGCCCCTCGAGCCCTTCCGGGAACCGCGGCCCCGGTCTTTGCCGGACCGCTCCCATGGCGCGCTTCCCTTATCCGGAATCGCGGAGGTTTTCGACCTCTCGACGCACGGTCAGCGGCGGCTCGTCGGCCGCCCACCAGAGCCGCAGCGTGCGGTCGCGGCCGCCCGAGACGATCCGCTCGCCGTCGGGCGCGAAGGCGACGTCGGCGACCAGCCCGCGGTGGCCCGAGAAGGTGCGCAGCTCCTTGCCGCTCGCGACGTCCCACAGGCGGACCGTCTGGTCCTTGCTCGCGGAGGCGAGCCGGGTGCCGTCGGGCGAGAAGGCGAGCGCGACGACCCAGCTCCCGTGCCCGGACAGGGTGCGGACGGTCTCGCCGGTCTCCACGTCCCACAGGCGGATCCGCCGGTCGTCGCTCGCCGAGGCGATCATCCGTCCGTCGGGCGAGAAGGCGACGGCGTTCACCCAGTCCTTGTGCCCCTTGAGGGTGCGGAGCAGCGAGCCGCGCTCGAGGTCCCAGACCTTGATCACCTTGTCGCGGCCGCCCGACGCGACCCGCTTGCCGTCCGGCGAGAAGGCGACCGCGAGGATCCAGTCGGTGTGGCCCTTGAGGCTCGCGAGCTCCTCGCCGCTCTGCACGCTCCACACCCGGACCGTCTGGTCGTCGCTCACCGAGGCGATCTCGGAGCCGTCGGGCGAGAACGCGACGCCGTTCACCCAGCCCTTGTGCCCCTCGAAGGTCTGCAGCACCTCGCCGGTCTCCGCGTCCCACAGGCGGAGCGTCCGATCCTTGCTCCCCGAGATGATGGTCGTGCCGACTGGTGAGAAGGCGACGTCGTTCACCCAGTCCTTGTGGCCGCTGAAGGTGCGGAGCAGGCGGCCGGTTTCCGCGTCCCACATCTTGACCGCGTTGCTGCGCGTCCCGGCGATGATCCGCGTGCCGTCGGGCGAGAACCCGACGGCGTACGCCTCGCCGTTCACGTCGCCGTAGCGGCGCATCTCCCAGGCCGGGTAGTAGGTGACGAGGACGGGGACGTCCTGCACGACACCGGACTCCGGGTCGGTGAGGCGCAGGTTGTGCCGGCTCTCGCCGATCGGAAGCCCCGTGAGCTTGCCCGTGAGGCGCCCGCTGCGGTCGCGCACGACGTTGCGCTCGTCGAGCGTCGCGACGACCCGCGAGTCGCGCGGCAGCGGCACCTCGATCTCCACCGTCGGGCTGCGCGTGAAGCGCACGATCTCGCGCACGTCGGCGAGGAGCGCCTCCTCGGCCGCGGGCTCCTCCGGCTCGGCGACCGCCGGCGCCGCCTGCTCGGCCACCGCCGCGACCGCGCTCGGCACGCGGGACGGCTCGGGCTGCGGCGCGGCCCCGAGCGGCAGCGCGGCG
>FWPU01008445.1_pt1 | contig 16640 bp, 10 predicted proteins | sample 2228361 | NCBI WGS metagenome assembly FWPU01 (sample SAMEA103939777, study PRJEB20133) | metagenome
GGTCCTTCCTCCTCGGCTTTGGGTTCTTACCGTTGAGGATAGGGCCGATGGCTTCTCTTGTCACCCACTAAACTGAAACAGATACGCGCACCGCCTCTGGCCGGAATGCGCCTGCAGTTCGGAAAAAGCAACGGCCCCATTGCTGCAATGGGGCCGTTGCTGTTCAGTCACCCAAGTTCACCTGGTGGCCTAACCGGGCGCTATGCTTGTGAAGAGGTCCACCACGTCGGCCATGTCAATCCTGCCGTTTCTGTTGAAGTCGAAGTACTCAGGGTTGTCGCTTACAACCGGCGAATCCAGGTTATCGAAGAGCTTGACCACGTCGCTGAAGTCCAGCAGGCCGTTGCCATTAACATCTTCGCACAGGCCATCGCCATCGAGGTCCTGCGCGGGGCCTTCGGCCCCTGGCACCGTGCCGCATAACTTATTGCCTGGCACCACACGCACCACACCATTCACCACCCTGGCCAGGTCCAGCTCTCCGCCCTGATCGTCGTCCATCCTCTCCACTACGAGCCTCACCTCCGTGGTCCCTTCAGCGAGGCCTTCGACTTCCAGAGTGGCCAGGACAACATTCGTCGCCCCGTTCTCCACCAGGTCCTCGACATCTGCGGCAGCCAGCCGTACCTGAGGCCCTGGCACCAGGGAAGCCTCACCTGGCTCGACTATGCCAAAGTCTGGGAACTCCACGCCGACAATGCTGGCGTTGGCCGGGCTGCTCAGGCTGGCGACTATGGTGAAGCCGGATACGCCCCTGGGCGCGCTGCTGAGCACTATGGGCACCTGGACACTTCGGCCCACCTTGACCTCGCCCCCCTGGGCGGCCAGCGTTATTCCCGGCAGTGGCGTTGGGGTAGGCGTCTGCGTCGGGCCAGGCCTCGGCGTCGGTGTCGGGGACGGCGTAGCCGTTGGGCTTGGCCGTGGCGTGGGCGTCGCCGTTGGCGTGGGCGTCTGCGACCTGAGTACCTCTATGCCGTTGACCATGGCGTTGTTGGCTGTCGCGGTGAACTCGATGTTGAGTTGCCCATCCGTCACCTGGATATTGTCCAGTTCCTTTACCAGGGCCTTGCCAAAGCCCGCCGCGGCGAAGACATCCAGGCCGGAAATGAGCTTGCTGCCTTCCACGTATACATCGAAGACGCGCTGTCCCGGCCCGGTGATGCCGGCCCACGTCTCCGCGAAGTGGAGTCGGACCTTGTAAGCGCCGCTGGGCACATTGACCCGGTAGCTGTCCATGGCCCAGCGCTCGGTAGTGTACACCAGGTCGTTGGTGGTGCTGGCAATGTCCAGGGCAGGGTTGGCGACCCTGCGGTCCACCGAGCCCGAGTCGCCATTGGCGTCCACGTACCCCCAGCCGACGCTGGCATCGTAGGCCCGGTCGGCCTGCCAGGTGTTATTGTTGGGGTCTGTAATCGTGGGGCCGCCGGCGTTGATGTGCAGGGGCAGCGAGGGCTGGACTGGCGGCGTTGCCGTGGGCGTCCTTGTAGGAGTCGCCGTCGGCGTGGTCGTCTGCACGGGAGTCGGCGTGGGCGTGCGGGTAGGCGTCGCCGTCCTGGTAGGCGTGGGCGATGGCTGTGGGCCCACCTGCCCCAGCGGCACGGGGTTTTTCATCCAGTTGATGACGTCAATCTGCCTGACAACGCGGGCTTCCGGCTTGCTGAGGGCATAGTCCAGGAAGTCCTTGAGCGCTGCTTGAAGCGCCAGGACTCGAGCCGAGCGGCTGGACTCATGTTCTGCCTTGCCCCAGGCATTGCCATGCAGGCAGAGGTGAAGCGGCGCGCGGTTGCCGGCCAGGTGCTTGTCAAGGTTGTACTTCAGGATGGCCGCGATCTCGCTGGCCGGGCGCTCCACAGACCTGTCAGGGGTCTTGTAGAACCAGTCCGAGTCGCAGTACCCGATCTGGCCCCCGCCCAGTTCAGGCGGAACGTCCAGCCTGCTCTGCGGGATTTCCCAGAAGCCAGGGTGGCTGCCTGTGGAAGGCAGGATCCCCTGCCGGGGGAACTCCGTCTCCAGGGTGCCCGGCCAGTAATGGGACGTGGCGTCGTCGCCGTTGAAGGAATAGCCTGTGGCGGTGCTGGCCCCATAGGTGAAGCCCAGCTCCTGGCCCACAGTGTACATGGCGGAGTTGTAGGCATCCATGGGAGCGCGTATGCCGTAGATTTGCGAAGCTGGAATGCCTAGCCCGTTGGCCGTGGCCCCGCTGTCGTCGCAGTTGTAGCTTCTGGTGATGTACGCGTTGGTCTTGGACAGTTCCTCGCGCCAGCCAGCTTCAGTGGAAGCAGGTTGATGGTTATAGGTGTGGTTCCCTATCTCATGTCCCTTTAAGTAAGCATTTCGATGCGCATCGCACAATGCCTTACCGTAGGTCTCGTGGACTCCAATGAGATAGAATGTGGCCCTGGCAGGTGTACCGTCATACGTAGCTAGATTCCCAGTACCCGCAGGGTTGAATCTTCCCGCCAGTAACTCGTTCACCAAGAAGTTCACACCATCAGACGCATTATTGTCGTCCGAGCCGATCGTGATAAATTGAGGGACTTGACTCGGCAGCAGCCCTCCAGGCGGGTTCTTGGAAGGAGGAATGCGGTCACCGTAATCGTAGGGAGTGCTCGGCGTGGCCGTAGGGCTTGGACTCGGCCTGGCAGTGGGTGTGGGCGTCGGCGTGCTGCCGCCGCCGCTGCCGCCTGGCGTGGCGCTGACCACGTCCACATGCTGCCAGTACACGGTGCCGCCCATCTCGGAGTAGTTATAGGGCTTGACTCTAACGAAATGCTCCACGCCACCAGTCAGGCCCGTCAATGTGTAGCTGGTGACCTGGCCCACATCTAGGTCCCTTATCACCATGTTGGTGAAGCCTGCGTCCTTGGCAACATCTATCTTGTAGGTCTCCGCGTAGGCGCTGGACCTTACCAGGTTGTCCCAGGCTACGCTGATGCTGTTGTTGCCAGTGCCCGTGACCCTGAGATTGATGTCCCTCAGGCTTATGGTCAGGCTCTCGTCCGCAATCTTGAGGCCGTTGGCGTCGCCTATCTTGGCAGAGTAGAGCCATGCGGTGTAGTTCCTGGCGCCGTGATTGGTCTTGAAGATGAGGGTATTCCAGCCCCTCTTCAACTTCAGGGGTATATCGAACTCGTCAATAAGGATGGGCGTCTCCCGGACTACATCATAGGTGTTGTACCTATGGCTGCCCAAGGTGGCGCTGTTGTCGAAAACGGACTTCCCGTTGAGCCAGATCTTGCTTCCAAAGCTGGCTCCCCACTTCAAATGGACATCTGTGTTTGTTGTGCGGTCTGTGGGTGAGTATATGTAGGTAGCCGTGTATCCCACGCTATTTGATGGACCGCTGCTGGGCTGAGGTCCGTTCTGGTACCCGGAGAATGGGTATGGACTGGAGGCCTCTCCCATCCTTACAACGCTGTTTACATAGTTATCGTAGAACCTCCACTGCTTGAGACCGTCTTTGTCAAAGCCGCCCACTTTCGGCTGGACTGAATCGGGTATGTCGCCTCGCTCGTCAGAGGAGATGTGGTTGTCACTCATGCCGCCGCTGTATGGCGCCAGCACCAGCCAGTACCGTGGGGCAGGAAAGTCCGTCTTGTGCTCGTTCATCCAGATTTCGGCGAGGAATCGCATGGAGCCAAAATCGCTGGTGAATCTGGAGCCGGTGTGATAGTGGTACGGGAAGGAGCCATTGCAGCCGGGCCATGGGCCAATGATGGGGGTTCCCTTCTTCACCCACGAGCCGCTGGCAACGAGGGCTGGGCCGTTGGCATGGGTATGATGCCAGCCAGGCACTGTCCATTCTCCACCCGGATAAATGTTAACCTGGCCGTTCACCCCGGCATGAACGTAGACATAGCCGTCTGTGATGGCCTTGACACGCACTGTGCAGTGCACGCCCGGGTCGTAACCTGCGTGGGAGTAGTTGCCTCCACTGGCGCTCTGGTACTCCAGCCAGGTATTCAGGCTCCAACCCTCGTGGAACGCCACTTCATACGGGTACGTGTAATTGTCCAGGTTGGGGTACATCGAGTACCTGGCATCGCTGAGGGCGAAGCCCACGTCCTTGCCCTCGGTTAGGGGGAAGCTTCCCTGGTCGCCAACTGGCTCAAACCCCCCGTTTTCCGGGAAGACGTTCCCTCTGAGGTCTTTGGCTGCGTAGCCGTAAACCCTCACTCCGTTGATGCTCACCGGGACAGCGCCCAAGCCGGCGTTCACCACTGTGCGGTCTTTTCTGCCATTGGCGGGGTTCGTCACTTCAATTGTGGCGTCGGCTCTTACCCACTGGGCCCCTTGTTTCACGATGCTGTAGTCCACCAGCTTGATGGTCCGGGTGGAGTTGTCGTTCAACGTGAAAACGTAGCTTTCCCCTTCTGCCAGGTCTACCTTGGTGGGCCACTTGCCGCTTCCCGACGGAGTCGCCGTGCGGGTGGGCGTAGGAGTGGGCGTCATGGAGGGCCTAGGAGTAGGTGTGGGCGTAGCCGTAGGCGTAGCGGTCCGCGTGGGAGTGGGCGTCGCAGTGGGCATTGTGGTTGGTCTGGGAGTAGGCGTAGCCGTGGGCGTTGGCGCAGTGCCAGAGGTCTTCAGCACCAGGGCCACGGCAGAGTACGCTGGGATGTCGTAAACGAAGTTGTCAGAAACGGCAATCACTTTTGGTGTGATGGCCCCGACAGCGTTCCTGAAAACCGCCGGATCGGAAATCTTGTAGTCCGGGATAGAGTAGCCGTTGATAGTAGTGTTGTGCTCGCTGAAGGAGCGGGGATTATCCAGCGCAAGCGGATTGGTGCTGGTCATCTCGTAAGCGTAGCCCACCCTGGGAGTGAACCCGCTCACGTTGATGTTGGCCCTGGCAGGCTCGCCCGTCAGGTTCACCAGCATGAGCTTGAGAGAGTCAGGCTCGGCGCTGTCCTTGCTGGCCCACACCACGACCTTCTGCGCTGGGTCGCTGGTGGAGGACTCCACCAGCATATCGCCGAAGTACTGGCCGAACATGAAGGCCGTGTAGTACGTGGGCCGTATGTCCAGGTAGGTGCTGTCCCAGGTGCCTATCAGGCCCCTGGAGTTCTGGCCGTTGGTGCTGCCGTCCTCCAGGCTGTAGTAGGTCACTATATCCAGGCCGCTGTAGGCCCACCTGGGCAAGACGTCAGCCAGCCAGATAGCAGCTATATGGTTGGAGTTGATGGGGTTGCTGTGCTGGACCGCATGGGTGCCGAACTCGGTGATGGCGGTCTCCAGGCGCGGGTTGGAGCTCCGATAGTTATCGTTGATGTACTTGAGCTTCTGCTCGGCGATGCCACGGCGGTAGGTCCAGCGGTCAAGCCGGCCGTCCACTATGCCGGTCAGGCTGCCCGGGCAGCCGAAGCCGTCCTGGCAGGCCGTACCCACGGCGCCGTCATAGGCCAGCAGCGCTTCAATGGAGCCACCCTGGTAAGCGAAGCTGGCGGTGTTGGATGTCCACTCGCTGAGCTGGTACCAGTGCCAGGCCAGCACATCCAGGTCATTGCCCATCCTGTCCACCAGGGCATCTTCCCAGTTGGTGTAGGTGGCCATGTGGGCAATAGGCCCCATGATCTTGATAGATGGGTCCACCTGCTTTAGCGCGGCCTGGTACTGGGCGAAGCGGTTAGCATAGGAGTCTGGATTGAGTCCGCAGGACTCCAGGGTCAACTCGTTGCCCAGCTCCCAGTACTTGAAGTCGTAGTCCTTCTCGACGTTGGTGTAGCGGACCATGTCCGCCCACATCTTGGGGTTGTTATCACAGATGTTGACCTGGACAATTGCCTCAGCGTCAAGCTGGGACACGAAGTCGGCAAAGCTGTCTATCATCGGGACGCTGTAGGCGTGTTTGTAGCTGTAGGTCTGGCCGCTGTCGGGGTCGGTGTAAGTCCAGGCGCCATCGTCGGGAGCGATGCCCCTGCGGTCCCAGCCCACGGCGTTGGCCCACAGGCCGCCTCCGAACCTGACGATACCTGGCCGCAGGTACTTGGTGGCGTCTATAATGGCGTCCCGCTTGCCAACGGGGCAGCAGGAGTAGCCTGCGCCCCGGTCCCAGAGTCCATGCCACAGCCAGTTCCAGTTGTTTGTGGCAACGCCGCGCACCCTGGCATCGAAGGGGTAGACCTCGCGGCTGGCGTTAACGTACAAGTCCACCGAGGTGGCCCTGGATGGCGAGGCGTAAGCCATGTCCAGCAAGACGGGCATCAGGGCGGCCAAAACGGAAATAGATAACAAGAACAGGGCAACAGGCTTAAAGCTTCGTGCGGGGGACCAGGTCCCCGCCCTTTGCCTCAGGAGAGCTTGCACTACACCTGGTGACCAGGTGAATCCGGGACGTTTAGTCTGCATGGTGATTACCGCCTCTGGCGTTGCGTTCGAGGGTAGTCCAAGGGCTTGCCGGGGAAGGAGGTAAGCAGGTCAGAAGCAAGTTTGCTGTCCATCCTTTGATTCCGAGTCTATGATGGGGAGCGTGTGAGCGGGGTTTAGGGGCGGTGTGATTTGAAGTTGCGTTGGAAGCCCAGACGCCGAGTCTCCTCAGCATACACCTCCTCCATACAGCTTAATGCAAGACGGCAGCTTCATTGTCTTTAACGACACATCATTCACGGATGTTTCACGGTCAGACTTCCACCTCTGGGAAGTGGTCATCTGGGAGCGGATCAACTGGAGGAAGATGTCTCCACCCGACGGGACTGTCAGGCCCTGTGTGGCCTGCGTGACGTCAGGCGGGCGGCTGCCTGACTTGGCGGGATACTGGCACTTGACGAGAAACCTCTTGCCGAGGCTGACCGGGGTAAAATCCCCGGGGCAGCCCTGAGGCAAAGCTATGTGTGCCTAGATAACGGGAGAACCAGCGCCTGGCATGCACGAGGAGCTTGCACACCCGGGTCAGCCGCGCCCGCCTGCCCGTGGGTACCCACAGGCAGGCCTCGGCCGCAAGACGCACGCTTATTGTCACTTCGAGGAGACTAATTCGTCAACGCGTTTTGTGGAAGGGTTCCAAGATTATTCCAGACTGCCCCTCAGTGGCGCGGGGGCTTGAATAGCATGCGGTGCGCGTACCACAAAAAAGTAGGGGCATGCACTTGCATGTCCCTACTAGAGAATCGGGGGTACTGCCAGGAAGGCTAGTTCCTGGTCTTGGTAAACCCTGGAAGGCGTTGGGAAAGTGCGGCTAGCTCCTGTGTCGCCTCTCTCAGCCTGTCCATTACTTCTCGGTCGGTCGAGTTCCTGGCCCCGTATAGCCTGGCCGAGAACACGGCTACCAGGTCCTGGACATCGTCGGCCAGGTCCTGAGGGCCGGAGGATGGCGCCGAGGCGTTAATGATCACCACCTCGGTGCCAAAACGCTCGCACAGGGAAAACACCAGTTCCGCCCCCAGTCTCAACAGCCTGTCCCTGTGGGCAACGACCAGCCGACACACTTCTCCGGCGCAAATGCGCGCCATGAGCTCCCTCAGCCCCGGATTACAGTAGTTCACCCCGGACCCGACATCCTTGAGCACCTCGAAGGTCCATCCGTTGACTGTACAGAAGGACTCCAGGAGGGCCACCTGGCTCGCCAGCTCTTCTTGCTGGTCCGGCCTGGATACGCGGGCATACGCCAGGGTTACGCGACCGCTGGGCCCGCCCAGGGCCTTCATCTTTCGCAGCGCCGCCAGATCATATCTCCTGCGTCCATTGGGCGCTCGCTCCACCTCGATCTCCCCGGAAGCCTCCCACCGCCGAAGCGTACTTCTGGATACTCCCAGTTCCTTGGCAGCTCGACCTATGCTTACTTTCATGTTATTAGACCACTCTTATGAGAGGACTCACGGGACCGGAAAGACCACCGAAACATCTGTGGACCTTGGCAGGACTGACTCGAGAAGTCACCTGCTCCTGTCTGCGCAAAGTGAGGCATGGCCCCGCACCAGCCTGCCACAAGACGCGGGAAAAGCCGGGCGGCCCTGTGTGAGGCCATCGGCAGGACTAGGTGCGCCCCTGTTCACCTGTGCGCTGGGTGCGTGTCCAGCGTATATCAGAGGGTTTCATGGCCTGCAGGTACACCAGCAGTTTCCAGGCGACGAACCTGGGGGCCAGGGCCAGTGCACGGTAGGCGCTCAGGGGCACGCGGGCCGAAAGCAGACCAAGAAACAGGTGTCCCGCAAGCGCCAGATTGCCGGCCAGCGCCAGCCCTATGCTCCAGGGCTGCCTGGATGCAAGGCTGAGGGCCAGGAGCAGGAAGCCAGCGAAGAAGGTGATGGACAGGGGCGGAATGAGCTGCTCAATGGCCGCATCCACCTTGAGCGCATTCCTCTCCAGGACGCCGCGCGCCAGGAAGGGGAGGCCGTAGCGCCAGGCCATCATGAGCCTTCCGCGCTCCCAGCGCAGGTTCTGGCTCCTGGCGTCCCTGAGGGAGGCAGGCATCTCGGCCCAGAGGACTGCCTCGGGGGCGAAGTCCACCTTGATTCCTGCCCGGGTCAGCTTCAGGTAGTACTCCACGTCCTCGGCCAGGGTGAAGGCGTCCCAGACAAATCTACCGATGACCTCGCGCCTGAAGGCCATGCCCGTGCCGAACAGCCCGCAGGACAGGCCCAGCGCCCTCCGACCCATGGGCCGGACGTAGTGCATCAGCACCAGCGCAATGTACCTGAGCGCGGAAACGGAGGTCTGCGTGGCGTTGGACACGCTGTAGTAGCCCTGGACCACCAGGCTCCCCTGCTGAAACCGCGCGTCCATGGCGCTGAGGAAGTTGGACGAGACCAGGGAGTCGGCATCCAGGACCAGGTAGGCGTCGTACTCCCTGCCGAGGGCCTGTACCTGCTCCAGAAGCCAGCGCAGGGCGTAGCCTTTACCCCGGCGCTGGGAGTCATGCCGCTCCAGGCCCTGGACGCCGCTGGCCCGGGCTATGTCCGCTGTAGAGTCGGTGCAGTTATCGGCCACCACGTACACGTCAAAGAGATGGGCCGGGTAGTCCACCTTCTTCAGGTTGTCCAGCAGCCGGGGAAGCAGCACCTCCTCGTTGTGGGCAGGGACCAGGACGGCAAACCTCGTGGCGGGACTGACGCCGGGCGAGTGGCCGGGACGTCGGACCAGGCCAGCCAGCGTCAGCCCCAGCAAGTACAGGCAGGGAAGGAGAAATGCGGCCTCGGCGGCCAGGAGCAAACCCGTCAGTATAGCTATCATCGCGGCCGCACCCTCATGGCGATCGCCTGCATGAACACGTAGCCGGTGGCCCTCAGGGCCGTGGGCACGTCCTCCAGGATGTAGCGTCGCCACAGGCGGCGCGGCTCCTGCTTCAGCCTGTAGAACCACTCCAGGCTGGCCCGCTGCATCCACACGGGGGCGCGCTTCAGCCTGCCGGTCACCACGTCCAGCGTGCCGCCGATGCCGATGGACACCGGCACGGCTAGCTCCTTCTTCCACCGGTGGACCCAGAAGTCCTGCTTGGGAGAGCCCAGGGCCACAAAGAGGAACTGGGGCCGGGACTGCCTTACAAGCTCCACTACCCCCGGCTCCTCAGCCGCCGTAAAGTAGCCGTGATGGGTGCCGGCCACCTTGAGCCCTGGATTCATCTGGCACAGTCGCCGGGCGGCCTCCTCGGCCACGCCCGGCTGGCCGCCCAGGATGAATATGGAGTACCCCTTCTCGGCCGCCAGGCGGGAGAAGCTATATATGAGGTCGCAGCCGGTGATGCGCTGCGGCACGGGCGTCTTGAGCAACCTCGTCAGCCAGATCAGCGGCATGCCATCGGTTACCGCCAGGTCCGCGCCGTTGATGATTTCCGCGAACTGCTGGTCCCGCAGGGCCATACTCAGGAACCGGATGTTGACGGTGACGATGTGCCTGGGCTGGCCCTCCCGAATAAAGTCCTCCACCCTGTGGAAGACGTCAGCCATTTCTACCCGGTCAATGGAAAGCTCCAGTATCCTCACCCTCTCCCCGCCCCGCCCAGTCCCTTGATAGGTTTGGGTGACTGTCATGTGCGTGAGTCTCCTGTGTTCCCGTGGCGCAGTAAGCGCCTGCTCCGATGTTCCTGGCCTGGTGCTCGCTCGCCGCCGCATAGAAGCCGCAGGGCGCACGTTCCCCCTGGCGCACTGCCCTGTGGTCCTGCGATGGGGAAGACCGAAGGGGAAGGCTTATGTCAGGACGGACACTGTGCTGTCTATGCCCGCTTTGCCCCTCAGATGGGAGACTATGACGTCCACGATGCGCTGGGACGCCTTGCCATCCCCAAAGGGGTTTACGGCCCGCGCCATCCGTTCATACTCAGCCGGGTCGTCGAGGAGCCGCTGGGCTGCCCAGAATATGGTATTGCTATCAGTGCCAACAAGCCTGGCGACCCCCGCCTCGATGGCCTCGGGGCGCTCCGTGGTCTGGCGCGCCACCAGTACGGGTTTGCCCAGCGCCGGCGCTTCCTCCTGGATGCCGCCCGAGTCGGTGAGGATGATGTATGCCCGGCTCATGAGCCAGACGAAGGTGAGGTAGTCCTGGGGCGGGACCAGGTAGACGCGCTCTTCGCTCCCCAGGATGCGCCTCACTGGCTCCTGGACGTTGGGGTTGAGGTGGACGGCATAGAGCACTTCCACGTCCGGGTTATGCCGCGCTATCCGCCTGATGCCCTGGCAGAGGTCCTCCATGCCCGCTCCAAAGCTCTCCCGGCGGTGGCCGGTCACCAGGACCAGGCGCCTGTCCCCAAGCCGTATACCGTTCTCCCTGAGGAAGCGCTCCTCCACCTGCCGCGCCACTTCTGGTGACTCCAGTTCACGGGCCAGCAGCAGCAACGCATCAATGACCGTGTTGCCGGTGACGAAGATGCGCTCCGGGGGCACGCCCTCGGCCAGCAGGTTCTGCTGCGACCTGGCGGTGGGCGCGAAGTACAGGTCGGTGAGGACGTCAGTCAGCCGGCGGTTGATCTCCTCCGGGAAGGGGTTGTGCTTGTCGCCTGTCCTCAGACCTGCCTCCACGTGGGCGACGGGCACCTTCTTGTAGTATGCAGCCAGGCTCGCCGCAAAGGTGGTCGTGGTATCGCCCTGCACTACCACCACGTCGGGCTGCTCCGCGTCCAGCACCCCCTCCAGCGCCGACAGCGCCCGCACGGTGGTATCGAACAGGCTCTGCCCCTTCTTCATGATGGCAAGGTCACGGTGGGGCCTGATGCGGAAGATATCCAGTACCTGGTCCAGCATCTCGCGGTGCTGTGCGGTAACGCACACCCTGGAAACGATGCCTGGCCGCGCCTCCAGCTCACGGACCAGCGGCGCCAGCTTTATAGCCTCGGGCCGGGTACCAAATACGCTGAGTACTCTCATTAGTGCTTGTTATCTCCATCACATATCTGGGCCACAAAAAAGTGGCGGTGCCTGGCCTACACGATGCCCTGCTGCCCCTGGAGCACGTCCTCGGGCCGACCTGCCGCCCGCAGCGGGTACACCCTGCCCTGCCAGACCAGCACCTCGGCCGGCGTGGGATGGCTCAGGAAGGCCAGGCTGCTGGCGCTGTACCCGTAGGCGCCGCTGTAGAATATGCCCACCAGGTCGCCCACCTGGGCATCGGGGAACTGGATGTTCTGTGCGATTATGTCCAGGGGCGTGCAGCAGGGGCCTGCGATAGTGGCCGCGCCTGCCGCCTGCGCTTCCAGCCTGTTCAGGAGCGCGACAGGGTATGCCTTCCGGAACACCTGCCCGAAGTTGCCCGTGGCGGTGATGTGGTGGTTCATGCCTCCATCGGCTATGACGAAGCGCCGGCCACGGGACTCCTTGACATCCACTACCCGGGCCACGTACACCCCTGACTCCGCCACCAGGTACCGGCCCAGCTCCACAATCAACTGCGCCCCGCTGAGGCGGTGGTCCCCGCGGCAGCGGGCTACCACCTGGCGGTACAGCGCACCGAAGCGGGCCAGGTCGAACTCCGGCGTGCCTTCGAAGTACGGGACGCCGAAGCCGCCGCCGAAGTCTATCAGCCTCACTGGCCTGCCGGTCCGGTCGGCTATGGCGAGGGCCAGATCAACCACGTGATGAAAGTGCTCGGCCAGGGCCTCCACGTCGAACATCTGGGTGCCGGTGTACACGTGAGGCCCGAGGATATCCAGGTGCGGGTGCTCGGCGGACCGCGCCAGCACCCCTGCCAGGGCCTCCTCGTCAATGCCGAACTGCTGCGCCCCTCCGCCCATGCGCATCTGCGCGCCCCTGACCTGCGTGGCAGGATTGATGCGCAGGCCCACTCCCGTGACTCTGCCCTGGGCCTTGGCAGTCCGGGCCAGGCGGGACAGCTCGCCCTCGGACTCGACGTTCACAGCCCTGATGCCAAGGCGCGCGGCCAGCGCCAGCTCCTCGTTGGTCTTGCCAGGCCCGGCGAAGATGGTCTTGTCGGCGCGGAAGCCTGCCTTCTGGGCCAGGAGCAGCTCGCCGATGGACGCCACCTCGGCCCCCAGGCCATGCTCGGCCATCAACTGGCAGATGCCCAAGCTGGGATTGGCCTTCAGAGAGTAGAAGAGGCTGGTGTCCGCGCCCAGCGCGTCCCGCAAGCGCCGGACCTGCCGCAGGATGACATCGCCGCTGTATACATAGAAGGGCGTGCCGAACCTATCGGCCAGCTCGGATACCCTGACGCCGCCTATGGCCAGTTCGCCGGCGGCCTCGCCCCCCAGCAGCTCCACCAGCTTCCGCACCCTGGTCTCCTGTTTAACTTCCTGCATAGAGCTTCTTCAGTCCGCTCCTGTCTATCTTGCCAGAGGCCGTCTTGGGCAACTCGTCCAGGATGTGAATCTTCCTGGGGACCATGTGCTGGGGCGCGCGCTGGCTGAAGTGCGCCCGTAGCTCCTCCTCCGAGTGGCAAGCGCCATTCTTGAGGGACACCACGGCCACGATAGTCTGGCCCTGGGTAACGTCCCCATGGCCGAAGGCTATGGCCTCCTTGATGGCCGGGTTCTCGTACAGGATGTCCTCGATCTCCTGGGGGCTGACGCGGTAGCCCTGCGTCTTTATTAGCTCGTCGCGCCGGCCGATGATGTACAGGAAGCCGTCCTCGCCCCTGCGGACGAGGTCCCCCGAGTACACCACTATGTCATAGGGCCTGAGCTGCGGTGGAGCGAAGGGGTTGGGCCGATAGACCGAGCGGGTCTTCTCCTCGTCGCCCCAGTAGCCCAGGGCCACCGTCGGCCCCCGGTGGACCAGCTCGCCCACCTCGCCGGGGGCGACCTCCCTCCCCTCCGGGTCCAGCACCCAGATGTCGGTGTTGGGTATGGCCCGCCCTATGCACGAGGGGCCGCGGTGCACCTCTTCGGGCGGAAGGTAGGTGGAGCGGAAGGCCTCGGTCAGGCCGTACATGAGGTATATTCTGGTGTGCGGCAGAAGCTCGCGTAGTTCACTCAGGTGCGGCGAGGGTATCATGCCGCCAGTGTTGGTGATGTACCTGAGCTCGGTGAGGGGCTTGTCCTTGAGGCTGCGGCGGTTCTGGAGCAGCAGCACCCACACCGAGGGCACTCCGCCCAGCCCGGTGATATGCTCGTTGCGGAGATTGCGCAGGATGTCGCCGGGCAGCAGGGACTTCTGGAGCACCAGCGTGCCGCCCACGCGCACCATGGTGGTAAGCTGGTTCAGCCCCGCGTCGAAATTGAAGGGCAACACACTCAGCAGCCGGTCCTCGGGCGTGTTCTCCAGGTAGGTGGACACGATCTGAGCGCCGGCCACGAGGTTGTGGTGGCTGAGCATGATGCCCTTGGGCCGGCCCGTGGAGCCGGAGGTGTAGATGATGGTCGCCAGGTCCGTCTCGGTGCAGGGCGTCCGCGTCTCTCCGGCGCAGCCATTGGCGCTGGGGAACGGGATACACTCCCGCGCCCAGGGCAGCTCCAGTGGCCCCTCGCCTGCGTAAAAGACGGCGCTGACCTGGGGCAGGGCCATGTCCCTGAGCTTCGCCGCGCTGCTGATGAGCACCCGCACGCCGCAGTCCTGGACGATGTGCCTGATCTGTGGCTCGCGCAGCACCGGGCCGATGTTGACGAAGACGCCGCCGGCCTGCATGACGCCGAACATGGCGGCCACGGCCTCCCAGCTCTTGTCCAGGTAGATGCCCACGCGGTCGCCACGCTTCAGGCCCCAGGAGGCCAGCGCCCTGCCCAGCGTGGAGGCGGCCCGCCACAGGTCTTCATAGGAGTAGGCCCGGCCGTCATCCACGATGGCGGCCTTGCCCGGGTCCCGCTCCACGTCGTTCAGCAGCATGTGGTAAAGGGTGAACTCTGGCAACATGGCATTTCACCTGAGCTTGCGCTCGACAAGCCCTGCTATGGTGTCCAGTGAGCGGAACTCGTCTTCGTTGACCTCTTCAGGGTCAATCTGTATTCCAAACCGCTGCTCCAGGAACATGACCAGCTCTACGGCCTGAAGGGACGTCAGATAGCCCTCTTCTATGAGGGGCGTGTCGTCCCGCAGCGGCACGTCCTGCTGCAGGATTTCCTTCAGGATGTGCTCCCTGATGATTGCCCTGGTCTCAAGGCGCGTCTTCAAGCTTCCTTACCTCTTCCCATTGCCGTACAAGTAGTCCATATAGTCAATGCCTGTCACGAGAGCGCGCCGCTCTCGCGGGCTGGGCCCGGCACTACGCCAGGGAGTGGCTGACCTCGGCGTCGCCATAGGTGTAGTACCAGTTGGCCGCCGAGCCGGCGAGGCCCATTAGCTCTTCGTCTGCGAGCTTCACCAGGAGGATACGCCGGCCCCGGCTGCGGGCGACGAAGCCCAGGCGTCTCATCAGGCGCTCCGGCGGCGCCCAGGGCGAGACAAGCGTGTGGTACCTCATGAAGAGGGCGCCACGCTGCCTTGCCCGCCAGACCGCGGCTGCCAGCAGCGCGCGCTCCACCCGGAAGTCGCTGCTGCCCTCTGCCTGCAAGTCCAGCACGTAGGCCGCTGGTCGGGCCCCCTCCGTGACGTACAGGACGGCATATCCCACGGGCCTTCCGTCCCTGTCCGTGGCCGCCAGGATATCCCGCGCCGCGTGGGGCGAGCCTGCGCCATACCGCCACCGGAGGAAAGCGCCATCCCTGGCCACCAGGGCCGGCACCCGGCGCGATTGTGCCTCGAAGAACCGGATGGACCGCTCGTCGAAGTCCTGCACCAGGCGCACCTGCGGCCTTCCGGCTCCGGCCAACAGGACGGCGTCCAGCGCCCGTAACCCCAGGGTGCCCACGCCGAAGGCCACGCCCGGCAGGCCAGCGAAGCGCTGGCGAGCCGCCGCGGCCCTGACGTCCAGGACCTTGGTGTAAGTTACCATCGGCCCGACAACTTGGGCGCCCAGCCACCGGGTCACCTTGATAGTGTCGGGCACATCGTCGCAGGTGACGCAGTCCGGGCAGGAGGAGAAGAACTGCCTCATCAGCTTGAGGCCATGAAAACGGTAGTCCGGGTGGACCATATAGTCGCAGGGAGTGTGGGCCACAACCCTGCGGCCGCCGATGGAGTATGGCATAGGCATGGCCGCCAGGAAGCCGACAACGCCTTCTCTGGCCGCCAGCACCCAGCGATAGCTCCTGTCCGGGAACAGGTTCTCCTGCTGGGCCCAGGCCCACCGACTTCTGAAACGCTGGGCGTACTCAGGGCCGAAGACTATGGCATAGAGCCGGAAGACCTGCTCCAGGTCGTCCTCTGCCATGGGCCTGAGCTCTGCGTTGCTGGCTTTCTGCATTTTGAGTGCCATAGCGGTCTACCTTGATGCGGCCGCCGGACTGGTGCCGGGGCTAATCTGCGGTGGCGGCGCCTGGGCCGAGTCCTTCAGCACCAGCGCTACCACTGAATAGGGCTGCAGGTCGTACTTGAAGCTCTGGGACGCCTGTACCACCCTGGGCTGGATGCTGGCTGCCGCGTTCCTGAAAGCAGCCGCGTTGTCCAAGCTGTAGTCCGGCAGCGCCTGGCCGTTGATGGTGGTGCCGTGCCTTGAGTAGGAGCCTGGGTCCTCCAGGGACAGCGGGCTGGTGCTGGCCATCTCGTAGGCATAGCCGACCACGGGCGTAAACCCGCTGATGTTCAGCCGCGTGTGGGCAACCTCGCCCCTGAGGTTGATGAGCATCAGCTTGAGGGACCCCGGGTCCTTGCTGTCGCGGCTGGCCCAGACTACTACCTTCTGGTCGGGATCGGCGGTGGCGGACTCCACCATCTGGTCACCGAAGAACTGGCCGTACATAAACATGGTGTAGTAGATGGGACGTATGTCAATGACGCCCGTGTCCCAGATGCCAGCCAGGCCGCGGGAGTTGCCTTTGCCCGTCCCGCCGTCTTCGAGGCTGTAGTAGGTGGCGATGTCCAGCCCATTGTAGGCCCAGCGCCCCAGCACGTCGGCCAACCATATGGCGGCGATGTGGTTGGAGTTGATGGGGTGCTCGTGCTGGCAGCAGTGCACGCCCAGCTCAGTGATAGCAGTCTCCAGGTCGGGATTGGAGGACAGGTAGTTTGCCCTGATATGCTTCATCAGGGCCTCGGCCATGCCCCGGCGGTACACCATGCGCGAGAGGCGCTCCGTGGAGATAACGTCGCCCGGGCAGCCGAAGCCCGACGCGCACTCAGTACCGATGGCCTTATCGTACTCCAGCAGGGCCTCCACGGAGCCACCCTGGTAGGCAAAAGTGGAGGTATCGCTGGTCCATTCGGTGAGCTGGTACCAGTGCCAGGACA
>FWPU01008808.1_pt1 | contig 16639 bp, 12 predicted proteins | sample 2228361 | NCBI WGS metagenome assembly FWPU01 (sample SAMEA103939777, study PRJEB20133) | metagenome
CAGCCCAAAAAACAATCGTTGGCGCTATAATCGGCCTGATCGTAGTATTCGCTTCATTTTTAATGATCAGTATAGTACTTAAAACCTTCTTTGGATTTGATGTTGGTGGAGAAGGATTCTTAATTCCAGGTCTAACAGAGTAATTAAGCCTTAAATAATAATTAATAATGCCGCTTTCTAATATTGTGTTCCTGTTTTTTTTCTTCTAAACTAAATGCATGGAATGGAAACTACCCGATGGCACAAGTTGTCTTGTTGATAATATCCCAACTCTGCAATGTGTTATTCCTCTTTTTCAAAACATTGTTTTCTGGGCTATAGCTCTTTCAGGTATCACTGCTGTTGTTTTTATTATCTTCTCAGGATTTAAGTATATTACATCGCGTGGTGATGCCAAACAGATCGAAGGAGCCCGCAAAACTCTTACTTTTGCCATCATTGGTCTTATACTCGTTTTAAGTGCTTTTCTTATTATATTCCTCCTCGGCAATATCACAGGTGTTACGTGTATTCAAAACTTTGGCTTTACCAGCTGTACTTAGCCCAAGCAGTGCCCAAACTAAATTTTTTTCAGTAAATATACGCTAAAAGCTATTAATTGGAAAAACACCTAATTTAATAAAGTTAATAAATTTTTGCTGTAATACTTTCTCTAGATTTTCTTGGCAACTTTTACGCATCAGTGTCCGTTTGCTTCTCTTTAAGAAGTTGTTCGAGTTTTTCCCGAGCTTGAGTCAAATCTACTTGTGTAGCAGCTGTTGCCGTTGAAGATAAAATTTCCATTTCTGTTTGTTCTTTTATTCTTTTATAAAACTCTGGATCTAATTTTTCTTTGTTCACCAATGCGTTCTGCAAAGCAAGATCTATGTTTTCTTGCAGTTTTAATTCATAGATAGCATCATAAAGATCCCAAAGAGCTCTCTCAACTGTGATTCTTCTATCAGGATCTATTGAATCGAATGCCAGCAGTAGCTGCTCTTTAAATTCTTTCTCAAAAGGTAATATTTTGATGATTGTTTTGGTCGTAAAATCCATATTATGGTAATGATAATGCTTCGTGTGTAAGCCTATCTGTAATCAATATCACTCCTTGTCGAAGATCTCTCCAATCAAGTCTTCCGCTATTAATTCTAGCGGAAATCTCTGTCAGTACAGAACGCAGGGTGGGATTTCTCCTTCTTAAATTCAGTCCTTCATTCAATAATTGCGCAAGTTTATCAGGAGGAAGCACAGATGATATTATCTTAAAGTACTCCTCTCTATCTGGTCGCTGTTGATAGTCAAAAAGTAAATCCATTATTGCATAATACCCTTTCTCTATTTGTTGCCCACCTACAGTCAGATTTCTCTCCGATTGAGTGTATGTTGGATCATCTACTCTAACTCTAGAAAGATCAAAATATTTATCGCTCTTGTCCAAGTCTCCTATTTCCTTGATAGCAGTAAACAACACTGATTGTCTCTCAAGAAGATCCAGTGCAGTATTTATAATTGCCTTTTCTTGCTCAAATCCATCAACGCTTTCTATCTTTTCATTTAATGCCTCTATTCTTCGATCAATGTCTTCTATTTGGGCATCCAGTTTGGCTTCATAAAAAATGATCATTTTTCTTATAGCTTCAGCCTTAGCCATCGCAAGCTCCTCCTCAATGGTCCTTCCTCCTCGTCTAATCCTTCCTCTCCAGGCATCATAAGCGGCGTCTGTTCGAAGAATTGCACGTAACTCAGTGTCTGATTTGGTTAGAAGATCATTTGCACGAAGGGGTCCTGCAGTTATTTCTGCAAATGCTCTTATTTGATTTGGATGACTGGGATAATCCCATTCTGTTTCTTCACCTTTTCGCACTGCCTTGGCACGAAAAATAAGCTCATGAACCGCTGCTTTTTCAGCATCGGTTCCATAAGCCATATGATAAGGTCCAGCAGGATCTATAAGGCGCGCAACAAGTTCATCACGAGAAAGAGAGGCAAGATCTGCTTCGCTAATTGTTGCTCCTCCAGCGGGTGGATTAATGATAAAATTATAGGCTGCATATATCTCATTCAACTCTTTTGGTGCATAGACAACAACCATCCTTTCTTCTCGAGTAAGTTCTTGTCTCTTGGTCCTATATTTCTCCTTTTCTTCTGTAAGATCCTTAATTGTTTTTTCTATATCATTAATCTCTGCTTGTATTCGATTGATTCGCTTCTCAAAAAGTTCGGCAGCACGCTCTTCTGCTCGACGGAAAATATCATTTAAAGTTTCACGAGGTATGTTTCCTCTTCCTCCTAGAGAAGCAATGTGTGCGCTAATTTCCCTATCAGCAGTATCTGCAATATATTGGCTCTTTTCACCAAGTAACTTTTCCAGCTGAACTTTAAGTCCCGAAGGAGGTGTAGTATTCGGGTTAATAAGTTCATTTTCTAAACGGTCTACCTCAGCATCAACTGCTGTATTCACTTCATGAATAAACGGACTATCTGGGAGGGCTAATCCCAATTCTCTTAAGTTTTCCTCTATTTCTTTTAGCTGTTGTCTCTTCTGATCAACACTTTGGAATCTCTCTCTTTCAGCTCTAATTTCTTCCTTTTCCTTCTCAAGATCTGCGATTTCTTCTCTTTCAGCTTGCGTTAGTTGCTCTTTTATAGCTGATCCTTCGTAGGTTGCTTTTTTGCTTCTTAAAGACGCAATGGGTCTTGCGTAATCTGGAGCAGCCTCCTGCCGCTTTATATAGTCCTTAATCACCTCGGTCATAACTTGGGATCGTGCTCTGTTGAGACGTCTTAAATTCTCCTGCACATTTCGCGGATTCATGCTATGAGGATCAACTATCTCTCTAAGGCGCTGCTGCATCCTCACATCCGTCTGCTCTGGAGTTTCTCCTTGAGCGTATTTGAAAATGAACTGCTCGGGAAGAAGATCTATATCTTTTCGGGGAATGCCTAGGTTTTCATAAAAATTCCACCTCGTGTATAATGCTTGTATAGCTTCTTTTTTCAGCCCATCTATGCGAGTAGATGAGAGTATGCCAGAACGAAGCTTTATTTTCCCGTGTGTAACTTCAAAATCATCAAGATCTATGCCATACATTTTGCGCATGTACAAAACTGTGTTGGGATCACCTTTCATTGTCAGCAGTGCATCTTTGGACTGCTTCAGATCTATTACCTCTCCCTTGCGCATAGCATCGATTAACCCCTTCATTCCAGCAGTAGTGCCAATAATAGCAGCGGCGGAGCTAGCACCCCAATCTAGATTACCTGTTCTCAAAGAAGTAAGAATACCGATTCCTCCTCCTGCTACCACAGTTGCTCCTCCAAGAGCTGCTTTTTTAAGTTGCGGTCTGATTTTATCGATCCAAATTTCTCTTCCTTTTCCTATTCCATGCCCTGTATAAATCTTCTCTTTTTCGGGAACACTTGGCTCTGGATTTATTTCTTCTGTCGCAGCGTATAGTCCCAATGCATAGAGTTTAAGCGCTGCCTGATGTTCTATAACCATTGTTGTCAGCATCCATCCCTCTGGACTCTCAAGAAAGGCAGCAATCTTTCTCTCACGCTCAGCAGGATCCTCATCTCCTAAAAGCTGCAAAAGCAACTTCTCATGTTCATGGCCTGGTCTATCAAGAATATTCCTGCCTAGTCCTTCAGAAAACTCTTGCAGATTTTTCATATAATTAGCAAGGTAAGTTTTGTATTGATTGACAGTCCTCTCCTTCATAGTTACCCATTGAGACTCAAGCTCTCCTCTTACTTCACGCTTTCTTTTATCTAAGACATTACCAGGAGACTCTACAGAGCGAAATTCATTTAAACGAAATTTAAGGGTGCTCTCAGGCTCAGGGGGAGCAGCGTTCTTCTTTGCGTTTTTGGATTTATCAGATGCAACAGCAGATTCTGGCACTGTGATATCAGCCATATATAGAAATCATAGTTGATATAAGGGGGTGATTCAAGTATTATCAAGTTATGGACTCAGAACAAGTTGACCAAAATGGTCAATCTTTACAACCAGAATCTACAAATATGACCCCAACTAAAGAAGAGGTCGACGATCTTAGTATTGATACCTCAAACACTACTCCTGATTTTTCTGCCACCAAACCACCAGCGCAAGATACGCCAAAAGAAGATGATAAGAGGGAAGAAGAAAAAAAAGAAAGCCGTGAAGTAGAGAGAGAAAGACAAAAACAAGAAATTCTTCTCTTGGGAGACGCACTGATCAATAGAAAGGCACGAGAAATACGAAGAAAAATTGAGAATGGGCAACAATTGACTCCTGCAGAAAATGCACTTTATCAACTTGATCTTTTAAGCCAAGTTGAGACAGGGAAAGACGTTGATATATCCTTTGCCAAAGGAACTGAGGTATATGTGCCAGTAGGTAGCCCTAAAAAAGAACGTTTAATGAGTATCAAACGTAGAAACAATGATGGAACATTTACCTGTACGGTTCTGACAGTACATGGATCAGAAGTAGGAAGGATTATACCTGCAGCAGATGTTCTCGTAGCACAAAGAATAGCAGAATCTCACAAGATAGACACACTTTTTAGCAGTGAGGAGAGACAATTACTTGCTCTGCAAAAAGAACTGATTTTGAATGGAGGCAATATCCCTGAGGACCGTGATCCTCAGGAAGTCAATAAGATTATTATAACAACAGCAGAATCTAATGGCATTATCACGGCAGATGATATTGACCAGCTGATAACCAAGGTAACAAAAGAAAATTCTTCTTTGTCAGATGAGCAAAAGAAGGGTCTTCAAGAAATCCATGTTTTACTTCAGCGGCAAAATCTCGTAGATGTAAAATCTCTTCAGCACATTCTTGATGTTTTAGGATGTAATAAAAAAGGCATTGATGGTTACAAAGAGTCATTAAAAACAGAAATTGCTCGCCTTAAAGCAAGTAGCAATCCCGAAGACCAAAAACAGGCTGAAAATCTAGCATCTCAACTTTCACTTTGGGAAAAATTTAGCGCTGAATTGGAAAATAATAATCTGCTTGAATCCTACCTAACCAATATTGAGAATGGATTGGTAGATAAAGAAAAAGCAAAAAAAATCATTACTTCAATTAGATCTGGAGATATCGATACTCTTATCTCAACTATTGCAGGAGATATCATTCAACAAGCTCAAAATGACGAAGAAGCCCAAAAAAAACTTGAGCACCTGAAGGTAAATCTCAACGATATTGCAAAAGGAACATCTTTAGGTATTGGCATTTTGCTTTTAATCTCGCTCCTCGCAGTTGCTGAAGCTGCAAAATCCATCCAAAATAAATAGTTTTCACAAAAACCGTACTAGTTAGATAATTATTTGACACATTTTGATAATCTTGAAAGTAGATTTTTCACGTTATACACTGTGGTGAATAGTAGTACCTAGTCACTGCCTATGAACACTCTTCCTACCTTCCAATCTCAAATATCAAATAGCAAATCGCAAAATTGTATTTTACCAGCCTCTTTAAAAGAATTGCGGTTAAGTTCATTCAAGAAACAAACGATATCTCGTAGCAGTAGGAAAAGTATTGTTACTGTAAACTGCAAAACAAAGCTTTAAACTTTTATTTTGGCTCTGCTCTTTGCACAGCCTTTGTGAATTTATTATGGAAAATCATCCTATACCACAAGATGTGACAGGATTTCAGTTCCGACTCATCGGAAATATGACTGTCAAGCAATTTGCTTATGTAGCAGCTGGGTCTGTACTGGCAGTCATCTTTTATTACGCTCCCGTATTTATCCTTTTAAAAATTATTTTAATTCCTCTTTGTGCAGGAGTGGGAGCAGCTCTTGCCTTTCTTCCTATTGAAGGACGGCCAATGGATCTAATGATTGCCAATTTTTTCAAAGCACTCTTTACTCCTACTCAGTATCTGTACGTAAAATCTGGAGGAACACTAGCTATATCAACAATTGATATCTCCTCTATGAGACAAAACTTAAGCCAGGCAGCAAAACAACATGATAAGGAACGAGAGAAGCGAGAACGCGAACTTGCTGCGTATCTTCAATCTGTCGTGCACAAAAACCGAAGCATTCTTGATGAGAAAGAAGAGGCATTTCTGCAAGCCATCTTTAATCCTCAAGCTACAAGCGCACGACTTATCTCAATTGACAGCGATCGAGAAGATAAAAATCATCAGCTTTCTGAGGAAGAGATGCTTCGAACTAAAATCGCACAATCCCCTGAAGATGTTGAACATGAGCTTGAGAAAGAAGCTGAGGCTATTAAAAGAGAGCTTGAGAACGCCAAACAAGAAGAAGCACAGCTTCAAAAAGCACATCAACCTACAGAAACAATCCATAATGAGGTTGAAGCACTTGAAAAACAACTAAATGATATCATGGCACAAAAACAGCAGCTAGAAGAAGAGCTTAAAAAACTTAAACAACAAATGGAGCTTTCCCAACAGCAAAAACTAGCCCCCAAGACACAAATCGCCGGAGAATCACAACATGTACACAGTATCCCCAAAGATCAAGCGGTAAAGGTGGGTCTTCCGGCAGTACCTGATGCTCCTAATATCATTATCGGCATTGTCAAGGATCCACGCGGGAATGTGCTCCCCAACATTTTAGTTGAGATCAAAGACAAAGATGGCAATCCTGTAAGAGCTTTCAAAACCAACGGACTTGGTCAGTTTGCATCAGCAACTCCGCTTGCAAATGGTACTTATACAGTCGAGTTTGAGGATCCCAAAGGTATTCATCGCTTTGATAAAGTAGCCATTGAAGCTAAGGGAGATGTGATGTTGCCACTTGAAGTTATCTCAATAGATGCAAGAGAAGAACTCAGGCGTGAATTATTTAGTTAAAACGTTGTAAGTAAAGGTTGTTTGTAGATTGATAAAAAATAAATTTATTATGAAAAACCCTGCTCAAAAAACACATGCTACAACACAAAAATTTACAGAAATTGTTGATATTGTTGATAATATAGTAATTTTTGCAGGTGGGAATGCAGCTTTGGTTATTGAAATCACTGCGAGCAATTTTACTCTTCTTTCCAAAAAAGAACAGGATGCAAGAATTTATTCCTACGCAGCACTTCTTAACTCATTAACTTTTCCTATTCAAATTATCATCCGTAATAAACGCATGGATATCTCCTCTTACATTAAAGACCTTGAAGAAGCAGAAAGAATGACCAAAAATGAGCTTCTTGCCCAACACATAAGACTTTACCGAGAATTCGTAAGAGAGATGGTAAGGGTAAATGTAGTTTTAAATAAAGCTTTTTACGTTGTTATACCTTTCTCCTCTCTTGAGGCAGGACTAAGTGGTGTAAAACAGACTTTCGGGAAAAATGAGTCGGAAAAATACGCATTTGTGCAAGCAGCAAAAAAAACACTTCTTAGTAAGGCAGAGTCTCTCCACGCCCAACTTGCAAAACTAGCTATCTCATCCAGAACACTTGAAAAAGAAGAGCTGATCAAACTTTACTATGATATCTTCAATGATTCACCTATTCAAGCATCACAAGCTGAGATGGATATTAACACACCGATTATAAAACCAGTGTAAAGTATGAAACTTTTTGGTTCCAAAAAAACACAACAGGCTCTCATAACACAAAAGACTCAAGCAACTTCGGGAATAGCAACACTTGAGAAAGGAATGGTCTCACTTGTTGATATCATCGCTCCCTCATCAGTTGAGGTTGATTTCAAATATATTCGAATAGGAGAAAAGTTTTTCACCACCCTTTTTGTTGTTGGTTATCCTAGATTTGTCTCCCCAGGATGGCTTGAGCCAATCATTGATTTTGACCATACTCTTGATATAGCAATGTTTTGCTACCCCACCTCCTCCTCTGATGTTTTAGATGATCTCAAGAGAAAAATTGCCGAGATGGAAGCTACAATCGAATCTGAAGCAGAACAAGGAAGACCAGCTGATCCTAGGGTTGAAGCAGCTCTTGAAGATGCGCTTGCTCTTCAAGAGGAGCTTGCCAAAGGAGTTGAAAGATTTTTCCAATTTAGTTTTTACCTTACTCTCTCAGCAGATAATCTCAACGAACTTGAAGAGGCTTCCAAACAGTTGAAAACCACACTCTCCTCTCTTCTTATCTCAGCAAAATCTGCGACATTACAGATGGAAGAGGGATTTAAATCAACTATACCCTATGGCCAAGACAAACTCTTTATCACACGCAATATGGATACTACTTCTCTTGCCTCAACTTTTCCATTTACATCAGCTGTTCTCACACAAAATAAAGGGGTCATGTACGGAATCAACCAACAGAATGGATCTTTAATTATTTTTGATCGTTTTTCACTAGAAAATGCAAACGAAGTGGTTTTAGGAAAGTCAGGATCCGGTAAATCGTATCTTATTAAACTTGAAATTATGAGACAGTTTATGCTAGGAACAGAAGTTATTGTGATTGACCCTGAAGGAGAGTATGAAACACTTGCCAAAACACTAGGAGGAGAAGTCGTATCTTTTAGCTCATCGGCTCCAGTGAAAATTAATCCTTTTGATCTTTCACAATTATATGAACCAGGTGAGAATGAGCTTGGATTAAAAATTCTCTCTTTACACGGCCTTTTAAAACTGATTACAGGAGAACTTGATGCAGAACACGATGCGATTTTGGATAAAGCATTGGTTGAGACCTACAGACAAAAAGGTATCACACCTGATCCTGAAACGCAGAAAAAAGAACCACCTCTTCTGGAAGACCTTTACAAAACTCTTCTTGGCATGGAAACACAAGCTGCAAAAGAGATTGCATTCAGGCTTGAAAAATTTATCAAAGGAAGTGCTGCTGGCATTTTTAATCAACCTTCAAACTTTGATATTACCAATCCGTTAACTATCTTTTCCATACGCAACTTAGAAGAAGAACTTCGACCCGTTGCAATGCATATTATCCTGGATTTTGTCTGGACAAAAGTTAAAAAATCACTCAAAAAAAGACTCCTTATTCTTGATGAGGGGTGGTACATGATGAAATATGAAGACTCTGCCTCATTTGTCTACTCGATTGCCAAACGTGCACGCAAATATTATCTAGGGTTAACAACTGCTACACAGGATGTTGAAGACTTTCTTAAAACTGATTATGGAAAAGCTGTTCTCACTAACTCATCTATTCAAATTCTCCTTAAACAAGGAACAGCTGAGGTAGATATTGTGGGAGAAACTTTTTACCTTTCTGAGGGGGAAAGGGAACTTCTTCTCTCAGCAGATATAGGAGAAGGACTTTTCTTTGCTGGACAAAATCACGTAGCGATGAAGGTACTTGCTGCCCCTTTTGAGCATGAGCTTATTACCTCCAATCCACAGGAAATTCTTGAGCGACAACAGCAAGCTCAATCATCTGCTCTTGAGTCTGGCCAAATCCCAAACAATGAAAAACCTAGCATTCCTTTAACATCTTATCCTCCAATTTCTCCTACTCCCTCTTCCAATGAAAATCTAACACCATCGTCTATCCCTACTTCTCCTCCAGCAGAAGGTATTACACAATTGCCGCCTAACCAAACAAGCTCCTCTTAGCAACCTATTTAATTTTTGCTAGTATAGAAAAGAGTAAGGATATTTCTTATCTCCCCTGCCATGGACAAAGCACTTGAATATCTAAAAAGAAATCCTAAAGTTGCCTTTGAGTACTCTCAAGCATGGTCCGAACTCCTGGAGAAATTTCCCATTCTCATCTCTCTCACATCCAAAAGACAATGGGGAGAGTTTTGTGAAAACCACCAACAGCAAATTGAAGAATTTCATCAAGAATTTCCAACTATTCGTATTGAAGACTTATGGCTTCTTGGACCATTGAGCACTCAAGATGAAATCCAAAACGCAATCCTTAAACAGATTGAAGAGGAAATAGAAAAACCCCAGGAAGACAAGAAAAATAAAAATCAACCTTTTCCTTCTATACCTCTTAAAGAAATATCTGGATCACTAGTGATAAGAGATAAAGACCATAAAGAGACTCCTTTAGTTGGAGCAACACTTACTGTAAAAGACATTCCAACCAAAAAAGAATTAGATAAACAAATGACTAATTCAGAAGGAAGATTTCGAACAAAACCTCTCCTTCTCAAACGCTATCTTCTTGAGTTTCAACATCCTGCACTCAGTAAGTTCACTAATAAAACTATCCACAGGGTGGTAAACCTCAGATATTTTCAACCACCTCTTAAAATAGCAGTCCTCAGCACATTGCCTTCCTTTAATGAGGAGGAATCACCGCAAGAAGCTCAAATCCTGACAACATCACAAATGGAAGAGGCAAAAACAGCTTCTGGGGGAACACCTTCTCCTCAAACAGACGCTAACTCTGAAGAAAGTACTCAAATGACCCAACCATCACCCACTCAGACAAAAGAAGAGCTTGTGCCATTTGTTTTTGTTACCTCCCCTACACCAAGTTCTATACTCGTTTCCCAAAAAGCAGCATTTCAACCCCTTCCTGACTTAAATATAGAAATCCCATTTAGCGATGAACTCAAACAAGATCCTTATTATCAACAACTTAGGGAAGAACAAATCAAACGCTGGGAAGTAGAAAACCAAGAATCAATCACTAGTGTAAATGGTCAAGATTATATGTTCGGAGGAGCACTTGAAAAAGATACTCTTGCTTTATTTGTCAGACGATTTCCGCTTCTTGCTCAAAAATATAAAGATCAAGAGGTAAATAAAATTTATCAAGATCAATTAGGAAAAGTTAATCCAGAAAGTGACCCTATTTTTCAAAAGATAAAAGCTGAAGCTGATAAAGCAATAAATCGTGTTTTGGAAGAATGGAAGAGGGCACCTACTAGTCTTCCTATCCCTCTGCAACGAGCAACTATTGAAGCTGTTCTACCCTATTATCGCTATTTTGCAGAGCGTTTTCCTAAAAAAGCTTTCGCTTATGCTCAATTTGATAATGCACTTAATTTTGTGATGGGATTATTAACTAAACGGGATGCAATCTCGTCAACTTCAGAAAATAAACAACCCTCTTCTTCGAATACAGATTTGGACAGCAAACCGATGGATATAGAAGTTAGTAAGCCTATTATTATTCCTGATAATCAAGAAGAAAATCTTGATGAGGAATCGTCTGATGAAGAGAATGATTCTTCTTTTTCTTCAGCGAATAAAAAAGAAAGGTCTTTTAAAGACGTACCACAATCTGCAGAGAAAAATGCTGGGCGTACATCTTCTCCTGTCAGTTCAAGATCTTCTGGCAAACCGTTTCGATCATTTTCTAGACCATCACTTCCTCACCCATCATTTGGAAGAGCTCTAAACACAATTCCTCAACAACGACTCACAAGAATGCTAGGAGGAAGAGTTGGTCCATTAGGAAGGTTTGGAGCAAGTGGTGCTGTAAGAACAATCGGACTTGTAGCCAGAGCTGCTCCTTTACTTGCTCATCCAGCAACTTGGGTGGTTATTGCTATTGTACTTATTTTGTTGTTGTTACTTTTGTTATTGTGGGATGGATCACCTGATAACCAGGGACGATTTACGGAATTCTCTAAAAATACTAATCAACTTCAAGTAGCCAACCCTCAACCTCAACCATTCTGCATAGAGAGAAACTGTGCAACAGCTCTGGGCGCATCAACGTCGGCAAAAGTTTTAGCAGCAGTGGATACCAATCTCTTTGAAACTATCAGCAATAGCCTTAAAGTATTTGGCAACACGGTTGATAAATACCAACAAGAACTCCAAAAAATAGCAGAGCGCATCAAAGAGTCGCAAATCACCTACACCATTCGCGTAGCCTATGAAGGTCAAGCAGAAGATATCATTGTCACAGATCCAATTCCAGACAATGCACTTTTTATCAGCGCGTCAGGAAAATATACAACCGAAAAAAAAGTTCTTCCTAATGGCTTGGAAAAAGTCACAGCTGTTATCTGGTCAGTAAGGGAAAACCAAGGAATGACCAACAATCAATCAGGATCACCCAGCGGACAACTTACGGATACTTCTTCCAACACCGCACAAACTACATCTGTAAACTTTACTAAATATACTCAATCTCCTTATTATCTTCCTCCTCCAGATGGTCCATCTGATATTAATTTTTCCGAGAGTCAGATGAATGATATGAATACACTTGGAGCACTAGTTGCCAAATACCAAAGCTATCTGCGCACAAAAGTAAAAAATGGTGATCCTAAATATATTGATCCGTTTCTTTCTGTGATCTGGACAGGCGCTGTTGAAGGAATTGGAGGTTATCGCTTCTTCTGGAACTGTCAAGATACTCATAAAGAAATTAATAGAGGCTGCGTGGGAGGCTACTATTCAGGAGGATGGCAAGTAGGATATGGTATCCAAGTCTCACAAGCTACATCACACATTGTCGAAGACTTTGAGGCTGCATACGGAAAAGGAAGCGCATCTAATCCATCCAAAGTGAAAGAGGTTGGACAAAGAGTAATTAACGACTCAGGCGGCAAAATTACCAACCCCTCATCCTTTCCGGAAATATCTTTGACAACGCTTGCTAGCCGTGCACAAAGTGGAGACAACTCCGCTCAACAAGCAATTGCTATTCTTCTTATGGATAAAGATCTGGGAGCAATAGCTCTGGCAAGAGAAATTGCAGGAGATATAGCAGCAAGAGACAACTGGCGATCCACAATGGAGGGATGGGCACCCTACTATAAACAGTTTATGCAAAAATTCTCCAACAGAGCAAAAGCGCTTGCTGATAGATATAAAGGTATCCCCATGGGTGATAGTATCGGCACAGCATCAACATTTGTACCTCAAGAGTTCACGATTACTATCTTACCTCTAGTACAAAATGAACTTTTTGAGAGTAGCAGAGCAACAGCTGAGGTTATAGGAGGACAAGGTAACCTGCAAGAAGGAGAGAAAAGTAGCTCAACCAGCCCACCCAATCCCAATGCCACTTGTCCTGGAGTAGGACCTATTACCTGTGGCACAAAGCAAGGAAGCGCCGCTGCTCCTGCTTGTCACTGTACAGCGTCGTACCAAGCAAGTGCTTGTAGTTGGAATGGAGGAAAGTGTGATTACTGTGCACCTGGAGTTGATTCTGCAAGCTATGCTATTGATATCACCAACCCCTTAAATGGACCTGTATATATCCCCAAAATATCGATAAATGGTGAGGCACATTCTGTCACGTGTAAAGGATATGCCAACCAAACCGGAGTTGAACCAGAACAAGTTATTGAGATTGTCAGTTGCAGCGATGATGTCACTGATGAGCCTATTTGGATGCAGTTTCATCATAGTAGAAAAAGCAATCCTATTGAAATTAATAAATACTATAAATCTGGGGATGTGGTCGGATATTCAGGATCTTTTCAAGTATTTAACTCAGGTCCACACGTTCATTTCCAAATCGGTGTTGGAGGTCCCTGTGGATTTGATGGGATACAAGGTTGCAGGAACGCAGATCAGTACGTACAATGTAATAGATGATTCTGAAATTCCCAAAAACATTGTTTTTTTTCACTCTTATCCTTGCCATCATTACCTTGATAATCCTTTTTGTGCTTTTTATGAATTTATTTCAGGGGCCTAGTCCCAGAGAAAAACAATCTCCTTCTCCTACTCCATCAAAAAGTCAAGAATCTTCATTCTCTTCTCCTTCTCCTTTTTCTCAATCCCCTATTCAACAAATAACTACCTCTCCAAAAGAGGATCCAAAAGGAGAAACAATTAAAAATCCCTCACAAAAGATTGAGATCACTTTTTCCCAAAACCTTACTCCTAGTGACGTGAAAGTGATTGCATCTCCAGCACTTCCTCTAAAAGTTCAGAGAGGAAACGACTCAAACAGCCTTATAATTTTTCCCGATCCGCCTGAGTTCTGGAAACCTGATGTTCTCTATACAATTATGATTCTTGATAGTCAGCAAAGGCTTATAACTGAATACCAAATAAAAGTTCCCTTACTAAAAGTTCCTGATATTATTGATTAAGGAGAGTTTATCTATGTCATACTCAACCCTAATAAGCTTGATGTATCAAGGCGTGATAATGATACTTATCTTTGGGGTATGTTTTTTTCCGCAAGTAGTATATGCGCAAAGAGCTGAAAGTGGTTATTGTGTCACCAAAGTCGGAACAGTAGAAGGACTCAGTGAAAATGATCTTGGATGTAAAGATAATACAACTGGCGTTGATTCTCCAACCAATGGCAGTGGAAGACCAGGAGAGCCTCCTCCTGCAGATGTTCAACAAATGAAAAGTAAATTGTGCAACGACTATAAAGTTTGTCCTACCGAAAGTGGCTATAGCCCTCCATCTAACGGCTGGACCAAAGAACAACTAACTGCACTCTGGAATGTAGTACAAAGAATATATGCATCACCTTCATATCGTTCTCTAGCAATTGGAAATTATATTCTGGAGATAACTCGTGCCACATGTTATCCTCTTGCCTGCAATGATGGCACATGGGGGTATTATGCAGGGCAAGTATATCCTCAATATGGAACAAAACCAAACTCCCGTCTTATTGTGATTACCAACGGTATCAATAATGCTGGATCGCAACTTGTCATGGAGTGGCTTTTTGCTCATGAAATAGGACACTCTGCCTCAGGAGGACTTCCTAATGGAGGATTAGCTGGATACTTAGGTGGAAATGAGGCTTACCGGCAAGTTGAGCGTTGCGGTGAGATAGTTAGTAGTTATGGATTTACTAACTGGAATGAGAACAACTCAGAAATTCTTGCTTTTTATATGACTGCGGCTGAGGAGGCTATTGCAGACTATCGCGGAGCTTCTAAGAACTTAAAAAAAGATTTTCCGTGTACTTATAATGCAGTAAAACAAGGATACTTTCAAGGTGTAGAATTTTAATATGAATAATTCAAACATTATATTTCTTTTTCGCATAGGATTTATCATTGTTCTTTCCATAATCTGTATCCTTATTATTGGATTGTTGTTTTTGCCAGAGCAGAAGTCTCAACTTTTAATCGAAAGCGCACCTGCTGGAGCTGAAGTTACTCTTGATGGTAAAAAACTGGATGCAAAGACACCACTTACTTTAAAAGATCTTCCACGCGGAAAACAACTTCGAATTATTCTCTCATTAGAAGGATATGTTTCTGAGGAAAAAGTAATAAAACTCTCAGAAAAATATCAGCGTGTTACTTTCACTCTTGTTCCCAAGTCTCCTTCAGAAAGTAATCTACCGCAAACAGAGGAGGTTCCTCTTATTCCAACTCAAAATCCTGAGTATCTTGAGAAAATAAAAAAAGAACCTTTTTGGGACAAACTACCTTATTGGTCTCCTCAAAAAACATTTGTTATTGAATATAAAGACAGCGATGATTACATCCTGATCACAACCTTTGCAAAAAAAGGAAGTTCAACATTTACGCAAGATACGTTAAAATATCGGCAAGAAGCACTTTCCTGGCTACGGGCTAATGGGCTTACTTCTCTATCTAAGATACTTATTAAATATCAACCCACCCTCTAAAAAAACTTACTGCTGAACGCGAATAGGCATAATCAAATGAAGAAATGACTCATCGTCTTTTATCTTAAATACACCTGGATTCAAAGGTCCTGTCATCTCAAAAATCATCTCTGTTGCCGGCACATTGGAGAGCACATCCAAAAGGTATCTGGCATTAAATGCTATCTCATTCTCCTCACCAGTAAGTTGTGCATCAACCTCAACTGTATTTTCTCCAACTGAAGGCGTATGCGATGAAACAATAATGCTTGTTTTTGTAAGTGAAAGTTTGATAATATTCGCAGCTTCTCTTGCAAAAATAGAGCAAATTTTAACAGCCCTTAGCATTTCTTCCCGATCAAAGACTACTCTAGATGCGTGGTCAGAGGGAATAATACGTTGATAATTAGGATACTCTGCTTCAATCAATCTTCCAACAAGAATCGTCTCACCTTTCTCAAAAATAACTTGATTGCTTCCTTTAGAAACATAAATCTTAATATTTTCCTCATCCTCTTTCATTGAAAGAACCTCTCTAAATACACGAGCTGGGACAATTATTGATTGATTTTCACCTTTTGTCCCGTTTAAAGTTAGATGTTTAAGTGAAAGACGATAACCATCTGTTGCTACAAAAATAAATCCTGCTTCTTCTTTCTTCATTAGTATTCCTGAAAGAGCAGGACGTGCTGTATCTGTGCTTGCAGAAAAAACTACCATTGAGCAATCTCTTTTAAGAGAAAGGAATGGTATATCTGCTAAAAGTTCACCCTTTTCTTCAAAAAGCTTAGGGAAATCTTCCTTTGGTATTGTTTGAAAGGAGCTTTTTGTTTTTTTACTAATTATTTTAAGTAGCCTATCTTCTGTTTGAAGCGTTATTGTTTCATTGGGAAGAGAATTAATAAGTTCTGTAAATGGTCGAGCAGGAACTGTTGTTCCACCTTCCTCAATAACTTCTGCAGGAAGAGTTGTTTGAATGCCTATTTCAAGATCAGTACTACTTAATCGTATTTTGCCCTCGTAAGCTTCAATTAGAATATTAAGAAGAATTGGAAGATCATTTCTGGTTGAGATAGCGTGGTTTACAAATGATAATTTTTTTTGTAGATTTTCTGAGAGAAGAGTAACTTTCATAAATAAATATCAGTTGTTGTAGTAGTTTATATGGATAAGTGGAAAAATGCAACACTAAAACGCCCTATAAAAATTTTAATGATTTTACCATTAAATAAAT